>FTJL01699952.1_pt1 | contig 12844 bp, 8 predicted proteins | sample 1658551 | NCBI WGS metagenome assembly FTJL01 (sample SAMEA3914835, study PRJEB12502) | metagenome | biome: forest; material: soil | place: Canada | collected 2011-07-03 | depth 0.3 m
GCTGGCCGGCAGGGTGGTGACCTTGGGCCGCTTGAGGCCCGCGGCGGTCACCCAGCGCGACATCTCCTCGTCCGGGAAGCCCAGGCGGCGATGCTGGTGCGCCTCGCGCAGGTACTCCAGCCCATGCGGCGCGAAGTCGATGACCAGGAGCCGGCCGCCCGGCGCGACCAGCCGCGCCGCCTCCGCCACCGCCGCGGCCGGGTCGGACAGGTAGTGCAGCACCTGATGCATGACCACGAGCTCGGCCGAGCGGTCGGGCAGGCCGGTGGAGAAAACGTCCCCGTGCCTCAGTTCGCAGTGCTGCAGCCCGGCCTCGGCCACCCGCAGACGGGCGATGTTCAGCATCTGGTGGGATAGATCGAGCCCCACCGCGAACCTGGCCCGCCCGGCCAGCAGCGTCAGCATGCGCCCGGCGCCGGTGCCGAGGTCGATCAGGCCATTGATCTCGCCGTGAGGCGCGGCCGCCAGGATCGCGGCTTCGACGTCGGCCTCGGAGACGTAGAGCGAGCGGAGCTGATCCCACAGCGGCGCGTTGCGCTCGAAATAGGCTTGGGCTTTGCCCGCTCGCTCGGATCGGACTGCCGCCAAACGGTCGCGATCTCGAGTCAGGGATAGGTCATGCTCATCGACGATCGACAGGACACGATCGAGAATGGCCCGCCGGCCGGGATCGGCGGTGAGTCGGTAGAAGGCCCAGCCGCCGTCGGGGAATCGCTCGACCAGGCCGGAGGCGGTCAGGAGGCGCAGATGACGGGAGACGCGCGGCTGGCTTTGGTCCATGATCTGGCACAGTTCCATGACCGCCAGTTCTTCCCGGGCCAGGAGCGCGACGATACGCAGCCGCGAGGGTTCGCCGGCCGCGCGCAGGACCTCGACCCCCTCCTTCAGCCCCATCGACATAAAGATATACGGATATCTTTATGTAACAGTGTCAAGCTGAGCGCATGAGCGGGCCGATTCGCCTCCGCCATCACTTGCTCGGGCTGGCCAGCCTGGCCCTGGGGTCGCTCGCGCTCGCCCCCCCCGCCATCGCCGCGCCAGCCGCACCGCCCGTGGACAAGGCCCAGATCCAGGCCGGCCCCATGGAGGACCCGGTCGAGCCGATCAACCGGCGCCTGTTCGGCGTAGACCGCTGGATCAACGACCTGCTGGCTGGCAAGGGCCGCATCATCTTCACCGCCCGCTGGATCCCCGCGCCGATCCGCGAGGGCCTCTACAACGCCTTCGACAACCTCGATGAACCGGACACTGCCGCCAACGACGTGCTGCAGGCCAAGCCCAAGAAGGGCGCCCTGACGATCGCGCGCTTCGCGGTGAATTCCACCATCGGGGGCCTGGGCGTGTTCGACGTGGCCTCGAAGATGGGCCTGAAGCGCACCCGCGAGGACTTCGGCCAGACCCTGGCCATGTGGGGCATCACCGCCGGACCTTACGTCTATATCCCGATCACCGGCCCCACGACGGCGCGCGACGGGGTGGCCGGCTTCGTGGACGACCTCCTGCTGCCTGGCCACTGGTTCCCGATGACCGCCTGGGAGCGGCGCGGCCTGCACGTGACGGCCCTGATCGTCCAGCCCTCGACCATCGGCATCCGCCAGGTGGCCCGCGGCGCGGCCGAGGCCGGCGACACCAAGGACGAATACGCCACCCTGCGCCAGCTCTATTACGACCAGCGCGCCGACCAGATCGCCGACCGGCCCAACCTCGCCGACGATCCGGTAGCCGCCTTCCCCGAGAAGCAGAAGAAGGCCAAGCCAGGGGAGCCGCCCCCGCCGGCCGCGCCCCAGTAGCTCAGCGCGCGGGGCTGCGCTCCGCCAGGCGACGAGCGGCGATGTCGAGGTCCTCGCGGGTGTTGACGTTGGCGAAGGCTTCGGGCGGCTCGACCTGGACCTGAACCGCGCCCAGGGCCTCCAGCGTCCGCCAGGTCGGCGGATGGGCGCCGTCCTTCAGCGCCTCGGTCAGGAACTTCAGCGCGCTCACCGGCCAGATCGCGCAGAGCGGCTGGCGCCCCTCTGAGGTCACCGCCATCGCCGCCCCCGATCCCGCCGCCTGGATCAGGCGCACGAACAGATCCTCGGGCAAGAGCGGCGCGTCGCAGGGGCTCACGGCCAGCGTCTCGGCCCCCATCGACGCAGCCCAGGCCAGGCCAGCCTTCACGCCCGCCAGCGGCCCGTCGGGATCGCCGGGCGAATCGTGCAGCACGGCCAGACCCTCGGCCCTCGCTAGGGCCTCGGTCTCGGTTCCCGGCCGGGCGTTGACCGCGACCTTGCCGCAGGCGCGCTGCAGACGCCGCACGGCCCAGACCAGCAGCGGGCGGCCGTCCAGCACGGCGACCGCCTTCTCGCCGCCGAAGCGGGTGGAACGCCCGCCGGCCACCACCATGCCGGCCACCGCGCCGGTGTCAGGAGACGAACTCATGGGCCGATGATAGAGGCGCCGGCCCTGGCCGTCTCCCGGAGCAGCGCCTAAACATTGCACCCATGTCCGCGACGCCGACCAAGCCGAAGTTCGACACCCCCGACGCCGGGCTGATCTCCGTCGAGGAGGCCCGCGCCCGCATCCTGGCGGCGATACCGGTGCTGACCGCCGAAACCGTGCCGATCACCGCCGCCCACGGCCGCGTCACCGCCGAAGACCTGGCCGCCCGGCTGAACCATCCGCCCGATCCGGTCTCGGCCATGGACGGATACGCCCTGCGTTCGGCCGATGTGACGGAGGGGCCGATCAGGCTGCGCAGGATCGGCGAGTCCCGCGCCGGAGCCCGGTTCGGCGGGTCACTGGGGCCGGGCGAGTGCATCCGCATCTTCACCGGCGCGGTGATCCCAGAGGGCGCCGACGTCATCGGCCTGCAGGAGGACGCCGAGGAGTCGGGCGGTGTGGTGACCCTCAGCGCGGTCGGCCCGCCCGGACGCTTCATCCGCGAGGCCGGCATGGACTTCAAGGTGGGCCAGACGCTGGTCCCCGCCGGCCGCGCCCTGAGCGCGCGCGACATCGGGCTGCTGGCCTCGTCGGGCCATGGCGAGGTTGCGGTGCGCCGCCGCCCGCGGGTGGCGATCCTGTCCACCGGCGACGAGCTGGTGGCGCCCGGGGCCGTCCCAGGCCCGGACCAGATCGTCGGCTCCAACGGCATCGCCCTGGCCGCCGCCGTGCAGAGCTGGGGCGGCGAGGCGGTGGAGATCGGCATAGCCTCGGACGAGACCGGGGCCATCGCCCGCGCCGCCGATCAGGCGATGGGTGCGGATTTGCTGATCACCTCGGGCGGCGCCTCGGTGGGCGACCACGACCTGGTGCAGGCCGGCTTCGCCGAGCGCGACTTCCGGACCGACTTCTGGCGCATCGCCATGCGGCCGGGAAAGCCCCTGATGTTCGGCCACATCGGCGAGCTGCCGGTGCTGGGCGTGCCGGGCAACCCCGTCTCCGCCCTGGTCTGCGCCATGCTGTTCGTTCGGCCCGCGATGCGGAAGATGCAGGGCATGGCCGGCGTTGATCCCGTCTTCGAGCGCGCGCGCCTGACGGTGCCCATGGGCCAGAACGACAAGCGCGAGGAATACGGCCGGGGGCGCCTCGGGCGCGGCGCCGACGGCGCCCTGGAGGTCACGCCCTTCAGCGCGCAGGACAGCGCCATGCAGGCCCTGCTCACCCAGGCCGACTGCCTGATCCGCCGCGCCCCGCATGCGCCGGCCGCTGCGGTCGGGGACGAGGTCGAGGTGATCCGGCTCGATCTCGTCGAGGGTGGTTTCTAGATCCCATCCTTCCGCCATCCGTCATCGCCCGGCTTGACCAGGCGACCCATACGGGCGGGCCGTCTGCACGGCGTCCATTCTGCAACTCAGCTTGGGTCGCCCGGTCAAGCCGGGCGATGACGGCTGAGGGGAGGCTGGAACCTTACGGCGCCCAGATGATCTTTCCGGGCTCGACCGCATGCCGCTCCACCAGATCGGCGATGGCGTCGATGTCGTTCAGGCTCACGTGCGGGATCGGGGCGTCGGCGAGGACGGGGTCGCTGGCGATGGCGACCATCTGCGGATCGTCCGGATAGAGCACCGGCTTGCCGACCTCGGCGCGGTGGATCTCGATCTTCGGGTGGCCCTCGCGCTTGAAGCCCTCGACCAGCACCAAGTCCACAGGCGCCAGATGGGCCACCAGCTCCTGCAGGTTCGGTTCGGGAGCGCCGCGATGCTCGTGCATCAGGGCCCAGCGGTTCTGCGAGGAGATCAGCACCTCGTTCGCGCCGGCCTCGCGGTGCAGGTAGGAATCCTTGCCCGGCTTGTCGACGTCGAACGCGTGATGCGCGTGCTTGACCGTCGAGACCGTCCGCCCGCGCCGGATCAGGGCCGGGATCAGGGCGGTGAGCAGGGTGGTCTTGCCCGAGCCGCTCCAGCCCGCGAGCCCGATCAGCCGCACCCTATTCCGCCGGTTCGATCACCGGCTGGCGCATCGGCTCGACCCGCGCAGCGCAGTACTTGAACTCGGGGATCTTGCCGTAGGGATCGAGCATCGGGTTGGTCAGCCGGTTGGCCGGGCTCTCGGCGAAGCAGAACGGCATGAAGACCATGTCGTCGGCCACGTCCCGGTCGGCCCGCAGCACCGCCTCGACCCGCCCGCGGCGGGTCTCCACCGCGATCATGTCGCCGGGCGTCAGGTCCTGGCGGGCGATGGTGCGCGGGTTCATGGCGGCGATGCCCTGCGGCTCGATGGCGTCGAGCACCCCGGCCCGGCGGGTCATGGCGCCAGTGTGCCAGTGCTCGAGCATCCGCCCAGTGGTCAGCACCAGCGGATATTCCTCGTCCGGCACTTCGTTAGGCGGCAGCAGGTCGGCCGGAACGATGCGGCCACGCCCGTCGGAGGTGGGGAAGCCCGAGGTGAACACCACTTGGTCGCCGGGCACATCGAGGCCCCTGGCCGGGTAGATCACCGAATCCTCGCGCTCGACCCGCTCCCAGGGGATGTTGTTCAGCGACGGCATCACCTTGGTCATCTCGGTGTAGACATCCGAGACCTGGTCGTACTTCCAGTCCATGCCGATGCGCTGGCCGAGCTCGACGATCAGCTCCCAGTCCTGGCGGGCCTGGCCGGGCATCTCCAGCGCCGGACGGCCGATCTGCACCTGGCGGTTGGTGTTGGTGTAGGTGCCGAGCTTCTCGGCGTGGGCCGAGGCCGGCAGGATCACGTCGGCGTGCCAGGCGGTCTCGGTGAAGAAGATGTCCTGCACCACCAAGTGGTCGAGCTTGGCCAGGGCGTGGCGGGCGTGCTGCTGGTCCGGGTCCGACATCGCGGGGTTCTCGCCCATGATGTACATGCCCTTGATCTCGCCCTCGTGGATGGCGTCCACGATCTCGACCACGGTCAGGCCGCGCTTGGGGTCGAGGGTCTGGCCCCAGAAGTTCTCGTAGCTGCCGCGGATGTCGGGGTTCTCCACCGACTTGTAGTCCGGAAAGTACATCGGGATCAGGCCGACGTCGGAGGCGCCCTGGACGTTGTTCTGGCCACGAAGGGGATGCAGGCCCGTGCCCGGACGGCCGATCTGGCCGGTGATCAGCGCCAGGGCGATCAGGCAGCGGGCGTTGTCGGTGCCGTGGGTGTGCTGGGAGATGCCCATGCCCCAGAAGATGATCGAGGCTTCCGAGGTGGCGTAGGTGCGGGCGACGTCGCGCAGGATCTCGGCGTCGATGCCGCAGACCTCGGCCATGTTCTCCGGTGAGAAGCCCTTGACCTTCTCCTTCAGCGCCTCGAAGCCCGAGACGTTCGCCTGGATGTACTGCTCGTCGTAGAGCTTCTCCTCGATGATCACGTGCAGCAGGGCGTTCAGCATGGCCACGTCGCTGCCCGGCTTGAACCGCAGCGAATGGGTGGCGTGGCGCATCATGTCCTGGCCGCGCGGATCCATGATGATCAGCTTGGTCCCGCGCTTGGCCGCCTGCTTGAAATAGGTCGCCGCCACCGGGTGATTGGTGGTGGGCCGCGCGCCGATGACGATCACGCACTCGGCCTTCATGGCGTCCATGAACGGGGCCGAGACGGCGCCCGAGCCGACGCCTTCCATCAGCGCCGCCACGGAAGAGGCGTGGCAGAGCCGCGTGCAGTGGTCGACGTTGTTGGTGCCGAAGCCGATCCGCACCAGCTTCTGGAACAGATACGCCTCCTCGTTGGAGCCCTTGGCCGAGCCGAACCCGGCCAGCGCCTTGTGGCCTTCCTGGTCGCGGATCTTGGCCAGGCCCTTGGCGGCCCGCTCCATCGCCTCTTCCCAGGTGGCTTCGCGGAAGATGGTCAGGGGATCGACGCCACTGAGCTCGGCGTCACCGTCCTTGGGCGCGTCGTCGCGGCGCACCATGGGCACGGTCAGGCGTTCTGGCGACATGGCGTAGTCGAAGCCGAACCGGCCCTTGACGCACAGACGGTTCTCGTTGGCTTGGCCGTCGCGGCCGTCGATCTGGACGATCCGGTTATCCTTGACCTGAACCGTGGTCTGGCAGCCGACGCCGCAGAACGGGCAGACCGAGTTGACCGTCTTGTCGAAGTCCTGGACCTCGCGCCGGCGGTTGGTCCGGTCCATCAGCGATTTCTCGTAGAGCGCGCCGGTGGGGCAGGCCTGGACGCACTCGCCGCAGGTGACGCAGGTCGAAAGGCCCATCGGGTCGGCGAGGTCGAACACCGGCTGGGCGTGGCCGCCGCGATCCCCCATGCCGATCACGTCGTTGACCTGGACCTCGCGGCAGGCGCGCACGCAGGCGCCGCAGGAGATGCAGGCGTCGAGGTTCACTGCGATGGCCGGGTTGGTGATGTCGAAGGCCGGCTCGAAATGCTCGTCGTACTTGGACTCGAAACGGTCCGAGCCGGCGATGCCCATGGAGCCCGCCCACTGCCAGAACACCGACTGGTTGTCGGGGCCTTCCTCTGGCGGGCGCATGTTGGAGGCCAGCAGCTCGAACACCATGTGGCGCGCCTTGATGGCGCGTTCGGTCTGGGTCTCGACTTCCATGCCGGCGGTGGGCTTCCTGATACAGGAGGCGGTCAGCACCCGCTCGCCCTTCACGTCCACCATGCAGGCGCGGCAATTGCCGTCGGGCCGGTAGCCCGGCATGTCGACGTGGCACAGGTGCGGGATCTTGTTTCCTTCCCGCTTGGCGACGTCCCAGATGGTCTCGCCGGCATCCGCGGTGACGGTCTTGCCGTCGAGGATGAATTCGATCCGATCGGTCATCAGATGTCCTCGCGGAAATGGATCAGGAGGTGGTTCACCGGATTGGGCGCCGCCTGGCCCAGGCCGCAGATGGAGGCGTCGCGCATGACCGCCTCCAGGTCGCGGATCGCCACCTCGTTCAAGGGGCTCTCCCTCTGCAACAGATCGACCAGCTTGCCCGCGCCTTCGCGGCAGGGCGTGCACTGGCCGCAGCTCTCATGCTTGAAGAACCTCAGGAGGTTCAGGGTTGCGTCCTTGGCGCTGTCCTTGTCGGAGAACACCACGATCGCGTGGGAGCCGACGAAGGCCCCCTGTGTGGCCAGCTCGCCGCCGAAATCCAGCGGGATGTCGCCCATCGAGGCGGGCAGGATGCCGCCGGAGGCGCCGCCCGGCAGATAGGCCTTGAAGGTGTGGCCCTCGGCCATGCCGCCGCAGTAGTCGTCGATCAGCTCGCGCACGGTGACGCCCGCGGGGGCCTGGATCACGCCCGGATGCTTCACCCGTCCCGAGACGGACCAGGAGCGGATGCCGGGATGCTCGGGCTTGCCCTGGGCGGCGAACCACTCGGGGCCCTTCTCCAGGATGTCGCGCACCCACCAGAGCGTCTCGATGTTCTGGTTCAGCGTCGGACGGCCGAACAGGCCCACCTCGGCGATATAGGGCGGGCGGTTGCGGGGCAGGCCGCGCTTGCCCTCGATGCTTTCCAGCATGGCGCTCTCTTCGCCACAGATATAGGCGCCCGCGCCGCGCCGCAGCTCGATGAAGCCGGGCTCGGCGATGCCGGCGGCCTCCAGGGCGGCGATCTCGGTGCGCAGGATGTGCAGCACGGCGGGGTATTCGTCGCGCATGTAGAAGTAGATGCGCTGGGCCTCCACGGCGTGGGCGGCGATCAGCGCGCCCTCCAGCGTGCGGTGCGGGTCGCGCTCGAGGAACCAGCGGTCCTTGAAGGTGCCGGGCTCGCCCTCGTCGCCGTTGATCGACATCAGCCGCGGGCCGGGGTAGCCGCGCACGATGCTCCACTTGCGCCCGGTGGGGAAACCCGCGCCGCCGAGGCCGCGCAGCCCGCCGTCGCCGAGCGCCTTGATCATGTCGTCGGCGGTGATCGCGCCTGAACGCACCTTGGCCAGGGTCTGGTAGCCGCCGTCCGCGCAGTAGGCCTGGAGGCCGATGTAGTCCGGCACGACGACTTCGGTCATGCCTTCGCGCGCCATGTGGCGCAGGCCCTCGGCGGTGGCATGGTCGACCTCGCGGTCGCCGATGCGCGCGGCCGGCGCGGTGGCGCAGCGGCCGACGCAAGGGGCGCGGACCACCCGCACCTCCACCGGATCGACGCTGGAAGCCAGCTCGTCGATCAGCTGTTCGGCGCCGGCGATCATGCAGGAGATGGAGTCGCAGACCCGGACGGTGATCGGCGCGGGCGGGACCTGGCCCTCGTGCACCACATCGAAGTGATCGTAGAACGAGGCGACCTCGTAGACCTCGGCCTGGGCAAGGCGCATCTCCTCGGCCAGCGCGCGCAGGTGGCGCGCGGCCAGGTAGCCGTAGCGGTCCTGGATCAGGTGCAGGTATTCGATCAGGAGGTCGCGGCGGCGCGGGCGGGCGCCCAGCAGCTCGCGCACATCGGCCAGCGCCTTGTCCTCGACCGGCCGGCCCTTGGGGCCCCGATCGCGCCGGCGACGCGGAACTTCAGCGTTCATGCCCGTCCTTCTCTCGACCCACACATCACGCCAGGATGGATCAGAGCAGCGACGAATAGGTCATGAATTCGACCATCCGGCCCGGCTCGATGGCGGTGATTTCCTCGGATAGCTCGACAAGCCCGTCCGTGTCGATCAGGGAAGACAACAGCCCCGCCCCCTCCCGAGGGAACTTCACGGCCTCCAGCACCCCATCCTCGCCGGTCCGCAGGCTGGCGCGGACGTATTCGCGCCGGCCCGATTTCTTCTGGTAGCTGAAGGCGGCCCGCACCTGGGCGGCGACCGGCCTGCGCCACTGCGCCCCCGCCAGGGCGAACACCGCCGGGCGCGCCACATGGGCGAAGGTCACGAAGCTGGCCACCGGATTTCCCGGCAGGCCGATGAAGGGGCAGCCCCTGATCACCCCCATGGCGACCGGCCGGCCCGGCTTGATCGCCATGCGCCAGAAGACCATCGAGCCGACCTGTTCGATGGCGCTCTTCACATAGTCCGCATCGCCGGTGGACACCCCGCCGGAGGTCAGGATCAGGTCGTGGCCGGCGGCGCCCTGCTCCAGGATCGAGGCGATCGCCGCCGCGTCGTCGGGCAGGATGCCCAGGTCAGTGACCTCGCAGCCGATCCGCCGCAGCATGGCGGCCAGCATGAAGCGGTTGGAATCGTAGAGCTGCGGGGCGCCGCGCGCCTGGCCGGGTTCGACGATCTCGTCGCCGTTGGAGAACACCGCGACCCGCACCCGGCGCCGTACGTCCAGGTGGGTCAGCCCCTGCGCGGCGGCCATCGCCACGTCCTGGGGCCGCAGGCGCCGGCCCGCGGGCAGCACCCGCACGCCCTGGACGATGTCCTCGCCCGCCGGCCGCACGTTGGCGCCGCGCTTCAGGCCCGCCGGCAGCACCGCCCGTCCCTCGCCGTCGACAGTCACGTCCTCCTGCATGAAGACGGTGTCGGCCTCGGGCGGCATGGGGGCGCCGGTGAAGATGCGGATGGCCTGTCCCGCCGGGACCGGCGCGCCGGCCGACATCCCGGCCTGGGTGCGGGCGGCGATCTCGAAGGGCCGCGCCTCGCCCTGCGGCAGATCCTCCCCGCGCACCGCATAGCCATCGACGGCGGAATTGGTGAATGGGGGCAGGTTCAGGCCGGCCATCAGCTCGGCCGCGAGCACCCGCCCGTCCGCGTCAGCCAGGGCGACACGCTGGGTCCCCTCGACGGGGCTCAATTGCGCGACGATGAGGGCCACGGCCTCGTCCACGGACCGCATGGGGCCGCCCATGGCGAAGCAGTCGTCGGAGAGTTGGGCCATGGGCCAGAGATAGTCGGGGCGGGCCTCAGGTCAAAGAGCGATCGGCCCCTGCCCGGTGATCTGCGATCAATAGTCGAACTCGAGGTTGGCCATCACCGTACGGGGCGGGGCGATGTAGGCGGTGTTGGCGCCGGCGCTGCCCACGATGTTGCCGTCGGCGATGGCCGTGTAGTAGCGGGTGTCGCCGACGTTCATGACCTGTAGCCGCACCGTCTCGTGGCGCCCGGCCAGGAGGGCGCTGTAGCGCACGCCGAGGTCGACCGTCGAATAGGCGGGCGCGAAGGAGTTGTTGGTGTTCGTCGCCGCGCGATCGCCTTCGATATGGACGGCGCCGGTGAAGGCCAGCCCCTGCATCACGGCCGGATGGAAATCGACCGCCACGTCGGCCTTCCAATTGGGCGCTCCCACGACGCGCTTGTCGTTGGTGTTGGGGAGGATCGAGCCCTCCAGCCGCGCGTCGACATAGGTGACGCCGCCGAGGACGCTGAGGTCCGGGGTCAATGCGCCCTGGCCGTAGAGCTCGGCGCCCCAGTTCCGCTGGATCCCGACGATCTGGAAGGTGTTGGTCGCCGCCACGGTCTGGGCCAGCGGCCGGGTCATGCGGAACACGTCCGCGGTCACCAGGAAGTCGGGGGCCAGGGCGTACTTGGCGCCGGCCTCGTAGTCCGTGTCGCGATAGGGCGCCAGGATGACGTTGACGTTCTTGGTGCCGGCCGGGGCCGTCTCGCCCTGCTCGACGCTGTTGGAATAGGTCGCATAGAGCGAGAGCCGGTCCGTCGGCTTGAACAGCAGGCTGACGGTCGGGCTCCAGACCCAGCTTTCGCTGTCGGAACTGGTGATCGCGCCGGTCTTGGCCCAGCTGGCGGAGTTCAGGAACGAGGTCGAGACCACCCCTTGCAGGGCCCACTGCGGGTTCAGATGGATCTCGTCTCCCGCCACCAGCGACTGGATCTGCAGGCGTCCGGACCGGTACTCGGCGCCGCCCGAGGGCGTCGGCAGCGTGGGCAGCACCTGCGGATTGGCCAGGTTGCTCTTGCCCAGATTGACCGCGATCGAATTGGGGTTGGAATTCTGGCCGTTGATGAAGCCGTTGGTCCCCAGCGTCACGTCGTTGGCCAGGCCCACCAGGTTCAGGCGGCCGTTCAGCGAGGCCATGTTGCTGAAGATCGTGTAGTCCGGGATGGCCGTGAAGTTCTTGGTGACGTTGTAGTCGCCGGCATCGTCCTGCAGCGTGTCGGTGATGCCGAAGAGGCCGCGGTAGGCGTGCTCGTAGAGCAGGCCGATCTCCAGGTTCCAGCCATTGCCGAAGTCGTGCTTCAGCTTGCCAAGGCCGAGGTCGGTGATCAGGTCCGCGCCCGCCCCGGGCTGGCCCAGGCCCTCGGTCGTAGGATCCGGCGCCGGCGGCAGGAAGGTGCTCTTGCCGGAGAAGTAGACGATGCTGCCCGGGAGACCGGTGATGTCGGTCTCGTAGTGGCTGGCGTCCAGCTCCAGCACCGTGTGGTCGCCGAGGTGGATGTCGAAGTCGCCCTGGGCCAGGGTGCGGTCCTCGTGGCTCTGGTCGGCCCAGGACTCGCCCGCGCCATGCAGGACGTCGAGCCGGTAGCCGAGCGGGCCCATGCGGTCGCTGAGATCCGCTTCGCCGGTGAACACGCTGCCGGAGTCGTAGCTGCCCACCGCCCGCAGCAGCAGGGAATCGGTCGGCCGCTTGAGCTGGTAGTTGAAGACGCCGGCCACCGGCTGAGGGCCATAGAGCGCGCCGGCGGCGCCGTTGATCACCTGGATCCCCGAGAGGCCTTCGGACGCGATGGCGGTGGTGCCGACCAGGCTCAGGCCGTCCATCCGCGTGTCCTGCACGACGCTGCCCTGGAAGCCGCGCGACTGGGGCCGGGAGACCTCGTAGCCCTGCTGGTTGCGGACGGTCACCGAGGGCAGGTAGCGCAGCACATCGTTGACGGTGCGGGCCTGCATGCTGGCGATCAGGTCCTCGGGCACGGTCGTCACCGACATCGGCGTGTCCAGGATGGCGCGCGAGCCGACCGGTCCGAGGTCGGCGCGGGGGACCACATAGCTGGGCGCCAAGTAAGGCCGGGCGGTCACCACCACCTCGCTCACCTTGGCGGCGGCCTGAGCCACGGACTGGGCCGCGGCCGGTCCTGCAACCACCAGCGCCAGGCAGACGAGCGAAGAGCCGCCCAGGACGCCCCGGCGAACAGGGTGCAGATCAGACAAACGAAATCCCGACGTATCTATATACGGACCGATATAGCGCGAGCCTCGATTGCTACAGCTTCCGGGGAATATCAAGCTGAAACTGAGCCGTGGCCGGTTTCTCCGGACCAGATGTGGCCGCTGCGCCGCTCACGACCGCCGCGAACCACTGTCCTGCCGGCTAGGCGCGATCGCCGACAGGAAGAGGCCCGCCTCCACCTCCACCCGCCGCACCTCCACGGCATAAAGCCGGGACAGGGTTTCCGAGGTCAGGATTTCCCGCGGGGGCCCGTCGCCGAGCACTTCGCCGCCATGCAGCAGCACCGCACGATTGAACCAGCGCAGGGCCAGCTCGGGCTGGTGGGTCGACATCAGGATGGCGCGCCCCTCGGCGGCCAGCTCGCTCAGAAGCGCCATCAGCCGCGCCTGCCGCCCGAGATCGAGCGACGCGGTCGGCTCGTC
>FTJL01000882.1_pt3 | contig 12819 bp, 11 predicted proteins | sample 1658551 | NCBI WGS metagenome assembly FTJL01 (sample SAMEA3914835, study PRJEB12502) | metagenome | biome: forest; material: soil | place: Canada | collected 2011-07-03 | depth 0.3 m
CCGCCGGCGCCTGGGGATAGGCCGGATCGCGGTTCAGCTGATTCTCAATCGCTTTGCCGGACGCTGGGAAATCTCGGAATTCCAGCGCAATACGGCAGCGGTCAGTTTCTGGAGGCGCGTCGTGAGCGCCTACACCCGCGGCAAGTACCAGGAGAGGGTCACCAACGGCGAGGTGCGTCAGGTCTTCGATTCGGGGCCGGGTCGTGGCTGACGGGGCTTGATGTTGCTGGAGCAGGTGCCGCATCCGCCGGCGGACAGCTTGTTGAGTACGGAATTGCGCCAGGACCCGAGCCAGCGCGGCGCCGGGCCGCCAAGCAAACCACCGAGCAGATCGATCACACGCAGGTGAAAGCGTGCCGAGGTCAGTCGCCAGGCGCTGTAAAGCAGGCAGAAGGCGACGATCACGGCGACGGTCAGGGATTGCGCGAGCGTGGCGAATTCAGCCATGCCCGCCACCTCCCAATGCCAGGGCGACGTGGTAGGTCAGGAAGGCACCCGCGTAGGCCATCGCAAACAGATAGCCCGCCATGATCAGCGGGTAGCGCCAGGAGTTGGTTTCCCTTTTGACGACTGCCAGTGTGGAAAGACACTGCGGCGCGAAGACGTACCAGGCCAGCAGGGACAGGCCGGTCGCCAGACTCCAGCTGTGCGAGATGACGGGCGCGAGTGCGCCGGCGACTTCGTTGTTGCTGCCGGACATCGCGTACACGGTTCCGAGGGCGCTAACCGCCACCTCACGCGCCGCAAGTCCTGGTACGAGAGCGATCGAAATCTGCCAGTTGAATCCAATCGGCGCAAAGACGTAGCCCAGCGCGCGGCCCAGCATGCCCGCGATGCTGTATTGGATGGACGGTCCCGTCGCGCCGTCCGGCGGTGCCGGAAAGCTGGCGAGGAACCACAGGACCACCATCAAAGTCAGGATGATCGTGCCGACGCGCTCGAGGAAGATTCGCAGGCGTTCCCACAGACCCAGGATCAGATTGCGCAGATTCGGCAGCCGATACTCCGGCAGTTCCAGTAGCAGCGGACGGAACTCGCCGCGCATCACGGTCCGCTTGAGTACAAAGGCCACCAGCAGCGCGCTCATGACCCCCGCTGCGTAGAGCGCAAACAGCACCAGCCCTTGCAGATTGATCGGACCGAGGGAGTGTTGGGGGATGAAGGCGCCGATCAGCAGTGCATAGACCGGAAGTCGCGCGGAACAGGTCATCAGGGGCGCGATCATGATCGTCGCCAACCGGTCCCGGCTGGAGGGAATGGTACGCGCGGCCATGATGCCGGGAATGGCGCAAGCGAAGCTGGACAGCAAGGGGATGAAAGCCCGCCCTGAAAGCCCCACACGGCCCATGAGCCGGTCGAGCAGGAAGGCTGCCCGGGGCAAATAACCCGAGTCCTCCAGCGCCAGGATGAACAGGAACAGCAGCAGAATCTGCGGCAGGAATACCAGCACGCTGCCGGTGCCCGCTACGATTCCATTGAGCAGCAGCCCGCGCAAAGGACCCGCGTGCATGGACGTTTCGATCCAGCCGCTGACCGTGGCCACCCCGGCTTCGATGTAGCCCTGCGGCACCGTCGCCCAACTGAAGACGGCCTGGAACATCAGGAACAGCACGACGGCCAGCAGAATCGGCCCGGCGATCGGATTGAGGACGACGGCGTCCAGCCTGGACAGCACCGCCTGGCGCGGCGGTACGCGATAGCCGATGTCGCTCAGGATTCGGCGAACTTCGCGCTGCGTGGCTTCGATATCGGCGGCCGTGGCGGGCGGAAACGCCTCGATACGGCCCAGACGCTCCCCGAAGCCAAACCGGTCAATGGCGTCGACGAGTTCTCGCTCGCCGCCGGGACGGACCGCCACCGTCTCGACTACGGGAATTCCCAGAGCGCCCTGCAGTGCGCGGCGATCGACCCGATACCCCCGCTGCTGCGCGACATCGCTCATGTTGAGAGCCACGAGCATTGGGCGGCCAAGTCGCTTGAGCTCCAGCACAAGACGCAGGTTCAGCCGGAGATTGGTGGCGTCCACGACGCATACCAGCAGGTCCGGGGGCGGTTCGGAGGCGTGCCGACCCAGAATGACGTCGCGGGCGATAGCCTCGTCCAGGGAGGTAGGTTCGAGGCTGTAGGCGCCGGGCAGGTCGACTATCCGGTAGGTTCGACCCGAGTGCGGGCCGACCAGGCGACCCTCTTTTCGCTCGACCGTGACGCCCGGGTAGTTCGCTACCTTCTGGCGGCTGCCGGTCAAACGGTTGAACAGGGCGGTCTTGCCGCAATTGGGCACCCCGATGAGCGACAGGCTCGGGCCGGAGGCCGGAACCGTCACGGCGGGAGAATTCATGGCGGGGCGCCGGGCCGGGCGAGCTCCACCCAGACCGATTCTGCCTCCTGGCGGCGTAGTGCGAAGGTGGTATTCCCGATGCGGACGACGAAGGGATCGCGGCCGGGCCGGGCCTCCGCGACGATCTCGATCTGCTCGCCGGTTACGAAGCCCAGCTCGAGCAAGCGGCGCTCAAGCGGGCTCAGGGTGCCAGAGCGCGAGCCCACGGCCACCACAATGCCCGTGGTGCCGGGCGACAGGGCACTCAAGCTGACGTAACCGGGGTCCAGGGCCAGACCGCTCGGAATTGCGGACGCGTCCATGGCATAAGTATATGAGAAGCGTTCGCATTTGCAATGGACCGTGACAGGACTGTGACGATTCGACCGTTTCGCCCGGACGCAAAACGCGCGAACGCCCCCTTCCGGTTTAGCCCGTAGAGGTGCGTCGGCGATCCGTCGTGATGCCCAGCAGGGGCCGCAGGTACTCGCCGGTGGCTGAGTTGGGGTTGGCGGCGATGCGTTCGGGGGTGCCGGTGGCGAGGATCTCGCCGCCGCCTTCGCCACCTTCCGGCCCGAGATCGATCACCCAGTCGGAGGTTTTGATGACATCGAGGTTGTGTTCGATGACGACGATCGTATTGCCCTCGTCGCGCAGGCGATGCAGCACCTGCAGCAGTTGCGCGACGTCGTGGAAGTGAAGCCCGGTCGTGGGCTCATCCAGAATGTAGAGGGTTCGTCCCGTTGCGCGTTTGGCCAGCTCCCGGGCCAACTTCACTCTTTGCGCCTCGCCGCCCGAAAGCGTCGTCGCATTCTGGCCCAGCCGGACGTACGACAGCCCGACGTCCGTCAGGGTCTGCAGCTTGGTGGCAATCGCCGGCACGTTCTGGAAGAAGCGCAGAGCGTCTTCGACAGTCATGTCGAGCACTTCGAACACGTTCCTGCCGCGATAGCGGATTTCGAGCGTCTCGCGGTTGTATCGCTGACCTGCGCACACGTCGCACGGCACATACACATCGGGCAGAAAATGCATCTCAACCTTGATGACACCGTCGCCCTGACACGCCTCGCAACGACCGCCCTTGACGTTGAAGCTAAAGCGGCCGGCGTCGTAGCCACGAGCCCGCGCTTCGGGCACGGCCGCGTACAGCTCGCGCAGAGGCGCGAACAAGCCCGTGTAGGTCGCGGGATTGGAGCGGGGTGTGCGTCCGATCGGACTCTGGTCGATGTCGATGACCCGATCGATCTGCTCGAGGCCGTCGATGCGCTCGCAGGGAGCCGCTTCGAGCACGGTTCCGTTGAGTCGGGCGGTCGCGTGCCCGAACAGGGTGTCCAGGGTGAGCGTCGACTTGCCCGATCCTGACACGCCCGTCACGCAGGTGAAGAGCCCGATGGGGAATTCGGCCGTCACACCGCGCAGATTGTTGCCGGTGGCGCCGACGATTCGAATCACTTTCTCGGGATTGAAGGGCACCCTTTGCTTTGGCAGCGCGATTTTGAGTTTGCCGCTGAGGTACTGACCGGTGATCGACGCGGGGTTCGCCAGGATTTCGCGAGGCGTGCCCTGCGCCACGATATATCCGCCATGCACACCGGCTCCGGGACCGAGATCCACGACGTGGTCGGCCTCGAGAATGGCTTCTTCGTCGTGCTCGACGACGATGACCGTATTGCCGATGTCGCGCAGTGCCTTGAGTGTCGTCAACAGCCGCTGGTTGTCGCGCTGGTGCAGACCGATCGACGGCTCGTCCAGGATGTACATTACGCCGGTCAGTCCGGAACCTACCTGGCTGGCGAGTCGGATCCGCTGCGCCTCCCCGCCGGAGAGGGTTTCTGCGCTGCGATCCAGTGTCAGATAGTCCAGTCCGACGTCTACCAGGAAGCGCAGCCTGTCAGCGACGTCCTTGACGATCTTCGATGCCACTTCGCCGCGCCAACCGACCAAATGCATCGAGCGAAAAAACTCCAGAGCCTTCCCGACCGTGAGATGCGCAGCCTCGGGCAAGCTACGATCTGCAACGAACACGAATCGAGCGGCGCGGTTGAGCCGGGTCCCCGCGCAGTCCGGACAAGGGCGCACGCCGAGGTACTTGGAAAGCTCCTCGCGCACCGTTGCCGATTCAGTCTCGCCGTAGCGTCTCTCCAGGTTCGGCAGAATGCCCTCGAAGGCATGCCGCTTACGCGAGGTCTTGCCCTTGCCCTCGGTGTAGCGGAACTCGATGACGTTGGTGCCGCTGCCGTTGAGCAGCACCTGCTGAACTTCCGGGGAAAGCTCGTTCCAGGGCGTCTCGATGTCGAATTTGTAGTGACGCGCCAGCGACTGGATGAGCTGGAAATAATAGACGTTGCGTCGATCCCAGCCGCGTACCGCACCGCTGGCAAGCGACAGGTCCGGGTGCAGGACGACGCGCTTGGGATCGAAGAATTGGCGCACGCCGAGCCCATCGCAGGTGGGGCAGGCGCCGGCGGGGTTATTGAACGAGAACAGCTTCGGCTCGAGAGTGGGGACGCTGTAGCCGCAAACGGGGCAGGCATGCCGGCTGGAGAACACCAACTCTTCCCGCGCAGGTTCGTCCAGGAACGACAAGCGGGCGAGACCGCCGGACAGGCGCAGGGCGGTTTCAAACGACTCGGCCAGGCGCTGGGCCGAGTCCGCGCGGATGCGCGTGCGGTCGACGACGACCTCGATGGTGTGTTTGCGCTTTGGGTCGAGTTTCGGAAGCGCCTCCATCTCATGGATCCGGCCGTCTATGCGCACGCGCACGAAGCCCTGGGCAGCCAGATCCTCCAGCAACTGCTCGTGTTCGCCTTTGCGCTCACTGACGACGGGTGCCAGCAGCGCAGCCGGCGTGCCTTCAGGCAGCCGCAGGGCCTGGTCGACCATCTGGCTTACGGTCTGGGCGGTCAAGTCGATCAAATGGTCCGGGCAACGAGGAATGCCTGCACGGGCGTAGAGGAGGCGCAGATAGTCGTAGACCTCGGTGACGGTACCCACGGTTGAACGCGGGTTGTGCGAGGTCGCCTTCTGCTCGATGGCAATGGCCGGAGAAAGCCCGTCAATACTGTCGACGTCCGGCTTGTCCATCATCGACAGAAACTGCCGGGCGTAGGCGGAGAGCGATTCGACGTACCGACGCTGGCCTTCCGCATACAGCGTATCGAACGCCAGCGAGGACTTACCAGAGCCGGATAGCCCCGTGACGACGATGAACCGGTCTCTGGGCAGATCGAGATCGATGCCCTTCAGATTGTGGGTGCGCGCCCCGCGGACGCGAATTTCTTGCATAGGGTCGTAATTACGAACGGGAAACTTATCGAGTTTACGCGTTTTATCGAGTACTCAGAGGCAACCCGCTCCTCTAGAATGGAGTGGATACCGGATTGGAAGGACACTCAAGTCATGGCGCGTGGAATCAATAAAGTCATCCTGATCGGCAACCTGGGCGCCGACCCCGAAACCCGTGCCATGCCGTCGGGCTCGTCGGTGGCCAACCTGCGCATCGCCACCAGCGAAAGCTGGCGCGACAAAACGAGCGGTGAGCAGCAGGAGCGCACGGAGTGGCATCGCGTGGCGCTCTTCGGCCGGCTGGCCGAAATTGCGACCGAATACCTGAAGAAAGGCTCGCAGGTCTACATTGAGGGCAGCTTGCGCACTCGCAAGTGGCAGGACAAACAGGGCAACGAGCGCTATTCCACCGAGATCATCGGCAATGAGCTGCAGATGCTGGGCGGCCGGGGCGGCGGGGCAGGCGCAGGCGGCGGCGGCTCGGCAGGCGGTTCCGTCGGCGGGTCGTCCTCAGGTCCGCGGGAGTCCTATGGCGAGCCCCCGAGCGGCGCAAGCTCGGGCGGAGCAGGACACGCCGAGGATTTCGACGACGACATCCCGTTCTGAAGGGGCGCCGGCGGCGGGGTCAGCGATCTTGGGGTTTGCCTAAGCGATTGATTGTTATTGATTTAATCGCTTAGCAGAAATCTTCGCCGCGCAAGCGTGCGGCCGTGGGCCGAAAGGCCGTAGAATTTGGCGTCTCAAGATCGCCTATGTCCCGTCGCTACTTCATTAAAACTTTCGGCTGCCAGATGAACGAGTACGACTCCGCCAGGATGGCGGACGTGCTGTGTGCAGGTGCCGATTTCACGGCTACCGACAATCCCGCGGAAGCCGATGTGCTGCTCATGAATACCTGTTCCGTGCGCGAAAAAGCACAGGAGAAGGTCTTTTCGCTGTTGGGCGAATGGCGCAAGCTCAAATCCGCACGGCCGCACATTCTCATCGGCGTCGGCGGCTGCGTCGCCAGCCAGGAAGGCGAGGCGATCACCCAGCGTGCCCCGTTCGTCGACCTGGTCTTCGGTCCGCAGACACTGCATCGCCTGCCGGACATGATTGCGGAGCAACGCCGCACCGGGCGCTCGGTCGTCGATGTGAGCTTTCCGGAGATCGAGAAATTCGATTACTTGCCGGCCCCGCGCGCCGAGGGTGCGACGGCCTTCGTGTCCATCATGGAAGGCTGCAGCAAGTACTGCAGCTTCTGCATCGTCCCGTATACGCGCGGCGATGAGGTCAGTCGATCGTTCGATTCGGTGCTCGAAGAGGTGCGGCAACTCGCGGCCCAAGGTGTTCGCGAGATCACGCTCCTGGGGCAGAACGTAAATGCCTATGCCGGTCCGATGGCGGATGGCGCGATCGTGGATCTGGCAACGCTGATTCATCACGTGGCCGCCGTTTCGGGTGTTGAGCGCATCCGCTTCACGACCTCGCATCCGCTGGAGTTTTCCGACAGCCTGATCGAAGCGTTCAAGAGCGTACCGAAGCTGGCGAATCATCTGCACCTGCCGGTGCAGAGCGGTTCGGACCGGGTGCTGGCCCTGATGAAGCGTGGGTATACGGCGCTTGAATTCAAAGACAAGGTGCGCAAGCTTCGGGCAGTGCGGCCGGACATCTGCATCTCGTCGGACTTCATCGTCGGCTTCCCCGGCGAGACCGATCGCGATTTCGCCGCCACGCTGGCTCTCGTCAAGGACGTCGGCTTCGATCTGTCGTTCAGTTTTCTATACAGCCGTCGACCGGGGACGCCCGCGGCGTCGCTGCCGGACGAGGTGCCGCTCGAGGTCAAGCAGCAACGCCTGACAGTTCTGCAAGACCAGATAGAGACACAATCGCGCGCCATTATTGCGGACATGGTCGGTACCGTTCAGCGCGTGCTCGTGGAGCGTCCTTCGAAGAAGGATGCGCGTGAGCTTGCCGGTCGAACCGAGAACAACCGCTGGGTCAACTTCGCAGGTCCCCATCGGCTGATTGGACAGTTCGCGGACGTGCTGGTCACCGAGGCCCGTCCGCACAGCTTGCGCGGACGCCTGGCAATCGCCCCCAACGATGAAGCAGTCACTGGCTGCTCGCCCGACGCGCCGCTGCGCGCGGGCGTCGGTTTTTAGACTTCCAGTGGCGTCGGCACCCGAATCTCAGCGTGAATTCCAGCTTGGATCCTCAGACAACGTGAGGCTCGCGAGTCTGTGTGGGCCGCTGGATGAGAATCTGCGGTTACTCGAATCGCGGCTTGACGTGCAGATCAGGCGTCGTGGCGAGACCTTTCGCGTGTCGGGGGCGCGGGCTGAGACCGCGGAAGATACTTTGCTGGAATTGTTTGCCCTGACGGAATCCGAGGAGGTCACGCCGGAGCGAGTCCATCTCGCATTGCGCGAGCGCGAGTCAGGTCATGCGCTCCCTCAGGGTGAGCAGGGCGATCACGCCGTTCGCGTGCCGCGCGGCGGTATCAAAGCGCGGGGTCCGCATCAACGCGATTACCTCGCCCATATTCGCGCGCGCGACCTTACCTTCGGGATTGGCCCTGCGGGTACCGGAAAAACGTATCTTGCCGTGGCTTGCGCGGTGGAGGCCTTGCAGGCCGATCGCGTGCGCCGCATCGTCCTCGTCAGGCCGGCAGTGGAAGCCGGAGAGCGACTGGGATTCCTGCCTGGGGACCTGACCCAGAAGGTCGACCCCTACCTGCGCCCGATGTATGACGCTCTTTACGAGATGATGGGCTTTGATCGCGTCGCGCGCTTCATCGAGAGAAATGTCATCGAAGTGGCGCCGCTGGCGTTCATGCGCGGCCGGTCGCTGAATGAGTCCTTCATCATTCTCGATGAGGCGCAGAACACGACGGTCGAGCAGATGAAGATGTTTCTGACGCGCATCGGTTTCGGCTCCAAGTCCGTCGTGACGGGCGACGTCACACAAACGGATCTGCCGCCCGGCAAGCAGTCAGGCCTGAGTCAGGTCATCAATGTGTTGCGTGGCGTGGAGGGAGTCGCGTTCTCCTTCTTCGACGCACACGATGTGGTGCGCCACCCGCTGGTTCAGCGCATCGTTCAGGCTTACGAAGCGCGGAGCGGTTCCTAAGTGATCGCCGAGGCGAAACGTGTGCGTGTCGAAATGCTTCGGCGCGTGCAGGCCTGGTCGCCGACGCGTGGCGATATCGCGAATTGGGCCAGTGTCGCGCTGGGTCGACGTGCTGTCGGGCGGGAGATAGGTGTGAGCGTCGTCGGACCGACCGAGATCCGGCGTTTGAACTCGCAGTTCCGCGGCCGCAACAAGCCCACAAACGTACTGTCCTTTCCCGCAGCGCAGATACCGGCTTCGCCGACCGACGAAGCGCGGCCGCTCGGTGATCTTGTGATCTGCCCGCAGGTCTTACGCGCCGAAGCTCGCGAGCAGCACAAGAGTTTGCGAGCACATTGGGCGCATCTTGTGGTGCACGGGGCGCTGCATCTCATCGGCTACGACCATGAACACGATGCGGACGCATCGCGGATGGAGCGACGGGAGATCGCGGTGCTGCGCCGTCTCGGCTTCGAAAACCCTTATCGGAGTTCCTGATGGCCAAGGAGCCTAACGCTACCGGACGCTGGCTCAAGCGACTCACCCAGAGCTTCTCGCAAGAGCCGCAGGACCGCGAGGAATTGCTGACGGTTCTGCGGGTGGCGGGAGATCGTGGTCTGCTCGACACGGAAGCGCTGACGATGTTCGAGGGTGTATTGGATGTTGCGGACCTGCAGGTCCGGGACATCATGATTCCTCGAATTCAAATGACCTTTGTGCGACGCGAAGATCCGGTGTCGCGCATTCTCCCCATCGTGATCGAGTCCGGGCATTCGCGTTTCCCGGTGTTGGACGAGGACAGGGATAACATCGTCGGCATCCTGCTTGCGAAGGACCTGTTGCGCCTGTGCCAGGACGAGGTCCGCGACGAGCGCTTCGATATCCGTGAATTCATGCGCCCCGCGGTTTTCGTACCGGAGTCCAAGCGGCTGAACGTGCTGCTCAAGGATTTCCGACGCAATCGCAATCACATGGCCATCGTGGTCGATGAATATGGCGGTGTATCGGGCCTCGTGACGATCGAGGATGTAATCGAGCAGATCGTCGGCGAGATCGACGACGAATTCGACGTGGAAGACGACCACAACATCCGCAGGGAAACCGAACGTCAATTCACGGTACGGGGAGTCACTCGCATCGACGAGTTCAACGAGTATTTCGGGGCGCACCTGTCGGAGGAAGAGGGATTCGACACGGTGGCCGGCCTGTTGATGAAGGAACTGGGAAGGCTGCCGCGACGCGGCGAGTCCGCCGTGATCGATGGTTACGAATTCCGGGTCATGCGGGCCGACCGGCGTCGGATCGATACGCTGCGCGTCATCTCCCCGCACGATGTAGTACCCCCAGAAGAACGAGCGCCCGGCGGTAATTCGTGAAGGGCGCTTTCCCGCGCTACGCGGCGGCATTGGTGGCCGGCGCACTGACCGCTTGCGCTTTTGCACCGTTTGGCCTGTGGCCGCTCGCTGTGCTGTGTCCGGCGCTGCTGATGTGGTTGTGGCAGGGCGCGACTCCCCGGGAGGCTGCCTGCCTGGGTTTCTGGTTCAACTTCGGGACGTTTGCGGCCGGTACCTACTGGCTCTACATCAGCATCCACATAACCGGAGCGGCGCCCGCCTGGATCGCGCTGTTCCTGATGATCGCCCTGGTCACGATCATGGGTCTGTACCACGCGTTGCTGGGGTATTGCGTGGCGCGGTGGCTTCCGGAACGCGGTGTCGTTCGTTGGCTTCTGGCCATGCCGGCGGCCTGGCTGCTGATCGAGTGGTGGCGCGGTTGGTTCCTCTCCGGGTTTTCCTGGCTGTCACTGGGCTATTCGCAGACCGACACCTGGCTCGCGGGCTTTGCGCCGGTGGCCGGCGTGTACGGAATCAGTGCGATTCTGCTGGTCTGCGCCGGTGCCGTGACCATGATGGTATGCGGCTCCGGCCGGGAGCGGATCCTGGGCGCAGTCGTGCTGGTGATTCCCTGGCTCGCGGGCGCGGTGCTCGGTCGCATCGAGTGGACTCATGTATCCGGGCCGCAGGTGACGGTGGCTGTGCTGCAGGGGGCCATTCCCGAAGATCAGAAATGGCTGGATGCCAATCGGGACACGACGCTCAAGCTGTACCACGATCTGACCGAACAGGCTTTGGGCAAGCGTCTCATCGTGATGCCCGAATCGGCACCCCCGGACCTGGCGAACAACATCCTGCCGTGGATCAAGGACCTGTATGCGGACGCGCACAGTCACGGCTCGGGTCTCGTGTTCGGCGTGGTGCGTGAATCGGACGATTCCATGCAGTACTTCAACTCGGTACTGGCCCTGGATGAGCGGGTGACCTGGTATGACAAAAGCCACCTGGTACCGTTCGCTGAGTTCTTCCCGGTGCCGGGCTTCGTGCGCTCTTGGCTGCGGCTGATGAGCCTGCCGTATTCGGACTTCACCCGTGGCGCCGACGATCAGCCACCACTCCTTGCGGGCGGGCTGAAGCTGGGTGCGACGGTGTGCTACGAAGATGCCTACGGCAGCTCCATGCTCGCGGTGCTGCAGACGGCGGACGCCTTGGTGAATGTCACCAACGATGCCTGGTTCGGCCACTCCAGCGCGCGCCATCAGCATTTTCAGATCGTCCGCATGCGGGCGCTTGAGGCCCAGAGGTTCATGATCCGGGCGGCGAACGACGGGATCTCCGGCGTAATCGGGCCCCACGGCGAAGTCGTTGCGCGAGCGCCTGAATTCCAGCGCTATGTGCTGGAGTCGGTGGTGGTACCGCGGACGGGGCTGCCCCCCTATGCGCGTGTTGGAAACTGGCTGGTCGTGATTCTGTGCACCCTGGCTCTGGCATCTGGGGTTTGGGTGCGGAATGATAGGCGCAGGCGTCCGCCTGGAGACCCCACGACGGGTACGCCAAGTGCTAGTGTTTAGAAGGGAAATTCCTTCGTGAAACGTAATTCCGACCGGGCCCGGGGCCCGCGACCCCTGCGGAGTCAAGCATGAGTGTTTCGCGTCCCGTACACCGGGCGGTCTGTGTGCTGTGCGTCTCGGCGGTTGTGGCTGCCTGCGCGGCCGACCTGAGCGCCCAGCCGGGCAAACCGGACCCGGCGGCGCAGCACGTACCGACCGCTCCGGTGACGGAAAGCCTGGTGCGGGCCCTGCCTGACTTCTCGCCGCTGGTGGAGAAATACGGACCCGCCGTCGTCAACGTGGAAGTGATTGAGAAGGCGCCGTCGGCGAACGGCGGCCCGGGCGGCTTGTCGCCCAATGACCCCTTCTATGATTTCTTCCGCCGCTTCGGAATACCGGGACCCGAAGGTGGCCAGCGCGGCGGCGGCAACCAGCCGCCGGCCCACGAAGCGGGGTCGGGCTTCATTGTCAGCGCCGACGGCTACATCCTGACCAACACGCACGTCGTGGCAAACGCGGATGAGGTGACGGTCCGGCTGACCGACCGTCGCGAGTTCCAGGCCAAGGTCATCGGCGCGGACGAGCGAACCGACGTGGCGGTGATCAAGATCAGTGCCAATAACCTGCCCACCGTAAAGCTCGGCGATCCTGCGAAGATCAAGCCGGGGCAGTGGGTGGTTGCGATCGGCTCGCCGTTCGGATTCGAGAACAGCGCCACCGCGGGCATCATCAGTGCGACGGCACGGTCGCTGCCCAGTGACAACTACGTGCCGTTCATTCAGACCGATGTGGCCGTCAATCCGGGCAACTCGGGCGGCCCGCTGTTCAACATGTTCGGCGAAGTCATCGGTATCAACTCGCAGATCTTCAGCCGCACGGGCGGCTACATGGGCGTGTCTTTTGCGATTCCGATCGACGTGGCGCGCAATGTCGAAGAACAGTTGGTCAAGTCGGGCCGCGTGGTCCGCGGACGCATCGGCGTGACGATTCAGGACGTCAACGCCCAGTTGGCCGAGTCCTTCGGGCTGGACCGTCCCCGGGGCGCGCTGGTGAGTTCCGTCGAAAAGGACGGACCTGCAGCGACGGCCGGCTTGCTGCCCGGCGACGTCATTCTCGGCGTCAACGGACGTCCGATCGAACGCTACGGAGAGCTGTCCGGCACGATTGCGGCCATGAAGCCCGGCGCCGACGCGACACTTCAGGTTTGGCGCAGCGGCAAGCAGCAGCTGTTGCCGGTGAAGGT
>FTJL01000816.1_pt4 | contig 12787 bp, 15 predicted proteins | sample 1658551 | NCBI WGS metagenome assembly FTJL01 (sample SAMEA3914835, study PRJEB12502) | metagenome | biome: forest; material: soil | place: Canada | collected 2011-07-03 | depth 0.3 m
TGTCGATTCGCGTTGGTGACAATCGAACGCTTGCGCTTGAAGCCGTGCGAGATAGTATCGGGGAACTTCCTTTTGACATTTACTTGCTCCGCACAGTCCTGCAGCAAATCCGCGAGACGGCGCTGGATGAGCTTCAGCTGCGGTTCTGGGGCGGAGATCTGGCGATTGCCGCCGTGACGCTTCGGAATTTCGAACTTATGATAGTTGCTATCCGGCGTCTTTTTGTAAAGAACGAATGCGAGCCCCGTTGGGGAAAACCCAACCAGCTGCGCAACATCCGTCAGTCCTTTTGCCGCCTTCAGCTGGTCAAGGGAACTCATTCGATTAAAGTGGGCCCACGGACACTCTTTCGCGAGTCGTCGCACATATAGTCGTCACACTACTATGCACCAAGGATAGCTGTAGCAAACCTACAGACATTGTTTTCACATGCCACGATTCATGGCATAGGATCTGTCCGCAGGCCCTGGCGAAGGTTATCACGCCGCCGGATTCGACACTATGCGCTGAGAACTCTCTGCCGCACTCAAACCCGGCTAGCAGTCGCTCTACGGTGCGCTGAAGCAGACCATCACGCGCGCCGCAGAATCAGTGAGTGCCTGCTTGTTGACCGTGTTAGCTTTGAATCCGCGCGACGAGTTCGCGGACCCGTCTGCGCTCGGGATCATTCATATCCAGCAGCGAGGCTGTAGTACGACCAACCGCAGTTAATCCTACAATTTGCTGTCCCAGGTAGCCGAAGTGATCGGACCAGATGTCACGCCGAGGATGAAACAGGCGAATGACATCGCCTGTTTGCGTATCAATCCCGGTCAGATTAGGTCCCTTGTGCAGGTTGCACTCAGGGCAAGCCAAAGCGAGATTATCGGCATCGTCGCCGCCGCCATGCTGGCGCGGGATGATGTGCTCGATGTGAAAACGCAGCTCGGAAAACTCTTGAGACAGTCGGCAGTATTCGCACAGATAGGCGGCCCGCGTGCGGACAAGATGACGCACTTGGCCGTCCATTTCTCTAGGCGGCGTTGGGGTGCTGCAGGAAAGCTCGGGCCTCGGCCTTCAACACAGTCAACAGCGAGTTTGCTCGCACGATGGCAGCAAGCTCGTTCTGCTCAGCCGAACTCAGCTGCCCTTCGGTGTTCCGCTCCGCCAAGTCCTCATACCGGTCTTGAACCTCATCGTCAGCCTGCATGCGCAACAACAGCGCCGCAAGCTCTGCGTTCAGCCCTCGGCGCAGAGGCCGTAGTAGCTGTTCCAAGGCACTTCTGTCGGTCATATCAGTCATGGTGAGACCCTATCCGAAGGGGCTGCCAAGCCGCAAGCTGCTAAAATTAGGCGTATGGCTCAAAAATGCAAAAAAACCATTCAGAAATAATGACTTACGCGCCATATTATCCCCGTCTGGTACCCGAGCGCAATCGAGCAACGGCGACCCGAATCCCGGAAATTGACGACACAGTCGGCCGGCGGATTTCCGGCCACCACAGCGAGACGGTGGCACCTCCCTAGCCCGGTGTTCCGATCCGGTCGGCTGGGGTGGCCGAAGGCGGGACGGGTGACGACGCCTCCGTCCATCGGAGCCTTGCCACTTTCGCCGTAACGCATCGTTGCCCTGGCGCGGAAGCAATCAGATTGACGGCCCCACAGGTGCCGGGATTGCACCGGGTCGCCGAAACGCCCGCGTAACCCATAATCGCTGTTCGTCGGTATCAGGTACTTGCCTCCCGCGTGCCATCGAGGCGCGCTGCCAAGCGACATCTTCCCCAACACCAAGGCGGAGCAAGGTTCCAACCACAACCAGACCCGCGCGCCCGATGCTCGCCCGGCAATGTATTCCTACACTGCGCCCATAACGGAGCTTCACTTCGAGGCGATGCCACAGATCATGGGCCACCTCGAGCGAAGTCGGTACCCCACGGTCGGGAATCGAAAATTTCTCGAAGTCCAAACCAGCATGGCGGACAAGCTCCGCTTCTCGCGTAAGTTCGAGCTCACGGATCTCATGATCCTCAAGAAGCGAAACGACGTCAGTGAGTCCGTTCGCTGCCCAGTCGGCGATTTCGTCTTGGAGCCACTCCCCCGCTCGCGGGCGGCCCAATATTGCAAGCCGCCCGCAAGGCATGTCTGCTATCCAGTAGATGTCCGCACTCATGATCCGATCAAACAGGCATCTTGGGGACCCCGGGGATCCATCTGTGAAAAACATCGGACGCTTCTATCAACCAGCGATTGCCTTGGCCAAATGAAGCCCATTCAATTTCGTGAACGACTCGACCGCTGTCACTCAGACGGAACTCATCGTATCGCCAGTCGCCGTGTCCCTGACCAACGTGAGCACCCCGAAGATCGTAATCATAAACCTCAGGATAACTGAACTCGATGTAGCCGTCGCGGTATGCACCCAGTAGTCGGATAGTAAGCGTCGACGTCCGCTGCTCGTGTCGAGCCCCCATTGAAGGCTCGCTTATTGTGACAGACTCAAGCCAACTGTCATGCGGGCACCGACGATCCGAAAAATCGAAATACCATTCGGACGCAGCCTGTGCGTAAGCTGCCGGCGGAAAACGCGACCGTCTCTCCAGCAGGTACTCCCGATACGCCGCGAAAGCGGTCACCACGTCTCTATCGCGCTGGTCCGCAAGAATATAACTTATGTTGATCCCGCCGAAAGGTCTCCAGGACACCAGCCAAACAAGGGGGACGTCCAGGCATCCTGTGAACACAGCGCCATAGTCACTTGGAGCCATCGCTCCAGGTCCGGTAAATGTCGTTGTCTACCACCTGATTCTCCTCTACAAGTCTCAACAACTCCTTCCCGGTGATCCGCCGCTCCGTTCGTTCGGTTTCGCCACCCAGCCAATGCGCCACGAAACGATACTTTCGACCCTCGCTGTTCAATGCCCTTATCGCCACCGCAAGTTTCGCGAGTTGCTTCAGATCGAGTTCCCAGATGCCTTCGTGTTTGTGAGGCCCTCTGGCGAGAAATTCGCACGAACATCCGAACGTGCTCGGTTGAGACCACACGTTGCATCTGCATCCTCTTCTCCTAAGGTGAGACACTCAGCCAACACGAACAAACCACCGATTTCGCCCGATGGCGTGCGCACAGAGCCTCGCCAGCGCGATGTTTTCGTGCAGGCAAAGCGCCCGGATGTCAAAAAGATGAGCCCTGGGGAGCCGGTCCACCGGCCCGGTGTTCAGTGGGCGAAGGACGAGTTCGACCGCAGCAGATGGAGAGCAATAGTCAACATGGCACTCCTCCCGTGAATCGGATCATTGAAGGATGAACGCCCAGGGGGGCGTTCGGGGCGCGCATTATCCACACATCGCCTCTGACTGCAAGCAACATTGTGACGGCGGCGAGCCGGTCATTGTTGCAAGGCTGCGTTCTCGCACGTGGGGCGACAGGAGGCCATTCCACCGCCGGGGGGCGCCCAGACTTGCCTGCGGTGAAAGGCCATCGACTGTTCGACTCGGCATCTTGGTGCAAGCCGTCGCAAAGTGTCTCATTCCTTTGCAACAGAGGCCGGAACCGCCGGAACACGGATCGGATACGCGCTATAAAGCTCGTAGCGGCCCCCCGCTACCATATTTACGCTGGGCTATTCCAGACTACAATCCGGCACGCCCAAGTACGTGCTGGTGAGAACTTCAGGCACACCGGAAACCATCGGCATTACGCGATGGACGTCGTAACAGGCCATCGAAGCGAGCCGGGCAGCTCCGCGGGCCCAAATACGAAATGCAACAGGCGCCTGACGCCGGCGACTGAAGCTTTTTGACGACGCGTGACGTAACAACGGTGTCATTAGCATCCCCCGCCGCACAGAACTTGCCTCGGTGCGCTGCTGCTTCTCGAGGTATTCCGTCGCACGGGCAGCGGAGTCTGCGTCCTATTGTTTACGCTGGCCCCGAGAACGTGTCAACTGCAAGGACGGGGCCCGAGGCGCCTCGGCGGATAGAAGTTGGAAAATGCGGAGTGAAGTTTCCCCTACCGGAACAGTCTGGAAACCTCGGTCAACAGCGTGGGTCCTAACGCGGAGACATCCGATAATCGGATCGCGCGCGGATAATAACCCGACACATCCCGGCGAATTCCAATAGCCAGGAGCTCGACCCGCCGCAATTGGGAGATCTGACGGCAAACCGAATGCAGATGCGCGCTCAGAAATTCCGCGGCGTTGGCGGACAAAGTGGCATCGTCGATCGGCAGCCCGTCGCAGATCACGATCAGAATGCGCCGCTGCTGCGGGCATCGAAGCAAGCGACGGTGCGCCCATAGCAGTGCCTCTCCATCGATATTTTCCTTGAGGAGACTCGGCTCGAGCATGAGCCCGAGCTGCGCTCGAGCCCTGGCGAAAGGCAAGGCTGCACGCTTATAGATGATGTGCCGAAGCTCGTTGAGGCGACCCGGGTTCGAGGGACGCCCAGCCTCCAGCCAAGCCTGCCGCGCCCGGCCTCCGTTCCACGCTCGAGTGGTATATCCGAGAATTTCGACCGCGACTCCGCAGTGCTCTAGTGTTCTGGCGAGCATCTCGCCCGCTGCCGCGGAAGCGAGGATGGATCGGCCGCGCATGGATGCGGAATTATCGATCAGCAGCGTGACCGCTGTATCGGTGACCTCACAGACGCTTTCCTTCCTATATGCGCGCGGAAGGGTCGGGCTTGCGATTACCCGCGCGAGTCTGGTGTGGTCAAGAGTACCTTCCACTTGATCGATCTCTATGTCCTGGTATAGCCGCGCCAGAAGCTTCCGCTGCAGCACCCCCGTCGCCTTCCGGAGGGCGACCTGGAGTGGTGGCATCGCGGCATCGAGCTTCTCGCGCAAACGCAACAGCTCGGTGGGCTCACACAGCGCCCGCGCATCGATGACTTCGTCGAATTCGGAGGTGTAGATCGAATAGCCGCCTCCTCGCCGGAAATTTCCTTTGCCTGACCGACTTGCGGTGGATGCCAGTCCGACTCCATTGTGAGGTACTAGCTCCAGTGCAGATATTCCCGAAGCCGGAATCGTAACAGCATCAAGGAGCGAGTCCGCTCCCGACTCGCTAGGTAACTCTGGCGGGGACGGGCCCGCTGAACTCTGCTCCGATCGAGGCCGCTTCCCAGGGATTTTCTCGTGCAAGCCCAGGTCCGTCGGCGGCTCCTCCGGCGCACCAAACCCTAGAGCCCACAAGAGCCGCTCCACTGCTCGTCCAAACGCAAGGGGGTCACTGACGTACTGCCCGCAGGCGCGGAGATTGTCCTCGAACCTCAGCGGCAGTTTTCCGCGCCAGCGGCTCACAAGGTGGCGAGCTGCCGGCGCCAATCGCGCGCGACCGATGACCCGGCGAGCCAGCAGCCCGACGACCAGGGCGAGATCCCCGGCACACGGTTCCTCCAACCCGGCCCAGTTCTCCTGGCTGCTCTGGAGGTCCAATGCGGCATCCAGGTTGATTCCAACACCCGGAAAGAGGCGACGCCCAAGAGCCTCACATCGAACCTGCTCCAGCATCTCACCAACGGCACGGGCATCGCCATGCCCGAACTTCGCGAGCAGATCGAGCGCTTCTGAGCCAAACCGCTTCGCAACCGCAAGCGCATCGGCACGACCACGGAGCGCCGCGATGGGGACCGAGCTGTTGAGCGCCTGCTTCCAATCAGGCTCCAACTCATCCGTCCCGGCGAGCGAGCATAAGGCGACACGGATCGCCTCGCGAAGGGCGTTCTCGCGGCGTCCAGCGTGCGAGTCGGCGGGCACGCCTGCTACTCCGAACGAGGGTCAGCCGGGGGACCCACGAGATCCACTCCAAAGCAACGCTGGTAAAGCTCCGCGACCGCTGGCCGTTCCTGCTCATCGCACCGGTTGAGAAAACTCAGCTGGAACGCAAAGGCCAAATCGCCAAAGATCCGTGCGTTCTCCGCCCAGCTGATGACCGTTCGCGGGCTCATGACCGTCGAGAGATCCCCGTTCTTGAAGGCCGTTCGAGTCAGGTTGGCGACCATAACCATGGCCTTGAGGATTGCTTGGCCCTCCCCATCCGCATATTCAGGGACTTTGGCCAAAACGATCTGCGTCTCGGTGGCAGGGTCCAGGTAGTTGAGATTTGCCACCAGGCTCCAGCGATCCATCTGCCCTTGATTGAGCGCCTGCACACCGGGGTACAGCCCCGTCGGATCACCGAGGCCGACGGTATTCGCCGTTGCGAACAGCCTGAACGCCGGATGCGGACGCAGCACCCGATTCTGGTCCAGCAGCCATAATCGGCCGTCCGCCTCCAGTACTCGCTGGATGACGAACATGACATCTGGCCGGCCGGCATCGTACTCATCGAGCACGAGTGCGATCGGAGAGCGGTAAGCGGACGGAAGGATCCCTTCCTTGAACTCCGTGACCTGCTGACCATCGCGCACCACAATCGCCTCCCTCCCGAGGAGGTCGGAGCGCGTCACGTGACCATCAAGGTTGATGCGGATGCAAGGCCAGTTCAACCGGGCGGCTACCTGCTCGATATGGGTCGACTTGCCGGTCCCGTGGAATCCCTGGACCAGCACGCGTCGGTTATGGACGAAGCCTGCGAGGATAGCGAGGGTTGTATTCCGCTCGAATCGATAGGCCAGGTCTAGGTCCGGAACATATTCACTGTGCGCGCTGAACGCCGGCACGAAATTGTCGCTGTCAATCCCAAACACCTGGCGTACTGAGAGCTGGATGTCAGGGGTATCAATGCCTTGCACGCCGGAGTGACTGGAATCTTCCATAGCTCGATCCACGGCGACACCCTCGAGTTGGGCGCGCGCTCAGAGGTTGCATTTTCGGAGGTACCGGGAATATATAGCAGTCCCGCCGGGAAGTTGCGCGATCTGGGGAACTAAGCATGCCCTCCGAGTTCATTCCGACGAATCTCGAGACGGACGCCATCGTGGCGGCTTTCCGGGCGATGCGTGCCATCGCTGTAGACGAGGAGGCGGGCGTAGCGTATGACAACCTCGTCGCGCGAGCCGACGGTGTCCTCGATTTTAGCGATGTCTTGAAGCATCGCCCGGCCCGCCTCGTCCCGCGGATGTTGTCCATATCTGTCGGGAGTTACCTGTACAACTGGGGCAAGACGACCGCCGATGCCCTCTTAAATCTCCATGATCATGTGCTCGCCACGCCCCTCGAGGATGACGACTTCGAGTTCCAGGTCCTCGAGCAGATCCTGGCGGTCATGCGTCCCTTCGCGGCTCGGCATTCCCGCGACCTGCCTACTCTCTCGGCCGACCAGCTCCAACAGACAGGGAAAGCGGCGGCCGATCTGGCCCGATACCTGGATGAGAATGAGCAATCCGCGGCGGCCGCCTCCATGGCCACCTTGGCCGTCAAGTTATTGCAACGCGGCGGGGCTCCTGCTCTGACAAATCTGATGCGGTTCGCGTTGCGCCTCCTGGATCAGAAGGAAAAAAAGGTCTTCCTCCCTCTGATCGCGCGAGCGAAGTTTCCACCGCCCGTACCTCCAACGGCGCCGGCCGCGGCGCTCCTGGAGCTGATCCTGCCCGCCGTCGACAATATCTTCCTCACATTTCTGAAGAAGGAAGGATCGGCCGGCGAGGTCATCTCCGACATTGACTCCTTCAACGAGCAAGCTCGCCTGATGCTGGAGGACCGCGACTACGTCATCAACATGGACGTCAAGTTCGAGTACCAGTACCCGGGTCAGCCTGCGGTGAACTCGACTATCACACGATTCGAGATCCGGTTCGCGCAAACACTGCTCAAGCGCATCAACGCCATCATCTCGGCTGCTACGGGTGCTGAAGTCACGCCGTACAATTTTCTGGTCGATCTAGTGCTGCAGATCCTCACGAACCCGCGCCAGCTGCAACAGCGTCGGGATGAAAATCTGCACGACTGGTTCGTGCTGGAGGGCGCCAAGCCGTATCGAAAGGGGTCGTTCTTCACCGAGGGGGTCGTCTTTGCGAAGACCCTGCGGCATCTGTTGACTGTCACAATTGGTGAGACCGAGAACGACATCGATAGTTGGGTCCGCTATGGGTTCCAGGCGGAGCTGGCCCGTAATCTCTTGATTCGCAGCGGCTCCGGAAGCACCTCATCCGCCGACGCTCAGAGAGCGTCGTAGAAGCCTCCCTCATCGGCCGTGAAGGAATTGCAGAAGTCCCGATATTCCTCGCTCAGAACCCACGGCGACCAGTCGCGCCAGAGCGCGACCATCATGATTCGCCGGTCCCCGAGTGAATTGAGGATCGCCTCCCGCAGCCCCGGACGCTGCCGCAAATCCCAGGGGTCCAGCACGAAACCTTCGGGCTTACGGACGGTCTCGCACGAAAGGTCGCACCGAAATTCCTCCCGCCCGGTGATGTAGTACCAGTACGCCGCGTCGTGCTTGGTCTCGGGCCACGCGAACGCCGGGTCCAACACGAGCTTGACGCCAGTTTGCTCCTGGAAGCGCAATCTCGCAGCCATGAGCTCAGGACCCAACATGACGCGCATCTTGTGACCTGCATACATCAGCTTTGCGAATGGCGCGTATTCTGCCGCGATGTAATGCCAACTCTCGAGATCTCCGACGCAAATCGCCTGTGAATCCGCCTCCGCCGACGGCCATTTCTTGTTCATGGTCGCCCACCACCAGCGCACCTCGGGGAGCTTGTCGAAGTTGGTATCCGGATGACCATAGCCGCTGATTTGCCCATGATCCGAAGGCGGCGCACCGATCTCGCCTCCGGGCGCGGCCACAACGATCGCCGGTTTCGTCCGGTTCACCATCCGGTCCGACCAGACCGCCTGATCGAGGAACAGCTCGGGCTCCTGCTTCAACAATCCGATCAGTCGTCCGCGCAATCGGTGGAGGTCGGCGTAGGCCTTGACGAAGTGGCTTTCGTCGTCAAAGGTGCGGTTATATAGATCGACCTGCCGCGCCTCGCATTCATAATCGGCATCGATCTCCTCCACTACTGTGCGACCAAACAGTCGCTTGCAGGCGCGATTGACGATATCCCACGCCTCCAGCGTGGTCGCGTCGCCAAAGTTCGGCTCGTGCTCCTGCAGATCCGTAATCAGGCTCGCGAAACGGCCGGCGGGCAGGTAGGACGAGATATACCCCTCCTGCACCTGCCGTTGCTTCCAGAATCGGCCGGCCAGGGCCCCGTAACACAGAGGCAGGAACGGCGCGTCGTCCATCCTGATCAACTGACTTCCGTCCGGCTCCTCCCTCTCGACGTACACTTTCAGCAACTTCGTCCGGATGAGGAGCTCATAAGCCCATTTGTACTTGGCCTCCACGACCGGTCCCGGCGGGTGATCCCTTTGCACCCTGCTGTTGATAGCACCCCCGAACAGCCGGTGCGTCTTCGAGTGCTGCAGGTGATAGGCGACAGCCTCGACGATCGCCTCGCCGCCGACATCCATGAGGCCGAGGCGCCCGGGCACGGGCCGCCGGTCGTCCGCCATCATCTGCTTGCGCCGCGCGATGCCTCGGGCAACTTCGAGCACCCGCTCATCCACTTGGCCAATGCCAGCGTCCCTTCGCGTAATCGGGTCAAGGTTGCTGTCGAGCGGGATGAGCAACCGTTTGGACTCGCTCACAAGGTTGAGCACCGGAGCGGCGTTCGCGTAGGCCTCAAAAAAGTGGCGGATCCGCAGTGCTCCATAGTTCGTCAGCACAAAATCCAGGAAGTGCCGCTTCTCGTGCCATACTGCACTCGCGATGTTGGCGGCGCGCGTCTGCACCCACTGATCGTCGATGCAGCTCAACAGATCGACTAGTGACGTGTCATCGCCCACGATCGCGTACTCGAGCGCGAGACCCAACTCCCGGCGGCCCCGGCACTTCCCGATCAGTTGCGCGTCGTACCAGAGAGTCAGGGATGACGGGTCGAACTGCAGGACCGGTATCATTTCGGTAGCTTTTTGATGAGTTCCTCGAGGCTAGTCGAAGTGTCTATCGTGGCGATTTTGCGGTTCGTACGACCCTCGCGGATCTCGACTTTCACGGGCGCCGGCGCGGGCGACTTCTTCAGGATCTCGAGCAATGCCTTGAAGAACACCAGGGCCGCCGCCCCGGTTTTGAACGCGAGCGTGACGACCTGCAGAATCTCCTTGATCTCTTCCGGCCCCAGCGTCGCGTCTACCGCGTCGACGTGAGGGTCCGCCTGACGGGCGACGCCGACCTCGACGTCCGTGATCTGAACTGCGCCGAGCTGCTCAATGATGTCCTCTGGACCTTCCAGCCGGAGGTAGGAATTCGTCATGTGTGGCCCCTTATCCTTCTGGGTGTTTCTGACGCACAGACGGATCCTAACCCAGTTTAGCCTAGTTCAACCTCCAACCTCCATCAGGCGCCCTTTCGGCCCAGCGTCCGCAGAGTCGACAGCCCGAGCCGGTGCACGCGGGGCTCGTTGACCGTTGCCCTGTCGCCACGCATTGGCGTGTAACGTTTGTCTGACACTTGAGCGGACCGCAAAACAGCGATTCGCGAAGCCGCTGAGCAGTGCAGCAATCGCTGTCCGCGGCACACAACAAAGCGCAAGGCCAGCAAGCGACTCTCTAGCTACTAGTACTGCCGGAGACCCGCCGCCTCGACGGCATCGATATCTTTGGCGGCGCGGATACCCCCAGTCGCGGAGTCCGTCACCAAAGACATCCGGTACTTCCACCGACCAACACGAGATCGTTGCACAAACCGCCAGCCCATCGGCGATCAGCGGCGGGTTCTTGCGGTTCGGGTCACCGGGACACATTGGACTTGCTCAGGCATTCCGGCAGCTCCGAGATACTAAAGGCGACCCATAGCAGTAGGTCACGCCGTTGCCGTGATGCTGGCCGCAACTGCCTGAATTTTAAGGGCGTAATTGCTATAAAGCTCGTGGCGGCCCCGTGCCACCAACCTATTCAATGAAACACAGGTAAAGATGCAAAGAAGTGGATTCGTCACGCTAAGCTTCCGACGTCGAGCCACGACAGTGTCAACTGGCAACACTTGTCGCCACACTGGCTGCGGTTGCCATTGGGCGAGGTGCAAACTGGTGCACATCGGCGCCCACCGTTGCGAACTGTTGCAAAGCGCGCCATGAGAGCTTCGACCCGAGGGTACCGGCGACATGCACGTCGGGGTCAATTCGCCGTTCGTGTTCATCGCTTTGATCCGCCTCCCCGTCCAGGCTGTGCGACGTCGATGGTTGCCGATCCGAAGCCGACGAAGGATCTGCTTCGCGGGGGTCTGGCGTTCGGACTTCACAGGATTCAACAGTATGAACATACTTCGCATGCCCCAGGTCATCGCCGCCACCGGCCTTTCTCGCATGACGATCTACAGACTCAAAAAGCGTGGCCAGTTTCCGAGCCGTGTCCAGCTGTCACTAAACGCGATTGGTTGGCTCAAAGACGAGGTCGACAAGTGGCTGGAATCGCTCCCGAAAGTCGTCGCTCCCGCGAGCGCCACTTCAGTTCCTCGTATACGTGATCGTGCATTCGAATTGCCAACCCGATCGTAAGCGAGGACCCGCCCTCGTCATCTTGCGTGTGGTCGTCGCAGGTCACCGGGCGGCTGGTTCCTTTGTCCTATCGTCCTCTTTCCGAATGCTTTTGATGCCAGTCGCATCGCACCGTGTGCTTAGCGAATGAAGAAGTTGGCGATCAAGCAAATATCACGGGCGGAGAAGCTGCGGGCCACGAAGGATGTGTGGGCGTCACTCAGCCGCGAGGAATTGAGGCTGGAGTCCCCGACATGGCACTATCAGGCGCTGCAGGAAACGATTGCGCGGTATGACGCCGGCCAAGAACAGCCCATCGACCGGCCCGACGCTTAGCGCGAACTACGCACGCGCGCTGATTGAAAATCAAGATTCTTCATCCTGCGCCCGCAGGTCGGCAGGGCGAGCAACCAGTTCTATGCCCGGCGAGAGACAAGCCCAGCGCTCCCTTCCTCGACGTCCTCACGTCTACTAGCGGCGTGCTTGCAGAAGCATGCGTTGCCGCGGGGCCTGCTACAGCACGCGGCCTAGCCAATACCCGGCTCGACGACGATAGTGCGCGATTGCGAGCACCTGGATTGTCACATTCTGCTCGCGGTTGAGGACGTCAAAGGGAAGAGTCGCAAGCGTACGTGACGAACGTCGGACGGGCGCTCGACTGGGCATTGCGCCGGAGTCTCGCAAATTCTCTCGATAATTCGCAGGAAATGCGTACGGTAACGTGAGCAGAGGCCTTGTTGCCGCGACTCGTAGAAGGCGACTTGCTCGAGATCTTCCGCTGCCGCCGCCGGGTGGAAGCGGTAGTTCATCGCAGCAGCGCTTTCGCTTTCCGGTCAACGTCGCCGGCGTCAGTCTGGGCGGCGCGTCGGCTCGCCTCTTCGAGCCACAAGCGATCGAGTCCTCCGGGATCTCGTCGAGACTGTCGAGTAGCTCGCGAGCCAATCGCGCCCGCTCATCGGCAGGAAGCTTCAGCGCCTCGCGTTCGAGAGTTTCAATATCCATCGTAGCCCTCTACTCCGGCCAATCCCACCGCTGGCGCGGTTCATTACCCCACCTGTGGAGCCCTGATGAAGTCCGCCGTGGACGATAGCGGTTGGGGGCAGGACGACGGAAGCCCGCCATCCCGCGGATGGCTTTCCCTCAAACGGTGCTATCCGGAAGCGCGAATTGCCCACCGTGTAACAGGCCAGCTCACGCCATACGGGTACCACTACGGGTACCACGGGCAGATTGAGGCTTGGAGGGCGAGGTCAGTTTCGACGTAAGTGATTGATTAAATTGGTGGGCCGTGTAGGAGTCGAACCTACGACCAAGAGATTAAGAGTCTCCTGCTCTACCA
>FTJL01000784.1_pt3 | contig 12786 bp, 15 predicted proteins | sample 1658551 | NCBI WGS metagenome assembly FTJL01 (sample SAMEA3914835, study PRJEB12502) | metagenome | biome: forest; material: soil | place: Canada | collected 2011-07-03 | depth 0.3 m
GGCGCCCGCCGGCGCCGAACGTTCGCAACAGCCTTGGGACGACACCGGGCCGCTCGGAACGACCTATCAGCTGCGCCTGGCCGGCGGCCGCAAGGCCCGCTTCCGGCAGATGGCGAGCCTAGTCCCCTCAATGCTGCACCATCAGCCCGACGCCCAGGCGGTGCGCCTGCTGAACCGGGCCAAGGCGCTCGGATTCGACGACATCCGCCGGCGCAACCAGGAGGCCTGGGCCAATATCTGGCGCGGACGCATCCGGCTGGTCGGGGCCGAGCCGAAGTGGCAGGCGCTGGCGGACGCCGCCTTCTATTACCTGAACGCCTCGGTGCACGCCGCTTCGCCGGCCGCCACCTCGATCTTCGGCTTGGCCACCTGGCGCGACTATCACTACTACTACGGACACGTGATGTGGGACGTGGACGCCTTCGCCACGCCCCTGCTCAGCGTGCTGCAGCCGGCCGCCGCCGACGCCCTGCTGGACTTCCGCATCCGCCATCTCGACCGTGTCCGCGACAACGCCAAGATGCGCGGCCAGCAAGGCCTTCGCTTCCCCTGGGAGGCGGCGCCCTCGACCGGCGAGGAGGCCACCCCCGGCGGCGGCGAGGGCGCGGCGCGCGAAGACCACGTCAGCCTGCACATCGCCTTGGCCTTCGCCTTCTATGCCGACGTCACCGGCGACCAGCGGTTCCTGCGCGAGCGGGCCTGGCCGGTGCTGGCCGGCGTGGCGGACTGGATCGCCAGCCGGGTGCGCGCCGGCCCGCGCGGCCGGTTCGACTGGCCCGACGTCGGCGGGGCGGCCGAGCGGGTGAAGATGATCGACAACGACTCAATGACCAACATGCTGGCCGTGGCCGTGCTGCGCCGGGCCATCGCGCTCGCGCCGAAGATGGAGGTCGAGCCGCCGCCGTCATGGAGCCAGGTCGCCGACGGGCTGAAGCCGCCGATGCGCGCGGACGGCGCCGTCGCCTCGCACGATGGCCACCGCATGGACGAAGAACAGGGCGCGGCCCCTTCGCCGCTGATGGCGCTGTTCCCCTACTGGCTGTCGGTGGATCCGGGCACCGACCGCAAGACCCTGGAGCTCTATCTGCGTCACTGGCGCGACTACGTCGGCGCGCCGATGATGGCGGCCTTCTATCCGGCCTGGGCCGCCTGGACCGGCGATCGGGAGCTGGCGCTGCAGCTGATGCAGGAGGGTTACGGCGCCTACCAGACCGGGCGCTTCGCCCAGACCCTGGAGTATCGCCCGGACAAGTTCCCGGATGGCGTCGCGGCCGGACCCTTCTTCGCGAACATCTGCGCCTTCCTGACCACGCTGGTCTTCGGCCTGACCGGCGTGAAGCCGTCGGCGGCGGAACCCAGGTCCTGGCCGTGCCGAGCTGTGGTGCTTCCCGCGGGCTGGACGGCGGTGGAATGCGACCAGCTCTGGATCCAGGGCCGGCCGGCGGCGCTGAGGGCGGTGCATGGCGCGCCCGCGGCAGAGCTCGACTGGGCGAAGGTCCCGGACGTGCAGGCCTACCTGCCCTGAGCCTTGCGATAGGCCGCCCGGGCCGCCGCCAGTTGCTTGTCGGCCGTCTCAAGCGCCGCCTCATATGCCGTGCGCGCCGCCTCGCGGCGGGCGTCCAGGGCCGCCTGCTCCTCGCGCAGCCCCTGCTCTTCCAGCTCGCGCCGGCGATAGAGCGCCTTCAGCGCCGCCTCGGCCGTATCGAGTTTCGAACGGTCCGGCGCGGGCCGGCTCGCACGCGCGGTCTTGCCGGCCGGAAGCTTGGGCGCGCCGGTGGACTCCAGCTGGAACGCATCGTCGCTGCCCGCGGGCCGGCGCAGCGGGACCTCGGGATGCTCGAGCGCAGCCTTTGCCGCGGCCTCGTCCTCGGTGACCCGCGCATCGCCGCTGGCGAACAGGTTCTGGTGCGCGCCCCAGGCCTCCAGCGCGGCGCCCTGGTTGGGCGCGGCGACGACGGAATCGAAAAAGCCGAACTGGGCCTGGTAGACCTTGAGCTTGCGGGCGGGCGGCTTGGCCATGGCCTCAGGCGGAGGCCTCAGGCCTCTGAGGTGTCTGGCGCGAAGCTGGCGGGCTCGGACGTGGACAGGCCGCGCTCGCGGTCCTCGGCCAGCCGGTCCCAGGTCTCGGCCATGGCCAGCAACTGATCGCGCTGGTCGCCGCTCGGCATGAGCGCCGCCAGGGTCCGGCACTCGTCGGAGTGCTGGCGGTACTCGGAGACCTTACGCATTGGGTAATCTGATCCTTCGACTGCAGAGACAACGCTTGGGGGGTCGCTTCGTTCACCACAGCGTCGGTGGGGCCTCGAGGCAGGCCTTCACCGCCAGCTCATTCGGCGGCCATGAGCCGTTCGGCAGAGCGCCAGAGGTGCTCGCGATACGCGTCGAAGCACCAGGCGCCACAGGTCAGCCGCATCAGCGCCCCTTCGCCGATGAACCGCGCCCGTTCGGGCGCCTCGGCCACCAGCGGACGCAGCACGTTGGCGTTCCAGGCCTCCGAATGCCGGATGTCGAGGTGGGCATGCAGCTCGAAGTACTTGCGCACCACCGGCGGATGGCCGAGCCGCTTCAGGCCGGCGCCGACGGCGGCGACCCTCGCGGGCGCCGTCAGTTCCACCACGCCCAGGGCCCCGATCGAATGCCAGGCATACCGGCGCACGGTGGCGAAGGCGGTGAGGGTGTTGGCCAGGGCGAGGGATTCCCACACCGTGCCTTCGATGGTCGGCTCCAGTCCGAGGGTCTGCACGACCTTGTCGAGCATCAGGCCATGCATGCCGCCTTCGGCGCCGCGGCCCATCTCGTCCCAGTAGTTGCGGGCGAGCTCCAGCTTGGCCGTGGTCGGGACCTTGACCTGGGTCATGGCCACAAGATCGTCGAAGCCGGCCTCCCCAGCCGCTTCCTGGGTCAGGAACCAGTCCATCTCGGCGTGATTGGCGTCTCGCTCCAGCCAGGGGAACAGCGGATCGCCCTGTCCCGGCCCCATGACCTCGAGCGCCTCGAACCAATCGACGAACCGGTCGGGATCGCGCGGCGCCGCGGCGGCCTGCGCCTGCACCTTCTGGCGCAGCCCTTCGACCCAGGCGCTCTCCAGCCAGCGCATCCGGGCGTCTTGCTTCAGCTCGGCGCTCCAATCCGGCGAGGGCTCCGCCGGCGCCAGGCGGCGGGCGTTCCAGGCGGCCAGCTCCCGGTTGAGTCCTTCAGGATCGCAAAGCCCGGGAACGTCTTTTGTTAAATTCTGACGATCAACCGACACAGTACTCATCGCCCACATCTCCGTTTGCGCTGAAACGTGGAGCGCTACAGTTTGGTTCACCGCCCGGGATGTAACTGTTCTTGACGTCGGAATTTCCCTGAAGACCGGCGTTCATTTCCAAGGCTTTGAACAATATCTAATGACAGTGGACGCTGCCTCTGCCTCAAAGCTCTCCTCGCGCCGCCAGGTTAGGGAGGCATCTCAGTCCTTGTGATGCGGCAACAGCACACCGACCAGCTGGCGGGCGGCGCCGATGATCATGTTCTGCTCGTCCGGATCGCCCTTGAGCGTGGCCTTGGAGAACTTCACCGCCTGGTCGAAGGTGATGTGCGGCGGCAGCGGCGGCACCTCCGGATCGGTCTTGACGTTCAGCACCACCGGCCGGTCGGCGGCCAGCGCCTCGTCCCAGGCCGGACCCAGCGCGTCGGGGTTGTCGACATAGATGCCCTTCAGCCCGATCAGCTCGGCGAAGCGGTGATAGGGCACGTCGGGGATCTGCTGGGAGGCGTCGAACTTCGGATCGCCGTTCATCACCCGCTGCTCCCAGGTGACCTGGTTGAGGTCGCCGTTGTCGAAGACGCAGACGATCCAGCGCGGGTCGCTCCAGCGGCGCCAGTATTTCGAGACGGTGATCAGCTCGGCCATGTTGTTCATCTGCATGGCGCCGTCGCCGACCAGGGCGATGACCGGCCGGTCTGGGTGGGTGAACTTGGCCGCGATGGCGTAGGGCACCGCCGCCCCCATCGACGCCAGGCCGCCCGACAGCGAGGCGTTCATGCCGCGGCGGATCTTCAGGTCGCGGGCGAACCAGTTGGCGCACGAGCCGGAGTCGCTGGTCAGGATCACCCGCTCGGGCAGGCGCGGCGACAGCTCCCAGACCACCCGCTGGGGATTGACCGGGATGGCCGGCTGCATGGCGCGGTCCTGCATCAGGTCCCACCAGCTGGAAAGCCCCTTGGCCAGCTCTTCGCGGAAGCCGCCGTCGGTCTTCTGGATCAGCAGCGGCAGGAGCGCCCTCAGCGTCTCGGCGGAATCGCCGACGAGGTTGACCTCCATCGGATAGCGCAGCGACAGCATGTCGGGAGCGATGTCGATCTGCACGCCCCGGGCCTTGCCCTCCTTGGGCAGGAACTCCGAATAGGGGAAGCCCGAGCCGATCATCAAGAGGGTGTCGCAACCCATCATCATGTCGTAGCTGGGCTTGGTGCCGAGCATGCCGATGGTGCCGGTGACCCAGGGCAGGTCGTCGGGCAGCACCGCCTTGCCGAGCAGGGCCTTGGCGGCCCCGGCCTTGAGCCTGTCGGCGACCGCGATCACCTCCTCTGTGGCGCCGAGCGCGCCCGCCCCCACCAGGATGGCGATCTTCTCCCCGGAGTTCAGCACCTCGGCGGCGCGGCGCAGGTCGACGTCGTAGGGCACGGTCCTGGGCCTGGTGAAGCCGACGCCGGAGTGGACGGTCCCATGTTTGCGGGCCGGCTCCTCGAACGGCAGGTCCTGCAGGTCGTTGGGCAGGATGATGGCGGTGGGCCGCCGTTCACCCAGCGCGATGCGGATGGCCCGGTCGACCAGGTGGCGGACCTGCGAAGGCGCCGAGGCCTGTTCGACGAAGGCGCCGGCGACATCCTTCATCAGGCTCTTGAGATCCACTTCCTGCTGGTAGTGGCCGCCGAGCGCGGTGCGGGCCTGCTGGCCGCAGATGGCCAGCACTGGCTGGTGGTCGAGGCGGGCGTCGTAGAGGCCGGTGACCAGGTGCGTGGCGCCCGGGCCGGAGGTGGCGATGCAGACCCCGAGCTCGCCGGTGAACTTGGCGTGGGCGGAGGCCATGAAGGCCGCCATCTCCTCGTGGCGCGCCTGGATGAACTCGATCTTGCCCTCGGCCCGGTTCAGGGCGCCGAACACGCCGTTGATGCCGTCGCCGGGGTAGCCGTAGATCCGCCGCACACCCCAGGCGTGGAGCCTCTCGACCACGAAATCACCGACGGTCTGGGACATCTCAGCACTCCTTGGGCAGGCGCCCGCGCGCCACCGTGGTCGCGCGAGTGCCGAGGGGGAACCGGCGGCCACGCCCGCAGTTCCCGGCCGAGAGGGCCCGATCACATCCTGTGTGGAGATGACTGGCGGGTCCGCCGCGGTCAGTCCTTGCCCAGGACCTTGTCGGCGCGGCGGTCGATCTTCTTCTCTTCGGCCTTGGAGATGCGGCCGGCGTTCTGGGCCTGGCTGGCCCGGGCCTTGGCGTTGCGGGCGTGGGCCTTGTCTTCGATCGGAAATTTCCGCTTGTCCGGCTCGGCGAATTTGGAGTCGGGCAGCTTCTTGCGCTTGTCGGTGTTCAGTTCGGCCATGGCGGGCTCCTTCCTGAAGCCCTAACGCCTGCTGGGCCGGGACGTTCGGGTGACCCCGGCCAGCCTGCAACTTCGTGGAGATGCGAGCTCTTCCGCCCCTCTCGCGCTTGGACCTTCGAGGAACCGCCGCGCATTTGGAGTCGTATACCCACCGGCGACATCACGTCCGCCGGGAGATGAACCATGGCGGACGACCACCCCCGCTCCACCGCGCGGATCGCGGGACACCCGATCCACCCGATGATCGTGCCGATCCCCATCACCTGCTACGTGGGGACCCTGGTCACCGACCTCTGCTACTGGAAAACCGGCGACATCCTGTGGGGGGACTTCTCCGACTGGCTGATCACCGTCGCGGTGATCTTCACGGTGCTGGCGGCCATCGCCGGCGCCGTCGACTTCCTGGCGGAGCGGCGGATCAGGGAACTGCGGCCCGCCTGGATCCACGCCATCGGCAATGTGGTCGTGCTGGTGCTGGGGATCTTCAACGCATTCCTCCACACCCGTGACGCCTACGGCCAGGAATCCACGGGCCTCATCCTTTCGGTGCTCACCGTGCTGGTGCTGCTGGTCACCGGCTGGAACGGCTGGGACATGGTCTATCGCCACGGCGTGGCCCTGAAGATGGAGCGCCGCCCATGACCCGCCTCGGTTTCGCCCTCTGCGCCTCGAGCCTCGCCGCCCTGGCCGCCTGCGGCCCCGCGCCGATCGATCCCCATCGGCAGATCGGCCCCAACCCCTATCTGCCGCCGATCCACCAGTACCTGCTCCCCCCGATGAAGATCGCCAATCCGGCGGCCTGGCAGGCGGTCCAGACGCCGGCCGTGGCGGCCGGCCTCAAGATCCAGGCCCTGGCTTCGGGGCTGAAGAACCCCCGCTCCCTCTACGTCCTGCCCAACGGCGACATCCTGGTGGTGGAGAGCTCCGGTCCTCCGGCGCCGCCCAAGCGCCGGCCCAAGGAATTCGTGATGGACTGGCTTGAGACGCGCATCCACTCCACTCAGCAGGGCCACGACATCCTTTTGCTGCGCACCGACGGCCACGGGACGGTGCTGCAGAAGTCGGTGTTCATCGACCATCTGAACTCGCCGTTCGGCGTGGTGCTGGTCGGCGGCGATCTCTACGTGGCCGACACCGATGCGGTGCTGCGCTTCCCTTACCAGACCGGCCAGACCCAGATCACGGCCGCTCCGGTCAAGCTCTGCGACCTGCCCGGCGGCCCCATCGACCACCACTGGACCAAGAGCCTGACCGCCAGCCCGGACGGGACCAAGCTCTATGCCGGCGTCGGCTCCAACTCGAACATCACCGAGAACGGCCTGCCGGCCGAGAAGGATCGCGCGGCCATCTTCGAGATCGACCGGATGACCGGCGCCCACCGCCTGTTCGCGACGGGCCTGCGCAATCCCAACGGCCTGACCTTCGAGCCGCAGAGCCATGTGCTGTGGGCGGTAGTCAACGAGCGCGACGAGCTGGGCCCCGATCTGGTTCCCGACTACCTGACCTCGGTCAAGGACGGCGGCTTCTATGGCTGGCCCTACAGCTACTGGGGCCAGCACGTGGACCCCCGGGTGAAGCCCCAGCGGCCGGACATGGTCGCCAAGGCCATCATGCCCGACTATTCGCTGAGCTCGCACGTGGCCCCGCTGGGCCTGGTGTTCGACACCGGCGCGGGCCTGCCCCCGCAATACAGCGGCGGCGCCTTCATCGGCGAGCACGGCAGCTGGGATCGCCAGCAGCTCAATGGCTACAAGGTGGTGTTCGTGCCCTTCTCGGGAGGCCGCCCCAGCGGCCAGGCTCAGGACGTGGTCACCGGTTTCCTGACCTCGAACGGCAAGACGCACGGCCGGCCCGTGGGCCTGGCCATGGACGCCTCGGGCGCGCTCTTGATCGCGGACGACGTGGGCAATACCGTCTGGCGGGTGACGGCCGGTTGAGGCGGCGGCAGGGAATCGTCCGGCCGTCCTGCCGGTTCGACAGGGGTCCAACGAGGAGCCTCGCATGAGCCACGACGTCGCCGTCATCGTCGGCAGCCTGCGCAAGGCCTCCTGGAGCCGCAGGGTCGCCCAGGCCCTGATCGCCCGTGCGCCCGATGGCTTGACCGCCCGCATCCTCGAGATCGGCGATCTGGCCCTCTACGACGAGGACCTGGAGGACAATACGCCCGAGCCCTGGGTGCGCTTCCGGCGGGAGGTTTCGCAAGTCCAGGCGGTGCTGTTCGTCACGCCCGAGTACAACCGCTCGGTCCCCGGCTGCCTGAAGAACGCCATCGACGTGGGCTCCAGGCCCTGGGGCAAGAGCGTCTGGTCCGGCCTGCCGGCCGGCGTGGTCAGCGTCACGCCCTCCAAGCTGGGCGCCTTCGGGGCCAACCATGCCCTGCGACAGACCTTCGTCTTCCTGGACATGCCGGCGATGCAGCAGCCGGAGGCCTATATCGGCGGCGCCGCGGACCTGTTCGGCGAGGGCGGCGAGGTCAAGAACCAGGACACCGACAAGTTCCTGACGACCTTCATGGAGCGCTTCGCCGCCTGGACCCAGGCCTTGCAGGCCCTGCGCAAGACCTGAAGCGCGAACGCTTGGCTATAGTGCAGCCGCCTGCAGGCTCGTATGGGATGACCGCGCAGCCAATGCGAACCCCATGCGATACCGCCAGGTCGACCTGAACCTGTTCCTGATCTTCGACAGCCTGCTGCGCACCGGCAGCGTGTCGCGCTCGGCCAAGTCGCTGGGCGTCAGCCAGAGCGCGGTCAGCCAGGCGCTGGCCAAGCTGCGCGAGCATTTCCGCGACGACCTGTTCCTGAAGACCTCCACGGGCGTCACCCCCACCTCCACCGCCCTGTCGCTGGCCGAGGACGTGCGCCAGTTCGTGGCCTTCTCGGAGGCGGCGCTGATCCACCGGGCCGGCTTCGATCCCCAGGAGAGCCGCCGCGACATCCGCATCGCCATCACCGACATGGGGGAGATCGGCATGGTCCCGGTGATGCTGGAGGCGTTCCGGCACACCGCCCCCAACTGCCGCCTCGTCTTCCTCGACCTCTGGGGCGAGGAGTTGCGCGAAGGACTGGAGCGGGCCGAGATCGACCTGGCCATCAACGCCAGGGCGTCGCCACTCGGCGACGTGCTGCAGCAGAAGCTCTACGAGCAGAACTATGTGGTCCTGGCCCACCGCGACAATCCGGTGGACGCCGGCCTGGGCTCCGAGGAGCTGGCCCAGTTGCCCCACCTCAGGGTCGCGCCCGGACGGCTGGACCATGTGAGCGCCGACGATGCGGTGACCTTCGCGGGCCTTAGGCGCAACGTGACGGCCCAGGTCGCCAACTGGGTGGCGGTGCCCCACATCCTGGAGGCCCAGCCGGACCTCGTGGCCCTGGCGCCGGAGTTCCTGGCCCTGGCCTACGACCGCTTCAACCTGAAGGTCGTGCGGCCGCAATTCCCGCTGCCCAAGATCTCGGTGTTCCAGTTCTGGCACCGCCGGGTCAACGCCGACCCGTTCAACCTGTGGCTCCGCGCCCAGGTGCGCCAGATGTTCTCCCAGGGCCTGAACGACCCGCGCGAGCTCAACGGCCGAGCCGCCGGTTAGGCGACTTGTCATCCGATCCCGGGTCTCCGCGCTGGCGCGCTCCGTCCGGGATGACATGCAAAATGACGCGGGGAGTGTTTCGGGAGCACCACAAGTCCCTGGCCCAGCTGGATTATTAGCTGGACTGAACGGCGTCATCACAATTCCGGAATGTCCGTATCCGGCGACGCCGCCTAGGGTCTGGCCGGACCAGCGGCTTGGACGGGGCGCGAGGCGCGCCTGCTGCATCCAGGTCGGCCACGGCGCTGCGGGCGTCGGCTCCAGGTCCGCATCAGGGAAGGAAACCCATGTCTTCTGGCCCCATCAGGCTCGCCTCGCTCTGCGGCCTTGCGGCCGCCGCGCTCATAGCAGCGCCCGGCGGCGCGGCCTTCGCCCACCACTCCTTCGCCATGTTCGACCAGACCAAGCAGGTGACGGTCGCCGGCACGGTCAGCGATTTCGAGTGGACCAATCCCCACGCCTTCATCGAGGTCAAGGACGCCGAGAACAAGACCTGGGGGGTCGAGCTCAACAGCCCCAACAACCTGGTCCGCCAGGGATGGAAGCGAACCATCGTCAAGGTCGGCGACAAGGTCAGCGTGACGCTGAATCCTTTGCGTGACGGCAAGCCCGGCGGCCTGTTCAATGCGATCGTCCTGCCGGACGGCCACATGCTGGGCAGCACCAAGCCCACCGGCCCGATCAACGTCCCGACCGAGAAATAGAGGGCACGCCCATGAGACCGCTTCCGAAAGTCCTGCTGGCTTCGGCCTTCGCCCTGTCGCTGACCGCCGGCGCTTCGGCGCTGGCGCAGCCGGCCCCCGCCCCGGCCGCGGCCGCCCAGCGCGGCGGCCTGGACGCCGAGCGCGAAGCGGAGCTGTCGCACCAGCACGACGGCTTCTATGGCGCTCTGGCGCCGCAGAACCTGCACAAGAAGCGGCCCAAGGCCCCCGCGGACTTCACCGGCACCTGGTTCATCAACCTGCGCCACGCCTTCTCGGACTTCATGTTCGGCCCCCCCTACCCCGAGTTCGGGCCCGAGGGGCAGAAGGCGATGGTGGAGGCCAAGGAAGCGGCCGCCAAGCACGTGCCGTACCGCGACACCATCGGCCAGTGCTACCCGGCCGGGATGCCGATGATCACCACCCGCGTCTGGCCGCTGAACATCATCCAGCTGCCGACGGCGATCTTCATCACCTACGCCTTCACCAACAGCTACCGCGTGATCTACCTGGACGGTCGCAAGTGGACCGATCCGGACCTGGCCATCTACACGCCGAACGGCGAGTCGATGGGGCACTGGGAGGGCAAGACCCTGGTGATCCACACCAAGTACCTGGAGCCGAAGAACCACTACATCGACCAGGGCATCCCGGTGGACGACAAGTTCGAGATCACCGAGCGCTGGAGCCTGAAGGACAACGGCAAGATCCAGCAGATCGAGTTCATCATGACCGATCCCACCATGTGGAAGGGCGAGTGGCGCTCGACCAAGCAGTGGATCCGCAAGGACAACTCCGACGTGCCCGAGGTGGAGTGCCTACCCGACCTCAACAAGCACCTGCCCTCCACCGAGGAGGGGCACGAAGCAGTGGTCGAACGCAGCAACGCGGCGACGCCGGGAAAGTGACGCCTGGGGCGGCCGCTTAGGCGGCCGACTACAGCAAAGCTTGCAATCACCGAGGTGAAGCTCGGATATACGCCCCCGCGCGGTCGTTGGCGGTTCGACAGGTTTGGGCAGTGATCCAGGCGTTCCTCAAGAAGCTGATCCGGGTGGGCGACCTGAAGGTGCGCCTGCCCAACGGCAAGGTGCTGGCCTATGGCGATGGGACGGCGCCCAGGGTTTCGGTGGCCATCAGTTCCTGGGCGGCGACGCGGGCCATCGCGACCGATCCGCAGGGCGGGCTCGGCGACGCCTACATGAACGGCGAGCTGACCTTCGAGGAAGGCGACATCTGGGACCTGCTGGACCTGGGAGGGCGAAACCTGCCCGACCGCTCGGCCGAGCGTCACGGACCGCTGCAGATGATGTTGCTGGCGGGCCGCCGGCGGATGCAGCAGTGGAACGACAAGGCCGCGTCGAAGAGCAACGTCGCCCACCACTACGACATCTCCAACGACCTCTACCGGCGCTTCCTCGACGCCGACATGCAGTACTCCTGCGCCTACTATGCGCGGCCCGGCATGACGCTGGAGGAAGCCCAGTCCGCCAAGAAGCATCACATCGCCGCCAAGCTGCGGCTGGAGCCGGGGCTGAAGGTGCTCGACATCGGCTGCGGCTGGGGCGGCATGGCGCTGGAACTGGCCAGGTCCTACGGGGTGGAGGTGCTGGGCATCACCCTTTCCGAGGAGCAGCTGGCCCTGGCGCGCGAACGGGCCAAGGCCGCGGGCCTGGAAGACCGCGTCCGCTTCCAGCTGATCGACTACCGCGACCTGAAGGGCCAGTTCGACCGCATCGTCTCGGTCGGCATGTTCGAGCACGTGGGCACGCCCAACTACCGGACCTATTTCTCCAGCATCCGTGACCTCCTGGCCCCCGACGGCGTCGCCCTGGTGCACACCATCGGCCGCCGCTCGCCGCCCTCCACGACCAACGTGTGGATCCGCAAGAACATCTTCCCCGGCGGCTACATCCCCTCCCTGTCGGAGACCGCCGCGGCCATCGAGCAGACGGGCCTGTTCATCACCGATGTCGAGATCCTCCGCCTGCACTATGCCCACACCCTGAAGGCCTGGCGCGAGCGCTTCCGCGCCGAGTGGCAGGCGGTCGCGGCCATGCGTGACGAGCGCTTCTGCCGGATGTGGGAGTACTACCTGGCCTCGTCCGAACTCGGCTTCCGGGCGCTGGGCGACATGAACATGCAGATCCAGCTGACCCGCACGGTCGACGCGCTGCCGATCACCCGCGACTACATGTTCGAGGCCGAACGCGCCGGGCCGATCACGACCCGGGTCGAAGCGGCCGAGTAGGGCTCACTCCAGCCGCCCGATCAGTGGGTCGTCTGGGCGCCGTCGACGATGAAGGCCTGGCCGGTGGCGAAGCTGGCGAGGTCGGAGCACAGGTAGAGCACCATGCCGGTGATCTCCTCGGGCTGGGCCGCGCGGCCCACGGGGCTGTTGGCGATCAGCACCTTGAGGAACTCCGGATCGTCGATCCAGCGCTGGGTCATGGGCGTCTGCACGAAGCCGGGCGCCAGGGCGTTGATGCGGATGTTGCTGCGCGCGTAGTCGACGGCGCCGGCCTTGGTCAGGCCGATGACGCCGTGCTTGGCCGCCACATAGGCCGACATGCCCGGATCGGCGACGACGCCCGCGATCGAGGCGGTGTTCACGATCGCCCCGCCGCCCTGCTTCAGCATCTGGCGGATCTCGTGCTTCATGCAGAAGAAGACGCCGCGCAGGTCGACCGACATGATCTCGTCGAAGGCCTCGTCGGGCACCTCGGCCAGCGGCGCGGTCGGCGGAAGGACGCCGGCGTTGTTGAAGGCGCAGTCCAGCCGCCCGTAGGCCGAGACAATGGCCTGGACCAGCTGCTCCACCTGATCGGCAAAGCGCACGTCGGTGCGGCGGAAGAACGCCTGGCCGCCGGCGTCGTTGATCAGGCCCACCGTCTCCTCGGCCCGGTCGTCGACGTCGCC
>FTJL01698549.1_pt1 | contig 12773 bp, 9 predicted proteins | sample 1658551 | NCBI WGS metagenome assembly FTJL01 (sample SAMEA3914835, study PRJEB12502) | metagenome | biome: forest; material: soil | place: Canada | collected 2011-07-03 | depth 0.3 m
GCCCCCTCCACCACGCGCTCTTCAGCCGGCTGGCGCCGGCTTCGGCCCGCGGTCCCCCTCCCCCGCTGCGCGGGTGAGGAGAAAAGGCTCAGTCCAGGGGCTCGGGATTGGCGCCCGGGTTGCAGCGGAGACGCACGCCTCAACAAGGGCGCTTGATCATGTCCCATATCGAACCGCTTTCCCCCCCGCCGGCCCCCCGGCGTATCGACCTCGACCAGGTGGTCTCGGCCCCCGACGTCCAGGATCTGTTGTTCAGCTATCTGCGGATCGTCTCGCCCAGCCTGCGGCGCGCGGCGGTCAGCTCCATCCGGGCCCTGGCCGACGCCTCCAGGCCCGACCCCGGCTCAAGCTAGCCCTCCGGCAGCGGCGCCTCGATCACGCAGCTGACGCCTTCGGTCTCGAAGGCGAGGGTCACCACGCCGCCCAGCTCGCGGGCCAGGCCCTGTTCCAGCAGGCGACGGCCGAAGCCCTTGCCCTGGGGATGATGCACCGCGGGTCCGCCCGACTCGCGCCAGACAAGCCGTAGCCGCCGGCCATCGGCGCCGGAGAGCGTCCAGGTCAGCGCGACCCGGCCTTCGGGCGTCGACAGCGCCCCGTGCTTCAGGGCGTTGGTGCATAGTTCGTGCAGGGCCAGCGAGAGGGCCACCGCGGTCTGCGGCCGCACCGTGGCCAGGGGTCCCTCGATGCGCACCCTGAGGCCCGCCTCGCCGGTGGCGGCGTCCACCGCCCCTCGCGCCACCTGGTCCAGCGCCGCGTCCTCCCAGTTGCTGCGGGTGAGCAGCGAATGGGCCGAAGCCAGGGCGGTCAGCCGCGCCTCGAAGGTGGCGAACACCGCCTCGCGCGGCGCGTCGGTCCTCAGCGACTGCTGGGCCAGGCCCTGGACGATGGCCAGGGTGTTCTTCACCCGGTGGTTCAGCTCGTTGATCAACAGCCGCTGGTGTTCCTCCCAGCGCTGGCGGTCGGTGACGTCCTGCAGCACGCCCCGCGAGCGCAGGATGGTCCCGTCGGGCGCCCGCTCGTAGGCGCCGGCTCCCTCGACCCAGCGGACCTCGCCGCCCGGCATCACCAGCCGGAAGGTCCAGCGCCAGTCGGTGAGCGCCGGGTTGGCGGCATATTCGGCGAACCAGCCGGCGATCCTGGGCGCGTCCTCGGGATGGTATCGCGAACGCACGTCGTCCAGGGTCAGGACGTGGCCGGGCGGATAGCCGTAGAGCTCGTTCAGCCGGTCCGACGGCATGAACCGGCCCGTCGTGTGGTCGAAATCGATGAAGGCCAGCCGCCCGGCCTTCAGCGCCGCGTCCAGGTCGGCCTGGTGTGTGGCGAGCGCCTGCTCCATGCGCTTGCGCTCGGTGATGTCGATCACCACCCCCAGGGTGCGCACCGGGATGTTCTCGGGGTCCAGGATCACCTCGGCCCGCATCCACAGCCAGCGCAGGGCGCCGTCGCTGGCCCTCAGCCGCACCTCGGAATCGAAGTGGCGCTGGCCGCTCTGCATGGCCTCGGCCGCCGCCTGGCGCATCTGCTCTTCGTCGCCCGGGTGGAGGCGCGAACGGACTTCGGCCGCGTCCAGCACGAAGCCGGGCTCGAAGCCCAGCAAGGCGTTGAGCTCCGGCGAGCTCGTCAGCGTGTCGGTGGCGCTCTCGTGTTCCCACACGGCCATGCGCCCGGCCTGGATGGCCAGGGCGATCTTGGCGTCGGTCTGGCGGCGCGCCTCGTCGGCCCGCAGCTGGGCGGTGACGTCGCGGAACATCATTCCCAGGCCGTCCTGGAACGGCCTCACCCGCACCTCGACCTCCGGCATGCGGCCCGGGACCGGCGCGATGAAGTGGTCGCTGGTCCGCTCGGCCATGGCCTTGCGGTAGCGGTGTTCGAAGTCGGACCCGATCAGGTGGGGCAGCAGGGTCCAGAGCTCCTGGCCCAGAGCCTCGGCGCGGTCCACGCCAAAGGCGCTGGCGGCGAAGCTGTTCAGGGCGATCAGACGCCAGTTGCGGGACACCGCATAGAAGCCGTCGGAAAGGCCATCGAAGGCGGCGACCGCCTCGGCCAGCTCCACGCGCCCAGGGGTCGCCGCCAAGCCGGGCGTGGACCAGATCCGGGGCTCTGGCGGGGTGTCGGTCATGTGCGCGCCGATTAGACCGGCTGCACCGGCCCACGGCAAGCGCCGCGCGTCCAGGCGCAGGTTAACGGCAGGCCGGGCGCGCCGGCCTAACGACGCTCGGGATGTTGCTGGGCCTGGAAGGACTTGGAGACGGCCCTCAGGGCCTTCTTGTGGGCGCGGTCGGCCTTGCTGCGGGCGAGCCTGGCCATGCGGCGGGCGTGGTCGGCCTCCACCCGGGCGGCATGGGTCTCCTGGCGGGCCTCGTCCTTCAGCGTGCCGGGGGCGGGCTGGTGGTCGTAGGCGGCCAGGCCCGCGGCCGGGGCTGAAAGGACGGCCAGCGCCGCCGCGGCGAGCATCAGGGTCTTGCGCATCGGCTCCTCCGGATGGCTGCCCCGGGCCCAACGGCCAAGCCACAGCATCGTTCCTGCCGGCGCCGCCCTCGCCTGCGCCCCCATGTCCCTGGCCCGGCCGGGACCGGCGGGCTATGAGGTTCGGGGCGACCGGCGTGCAGCGCTGGGTCATGGCGGCGCGGAGGCGACCGCTCGCCGAGGCTTGGGGGGAAGTTGCATGTCGTCCTGGACGTCCGGCTATGTCGCCGAAGTCGGCTATACGCACGGCTTCTATCGGGAGCTGACACCGGCCCTGCTCTGCCAGATCGCCCTGGCCAAGGGCGTGCGCGGCCCCTCCGGCAGCGCGCCGCTCACCTATTGCGAGCTCGGCTGCGGCCAGGGGTTCTCGGCCAACCTGATCGCGGCTGCCAACCCGCACATCCAGGTCTTCGCCACCGACTTCAACCCCGCCCACATCCTGGGCGCCCGCTCGCTGGCGGCCGAGGCCGAGACCGGCAATGTCCAGTTCTTCGACCAGAGCTTCCATGACTTCGTCGACGAGCCGTCGCTGCCGGCCTTCGACATCATTTCCCTGCACGGCATCTACAGCTGGATCACCCCCGGCAACCGCGACGACATCGTGGAGTTCATCCGCCGCAAGCTGAAGCCGGGCGGCCTGGTCTACATCTCCTACAACGCCCTGCCCGGCTGGGCCGCCGGCATGCCGCTGCGCCAGCTGTTCGCCCAGCACGCCGACACCACATCCGGGCCGATCCTGCCCCGGGTCGACGCCGCGCTCGACTTCGTCGGCAAGCTCAGGAGCTCCAACGCCGCCTTCTTCCGCGCCAACGCCAGCGTCGGCTCGCGGCTCGACCAGATCATGAAGCACGACCGGCGCTACCTGGCGCACGAGTACTTCAACGCCGAATGGAACCCCTTCTACTACGCAGAGGTGGCGCGCGATCTGGAGGCGGCCAAGCTGGCCTATCTGGGGTCGGCAAACCTGATGGACGACATCAACGAGGTGAACCTGACCACCGATCAGGCCGCCCTGCTCGACTCCATCGGCGACCCCGCCCTGCGCGAGACCGTCCGCGACTACATCGTCAACCAGCAGTTCCGCCGCGACGTGTTCATCAAGGGCCGGGTGGAGATGACCTCCTGGGAGGTCCAGCACCGCTGGCTCGACAATCGCTTCGGCCTGTCCACCCTGCGCAGCGAGGTCCCGCTGAAGGTCAATGGCGCGCTCGGCGAGGCGACCCTGCACGCCGAGGTCTATGGCCCGATCCTGGACTCCCTGGCCGACGGCCCTCGCACCCTGCGCGAGATGATGACCGACGCAAGCATGACGGGCCGCACGGTGATGCAGGTGGCGCGCGCCCTGTGCGTCCTGATGGGCGCCGGCCGGGTCGAGCCCTGCCTGGACGCCGAGGGCGAGGAGACGCGCGCCCAGTCGGCCCGGCGCTTCAACACCGCCATCATGAAGCGCGCCCGCTTCTCCACCGAACTGACCCACCTGGCCTCGCCCACCACCGGCGGGGGCATCGCGGTTCCCAGGTTCTCGCAGCTGTTCCTGCTGGCCGAGCAGGAAGGTCACGCGGACGCCCCCAATTATGTCTGGGACGTGCTCTCCGAGCAGGGCCAGCGGCTGGTCAAGGAGGGCAAGGTGATCGAGGGGGCCAAGGGCAACCTGGCCGAGCTCGCCTCGTTGCACCAGACCTTCGTCGCCCAGCAGCTGCCGGTGCTGAAGCAGCTCGACATCGCCTGACGCGCCACTTTCCAAAATACCGCTCATCCCGGCGAAGGCCGGGACCCACGAAAGGTCGGAGCGGGCGTCTCAGCAATGATTCACGACGGCGCCGTCGCAGCCGCCTGCTGCACGTTCGGCGCTTGTTGTCCTGGGTCCCGGCCTTCGCCGGGATGAGCGGGGGTGAGGGTGTCGGAATATCGCGCCGCGAGCGAGATTCCGCAGCGGCGCCGGATGGGGTGATCTGGTAGACGGATTTCATGGCTGAGGCAGGCGCAGTGGCGGACGACGCCCGGGTGTCGGAGATGTTCCGGCAGGCGCTCAACCTGCTGCGCCAGGGGGCCCTGAGCCAGGGCGACCACCTGCTGGTGCGGGTGATCCAGGCCCAGCCCGACCACGTCGAAGCCCACGTCGCCCGCGCGCGCATGCAGTTCGAGCAGCGCCGCCCCGACGCGGCCTTCGTCTCCTATTCGGCGGCCCTGGCGGTCGATCCGGGCCACCTCGTCGCCCTGCACGACCGCGGCGCGGTGCTGATGGGACTGGGCCGTCACGCCGAGGCCCTGGCGGACCTGGAGCGGGTGATCGCGCTGCGCCCCGACGCGGTCTCGGCGCTCTATAACTGCGGCGTCAGCCTGGCGGCGCTGAACCGCCACGACGAGGCCGCCCAGCGCTATCGCGAGGTGCTGGCCATCCGCCCCGACCACGTGTTGTCGCTGAACAACCTCGGCGCCTCGCTGCTCCAGCTGGACCGTGCGGGCGAGGCGGCGGCGGCCTTCCGCAAGGCCCAGGCGCTGGCGCCCCAGGACCTCTCGATCCTCAACAACTACGTCACCGCCCTGCGCGAGCTGGGCCGCCACGCCGAGATGCTGCAGGTCTGCGACCAGGCCCTGGCCCTGGCCCCCGGCCACATGCAGCTGACCAACAGCCGCGGCATGGCCCTGGCCGGCCTCGGGCGGCTCGAGGAGGCGCTGGCGGCGTTCGACGCCGGCATCGCCGCCCATCCCGACCATGTCGAGCTGCACGAGAACCGCTCGGTGATGCTGGTCGAGCTCGGCCGCACCGAGGAGGCGGGCGAGGCCATCCGCCGCGCCGTCGCCCTGGCGCCCGGCCGGGTGCGCGCCTACTACAACCTTACCGAGATCCGCCGCACGCGCCCGGGCGAGCCGCACCTGGCGGCGATGCAGACCCTGGCCCAGTCGATCGACCAGCTGCCCCTGCAGGACCGCATCGAGCTGCACTTCGCCCTCGGCAAGGCCCACGCCGACGTCGGCGAGTTCGAGCAGGCGTTCCAGCGCTTCAGCTGGGGCGGCGCCCTGCAGCGCGAACGCCTGGCCTATGACGAGGCGGCCGCCTTCGACGTGCTGGACCGCACTGCCGCCGCCTTCTCGCGCGACGTGATCTGGCGCAACGCCGGCAAGGGCGATCCCTCCGACAGCCCGGTGTTCATCCTGGGCATGCCCCGCTCGGGCGGCACCCTGGTCGAGCAGATCCTGGCCAGCCACCCGGAGGTGCACGGCGCCGGCGAGACCGACGCCTTCCGCCAGGCGGTGGCCGACATGGCCGCCGAGGGCATCGTCGACGACAGCCCCGAGGGCTTCGCCCACCTGCCGGCCAAGGCCCTGCGCCGGCTCGGCCAGACCTATCTCGAGCGCGTCCGCCCCCCCGGCGCCGGCGTCCGGCGCGTCACCGACAAGAGCATCGAGGGCTTCCGCCTGACCGGCCTGACCCACATGGCCCTGCCCGGCGCCCGGTTCATCCACGTGCGCCGCGATCCCTTGGACGCCTGCGTCTCGTGCTTCACCAAGCTGTTCGTGACCACCCTCGGCTACACCTACGACCTCGGCGACCTCGGCCGCTATTGGCGCCGCTACGAGGCCCAGATGGCGCATTGGACCCAGGCCCTGCCCGCCGGCGCCATCCTGGAGGTGCGCTATGAGGACGTGGTCGCCGACCTCGAGGGCCAGGCCCGCCGCATGCTGGCCCACTGCGGCCTGGACTGGGACGACCGGGTGCTGGACTTCCACGCCACCGACCGCGCCGTGCGCACCGCCTCCTTCGCCCAGGTGCGCCAGCCGATCTATTCCAGCTCCATCGGCCGCTGGCGCGACTACGAGCCGTGGCTCGGCCCGCTGGTGGAGGCCCTCGGCCAGTCATGAGTCCCCCCAATCCGTCCGCCGGTGCGGACCAGCTGGTGGCCGCCGCCATCCAGCGTCTGACCCAGGAAGACGTCGCCGGCGGCGAGCGTCTCTTGGACAAGGCGCTGCAGGTGGATCCGCGCAACCTCGGCGCCCTCAGGGTCTACGGCCAGCTGCACCGAAACCATGGCAGGCACGCCCAGGCGGCGGCGGCCTATGAAGCGCTGTTGTCGGTCGCGCCGGGGGACCTGGACGCCCTCTACGCCCGGGCAAGCGCGCTATTGTCCCTGAATCGCGCCCGGGAAGCCTTGCCGGGCCTCGACCGACTGGTGAAGGCCGCGCCCGACTTCGCGCCGGGGCATCACGGCCGCGGCGTGGCCCTCAGCGCCCTGCGACGCTTCGAGGAGGCCCTGCAGAGTTTCGACCGCGCCAGCCGGCTCGAACCCAGGAATATCAGCACCCTCAACAACCGCGCCGTCGCCCTGCAGGAACTGGGTCGCCTCGGCGAAGCGCTGGACTGCCTCGACCGGGTTCTGGAGATCGATCCCGGCAACTTCGCGGCCCTCAGTAATCGCGGCGGCGTGCTGCGGGAGCTGGGCCGTTATGTCGAATCCGTCGCCAGCTCCGAGCAGGCTCTGGCGATCAACCCCGGGGACACGTCGGCCCTCAACAACCTGGGCTCCGCCCTGCACGCCCTCGACCGGTTGCCGCAGGCCGAGGCGGCCTATCGCCGCGTCCTGAGCGTTCAACCCAATCACGTCACCGTGCTGAACAATCTTGCAGATCTGCTTTGCGAGCTGGGACGCACCGAGGAGGCCATCGCGCTCTGCGACCGGGCGCTGAAGCTGGCGCCCAAGTCCGTGGCCTCATTCGACACCTTGGGAGTGCTGTTGGGCGATCTGGGCGATACGGCGGAAGCGATCGAGTGCTTCGACCAGGCCATCGCCCTGGAGCCGCGCCGGGCCCGCACCTACTACCACCTGTCCAAGATCCTGTTCTTCAGGCGCCGCGATACCCGCCTGCGGGCGATGGAGGACCTCGCCGCCGATCCGAGAGGGCTGACGGCCGACGACTTGGTCGAACTCAACTACGGCCTCGGACGCGCCTACGCCCATCTCAACGACCATGAACGGGCGTTCGAGCGCTTTTCGGACGGCGCCCGGCGCAAGCGGGCCCTGATCGCCTATGACGAAGGCGCCGCGTTCGACCTGATGGACCGGACCACCCGGGCCTTCTCCGAGGACGCCCTCTGGCGCGCGGGCGGCGTCGGCGACCCATCCGAAATCCCCATCTTCCTGGTCGGCATGCCGCGGTCCGGGATGGCCCTGGTCGAACGGATACTGACCGAACATCCCACGGTCGTCGCGGCCGGACGGGACGGTGATTTCGCCCGCATCGTCGGCGATTCCGCGCCAGCCTTCCCCGAGGACCACGCCCGCCTTCGGGGCCCGGCCCTGAGGGCCGCCGGCGCCGCCTATCTGAGCCGGGTGTCAAAGGCCGAGCCAGAGGCCCTCAGGGTCGTGGACCGCGCCCCGATCAATCCCCTCGCTCTTGGTTTCATCCACCTGGCGCTGCCCAACGCCCGCTTCATCCATGTCCGCCGCGACCCGCGCGACGCCTGCGTGTCGTGCTTCACCGAGCTGTTTCGGCGGGATCATCCGTACTCGTACGACCTGGCTGAGCTCGGCCGCTACTACCGCGCCCAGGAGGCGCTGATGGATCACTGGCAGGAGGTGCTCCCGGACGGTGTCATGCTGGAAGTGCGCTACGAGGACCTCGTCGCCGATCTCGAGACGGAGGCCGGGCGCATCGGCGATCACTGCGGCCTCGCCCTGGATCCCACCTCGCTCGAAACCCGCCGGCATGAGCCGGTCCACGCCCGCTCCATCGGCCGCTGGAAGACCTATGAGCCATGGCTGGGACCGCTCATCGGGGCGCTGGGCGAGTCCGGCGGTTGACCGGGCGGGCGGATCAGCAGCGCGCCCGAGGCCTTCACGCCCGCGCGGCGCAGCACGAGGCCCAGGGTCGGCGGTTGGAGGCTGTCCACGATCTGGACCGTGTCCTGATGATCCGACCGCGCGATGTGGCGGCGACGATCACCCGCGCCAGACTGCTGGTTCAGATGGGAGCCTATCGCGAGGCCCTTGCGGGATCTGACGACGCCCTCGCGATCGAGCCGGAAAACCCCGCCGCCTTGGCTATCCGTGGAGGAGCGCTGGCCTTTCTCGGCCAGCCCCACGAGGCGCACGCAACCCTGGAACGGGCGGTCGGGCTCGCTCCGGATTGCTTGGAAGCTTTCGAGTTCCTGACCATCGTTCGCGCCGAACTCGGCCGTCCGGACGCGCGCGAAGCAGTCGACCGGGCCATCGAACTGTCTCCGGATCGGATCCGTCCCTATTACCTGGCCGCCCAGATCGGGGCCTTCAAGAGCGGAGGTCGCCACCTGGACTCCCTCCAGGCCATCGCCAAGTCCCGACGCGCCCTGAGCAAGCCGGAACGCATCGAGCTGCGCTTCGCGCTCGGCTCGGCATACGAGCAGACCGGCCAGTATCGCGGCGCGTTCGAGAATTTCGCCCTCGGCTGCGCGCTCGTGCGCTCGGGCCTGCCTTATGACGAGGCCGCCACGCTCGATCTGATGAGGCGGCGCGCCGCTGCCTTCGACGAAGTGTCGATGCAGCGGGGAGCGGGCGCCGGGGACCCGTCGCGCCTGCCGGTGTTCGTGCTGGGGCTGCCGCGTTCGGGGACGTCGCTGGTGGAGCAAATCCTGTCTTCGCATCCCAAGGCGGCGGGCGCCGGGGAAATCGAGAGCCTTCAGCCCGAGCTGATCCGTGCCCTTGTCGAGGAGGGGCTTCCGGATACACCGGAAGGCATGGCGCGACTTAGCCGTCAGGGATTGAGGCGTGTCGGCTCCGCCTATCTTCGCAGAGTCCGGCCGCTGGCCGGCAAATCGGGCCGCTTGGTCGACAAAAGCATCCGCACCTTCTTATTCGCCGGACTGGCGCACCAGGCCTTGCCCAACGCACGGTTCATCCACGTCAGGCGTCATCCGCTGGACACCTGCTGGTCGAGCTTCACCAAACTGTTCAGCGGAACGTTTCCGTACACTTATGAACTGGGCGAACTCGGCCGCTATTACCGTGCCTACGACCGGCTGATGGATCATTGGCGCGCGGTCCTGCCGCCCCGGGTCTTCCTCGAACTCCGCTACGAGGACTTGGTCGCCGACCTGGAGGGGCAGTCGCGGCGGATGCTGGCGCATTGCGGGCTGGAGTGGGATTCGGCGGTGCTCGATTTCCACAAGACCGAGCGCCCGGTGCGCACCGCCAGCGTCATGCAGGTGCGCCAGCCGATCTATGCCAGCTCCATCGGCCGCTGGCGCAATTACGAGCCCTGGCTGGGCCCGCTGATCGAGGCGCTGGGGCCGGAGCTGGCTCACACCTAACCCGCTCATCCCGGCGAAGGCCGGGACCCAGGACGACAAACGCCGAACGCAGAACAAATGGCTGCGCCGCCGCCGTCGCGGACCCTGCGGCTACACGTCTTCTGACCTGTCCTGGGTCCCGGCTTTCGCCGGGATGAGCGGATCAAAGGGGAGCGGCCGCGACCGGACGTCGAGAGCCAGCATGGCTTCGCCCGCGAAAAAAGGCCCCGGCGCGGGGCCGGGGCCTTGGGATCGTCCGTGTCCGGAGGGCCTGGCTCAGAAGGCGCCGGGCTTGATCGCGAAGACGTCGGGGTGGGCGGCGTCCTGGGCGTAGGAGACGTGCAGCACGGCCGCGCCCTTGGGGTCGTTGGACTGGGTCTTGCCGTTGACGTTCTGCGACAGCGGGATGTTGTCCGCCTCGACAGAGACCGAGCCGCCCTTGGGGTCGGTGGCGTCGAACATCAGAAGGCCGGCGCCGTTGCCGACCAGGCCCGCGCGCACCGGGGTCTTGGGATCCCACGGCTGGGTGCGGAAGTAGTTGGCCAGCTGCAGGCCGGCGGCGGCGATGGCGCCCCGGTCGGCGGTGGTCGGCGTGGCGGTGGTGGCCCAGACCACGTTGACGTGGATCAGCCGGTGCGTCGCGGCGCCGAAGATGTAGCTGACGGTGGCCTCGCCCGGGCCCGGCGGCAGGGCGGTCTGCACGGTCAGGGCCGTGGTGCGCTGCATCGGGTTGGTCTCGGTGTGGATCTTGTCGGCGGCCACGCCCAGGTCGCGGGCGATGGCGGCCCTCACCTCGGCTTCGTCCATGCCGAAGGTGGCGGTGCGGAAGCCGTTGATGGCGTAGACGGAGCCCGGCGCGGCCGTCGCCGGCGTGCCCGTGGGCGCGACGTTGGACGCGGCCGGCAGGGCGTTGGCGGCCACTTGCTCGGGCGTCGCGGACTTCTTGACCGCCGGCTTGGCGGCCGGGGTCGAGGCGAGGGCGGATCCGGCCAGCAGGGCCACGGCCGCCGCCGCGCTGAGGATGGTTTTCTTGTTCATGGCGTTATCCCTTGATGCAGGTCCGGGGACGGAGCCTCGCGGCTCCGCCCCCGTCGAAGAGCCCCCCGGCTCCCCTGCTTAGTTCTTGGACTTGCGGCTCTTGCGGGCCGTGGTCTCGTCCACTGCGGCCAGCAGGTCGACCAGCTCGCCCCAGTTGGTCATCGACTGGGCCATGGCGAACAGCGGCGCGAGCCAGCCCTTGGCGTTCCAGTCGGCCAGCACTTCGCCCGACAGCTTGGAGATCTTCTCGCCGTCGATGGTCTTGAAGCCGGTCAGCACGAAGGCGCCGCCGTCGTTCAGCTGGGCGGTGGCCTGCCGGTCGGTGAGCAGGTCCTGCTCGACCACGGCCTTGGCGAAGGCCTGGGTCGGCAGCGCCGCGGCGTGGTAGCTCTTGCAGAACTCCAGGGCGCGGTCGGTGGCGGCGGTCGGCTTCTCGTCTTCGAACAGCTTCTGGCCGCCTTCGCCCAGCACTTCCTCGTCGACGCACAGCGACAGCAGACCACGGTCCTTGTCGTCGGCGAAGATGAACGGATAGCGGCGGACGTAGGCCGGGATGTAGCAGCCCGGCTTCCACTGGCCTTCGCCGTCGATGAACAGGTTGCCTTCCTTCAGGCCGACGATGGCCGCCGGATAGGCGTCGTCGCCGCCGACGAAGGCGATCGGGTAGTGACGGGCGACCAGCGGGAATTCCACCAGGTTCACCGGGATGGCGTTGGCTTCGCGGGCGAACGAGAAGTCGCGGATTTCACGAAGGCCGGTTTCGGCGTGCTGGCCGGCGTTGAGCAGGACCGGATTGCGATAGAACAAAGTCGACATTGGCAGGGCGCCCCCTTAGCGCCGGTTGGTTAGGGAAGGAAAGGACGCGCCCGAAGGCGCGGGTCGTTGGTGGAAAGTGGTCAGGACGAGCTGCGGGGGAGTCTCCCTTCAGGCTGGACCTGATCGGCGAAGCGGACCGCTCGTGCGTGGTTCGAGACGCGCCCTGGCGGGCGCTCCTCACCATGACGATTTCCCTGCGGCCCACCTTTCTTCGTCATCCTGAGGAGGCCGCGCAGCGGGGCGTGGTTCGAGACGCGGCCTGACGGCCGCTCCTCACCATGACGCCGCTGTCGGCGTTCCACAGAATTCGTCATCCTGAGGAGCCCGCGGAGCGGGCGTCTCGAAGGACGCAAAGCGTGATTTGTCATCGCCCTCATTGCACCGTCTCCGGTGGGCGGCTGCTGGCCTTGGGTTTGGGGCGGCGAGGGCGCCGGCGGTGTTGTCGAGGATGCCGATCGCCTGGGTGCGGGCCCTGGACGGGGTGACCCCGAAGGCCGCGCGGAAATGGCGGTTGAACTGCGACAGGTCGTTGAAGCCGGCCGAGAAGGCGATCTCGGCGATGGTCTCGCCCTGGCGGAACGGATCGGCCAGGGCGGCCCGGCAAGCCTCGAGCCGAAGCCGCGTCAGCTCCTCGCGGAACGAGCGGCCCGACTGGATCATCAGCTTGTGCAGATAGCGCACCGAGATCTGCAGCGCGTCGGCGGTCTTCGCCGGGGTGAGCCGCGGATCGGGATAGAAGAGGCGCAGGTGCTCGTGGATCGCCACCAGGCGCGAGGCGGCCTGGGTCGGCGCGTCCTGCGGCACGGCGACGCCGTCGTCGAGCATCATCACCGTGGCGGCGGTCAGCACCTCCAGCGTCACCCCCGGGCGGGGCGGCGCGCCGGCGGCGGTGGCCAGGCCGGTCAGCAGGTCATGCAGCAGGCGGGTGGCCAGGCTGACCGAGCGATTGGCGCTCTGGGTCCTGAGGGCGCCCGGCCGCACGATGCGGCCCAGGACGAGGCGCTCGGGGAAGACCGCGACAGCGACGCGCACGGGTTCGGAGGATCGGAGCTCCGCATTGGGATTGCCGCGACAAACCAGCACATCGCCCGGGCCCGCGGTCACCGCCGGGCCGTCGCCGACGCGCTGCACCTGGCCGTCGGCCACCGCATAGACGCACAGCCTGCGCCCGGCGCCGTCGGCCGCCGCG
>FTJL01008619.1_pt1 | contig 12648 bp, 11 predicted proteins | sample 1658551 | NCBI WGS metagenome assembly FTJL01 (sample SAMEA3914835, study PRJEB12502) | metagenome | biome: forest; material: soil | place: Canada | collected 2011-07-03 | depth 0.3 m
TGCTGCCCAAGCAGATCAAGCCCACCGACGTCTCCAAAGTGCTCTACCAGTTGCATCTGGTTGCCGATCGACGCACTTCGGAGCAGACGACGTTCAGACCGATAGGGGTTCCCAGTGCAGGTGACGGTCTCGTCGAAGACCAGGTCGGGCCTGGCTCCGCCGGCGCAAGCCACAGACCTTTGACCGATACGCTGCTGCGGGAGCAGTTCGCGGAGCTGCGTCGGGCGCTGGTCGCTGGAATCGATACCCAGACCGATCGCATTACCGCCGAGGTTCGGGCCCTGCTGCTGGAGGCCCTGCCGCCGGCTTCTGAAGCGCATCCGATTCCCAAGACCCAGCCGCCCCCCTGGGGTTGGATTGTCGCCGGCGTCGCGTTGGCCATTGCACTGGTGAGCACGGCGCTGTGGTGGCGGGACCTGACCCTCCTGCGGTCAATGGCCGCCGACCTCGGGCAAATCCGGGTGGAGATGGCACAGCGCGCGGCTCCCCCGCAGGCCCCGGTCGCCGAAACGCTACCTCTGGCGCCTCCGTCGGAAGACGCGGCAGAAGTGCCACAAGCCGCCGGCCCAGCCGCGGGAACTGCTTCTGGCGCTGCCCCTGCGGCCGCGGCTGCGGCGTCGGAACAATCGGTGCGCAGGCCTGGACTGCAGCCCGACGGAAAGCCTCTCGTCGTGACGGTCCCCTATGGCTCCGATGCTCTCGGCGGACCCCGCCTGGACGCTATCCGGCAGATTCTCGACCGCCTGGCGCACCAGGGCTCCAACGGGGTAGTGGACATCAAAACGTATCCTGGGCGATTCTGCCTGATGGGAAATCCCACGGATGGATACTCCTTGGCCCCGGATGAAACACCATTCTCCAAATGCGATGTCGTTGGTAATCCTGCAGACGAGGCATTGTCGCCGGCGCAGCGGACCCCGTTGGGATTCGCGAATCTCGCCGGCTCCGTGCGTAGTTCCAGCCACGGCACGCTCGATGTGCAGGTGGCTCCGGGAGAGCCGACGGCAACCGTCGTCGCTTACCCTCAGGCGGCGACTGATCTCACCGCCGGCGAATGGAATCGGGCCGCGTCCGCGAATAACCGCATTGAGCTTCGCCTGCACTGAAGGATGCTCCTAGTTCGCCGTGCTTGCGCCGCCTGACGAAGATTTTGCGCCCCCGGGGTGGTTGCGAAACCGGCATCTGCAATCGATGCTGGCCAGCACAGCGGCCCGTCGTGGGCCGATCGAGCGCCGCGCGGCGCCGGTGGTCGCCGCTGAAAAGGAACTGTTGCTGGATTGCGGCGATGGAGTCCGGCTGCAGTGTTTCCGCTCGAGCCCGCAAAACGGCTCCGGCAGGCCCGTGGTGTTGCTGCATGGCTGGGAAGGCAGCGCCGTGTCCCTGTACGTCCTGTCGCTTGCGCAGCAGCTGTTCGAACGCGGTTTCGACGTCGTGCGGCTGAATCTGCGCGACCATGGGGCGACCCATCATCTGAACCGGGAGTTATTTCACTCCTGCCGGCTGCCGGAAGTCCTGGGCGCGATGCGCAGTCTGCAGGGGATGATTCCCGGCAAGGCGCCCTACCTGGTCGGGTTCTCATTGGGAGGGAACTTCGTGCTGCGTGTGGCGGCCGAAGCTGCGCAGAGCGGGCTGCGTGTCGGCAAGGTCATTGCCGTTTCGCCTGTGTTGGATCCGGGCGAGACCCTGATAGCGTTGGAACAGGGCTTCCCGGGCTATCAGCTGTACTTTCTGCGCAAGTGGATGCGCTCATTGCTGAAGAAACAGGCGGCGTGGCCTTCAGACTACGACTTTCACCGCTTCGGACGCTTCACGGATCTGCGGCGGATGACCGCCGAGTTGATCCGGCATTTCACCGAGTTTCCCAGCCTCGACGATTACCTCAATGGTTACTCGATTACCGGCGGTCGTCTGGAGAGCCTCGAAGTGCCCGCCAGCATCATAACCTCGCTCGACGATCCCATCATCCCGGCACACAGTCTGGAGCGGGTGGCGCGGCCGGCCAACCTGAGTCTGGTGATAACCCGGTACGGCGGACACTGCGGATTTCTCGAGCATTTCGTCGGCCCAAGTTGGGTCGAGCGGCGGATTGTTACGGACCTGGTGGAGGCTGAAGCTCACGGTCCGTGATGGCCGAAACTGGCCTGCTGCCGACGCCGTAGGCGTCGGTTGCCAAATGAACTACTCGTGCGGCAATTCCCTGACGCGTTTTTCCTCGAACTGCACAACCGGTTGCCCGCTTGTGACAGTGACTTCCCCTTCGATTATCGCGCCCTTGGCGATTGCGATACAGCGCGCGAAAATGTCAGCCCGAATGACCGCCGTGGAACCGATCTCGAGCTTCTCCTCGATGACCAGCCGCCCCGTAATCTGACCGGCAATCACGGCTGCGTGGGCATGTATTTCGCCGTCCCATCGGGACTTTGCGGCCATGCTGAGTGCGCCGCCGACGCGTCCGTCGCCCCGTATGGCACCGCAGACGACCAACGCTCCGGAAGTCTCGAGGTCGCCGGTCAATCGGCAACCTTCGGCAACGAAAGCGGGTGAGGTCCCGATCTTGTCGATCAACCGCCGTTTGGGGGATTCGCTCATCGTCGATTCCGTTTCAATAACGACCGCAGGTCGTTTCGGTATTGGACGATAATGGGCTGAACGCAGTCCCAAGGTGCAGATGATGGTCACAGTCCGCGCAGGAACTATCGCCGCGGCCATAGTGTTTCTGGCGGTTGTCGCCGGATGCAGTCGGGAGCAGCAGGACTGGCGCTCCGCTGAGAGCGCGGATTCGATGGAAGCCTACGGGCTGTTCATAGAACAGCACCCCGACAGCGAACTGGCAACACAGGCGCACACGCGGATTTCTCAGCTTGGGGAGGACCGTGACTGGCAGGCGACAGCGAGTGCCGATACCGCCGACGCCTATCGACAATTCCTGTCGCAGCATCCGAACGGAAAGTGGACTCAGGAAGCTCGTATCCGGATCGAGAATTTCGCTCTCGGGGCCGCACCCTCCGAAGGGGCCACCGTAGCTCCCGCTCAAGACTCTCCCCGGCCTGCGGACATGGCAGCGCAGGTGAAGCCGGCGCCCGTGCCGTCACCGGTCTCCATGCCCCAGGGCGGCTCGGGAGATTACGGAATCCAACTGGGAGCGTTCAGCTCCCAGGAGAAGGCCAATGCCGAGTGGCGCCTGCTGGCAGCTCGGTTTACCGCTCAGCTTCACGGCTTGGTTCCGCGCGTGGTGGCGGTAACCACTTCCGCGGGGTCCCTGTTTCGCTTGCAGGCGACGGTAAGCGACGAGGCCCAATCCCGCGGGATCTGCGATGCACTGAAAAAGCAGGCGCAGGGTTGTGTGCCCGTCATCCCACATTGACGGAGTAGGCCCGACACGGCGGGCCACCGTCCAAACGTGACAATTCCCGTCAGGTGGCCGCGAGGGTGCCGGACTCTCTAAGTCATTGTATTTAAAAGAGTTGACGTCCTGGCACAGCCCTTGCTCTAGCACAGTACTGCGAACAACTTCCCCGGTGTTCGCTCTTAGACGCCGCGATGCGACTTCCCCCGCTCGCGGCGCTTTTTTTTGCCCCAGCGCCGGTGGCCCGCTGCCCAAACCCTCAAGACCGGTGCCGGATCGCCCGGGCGGTCGCGCTGCGTGGCCCGAGCCGCTGTCTATTGTTAACTCACTGATTTATAAAGCCATTCCGGCCTAACGTAGCGCTTGAAGGTTACACTTCGCGCACCCATTGTCGGCACTGCGCCGCTACACTGGCTTGCCATGAAGAAACCCATTGCCTCCCTTTTCCTGACGCTTGGCTCGCTCACGGCGGCTGCCGCTCCGGTGTCACCCGGAGTGTCGGGGCGCGAGTCGGTACGCTCGATGACGCTCTCCAATGGGATGAAGGTGATCGTCTGGCCCGTACAAAATATTCCTAGCGTCGCGCTGTACAACTGGGTGCGTGCCGGCAGCCGCAACGAGGCACCTGGTATCACGGGGCTCGCGCACTTCTTCGAGCACATGATGTTCAACGGCACGACACGCCGCGGCCAGGGCGAATTCGATCGGCTGATGGAAGCTCAGGGCGGCTCGAACAATGCCTTCACCAGCGACGATGTGACGGTGTACCAGGACTGGTTTCCACGCGACGCGCTGGACTTGGTGTTCGACCTAGAGTCCGATCGCGTCGGCAATCTCGCGTTCGTGCCGCAGGTGATCGAGAGCGAGCGCGGCGTCGTCTATTCCGAGCGCCGGCTGCGCGTGGAGGACAACAGCCAGGGACTGCTGTCGGAACAGGTGCAGGCCGCCGCCTTCGTGGCGCACCCATATCACTTTCCCACCATTGGCTGGCCTTCCGATATCCAGTCCTGGCGCGGGGAGGATCTGCAGAAGTTCTTCAAGACTTACTACGCGCCCAACAATCTGACGCTGGTGCTGGCCGGCGACCTGGTTCCCGACCAGGTGTTTGCGTTGGCGCGCAAGTACTTCGAGCCCATTCCACGGCAATCGCCGCCGGAACCCGTGCGCACCCGCGAGCCGAAACAACTTGGCGAGCGCATCGTGGTCGTGCGGCGCAAGGCGCAGACTCCGCTGATCCAGTACGCCTACAAGGCGCCCGCCGCATCCGATCCGCGAGGGCCTGCGATAAATCTGCTCCTGTCCATTCTCATCGACGGCGACGCGTCGCGGTTGCATCGGCTGCTGGTCGAGCAGAAGAAGGTGGCCATCGAGGTGAGCGGTAACTGGCAGGAGGGGTTTGATCCGGGGTTGTTCTGGCTCTATCTCACGCTGCCCGAAGGCGCCGATCCTTCGGACGTTCAAGGCGTGCTCGATGCGGAGTTGGCCAATGTCGCCAATCACGGTGTGACCGATGCCGAACTGCGGCGTGCCAAGAATCTGGTCGAGTCGGGCTTCTGGAAGAAGCTGGCAACCATCGACGGTAAGGCCCAATTGCTCGGCGAATACGAGGTGTTTCACGGCGACTGGCTGAAGATGTTCGAGGCACCTGGGGAATTCGAGAAGGTGACGAGCGAGCAGGTTCGGCTCGTCGCGCACGAGATTCTCGACCGCCGGCAACGCACGGTCGGCGTGCTACTGCCTAGCGATGCCGCAGACGACGGCACGGCCGAGTTGGACGAAGGCGAGGAGGAACATCCCGGGGCGCACGGGACATGATAGCCCGTCTGTTGTTGCGGTTTGCCGCCCTGACGTCAATGGTGGCGCCCTTTGGGACCAATATTGCGATTGCGCAGCCTGACGGCGGCGGTGTGCGCGTGCCTGCGCACGAGAGGCTCGTGCTCGACAATGGGATCACGCTGATCATCATGCCGCGGCGTGACGTGCCGCTGGTCGCCTTCAACGCAGTGTTGCGAGGCGGCGAGTTGGGTGACGTCGCCGGGAAGCCGGGTGTCGCGTCGCTCGTTGCAGGATTGCTGGAGAAAGGCGCCGGCGATCGCGATGCGTTTGAGTTTGCCGACGCGGTGGAAGGGGTCGGCGGCAGCTTCAACGCCGGCGCAGGACCTGAGTCCATCAATATCCGCGGTCAGTTTCTGGCGCGCGATCAACAGTTGATGCTGGACCTGCTGGGCGATGCCGTGTTGCGGCCGCGCTTCGATGCGCAGGAGCTGGAGAAACTGCGCGAGCGACAGATCGAACTGATCAAGGCGGCGAAGGATTCCGACCCTTCGGAGCTCATCGGCACGTATGGCCGGGCATTTCTGTTCGGCGCTCATCCGTACGGCAGGCCGGTCATCGGCAACGAGTCCTCCTTGGCCGTCATTACGCGACAGGATGTCCTCGAGTTCTATCGCGGCCAGTTCGGCGCCGACCGCCTGACCCTGGTGTTTGCTGGGGATGTGGATGCGGAGCTGCTGAAACGCTCGGTCGTGAAGCTGTTCGGCGGTTGGTCGAAGCTGACCCGTGCTGCGACCCCGCTCGCTGCCACCGAGCGCGTCAAGGGACGCCGGGTGCTGCTCGTCGATTCGCCCGGCTCGGTACAGACTTACTTCTGGATCGGCAATGTCGGCGTGGACCGCAGGTATCCGCACCGCGCCGCGCTGGATCTGGTGAACACGCTTTACGGCGGGCGTTTTACCTCGATTCTCAACACCGAGCTGCGCATCAAGTCCGGGCTCTCGTACGGCGCGCGCTCCGGCTTCACCAAGGGTGCGGTGGCCGGCGAGTTCGCGATTCGCTCGTTCGCGCAAACTGAAAATACCGGCAAGGCCGTGGATCTGGCTCTGCAAACCCTGACGCAGCTCAAACAGGAGGGGGTGACTGCTGATATGTTGGCGTCTGCGCGTGCGTACGTGCTTGGCCAATACCCGATGGATTTCGAAACGGCCGCCGACTGGGCTGCCGCGATGGCGGAAGTCGAGCTATACCGGCTGGGTGCGGATTACATCGATCAGTATGCGCCGCAACTGCGCGAGGTCGGTTTGAAGGAGGCCCAGACGGTCATCGAACAGGCTTTTCCGAGCGCGCAGAGCCTGGCGATCGTACTGATCGGCGATGCCGCCAAGATCCGCGACCAGGTCAAGGGCTACGGTCCTATCACCGAGATTCCGCTTACTCAGCCGGCGTTTACCGTTCCTGCGGTCGCCGCCGGCCGGCACCGCGGCGGCTGACGCTGCTTTTTTTCGGATAAATCGTGCGGTTCGCATGCCCGAACTACCGGACATCACGGTCTACATAGAGGCGTTGGAGAAGCGGCTATCCGGCGCGCGGCTGCTGTCGACGCTCATCAAACATCCCTTTCTGCTGCGAACGTTCGATCCGCCGATCGAGTCGCTGTACGGACTACGCGTCGAAAAGCTGGCGCGAGTAGGCAAGCGGATCGCCATCGGCCTGGAAGGGGATCGGTGGCTGGTGCTGCACCTGATGATTGCCGGGCGATTGCACTGGTTCGCGGCGGGCACGTCGCAGTCCAAGCGGGCCGCCCTGGCCGCGTTCGTCTTCGACACTGGCACACTGACGCTTACTGAAGCGGGGACGAAGCGCCGCGCGTCGCTGTACGTCTTCTCGAGTCGTGCGCAGCTGACACTTCACGATCCGCACGGACTCGAAGTGTTGAGCTGTGCGTATGCGCAGTTCCGTGAGCGTCTGTTGAGCGGCAACCATACCTTGAAGCGCGCGCTGACGGATCCCCGCACATTCAGCGGGATCGGCAATGCCTACTCGGATGAGATCCTGCATCGTGCGGGCTTGTCACCTATCGCGCTCACTCGCAAGCTCGATGAGCAATCCCTGCAGGCGCTGTATGCGGCGGTCAAAGCCGTGTTGGTGGAATGGACCGGGAAGCTGCGTGCGGATGCGAACGGCACGTTTCCTGAAAAGGTCACCGCCTTCAGGCCGGGTATGGCGGTTCATGGGCGCTTCGGCAAACCCTGCCCCGTCTGCGGCACGACGGTGCAACGCATCCGTTACGCCGAGAACGAGAACAACTATTGCCCGCGCTGCCAGACCGGCGGCCGGGTACTTGCCGATCGCTCGCTGTCACGGCTTCTCAAAGACGACTGGCCGCGCACCATCGAAGAGCTGGAATCCGGTCGGTAACGTGGGCGACGGAATCGTGCTCCAGTCACGCTCCGTCGCCCGCGTCTGTCTCCCATCGCCTTAAGCGTCAGCTCCTCGGCGTGACGCCCAGTTGTGCAAGTGAATTCTCGTGCGGGCTGTGCAGTGCGCTGATGTTGCGGGCCACGTACTCTGCCTTGGGCTCCAGTTCCACCGCCGCTGCGAGGTCGCGTGCGGCAGCGACGGCATCGTTCGACACCCAGTTGAGCACTGCTCGGTTCGAATAGGCCACGGCCAGGGATTCATTGAGCTTTTCGCGTTCCCATAACCCCGAAGTCGACATCATGAGGTCGTCCTTGGCGCTCATGATTGCCGAATCGCAGACCGCGTGCGCGGCGGCAAGATTCCCGCTCATGGTGTACGCGACGCACTTGTTGGTATCGACGGTGGTTTGGTCCTGGTATTGCGTGGCCCACTTGCTTTGCAGGGCGGCGACCGCGGCGGCGTAGTTGCCGCTGATGATGCTCTCGCCGCCCGCGCCGTTGGTGTAAGCGGTCATTTCGAACTTCGTGGCTGCGTCGGCGGCCAATGCGGAACCGTACAGCAGCGTGGCCGCGACGGCCCATGTCAGTGTCTGCAGCGGGTTGCGACTGTTACGGTTGTATGAAGGCATGATGACGGTCTCCTGTCAGTTGAGCGGCGCGGCCTTGGGCTTTGTCGCTCGAGTATCGTTAGCGGACGGTGCCACGATAGGAAACCAACATGTTTTGTACAAACGAAGAAAATTGCGCTGATGGATGAAATGCCCGGTGCGTGCGCGCCGCCCGGTGACTTCAGCGCAGCTCCGCCCGGCCGTTGTTGTCGGCGAATTGCGTCAGCGCCCAGCGGGTGAGCGCGCGCACCTCCGGCTTGTCCGCGTCCCTGGGCCGGCTCACGAGAAAGTAGGTGTCGGTGGTCTCGAGTTCGACGGAGAAGATCTTCACCAGCGCGCCGGAGCGGAACCAGGAATCGCACAAGGCCGACGGCACCAGCGCCACGCCGACTCCGCGCTCCGCCGCGCGCACCACTGCAAACATCGTATCCAACTCGATCACGTTCTTCGGTTCGGGAGTCTCGAGCCCGACTTCCTCGGCCCAACTGCTCCACGCGAACGGCCTGGCCTTGTGCACGATGAGCGCCATCTGGCCGAAGACATCGCTGCCCAATCGCGCCACGGTCTGCGCATGCTCCTTGGAGCAGACCGCGGTCAAAGACAGCGAAAACAGGCGGTCCGATTGCAATCCCGGCGGCACCTCATCTGCCAGGAGAATGGATACGTCGGCGGTCGGCGGGTGCAGTGCGGGCCGCGGGTCGTGCGTATCCATCTGGATATCGATGTCAGGATGCGCCGCACAAAAACTCGTCAGTCGCGGAACGAACAGCTCGCTTGCGAAGAACGGCGGCAGCAGGACGCGCAGCGTATGTCTGCCGCTGCGTCTTGCGACCTGCGTCAGGCTGCGATCGAGCGCGTCGAGCAGGGGTTCCACTTCGTCCAGAAGTGTGTGCCCCGCGGTGGTCAGATCCACGGCCCGAGTCTTGCGTTCGAACAACCGCACTCCGAGGGAGTCTTCCAGCTCTTTCATCTGGTGACTCACCGCGGACGGTGTCAGAAACAACTCGTCAGCCGCGGACTTGAAGCTGCGATGACGCGCAGCGACGCAGAACGCTCTTAGGTTCCTGAGGGGTGGAGGACGGGATAAGCGCATCGTTCACAGGAGACCTTCAGCTGTCAGCATGAATACCCCGATTGCAATTTCCGTGCCCTTAGGCCCGCGCCGCCTGGCCGCGGCATCCCTTGCTGAAAATCGCCATGAACGGTGGGTTCGCTGCCTCGACTTGGGCACATTCGGCGCCTCGCGCACCGAGTCAGCGCATTTCCGGCCCGTTCAACGAGCCTGCAGCGACGTGTCCAGCCAGCGCCCCAGCGTGCCCGCGTCGACGGCACCCGACTGCCGGGCGATTTCCCGGCCGCCGCGGAACAGGATCAGCGTCGGGATGCTGCGGATGTTGAAGCGCCCGGCGACCTGGGCCTGCTCGTCTGTATTGAGCTTGGCGACCTGCAGCGATGCGGCTCGTTCCTGGGCGAGGCGATCCAGAACCGGAGCCATCATCTTGCAGGGGCCGCACCAGGGCGCCCAGAAGTCGACCAGGACCGGCAGCGAGCCGCGTTCGACGTGCACGGGAAAGGACGCCGCATCGAGGGTAACCGGCTTGCCGGCCAGCAGCTGCGACTTGCAGCGCGCGCAGCGGGGATGATCCTGCAGGCGACCGTTCGGTACGCGCACCACTGCGTGGCACTCTGGGCAGACGACCAGACTAGAATCTCCAGCGGCTTGTGATGGGGAGTTCATGGGGGAGGTGGCCTTGAAGGGTGGACCTTGGGGTCAGGAGCTGGGGTCGCCGGCAGAGGTTTCAACCTCTTGCCCCAACGGGCGTCGGCCCCCATGTCCGCTTGTCCATTTGGCTGCAAACGCCTGCGGCGTTTGCAGCAGGCCAGACCCGCAAGTGCTGTCCGGCTCGCCGGCAAAAAACGTGGTTTTTGCCGGCTAAGCAGCCGGCCGGTTGCGGCCGCTCAATGGCCGACTGCATAGTTCCGATCGGCTCGCTGCACTGAAGGCACTCATGGAATATCGCGACTACTACCAAATGCTCGGGGTGACTCGTACGGCCACGGCCGATGAGATCAAGAAGGCGTATCGCCGTCTGGCGCGCAAATTTCACCCCGATGTCAGTAAAGAGGCGAACGCCGAGCAGAAATTCAAAGAGGTCCAGGAAGCCTACGAAGTGCTGAAGGACCCCGAGAAGCGCGCGGCCTACGACCAGCTCGGCAGCGATTGGAAGTCGGGTCAGCAATTTCGTCCGCCGCCGGAATGGGCCAACGGGTTCGAGTTTCGCGGCTCCGGCGCCGGGTCCCGTGCACGGGGAGGCGGGGGCGGCCAACCGCAATTTGAGGAAGGCGGTGATTTCAGCGACTTCTTCTCGAGTCTTTTCGGCGGCGGCTCACCGTTTACCGGATCGACAGGAGGCGCGCGGTCGAGCCGCTCGCGTGCGGGGCGGGATCATCATGCGCGTATAGAAATCGACCTCGGTGAAGCCTTCCATGGCGCCACGCGTACCCTGGATCTAAAACGTCCCGAGCTGAATGAGGATGGCGCGCTGGAGGTTCGCTCGCATACCGTCCGCGTGACGATTCCGGCGGGGGTGACCGATGGTCAGCAGATCCGCCTGGCGGGTCAGGGTGAAGCAGGGCCCGGTGGAGGGCGCGCCGGTGATTTGTATCTGGAAGTGCACCTGCGGCCGCACCGGCTTTTTCAGGTGGAGGGACGCGATATCACGCTGACGTTGCCCATTGCGCCATGGGAGGCGGCACTCGGCGCGTCAGTTCCTGTGCCGACGCTCGCGGGCAATGTCGAGATGCGTATTCCGTCGGGAGCGCAATCGGGGCAGAAGCTACGTCTACGCGGTAGAGGACTGCCGGGATCCTCGCCGGGAGACCAGTACGTACAGCTCAAGGTCGTTGTGCCGCCTGCCCAGTCGCCCGAAGCTCGCGCGTTGTATGAGCAGATGCAGCGTGAGATGGCCTTTGATCCTCGCGCCGGTCTTACTGCAGAGGAGTAAGCGACGAGGCCGCGGTCAGGCTTGCCAGGTACAGCTTCTCCTCGGGGGTATCTGGCCTGGCTAGCGCCACGTTGCGCCGAGGAAAGCGCCCGAAGCGGCGGATGACCGTTCTATGCGCTTCGGCGTGCTGCAACGTGCTTTCAAACGTTCCACGCAGCTCTTCCGGTGCTTCCAGAAGGAGTCGACGGTAGGCCACGACGGACTCGTCCTGAACGTCGAGGATTTCCGCGTGTTGCAGCGGCATATAGAAGAACATCCGCTCGGCGACGCTCAAGGCGCCATCGGCGGCCAACTGCATGCCCGACAGCGCAAGTTCGAGCGCCTGATCGTCATAGGCGAAGGCGCGAGACAGGCCTCGAAAAATATTTCGGGGAAACTGGTCGAGCAGGATGATGAGACTCAGGCGCCGACGTGGACTGTCGGCCCAACTCGCCAGTGAACCGGTTGCCGCACGTTCGACAAGCTCAGTGAATCTGGCGGCAATCACCGCGTCATTGCGCGCGCGCATGGGCGTGGGCTCCTCGTCCGGGAACCAAATCTTCATGCGTTCGCTCAGCGACTGTGCGGACAGTGGGCGCGTGCCAAACCAAAAATCGCGCACGCGAAGAGCATCGTCCATTTCCCTGTCACTCCGATTTCACGTCGTCCGCAGCGAACAGCTTTTCGAGCTGCTGGGCGGCTTCCTGGGACGCTGCCACGAATTTGTTGGCATCGTCCTTGACGGCGTATTGCTCTAGTAGCATCGCTTCGTCGTGTCGACGGAAGCGCCGGACGGCAGTTCGAGCCTTCTCCGCCGGCTCGCCCAAGGCCTGCAGCACGAGCTCCGACATTTCAAGGCTGGATGCGAGGGTCTCGCGGATGATGACTTTGACGCCCGCGTCCATTAGTGAGAAGGCGTGCTGGCGGTTACGGGCGCGGACGAAGAGTTTCAGGTGTGGAAATTGGGTTCGCACCAGAATCGCAGTGCGGATGGAAGCTTCCACGTCGTCGATGGCGAGGACAAAAACCGATGCAGTCTGTGCACCGGCTGCACGCAGGAGATCCAGACGCGAGGCGTCTCCGTAATACACCTTGTTGCCGAAGCGCCGGACGAAGTCGACGTGAGTTTGATTGCTGTCGAGGGCGGTGAATGCGATGCGTCGCGCGCGCAGGATACGGGCGACTATCTGCCCAAATCGGCCGAACCCGGCGATCAGCACCTTGATGTCCTGATCGTCGAAGTCATCGAAGGGTCGGCGGGAGGCGCTCTGGAATCGATCGATGACCTTTTCCTGCAGGATCATCAGCAGCGGGCCGAGCATCATGGAGAGCGTCACGGCCAGAATCAGCAGGTCGGCCAGCGGCTGCCCGAGAATTTGCTGTCCGGCTGCGAGCGTGAACAGGACGAACGCGAACTCCCCGCCTGCCGGCAGCGTGAACCCCAGGCGCCAGGCTGCCTGCGTGTCGAGAGTCGCCAGTTTGCCGAGCAAGGTCACCGCCAGCATCTTGATGAC
>FTJL01000036.1_pt6 | contig 12371 bp, 10 predicted proteins | sample 1658551 | NCBI WGS metagenome assembly FTJL01 (sample SAMEA3914835, study PRJEB12502) | metagenome | biome: forest; material: soil | place: Canada | collected 2011-07-03 | depth 0.3 m
CGTGCGCGTCGCGCCAGACACCCAGTCTGCGCAAGACAGGTATCAGCACGCTTGAGGCGGCGGCATGAGCACAGGTTCAACGTTGTGGGGACTGGGTATGCAGGAACGTCGGCGCCTCTATCGGATCGGCACCCATTCAGCGCTATTCGCTTTGACGGTCGCCACGGCCCTGGGTCTAACCTGTGAATCCGCCACCGCCCAGGTATTTGCCGACGCCAAAAGCGCGTTGGTCGACTATTCCACGGCAGACATGGCGCCTCACCACCACAGCTGCGAGTCGATGACCCGATTCAAGAGCAAGGCGCTACGCGAGATTCACGCCACCTCGATCGCCGCTACGCCAGCCACTCCGGCTCACTGCCGGGTAGCGGGCTTGTTGGCTCCCGAGGTCGCCTTCGAAGTCAGCCTTCCCGACCGCTGGAACGGCCGCTTCTACATGATCGGCAACGGCGGCCACGCGGGTGAATCCCTGGACGATCCGATGCGTGCGGCGCAGCGCAACGGCGCTGTGCAGATGGGCTTTGCATTCGCGCAGACCAACACCGGTCATGATGCTCGCGAGGAGCCCGGTGCCTCCTTCGTCCTGAGCGATCCGCGCAAGGCAATCGACTACGCCTACCGGGCGGTCAACCTGACTGCCGTCACGGCAAAAGCCATTACGAAGCGCTACTACAGCAAGACCATCGCACGCTCCTACTGGAACTCGTGCTCGAACGGCGGCCGCCAGGGCTTGATCGAGGCACAGCGCTACCCGCAGGACTTCGATGGCATTATCGTGAACTCTCCCTGGGTGGATCAGACCGGGTTCACCATTGGAGCTATGTGGAACCAGAAAGCTATCAGTGCAGCGCCGCTGACTGCGGCGAAGCTCGCCCTGGTGGCCGACAAAGTCATGGCCAAGTGCGATGCCATCGATGGCCTGCAGGATGGCCTGATCGATGATCCGCGGCAGTGCAAGTTCGATGCGAAGTCGGATGTGCCCGCCTGTGCCGCCGGCATCGACAGCGATTCGTGCCTGACGGCGGCCCAGGCGCAGACGGTCATGAAGGTCTACGACGGGCCGGTCAGCCAGGGCAAAGCGTTTTTCCCCGGGTTCATGGTGGGGAGCGAAGCGGTCGTACATGCGGCGTTTGGCGGGGGCGCTGACGTCAGTGGCTGGATGAACGTGATTGTTCCCGCGCGGCCTGATGCCAAGCCGGCCGACTTCAATCTGGCGGAAGGCACCATGCGCTACCTGGTAGCCAACCCGCCGCAGCCGCAGTACGACTACCAGGCATTCGATTTCGATCACGATACCGGCTTGCTGCAGGAGTGGGGTGCTAAGGCCAATGCCAACAATCCAGATCTGTCCGGATTCAGGCGCAAGGGCGGCAAGCTGCTGATGACGTACGGCTGGGCCGACACGATTCTGCAGCCGCTGATGGGCGTCAATTACTACGAGCAGGCGGTGGAGCGCAACGGGCCGAAAACGCCGGAGTTTTTCCGCTTGTTTATGGTGCCCGGCATGGGTCATTGCGGCGGCGGCATCGGCACGGACCGGTTTGATTCGATGACGGCTCTCATCAACTGGGTTGAGAAGGGCAAGGCGCCGGACTCCATCCGGGCCTCCCGGGTAGTCGACAGCCAGGAAGTCCGTTCGCGACCACTGTGCCCCTATCCGCAGGTTGCCCGTTACTCCGGCGAGGGCAGCATTGACGATGCCGCGAATTTCAATTGCGCGAAGCCGTAACGTACCCGAACGGGGCAAACGACTCTGCTTGCCCTGGTCGCGACTATGTGAGTGTCCTTACCACGGCTCGGTGACGCCGTCGTACCGCAGGAAGCGGCCTGTGTCGGCGATCGTCACCTTGTCGATGGTCTTGATCATATTTTCGACGGTGAATGATGTCTTGAGCATCCCGGAATAGGCATGCAGATACGCCTGGTGCTCCGTCAGCGTCGGGCCGGGATTGAACATCACCACCGTCACGCCATCCTTCTTCGTCGAGGCTGCGACGATCTGCATCTCGCGATTCAAAGCCGCCTTGCTCAGGCGGTAGAACATGGCTCCAGGGCGAGGTGTGGCTTCACCCGTCAGTGTGCCGTTGCTCGAGCTGATGGCGATGATTTTCTTCTGCGTGCCGGCCTGCACGTTTTTATAGAAACTTTCGCACACGAGCAGCGGGCCTTTCACATTGACGGCCAGAATGGTGTCCAGCAGCGGATATTTCAGATTGCCGAAGCTCTCCACGGTCCAATCCCCGGGACAGCCTTCGTCGTCCGCCGGGCATTTGGAGCGGTCGTTGTAGACGCCCGCGTTGTTGATCAGCACGTCGATCGGCACGTTCGCCAGTTTTGCGGCCAGGCCCCTGACCTGCTCGACGTTGGTCACATCGAGATTTTCGATCCGCACCTTGCTGAACCTGGCCGCGAGATCGGTGAGTGTCTTGGGGGCCTCCGCACGACGGTGCGTGGCTATGACGGTCCAACCCTTCCCGGCGTACTGCCTGGCAAACTCCAGGCCGATTCCCGAGTTGGCTCCCGTGATCATGACGGTCTCGGCCCTTGCTGCCGGCAACGCGGCCCATGCAACGGCCCATGTCATCGCCAGGACAGCCAGCGTTCGTGCAGTTGCCATAGTCATCAATTCCTCGAGCTACGGACCCGCCGGCACCGGTGCCGGGGTGATGGCAGCCGGTAGCGGGAAATTGCCGTCGTACGGTGGCCAGTTGGGTACGGGGCGTTCCGGTCCGGGATAGTACATCGCCGTCCAGATGTTGCGGATCCTACCGTCCTCGATCCAGAACCACTCACTGAACGCGTTGCGCGGTACCGGTGAGCCGGCGCGGCGGATGAAGACTGCCATCCCCAGTACAACTGCAGCCTCGTCGTCCATCAGGAGGACGCGGCGGCCTGCGACGTTCGCCAGATTGAAGTTCGCGAGTCCCGACACGCAGTCATCGTTCGTGCCCCGGCGACCCGTCACGCGCGTACCGTTCTCGTAGCGATTACAGCCCGGATGCGCGAGTACCACGCTGCCATCGTGCGAGGTGATGCCGTCAAAATAACTGTTGACGATTGCGATCATCGTATCGCGTGGCAGACGCTTGCCGACGGGAACTACTCGTTCCGGAGGAGGTGTTGCGATGAGACCTTCGGGATCCCAGGAGTTCGGAGGCTTGGCACCGGGCAGACCGGGATCCCCGTCGCGTGCGATATACCACTCCGCTTCGGTAATCAGTCGGTTCTCGATGCGCAGGCGTGCAGTCACCACCGCGAGGCCTGTGCTCTCGGTGACGATGCCGTAGTAAGCGGCTTGGCCGCTCACAGGATCCAGGTAGCGCCGCTGGACCTTGCCCAGGCCTGTTACGCTTTGCCAGACCCCCTTACCGAGCGGTACGTTGATGGCGTCTTCGGTGTGGCGATAGCTGGGCGACAACGGCGCCGCCGACGGATCATGTTTGACGACCGCCGCCAGGTAGCGATTGAGTGTCGACTGCAGGCACGGACGGTCGCACGTCGAGGCCCGATTGGCGCCAACGGCCGCTAATGGAATCATAGCCAGGGCCAACAAACCAACGATGCGCTGCATAGGGATCCCATTTTTTTTTCGCAGGGCGAAAAACTTTGCAATCGCGCCGTTGCCCGCAAATGCGTGGCGCATCGAGCCTCACCTCATCGTATATTTCGTCGTGAATCGTCGAGGCAGCCGATGGCCGTCCCAGGCGGCTCCTTACGATCCCGTTAGCTGACGCCGCATGGCATCGTCAATATCGCCGCGCTGCTGCTCTACGGTCTTCTCCAAGTCTGTCGAATAGAGACCCTTGAGATACACCTTGTCCGCATCGGTGACCGAAGCGGGTGAAGATTTACCGACGCACCCTGCGGAGAACAGATCGACAATGCTGGGTAGATCGCTGCACGTATCGAGAGATGCCACGCGGGTCAGCGTCAGCACGGCGATGTAGTCGGAGATCGAACCGAGCGACTGCGTGGTGACCTTGGTCGGATCTACGATGACCAGCACGTGCACGATTTCGCTGGTCAGGTGTTTTCCGCTCGCACCTCTGCCTCTCGCGGCATTGATCGCGGCTGCGGTCGAGGCGGAGTCGACCATCAGGTCGGGCAACTTGGCGGAAACCGCGGTCCTGCTGCCTTCCATCGGGGGAAGTGGGGCGCTCTTAAGTGATTCGGTTTGCTTCGAGGCGTCCGTATTGCCGTGTCCCGAGTGCGTAGCGGTCACGTACCACACTTGAATTGCACGATTGAAGGTGGTGTCCGGTTTGGGCTTGTCCGGCACGTACCCCAGATAGCCTGGATATTTTTTTGCCACGTCCTCCAGCATCGCTTGAGGTTTGGGCGTGAATAAAATCTCCACGTTGAAGTCGCATTTGCCCTCGGTGGTTGGCGCCCCCACGCTTGCCGCAACGGCCACGATCCGGCGCGAGATGGCCTCGCCAAAACCGGGTTGCAGCCCGGTGATCGTCGGGCAGACGGGGGCGCTCCAGCGGCTGAGCTGGTTGATGATGACACTCGGGGTGCTGTGCGACTTTACAAACTCCGGGATGATCTGGCCCAGAGACTGGGCGTCCAGATGCCGCACGCCGACGGTCACCTGGCCCTGCGGCTTTGAGTCTGGCGCTGCCGGTTGATCCTCGGCCAGGACACCGGAAGCACCGCCGACAACCAGCGCGCTCAGCAGGGCGGTAAATGAGACTCTGGCGCGTAACGCGACACCGCGCGCGCTGCGCGCAGTCTGCAGAACATGCATCGGAATACCCTGTAAAGGCAATAGTTATTGGTGTTCGACCTAACCGTACGCGACGGCTTCCCCCGCAATCCGCGGTCAAGATAACCCAGCCTCTGCGCGTAAATCCATTCGCGCCGGCAGGTTGACTGTGGAGCGGTCTATGCCTGCTGAAAGTATGTCGCGGCGAGGCTGGGCGCGTAGGCTGTTCGATCCGGGTGCGCACCCGGACGTTGGGCTGGAATAAATTTCGCGCAAACAATACCGGAGAGCAATCCATGCTGCATTCCACAGTCGTTGGCTTCCTGGGCAAAACTTCCCGACGCTGCCTGCTCGCAGCGGCGGCGCTCATGTTGGCCGCCTCAGCCGGGCCGGCGTTGGCGGACCCGCCGACCACACTGACGGCGCTGCTGGATAGAGGGCAGATTGAGGACATGCTCGTCGACTATTACGGGCAACTGGGCAGTGGCCGCAGCGATTTCGGTACCTTTTATGTCGAGGATGGCGTCATCGATGTGAACGGTCTGGTGGCACAAGGTCAGAAGCCCATCGAGGAGCTGTACAAGAGGATCGCTCAGGGGACGCCCAAGCGCGCCGGGACTTTCCGCATGCTCCTGACGAATCCCAGGATTGTTGTCAGCGGTGACACCGCGACAGCGGACGTGATCTGGACGGGGGTTGATTCGCAGACTGTCAAATCGGCGCCGCAGTTCATTGAACAGGGCCGCGAGCACGATGATCTGGTCAAGCGCCACGGGCGTTGGTATTTCAAGCACCGCACCATCACGAGCGACGGTGGATTGACCGAAATGTTCGAGAAGACGTACAGGAAGCGGTAGGCGCAGTGCGGCCCTTTAGAAGTACGTCACGGTGAGCAGTGGGGCGTGAGCTGCCCGATCCGCCCCGGTGGAGTCGTTGATCGCAATCAGCCCCGGGATGGGTGGGCCCAAGTCCTCCATGATGCGGACTTGAAAGTCGGCGAGGCCCAGCCTTTGTGCCTGAACCATCAGTCCCGTGACATCAATCGGGACGTAGGTGCCCACATCGGTTTGGGAGATCGGCGGGGAGATTCGCGTGGCCGCCAAAGGAGGTTGCGCCGTGCGGTCGAAGTCCGTTGCGAGCAATGTCGGGGGTTGAAAGTCGACCAGTTCGATGAGCACGGGCACTTGGGCGGAGCCGGGTTGCAAGTCGTTGATAAACACTTCCAGGAAAGCCGAATCGATGACGGCGTCGCCGGGAACACCGTTGGGACCTCCCAGGTTGAAATCCAGGAAGGCTCTGAACTCGGAACCCGCCGTTGGGTCGATTCCCGCCAACACGCTTTGCACCGTCGGCGACATTCCCTGCGTCACGGTGAATGTAGCGGCGGAGGTTTGCTCGATATCGCCGTCGAAGCCGGAGTCGCTCAATATCTGAGTCACAACCTTCGACGGGCCGCGAGCTTCCCCATCGCCACCGCCGCAGCCCAGGAGGGTGCAGAGGAAGAAGGCAGCGACAGCAATTGACGATCGGGTATGCACCATCTTCAAAGATTCGCACTCTATAAATAGGGGGCTGCAGCGGCAGCCGCCCGGCCCGGGACCCGCCAGAACCGGGCAAGGCGCGGCCGTGACGTCAACTGTAAGCAATTGTCATTCCCGCCCCGTGCAGTCGCTGCGCCTGTTCACGCGCCTTTTTCTTTTGCCACCAGAAACTTCACCAGCTCGATGAACTCCTCCTCGCTATTCACCGACTCCAGGTGCAACCGGTATTTTCCATTGACTACGATGCAGGGCGTGCCGGGCACCTGCATCGCGGTGACTTGCTCATCGGCCGCTTTCATCTTGACGTCAACGGCGAGCGAGTGCGCCGCAGCCAGGAAATCCTCCGGTCTGACCCCTGCGATTCGCGAGTAACACCGGGCAGCGTCTTCGATCGACGGCATCGGTCTTTTGAGTCGATGCGTAAGGGGGTCACTGATTGCCAGTTCTCCGCTTTTCCAGACCGCGTCAAAAATAGCCTGGTGCGTACGTTCCGCCACGCCCAGCGACTGCGCGGTGAAATACGCTCGCTGAAACATCGACCAGTCCTCTTCAGGCAGGAACGATGCGGGCAGGAAGACCAGCTGAGCGTTCTTGGGCAGGGCCGTGATGAGTTTCTTCATCATCGGCTGGAAGCCGTTGCAGGCGATGCAGCCGTACGAGAACACCTCCATGACTTCGACCTTCCCAGCCGGTACATTCGTATGTTGGGCGGGAGACAGGAGCGTGTAGTGCGTACCCTCGGTCCACGTTTGAGCGGAAAAGGCCTGGGATACCACAACCAGACTGAGCACGCCGAACAAGGTCCCGATGTAACGTTTCATGAGGCTCCCTCGAAGCGACTGACGGGCGCCGATCATAATCCGCTTGGGCGGCCCGGCGCCTATCGGTTATGTTGTGCCGTCCCGTAAGCACCCCTGAGGCCTTGGACCATGAACTCACAGACGCACCTGAAGCTTCAGACCGTGACCCTGATTGCGGCCATTGTGCTGGCCGGGGCTCTCGTTTGCGGGGAATTACCGGGTACCGCGCGCGCGGATCCTGTCGCCGGTGCGTCGCAGGTCGGCGCCGCAACGTTGGCGCAGCTACAGGCAAGGGTGCAGGCGCTGGAGAGTCGCGAGGAGATCCGCAAACTGATGAACGACTACGGCCGCCTGCTGGACGAGCGCAACTTCGAGGACTTTGCCCGGCTCTTCGCCGCGCAGAGCGAGTACGACAGCGGCGGGACCGTCGTCAAGGGCCCGGAGGCGATTGCGGCCTTTCTGAAGGAAATCATCGCACGCAACCCGGCCGGTTATCGAATTCCGAACTTTCATATCTTTTTCAATGAGAGCATCGACGTCCAGGGCGAGCGCGCTACGGCCACCAGCAAGTCGGCCTTTGTCGTTCCGGGGGAGGGCCGGCGCGCCGAAGCAGCCATCATTGCCAACTACCATGACGTGTTTGCCCGGGAGAACGGCCGCTGGAAATTCCTGAGGCGCGTGGTTCACAGCGACATCCCGGCGCCGAAGTCCAACAGTTAGTAGTGCACCGCCGCGGTGACGCCGATGGTGAGCGGCCGCAGCGTCACTGCCTGGAACCGGGGGTCTCCGGGGTTGGTATGCTGCAGCGACAGCTGCGGATGCGTGTTCGTCAGATTGTCGGCAAACACGGAAACATCGACCGTCTTGAAACGCAGTCCCGTTCGCAGGTTCACGACGTTGGTCGAAGGATCCGGAACGAGATCCGGGTCGTACACGACGATATTGGCCTTTTCGTGAGTGCTGAACGGCCCCTTGTTCGCGCTGTGATACGCATCTTCGAGCCAGACGTAAGCGGACGTGTCGAATATTCGGAAGGTGAATTCCCCATTTGCCGTAACGGTCCAAGGGGGAACGGCTGCGCCGGTCGATATCCCCGGCCCGCCGATAACGTCCCCCGCCGATACGATGCCACCCTCGGAGGTCTGGTAGTGGGCATCGGTGTACGCCAGCTGCAGTCCGAGTCGCAGATGGTCAGTGGCTGCCGCGCGCAGCGAAAGGTCGAAGCCATTGCTTTCGGCCGTTCCCAGGTTGAATACAGCGGCGAAGCCGCAATTGGTGATCTGCGCCGCCTGCTGAATATCGTTCCAGCGGATGTGGTAGGCGCTGGTCTGCACATCCAGGCGATTTTCCAGGAAAGTGCCCTTCGCACCGATCTCGTAACTCCACAGAGAGTCCGGATTGTAGGTCTGCAGTAGTTTGCCGGTCAGTCCGTCCAGGGCCAAGGCGGTCTGGCAGGCCGGTTGCGCGTTGTTGGTTTGCGGATTGACGCCGCCGACCCGGTAACCCTTGCCGACCGACACGTAGTACGTCTGGTTCGCGGTGGGTTGCCAGGTTAGTCCGCCTTTCGGGGTCACCGGCCGGTCCGTCTCGTCGCCGGCGAAGAATCCCGGTCCGCCGTTGAAGGATCCGTCGAAATGCAAGGTGGTATGCGACTTCGCATCCGCCCAGCGCAGTCCGGCCGACAGCTTCAGCGTGGAGGTGATCTTGAAGTCGAGGTTACCGAAGAGGGCGATCTGGCGGTCAGTGGTGTGCACCTCGTCATAGGCCACCCACAGGCCCTGGTAGGGTCCGGTGCCGAGAATGGTTTCGATCGATTGTCCGTAGATCGCCTGGACCAGATCGGGGAGATCCGGGTGCGAGACGTATACCGTGTCTCCCTGACGTGCGTACTCATAGTAAAGGCCTCCGACCCAGGTAAGCCGATCGTCCGGATCGACGGAGGAGAGGCGCAGTTCCTCCGATGTCGTGTTCTGGAATGTCTCGTAGTATCCGGTGCCGTAGTCATTCGCCGCTCCCGTCAGGGGCCACGGGTCGCCGAAAAAGGCATTGTCCTGGTACTGCGTATAGTCGGTCGTGAATGTCACCCTTCTTTGATAATTGGAAGTAATGGAAGTCAGTGCGACGTCGCCGCGAACCGCATCGAATTTGAGCGCCGAGACGACGTTCGGATCATTGGCCGGCAGGCGTTGCGAATGCGCAATCGCGAATCGGCCCGCGCCCGGATCCGAAAAGTCCAGATCGTAGCTACTCGCATCGTGGTTGTAGACGTCCTGGTAGAAGATGGACGGGGTGATCTTGAGCCAATCGTTCGGTGCCCAGGCGAGGGCGAGTTTCGCGGCCTTGGTGGTGGACCAGTTCGCGTTGGCTTCGATGAGTTCGCCACCCGGTTTCGTCGGATCGATCGCCGCCGTAAAGGGTCCGGCGCCGACGGGCGGTTGCACCCTATCGACCCAACCGCCGTCGCGCCGGTACCAGACGCTTGCGCGGATCGCGAGTTTGTCTTCGATAAGCGGCACACCGCCTGCGATCCCGGCTTCATAGCTCGGATCCCCATAGCGCGTATCGGCGACCTCGGATCTGGCATACAGGCTGCTGTGCATCAGATCAGGCTGCTTGGTGATGAAGCGCACGGCGCCGCCTTCGGAGCTGGCGCCGAACAGCGTCCCTTGAGGTCCGCGCAACACTTCCACCCGGTCGAGGTCAAAGACCTGCGGGTAGCCCCCGTTGACGCCGATGTTGACGTTGTTGGCACGCCCGACCAACGGCGTATCGTCGAGATAGATTCCCGTTGTCGGTGCGCTGGTGCGCGATTGGATGCCGCGAATCTCGATGTTCGTCAGCGGCGTCCCGAATGAATTTTGCTGGGAGAAATTGAGTCCGGGGGTAATCGCGGCGATGTCGGCGATGTTCCTGAGACCGCGTGTATCCATCTCCTGCTGTCCGTACGCGCTGATACTGATGGGTACCTTGTTGACGTCAATGGCGGCTTGCTTCGTCGCCGTAACGACCACTTCCTGCAGCGGGCCTTCGCCGCCACTCGGGGTCGTTTGGGCAACGGCCGTCGCGACGAACAGTCCGCCTGCAGCGATTGCGCCAAGGCGGGTTGTTGCGCGAGTCGCCAAGCGGATCAGTGCGGACGCGCGCGCAGTTGCCTTCACGCAGCGGATTTCCTCGTGCATTTGCGTTCCCCCTCTTGATCGACGAAGCCTGTTCGGACGTTTACGCTGTCTGACTGAAGCTTTGTTATGTTGACTGTACGCCGGAACATGCGGCAACGGTTCCGCGCGATGGCAACTCCATACAAAAGGGTAGTGCGCTCCTGCACATGCAGTTCGCTGTTGCACATGGGGAACGGTCGATTGGTGCGGTGCGACACGTGTCGCCCGGGAACATCCGTAATTAGATTCGGTCCTGGAACCTCAAGGACCGGTGGGAACGCGCTAGGCGTGCGCCGTCCTCAAAGTCGCAGGTCTGTCGGCCGTTCTCGGATCCACCTGCTTGTGCAGCAGCCGGCTCCACATGCACTTCAGATGCGGGGGTGAAAGTCCGGCCTCGGGCAGCGAGAGTCTCACGGTTGCGTCGTCTACGATGGAGTTGGTATGCAGCACAGCCAGCGCACCCGCATGACGGCCGAAGCGCAGCGAGCGGCCTAGCGAGGTGGTTGGCTCGGAAGGCATCATCTGTTCCTCGAGAGCCGCTAACATCAGCTCCGACAGTTCCCAACCCGCGCCGATTCGCCAGGCGAAAGCAGCGGACTGCGAGTCGAGCAGCGAGGCCATCACCGCCGGGTCAGGACCTAGCGGCGAGGCGGCCGCGCAGTGCTCCATAGCTACACGGAACAGGACGATCTCGGCCAGCCCGCTGATGAGGCAGAGTAGCTCGGCCGCGAACGGGTCCGCCCGCTCGACCAGGGCCGCGTGGGGAATGGCGGCGTGCGCCGCACGAAGAGCATGTTCCCAGACAATTTCCGGAAAGCGCGCGAATTCGCCCGACTTGGATACCTGGAAGATCGGCTGCATCAATGCGGCCGCCATCAGGGAGCGCAGACCGTCGCTGCCCAGGATGACGATGGCCCGCTCTATGGTTTCAACCGGTTGGGAGGTGACACGATAGTAGGAACTGTTCGCCATCTTCAGCAGGCTACCTACCAACGACGGATCGCGTGCGATGATGGCCGACAGCTTGCGACGCGAGACCTCTTCATCATTGATGGCATGCATCAATTGCGGCAGCAGGTTCGGGCGCCTCGGGGAGTAACGGCGTTGTGTGGCCGCATCGCCAATGGCCGCGAGTGCCGTCGCCACGATCTGATCGTGCTCGGGCAGCGGTGCCCCCAGTTCGCGGACACCCAGCTCGATCTTGCGCAATCGCCTGAAGATTTCGGTGCGGTCGAGAATCTCGACCGCGGCGGCGGCCAGTACCGGTGGTTCCGGCAGCTGCTGCAGTTCGGGCGGCAGCTCGAGCACGACCGGAAGCGGCCGTCTCGCGACCGTCCCCCCGAAGCCGAAGGCCCTGCGCAGGCGGGGATGCATGGCTATGGCGCAGGCCGCAACCAGCAGCAACGCTAGTAAACCGATCATCATTTGGCCGACCGCACCCCTCATCCCGACAATGACTCCGTTGCTCCCTTGGGTTTTCGGCAGGGAGCCGCCGGAGCCCATAGCCGATTTTCGGTTTTGTGACCTGCCGCGCGCTTCCGGTGCCGGTCACAGTCGCAGCCACCGCGGCCAGTGGCGTCCAGCGGCCTTCAGCGGGCAGGATGCCAATGCGTCCACTCTGCGCTCGCGCGGCGCTATGCACGGTCGGCGGCGCTTCCAAACGACCGGCGCGGCCGGTCCCCGCCATAGGCACATCCGTCGGGCTCGCCTATCATGCTCCTGCACAGCAACACGAAGAATATTGGGGGGCTGATATGGATGACCAGACACTGAACCGGCGGCAAATCCTGGGCGGCATGGCGGCGACGGGCGCAGCCGGCCTGCTGGGCAGTGTCGGTGCACGCAACGCGGCGGCGGCTGATGTCCCCGACGTCGGTGCCGCGCAGGCGCCGCAGATTACCGACGTCAAAGGCAAGGTTGCCTACATTACCGGCGGCTCAAGCGGCATCGGCCTTGGAATCGCGCGCGTGTTTCACGAGGCCGGCATGAAGGTCGTGCTCGGTTACCTCGATGAGCAACACATCGGCGACGCGCTTAAGCAGTTTCCAGCCGATGATCCGCGTGTGTTTGCGATCAAGCACGACGTTATGGACCGCGATGCCTGGGAACGGACCGCAGATGCTATCGAGAAGAAATTCGGCGCACTGCAGGTGCTGGTCAACAA
>FTJL01003546.1_pt6 | contig 12353 bp, 12 predicted proteins | sample 1658551 | NCBI WGS metagenome assembly FTJL01 (sample SAMEA3914835, study PRJEB12502) | metagenome | biome: forest; material: soil | place: Canada | collected 2011-07-03 | depth 0.3 m
CGCCCGGCCGGAAGTTCTCGATCAGCACGTCGGCCCTGGCGATCAGCCGCCGCGCCAGGTCCTGGCCCTCGGGCCGGCGCAGGTCGGCCGAGACGCTGAGCTTGTTCCTGGCGATCACCTCCCACCAGAGCGGGGTGTCGCCCCGCCCCCAGACGCGCATCGGATCGCCTGAGCCCGGCGGCTCGATCTTGATCACCTCGGCGCCCATGTCGCCCAGCAGCTGGCCGCAGAACGGGCCCGCGATCAGCTGGCCCATCTCCACGACCTTCAGCCCCTTGAGGGCGCCGGTGTTCTCGGACTGCATCGGGCCTCCAGAAAAGAGCAACCACGAAGGACACGAAGGGCGCGAAGGAGAAGAAATAGGCCGCGCGCAGCGCTTCAGGAAATCATTGCGGCTTCGCCGCGGGACCCGCGGCCGGCTCGCCGCCTTCGTGCCCTTCGTGTCCTTCGTGGTGAATCTTCCTACTCGTGCCGCGCCATCAGCTGGTGGAGTTCGGGCGGCATGGCGTTCACTTCGATCTCGACGTTGATGCAGGTCGGCCGGCCGCTCGCGAAAGCCTCGCGGATGGCCGGGCCGAGCTCGGCCAGCTCGGTGACATGCACCCCATTGCAGCCCAGGGCCGCGGCGACGTCGTGATAGCGGGCCTCGCCCAGTTGGGTGCCGACCAGCCGGTTCTGGCCGGAGACCAGCTCCTGGAAGTGCTGGCTGGCGGCCCAGCTGCGATTGTTCATCACCACCGCCACGATGGGCAGGCCGTGGCGGGCCATGGTGTCGAACTCGATGATGGTGAAGCCCACCGCGCCGTCGCCGACCAGGAGCAGCACCGGCTTGTCCCGCCGCGCCGTCTGCACGCCCAGCGACAGGCCAAGGCCCATGCCCACCGTGCCCAGGAAGCCATGGGTGATGTAGCTGGCCGGCTCGTCCTGGGCGACCACCTCGTTGAACCAGTGGTAGGCCTCCGCCCCGTCGCCGACGATCAGGGCGCCTTCGGGGATGTTGTCGGCGATGGCCCTGACGGCCTGGGCCGGATGGATCGGCGTTCCCTGGCGGTCCAGCCCCTCGCGCATGGTCTCGTAGCGGCGCTTGCGGGCCGCCTGGATGAGCTGGCGCCAGGCCGAGACGTCCTTCCACTGCTGCTGGCCGAGGGCCGCATTGGCGGCGTTGATGAAGGCCCTGGGGTCGGCGACGACCGGCAGGTCGACGTCGCGCAGGCGGCCGATCTCGCGCGGATCGATCTCCACATGGATCAGCTTGGCCGACGCCGGCGCCAGCCGCGTGCCCGCGCCCAGGGTGAACAGGCCAAAGCGCACCCCCAGCGCCAGCACCGCGTCCGGCTGGCCGCCCTCGGTCTTCAGGTCGTCCATCTTGTGGAAGGTGCCGCCGTAGAGGTCGCTGCTGGCCGGGACCAGGCCGTGGGCGGCGAAGTCCGAGAAGACCGGGATGCCGGTGGCTTCGGCGAACGTGCGGAGCTCGTCGGTGATCCCCGCCTGGAAGGCCCCCGCGCCGGCCATGATCGCCGGCCGCTCGGCCTGGGCCAGGATGTCCAGCGCCTGGGCCACCGCCGAGGCCGAAGGCCCGGGCCCGTCCTCGAAGATCAGGGTCTCGGGGATGTGGACGCTGTCCTCCTCGAGCCGGGTGTTCAAGACGTCCGCCGGCAGATCCAGCAGCACGGGTCCCGTGGGACCCGTCGTTGCAAGACGGATGGCGTGGGCGACGAGGCGGGGGATGTCCTGGGCCTGGGAGATGCGGTGCGACCACTTGGTGATCGGCCGCGCGATGGCGGCCTGGTCGATGCCGGCCTGCAGGGTGTTGGTCTCCGCGTCCCGCGTCGCGGCCGAGCCCGCCAGGTAGATCACCGGCGTGCGATCCAGATAGGCGTTGGCGATCGAGGTGATCACGTTGGTGAAGCCTGGGCCGGCGGTGACCATGGCCACGCCCAGCCGGCGCCCGGCGCGGGCATATCCCTCGGCCGCATGGCCGCCGGCCACCTCGTGGCGCACGTCCAAAATGGGGATGCGGTGGTCCAGGCAGGACTGGAAGATGCTCTCCAGGTGCGCCCCGTGCAGGCCGAAGATGGTTTCCACCCCCGCCTTCTGCAGCGTCCGCACCAGAAGTTCGCCGCCCGTCACCGTCGCCATCTGGCCCTCCGCAAAAGCCGGAAGCGCCGTTCGCGGCGCACGCTTTGGCTTAGCGTCCCGCGGGCTGGTTCTCAATTGACGGCGCAGTGTAAGGTGCAGCTGCAACTATGTTTGACGTCATTGCTGCTTCGTGTCTTTTTTGAAATAATTATGAAAGGTTCCCATGGCGCTGGTCGAACTCACCATCCGCAAGCCCTCCTCGGTCGACGTGCATGTCGGGGGCCGCGTGCGCGTGCGGCGGCGCCTGATCAACATGACCCAGGAGACCCTGGCCGACCTGATCGCGGTCACCTTCCAGCAGGTCCAGAAGTATGAGCGCGGCTCCAACCGGATCAGCGCGTCGAAGCTGTTTGCCATCGCCGAGGCGCTGGAAGTGCCGATCAGCTACTTCTTCGACGGCCTGGAAGAGACCACGGGCGAGGGATCGGACAACGGCTCCGAACAGACGATCCAGGGGTTCCTGCGCACTTCCGAAGGGCTGGAGCTGGCCCGGCTGTTCCCCAAGATCGCCCGCGGCCCCCTGCGCCGCCGGATCCTGGAGCTGGTGCGCGCCGCCGCGCTCGAGGACGTCGGCGCCGACGCCGACTGAGCTTCCTCGGCCAGTTGACCTCGCCACGTCGCTGCGGCTCAAAGGCGGGGCCTGCCCTGGCCCGAGGAGGATCCCCGTGGAAGCCTACGCCAAGCGCCTGAACGGCATCGCCGCCCGCCATGGCCTGGTCCTGTCCCAGGCCGCCCAGGACGTCTTCACCGCGCCGGTGATCGAGGCGTCGCAATTCTCCACCTTCAACCTGGATCAGGCGGTGCAATCCACCGAACTGGTGCTGATGGCCATGGCCGCCGAACACCGCGGCCTGCACACCGCCCCCTCGGTGATCCGCGCCTTCGCCAAGGCCGGCCCCAGGCTGCCGCCGTTCACCGGCGGGGTCTGACCCGTCCATCCACCAGTGTCATCCCGCACGCAGCATCGGAACAGGATCAGCGCTGCGAGTCGCCCTTGCGGAATTCCCGGGTCAGCTCGTCCAGGGTCTTCAGCGTCTCGTCGTCGAGCTTGGTGTCGATGGATTTGAGGGTCGCGTCTAGCTGATCGGGGCGGCTGGCCCCGATGATCGGGCTGGTGATGGCCGGATGGGTCAGCACCCAGGCGATCGCCAGGGTCGGCAGCGGGATCCCGGCGGCGTTGGCCACGTCCTGCAGCTGCTGCACCTTGTCGAAGATCGGGTCCTTCCAGTAGCGCTCGCGGTACATCTGGCCGGCGTAGTTCTGGTAGCCGAAGCGGGTGTCGGTCTCCGGCGCCTTGGAGCGGTCGTGCTTGCCCGACAGCATGCCGCCGGCGATCGGGTTGTAGGGGATCACCCCGATGCCCTCGTCGAGGCAGAGCGGGAACATCTCGCGCTCGAACTCGCGGAACAGCAGGTTGTAGCGCGGCTGCACCGAGACGAAGACGGCCAGGTTCCTGGCTTCGCTGCGCCCAATGGCGCGCGCCAGCTGGTACGCCAGCCAGTTGGAAACCCCGACGTAGCGGACCTTGCCCGAGCGCACGAGCTGGTCCAGCGCCTCCAGCGTCTCGTCCACCGGGGTCGTCGGGTCATAGCCGTGCAGCTGATAGAGGTCGATGTAGTCGGTCCCCAGCCGCTTCAGCGAGGCTTCGGCCGCATTGATCACATGCCGTCGGCTATTGCCGCCCTGGAAGGGCCGATCGCCCATCGGCACGAAGCACTTGGTGGCGAGGATGAAGTCGTCGCGCCTGCCCTTCAGCCAGCGTCCGATGATCTCCTCGGTCGTGCCGCGCAGCCCCAGGTCCCCGCCCAGGGGATAGGCGTCGGCGGTGTCGAAGAAGCTGATCCCGCCCTCGGCCGCGCGGTCCATGATGGCGAACGAGGTGGGCTCGTCGCACTGCAGCCCGAAGGTCATGGTGCCGAGGCACAGGCGCGACACCTTCAGCCCCGATTTGCCGAGCCTGACGTGGTCCATGGGAATTCCCTTCCGGTGCTGGCGGCCAATTTTCGCTTCTGGTTCATGGCGCCAACCAGTTGCGTGAGCAACGCTATCGCGCTGTAAGCGACCGGTGTTAAACGTCCGGCCGGGCCGGCCGGGTGGGAGAAGCGTGATGCGCGCCTATGTGATGCCGCTGGGCTGCCAGTCGATCGACGACCTCATGCTCGTCGAGCGGCCAGATCCCCAGCCCGGCCCCGGCCAGGTGGTCGTGCGCGTCCGGGCGGTCTCGCTGAACTATCGCGACCAGGCGGCCGTCACCGGCAAGTATTTCCAGAAGGCCGACCGCGACACCATCCCGTGCTCGGACGGCGCCGGCGAGATCATCGCGGTGGGCGAGGGCGTGCGCGCGCTGAAGCTGGGCGACCAGGTGGCCGGGACCTTCTCCCAGCCCGATCCCGCAGGACCGGCGAATGGGCCGCCCCTGCCCATGGGCCTGCCGCTCGACGGCATGCTGGCCGAGCAGGTGCTGATGCACGAGGTGGGCGCGATCAAGCTGCCCGCCGGCTATTCCTTCGAAGAGGGCGCCTGCCTTCCCTGCGCCGGCGTCACCGCCTGGAACTGCCTGTTCGGCGTCGGCAAGCCGACCAAGCCTGGCGACACGGTGCTGGTGCTGGGGTCGGGCGGGGTCTCGATCTGGGCCTTGCAGCTGGCCAAGGCGTCGGGCTGCCGGGTGATCGCCACGACCTCCAGGGACGGCAAGGCCCAGCGGCTGCAGGCGCTCGGGGCCTCGGACGTGATCAACTACAAGACCCACGAGGACTGGGACCAGGAGGTCATGCGGGTCACCGGCGGCCGCGGCGTCGACTGCGTGGTCGAGGTGGGCGGCCAGGGCACCTTGCAGCGCTCGATGAATTCGCTGGCGCGCGGCGGCAAGGTGGGGCTGATCGGGGTGCTGAGCCAGGGCAGCTCCAATCCGCACACCCTGATGATGAAGGGCGGCAGCCTGCACGGCATCTTCGTCGGCGACCGCACCCTGTTCGAACAGCTGAACGCGGCGCTCGACGCCAACGGCATCAAGCCGGTGATCGACAAGGTCTTCCCGTTCGATCAGGCCAAGGACGCCTTCCACCACCAGGCCTCGGGCGACTTCATGGGCAAGGTGGTGATCGGGGTCTGAGCGGCGGGATTTCCCTCCTTTGATCCGCCCATCCCGGCGAAGGCCGGGACCCAGGACAAGTGACGCCGTGCCCGAAGCAAGAGTCCAAGAGGCGCCACCGCGCCTTTTTGCTGGATGGCCTGTTCTGACCTGCCCTGGGTCCTGGCCTTCGCCGGGATGAGCGGAGAACAAAGCCATTCCGCCCGGGGCGATCGGCCCTATTCAGAATCCCATCTGAACCCGACCTCGGCGATGCGCTCCGCCGGGGCTCTCCGGTCAGGACCATAGTCGGCGCCGGGCACGGCCAGTTCGCGGCCGTCCTCGGGGAAGACCTCGGGGTGCCTGGATCGCTCGTAGATGCGGCCGCTGGGCGCGAAGACCACGGCGCCGCGGATGCCTTGCTCGATCACCACCACCGGACAGTTCCAGGCGCCAGCCAGGCGGGACAGGATGGCGCGCCAGGCCGGCTGGTCCCAGGCGTCGGGCCGGGCCTGATCGGCGCAGACCTTCACCACCGTGGGCCAGGTCTCGAGCTGATCCACCGCCAGCATGAAGCCGCAGTCAGGCGGGAACATCGCGCGGGGCAGGAGCGTGTCGGAGCGTCGCCAGAGGCAGGTGAAGCTCTTGCACGAGGGGGGATGCTCGCCCCAGATCCCGCAACCGCCTGCGGGGGCCAGATGCACGCAGGGCGTCCAGGCCGGCTTGTCCAGCTCGCGGATGGCCATGACCGTGCAGCAGGCCTCGCATCCCGAGCAGGTGCGGGCGGTGGGCAGGGCGCCCAGACGCCCGCGCCAACCCTGCTCGTCGGCCTGGCTCAGAAGCTCGGCTCGACGAAGACCTCGACCAGGAACGGCCCCTTGGAATTCAGCGCCTGGACCAGCACGCTGTCGAGGTTCTCGGCGGTTTCGACCCGCGCGGCCTCGCAGCCCAGCGCGCGGGCCAGGGCCACGAAGTCGATGCCCGGGACGTCCACGCCGACCAGGTCCTGCATCTGGAACAGCTCGCCCATGTGCTTCAGCGCCAGGTAGCCGCCGTTGTTGATGATCAGGATGGTCATCGCCAACCCGGACTGCGCCGCCGTCCACAGCGCCTGGAAGCCGTACATCGACGAGCCGTCGCCGATGATGGCGATCACCCGCTTGTCCGGCTCGGCCAGGGCCACGCCGACGGAGGCTGGCAGGCCATAGCCCAAGCCGCCCGAGCCGGTGGTGATGAAGCCGTTGGCCTCGGTGATCGGCAGCTGGTCGTTCATCGGCTCGCGCGAGGTCGGCGCCTCCTCGACGATGATGGTGTGCTTGGGCCTCAGGCGCCGCAGCTGCTGCATCAGGTAGCGCGGTGGGATCGGGTCGGCGGCGGCGATCTCGGGCATGGGGCCGCGACCCTGGCCTTGGGGCCGCGCGGGGGGCGCCGGCCGGGCCAGCAGGTCGGCCACCGCGGCGCCGACGTTGCCGATGATCGAGACGCCCTCGGGGGTGTAGGCGGCCTGGTCCGGATCGCAGACCACTTGGAACAGCCGGGACCCCTCGGGGATGAACGGCCCGGGCGCCTCGTTGTGATAGGTGAAGGCCGGCGCGCCCAGCACGAGGATCAGGTCATGGCCCTTCAGCTTGGCCGAGACGGCGGGCTTCATGGGGGCCAGGAACCCGGCGAACAGCGGATGGTCTTCCGGGAAGCCGCAGCGGTAGGTGCGCGGCGCCACCCACACCGGCGCTCCGAAGCGCTCGGCCAGTTCCACCACGCCCTCGAAGGCGCCCGAGCGGTCGACGTCCGAGCCGACCACGATCACCGGGCTCTTGGCCGCTTCCAGCGCCTCGCCGAGCGCGGCCATGGCGTGGGCGTCGGGGGCGCGGCGGGACGTGAATTCGCGCGGCTCGATCAGGTCGCAGGCCTTGTCCCAGTCGTCGACCGGCACCGAGACGAACACCGGGCCCATCGGCTCGGTCATGGCGGTGTAGTAGGCGCGGGCGATGGCGGCCGGCACGTCCTCGGCCCTGGCCGGCTCGATCGAGAACTTCACATAGGGGCGGGGGAATTCCGCGGCGTCCTTGGCCCCCAGGAACGGGTCCATCGGCAGCATGGAGCGGGCCTGCTGGCCGGCGATCACCACCACCGGGGCGTTGTTCTTCCAGGATGTGAACAGGTTGCCCAGCGCATGGCCGGTGCCGGCGGCCGAATGCAGGTTCACGAACGCGGCGTTGCGGCTGGCCTGGGCGTAGCCATCGGCCATGGCCACCACCACCGACTCCTGCAGGCCCAGCACGTAGCGGAAATCCTTGGGCCAATCGCGGAACAGCGGCAGCTCGGTCGAGCCCGGGTTGCCGAAGAGGGTGGTGCAGCCGAAGCCCCGCATCAGATGGATCACCGCCTCGCGCACGGTGACCTTCTGGGTCGCGGAAGCGCTCAGGCGCTGGGTGGCTGTGGCGTCGTCCATCGGTGGCTTTCCTTACTGGCGGAACGGCCCTACGTCCTTCGAGACGCCCGCTTGCGCGGGCTCCTCAGGATGACGAAGGCCTGGGATGCACTGAGGTCGTCATGGTGAGGAGGGGTGCGATAGCATCGCGTCTCGAACCACGCACGAACGATCAGCCGACCTTCATCACCACGGTCTTCAACTCGGTATAGAGCTCGATCGCCGCTTGGCCGTTCTCGCGGCCGATGCCCGACTGCTTCATGCCGCCGAAGGGCAGGTTGGGGTCGACCACATTGTGGGTGTTCACCCAGACCGTGCCGGCCTTCAGACGCCGGGTCAGGCGGTGGGCCAGCGAGAGGTTGTTGGTCCAGACGCTGGCGGCCAGGCCGTAGGTGGTGTTGTTGGCCTCCGCAGCGATCTCGTCGACGGACTTGTAGGGGGTGGCGACCACCACCGGCCCGAAGATCTCCTCGCGGATCAGGGTGGAGTCCGGACCAGGCCCGTGAACACGGTCGGCTGCACGAAATAGCCCTGGTTGCCGTGGCGGGCGCCGCCGGCGACGGCCTCGCCGCCCTCGGCCTTGCCCTTCTCGATATAGCCCAGCACCCGGTTCAGCTGCTCTTCGGAGACCACCGGCCCCATCTGGGCGTCGGGCGAATAGCCGGGCCCCAGCTGCATCGACTTGGCCACATTGGCGACGCCCTCGACCACCTTGTCGAAGATCTTGTCGGCCACATAGAGCCGCGAGCCGGCGGTGCACACCTGGCCGGAGTTGAAGAAGATGGCGTTGGCCGCGCCGGCCACGGCCATGTCCACGTCGGCATCGGGGGCCACGATCACCGGCGACTTGCCGCCGAGCTCCAGCGAGAACCGCTTGAGCGTGTTCATGGCGTTCTTGCCGATCAGCTTGCCGACCTCGGTCGAGCCGGTGAAGGCGATCTTGTCCACCTCCGGATGGTCCACCAGCGCCGCGCCGGCGGTCTCGCCAAAGCCGGTGACGATATTGACCACGCCCGGCGGGAAGCCGGCTTCCAGGATCAGTTCCCCCAGGCGCAGCGCGGTCAGCGAGGTCTGCTCGGCCGGCTTCAGCACGCAGGTGCAGCCGACCGCCAGGGCCGGCGCCAGCTTCCAGGTCGCCATCGCCAGGGGGAAGTTCCAGGGCACGATCTGGCCCACCACGCCCACCGGCTGGCGCAGCGTGAAGGCCGAATATTCCTCGCCGGGCATGCCCAGCGAGACATCCAGCGTCTTGCCTTCGATCTTGGTGGCCCAGCCGGCCATGTAGCGGAAGAAGTCGACCGTGCCCTGCACGTCGACGATGCGGGCGAAGAACACCAGCTTGCCGTTGTCCAGCGACTCCAGCTGGGCCAGCTCATCCGCGTTCTGCTCGATCAGGTCGGCCAGCTTCAGCATCAGCCGCTCGCGCTCGACCGGGCGCATGCGGCTCCAGGAGGAATCGTCGAAGGCGCGGCGGGCGGCCTTCACGGCGCGGTCGATGTCCTCCTTTTCGCCCGCCGCCAGCTGGCAGATCACGCTCTCGGTGGCGGGATCGATGGCGTCGAAAGTCTTGCCCGCCGCCGAGGCCACCCACTGGCCGTCGATCAACAGCTTGCCTGCCCGCGAAATGAAGGCCTGGGCCGCCTCGCCCAGGTGGGAGATCGTGGTCATCTCGTTCATGGCGCCGCTTCCTCCGCTGGCCGAATTTGCGCGCCACCAAACACCTTGAAAGCGACATTGGGAAGACCGGGCGCTAGCTTCACCGCATGGCCTCCCGCCGCTCCGACCCCGAGGCGCTGAACCAGATCGCGCCCTTGTTGACCGAGGTGAAGGACAACCTCGATGGCGACCTCACCCTGGGCGCCCTGGCCCGGGCCCAGGGGGCCTCCCCCTTCCAGTTCCACCGCCAGTTCTCCAGCGCGGTGGGCGAGACCCCGCGCCAGCATGTGGAGCGGCTGAGGCTGGAGCGGGCGGCCTACAAGCTGTCGGTCACCGAAGACCGGATCATCGACATCGCGCTCGAGGTCGGCTTCGACAGCCACGAGGCCTTCACCCGCGCGTTCCGCCGCTGGTCGGGCTATTCACCCAGGGGTTGGCGGCAGGCGGCCAAGGCGGGGCAGCGGGCCCGCATGGAGCGCAACCGGCATTTCCAGGGCGACGGCTGCCGGTTCACCGAAGCCTGGTTCGAGCCCCGCCCGCGCACGGCCATCCTGGCGATCCGGGTGATCGGACCCTATGGCGATCTGAACGCCGCGGAGGCCCGCGCGCCCATCTGGGCCGAGATCGGCGCCTGGGCGCAGGCGCGGGGGATCCCCCTCGGCGCCGAACGCTGGGGCCTGTTCCCGGACGATCCGACCCTGACGCCGCCCCAGCAACAGGGCGCCGACCTCTGCATCCCGATCGCCGAACCGGTCCAGGGCGATGTGCGCGTGCGCTGCCTGGAGCTGGCGGGCGGGCTGTACGGCCGGATCGGCCACCTCGGGCCGGGCCACACCCTGCTGCAGGGCTATCGCCAGCTGGCCGACGCGATCCGCCGCTCGCCCAACGCCTTCCGCGACGATCCGCCGGTGCAGGTGTTCTTCGAGGACGAGCCCGAACGGTTCGAGATCTGGTTCCCGGTCAGGCGGCGCTGAAGGCTGCAAGAAAGGTCAAGACCGCGGCGTCCGCCCGCCTTAGCCTTGGGTTTGACTATGGGGGGATGATCCATGCGGAAGCTCGGACTTGCGACGTGCGGGGCCGTTGCGCTCGCCCTGACTCATCCCGCCCTGGCGGCTCAAGGAGGTCACATGCCCGCGCCGATCGTGTTCTTCGACATCGCCGGGCCGGACATGGCGAAGCAGGCGGCCTTCTATCGGACCGTGTTCGACTGGGATGTCGGCGCCGCGGGGCAGTTCACCGCGCCTTCGGTGTCCCCCCTGCCCGGGACCCTGCGCGCCGATCCGGCCGGCAAGGTGATCTACATCGGCGTCGACGACGTCACCGCCGCCCTGGCCAAGGTGGTCGCCAACGGCGGCAAGGTCATGACCCCCCGCTTCGAGGTGAAGGGCGTGGTGGTGCTGGGCCTGTTCACCGACCCGGCCGGCAACCAGATGGGCCTGGTCGAGATGGCCGACGGCAAGCCGAAGGTTCCGTAATCAATCCGCTCATCCCGGCGAAGGCCGGGACCCAGGACAGGTGACGCCGTGGCGCAGAAACGAACGCCGTCGCCGCTCAGGTGGTTAGCCCGCGGAGCGTTGGTCCGCTTCAAGCACATGAGGAAAATGCCGGGCGTCCCACTCGTCGGTGCGGAACAGGACCTTGCCCCATTCGATAAGTCGGTCTCCCTCCCGATATGCCCGATCCTGTACGGGAACCTCTCCGCCAAGTTCCTGGGGGCCAAAGTGGAAGTGGTCGCTGGTTTCACTGAGATGCTGAAGCTCTTTCACGAGGACGTCTCGCCCTGCCTCGTTGAGCCAGATTTCAAGCTCCCCGTCCTTGTTCGTGCCGATCGTGATGCGCGGTTTCACGTCTCCTCCGCCGATGACTTGCGACTTATCGGCAAAACCCGACCCGGCGCCGTCGCGCCAACTTGCTGAACCGTCGCGCTGACCTGTCCTGGGTCCCGGCCTTCGCCGGGATGAGCGGATTTTTGGGTTCGCCTCCTCACCCCGCCCACGGCTCATGCGCGGCCTGCTGGTCCTGGGTCTCGTGGGCGCGGTGGATCAGGTAGCTGCGGATGTCGCTGGCGTCGTCGTGGGTGATCACCGGGGCCCAGGAGACCATGCCCTGGTCCTTCAGGATGCCCTTCAGCACCACGTCGTAGTAGCTGTCCGAAGCCAGCAGCGGCGAGTAGCGCAGGTCGGGCGTGATGCCGCCCGAGACCGCCGCGTCGCCGTGGCAGGCCGAGCAGTATTTGGTGAACAGCCGGAAGCCGTGGTCGATCTGGACGGGGGTCGCGGTGTCCGCCGGCGGGTTCAGCACCTTGGGTGCGGCGGTCGGCAGGGCCGGCAGCTTGGCCGCGCCGCCCAGCTTGAACGCCAGGATGCGGCTGATGTTCTTGGTGTTGCCGCTCTTCAGCGACGGGATCCCCGGCACCAGGGCATAGGTGCCGCCCCAGCCTGAGAGCACGGCCACGTACTGGTCGGCGCCCACGGTGTAGGTCACGGGCCCCGCCATCACCGGGCTCTGGGCGTCGAAGCTCCAGACCTTGGTCCCGTTGTCGGCGCGGTAGGCGGCGAATTCGCCGGTGGCGTTGCCTTCGAAGATCAGGTCGCCGGCGGTCGACACGATGCCGCCGTTCCAGGGACCCTTCAGCCCGGCGCGCCAGACCTCCTTCTGATGCACCGGATCCCAGGCCGAGATGTGGCCGGTCAGGCTCTCCATCACCTGGGCCTTGACCTTGGGGTCCTGCGGCATCGAGGTCGAGACGAAGTCCAGGCCCATGTTGGTGCCCATCGGGCTGTGCTTGAACTGGGCGTCGGCCTTGTAGGTGAAGGCCACCTCCTGCACGGGGATGTAGACAAGGCCCGTCTTCGGATCGAAGGACATCGGCATCCAGCTGTGGGCGCCGTGCGGGCTGGGCGAGCCGGTCCAGGCCTTGTTGGCCTCCGAATAGCGCGCCGCCGGGTTCTCGATCGGCCGGCCGGTCTTCAGGTCGATGCCCTTGGCCCAGGTGGCGGTGGCGAAGGGCTGGGCCGAGATCAGCTTCCCGTTGGTGCGGTCCAGCACATAGAAGAA
>FTJL01700466.1_pt1 | contig 12324 bp, 13 predicted proteins | sample 1658551 | NCBI WGS metagenome assembly FTJL01 (sample SAMEA3914835, study PRJEB12502) | metagenome | biome: forest; material: soil | place: Canada | collected 2011-07-03 | depth 0.3 m
AGCTTGCGGAAGGTCGTGCCGGCCCGATTCAGTACAGTTTCCCAGCCCACCTTGCCGCACCACAGTTCGAGCCGGGCAGCGTCGATTCCCGCGCTCTTATAGTCGTGGAATTCGTACTTCACGCCGTGACCCTCCAGCCACGTGCGTGCCTTTTTCATCGTGTCGCAGCTTTTGATGCCGTAAAGCCTGATCAAATCTGCGGCGCCCAGGAAGCGCACCAGCCGGCGGCAATGACGTCTTTGCCCGGGAAGATCTGGCACGGGCCTTCCTTCGAGCCGCTCTTCCCCTGGTACAGGGCGCAGTTGGCGCAGTTGCTGCCGGGTGCGGCACCCTTGGCCTTGGAGGCATCCTCGATGTATTTCACTTTGGTCGCGGCAGGATCGTCCACGGCGATCAGGGGGAGATCGGCGGCCCGCGCCGATGCCAGGGTGACCAGGGAAGCGGCCGCGCTCAACTTCTTCAGTAAATGTCGACGGGTCAGCTTATCGACCGGAACCATGCTGTTCTCCGATTAAGGAGACTTAGCTTACCCGCCGCAGTCAGTGACGTGCTATCGGCACCCGGAGGTAATCGTGCAGGAGGTCCACCACTCGCACAGACGCCTCGTCACCCAGGCGCGTAGGACTGTCCGCGGATCCGGCAAGGCGATCCAACCAGTCGTGCTCGCGCGGCTGATTTTCCCAGATCGTAAACAGTGGCTGCACTTCGGTGTGATCCTTGAGTGCAAGGGAGATCAAGAAGATTGCCGACCGGCAACCGTCCGCGAGGTCCGACGCGTAACGCCAGAACATCAGGCTCGGCATGCCTTGCCCTTGGTAGACGATCCGGCTGATGTGATCGAAGTCGATGGTCTGCGTTCGACACCAGCGCCAGAGGCGTGTGGTCGTAATCGTGACTCGCTGACGTTGCCGATCGACCGTCACGACCCGCGAATACGAGAACAGCCACAGCAGCCTCGCCAGCCAGGGCGTCGTCGCGGAAAAGCGGTCCTCGTCGATCGCCAGAATCGGGGAGAGCTGCAGGGAGTTCATAACCCAAGCAGCATATCGGAGTGACCTGCTCCGGCTCAGCCTCGGTTCACATCTACGCAACCTGCTGATTAAACAGGTTCGTGCGCTGCAACAACTGCCGAAGCTATAAAGGCCTTAGCAATGACAGCCTTGACAATAGTAGCCTGGGCAAGTAACCTCAGCGGGTCACTGGATCCAGTGCTTTTCCTTTGCAAAGGAGCCATCTCTTGTCGGCAGATATCTACGACGCGAACACCTACGAGCCTCGCAAGAGCGTAGGGCAGCTGCTGAATCGAGTGCGGACGGCCATGTTTACCGCCCTGGACTGCGAGCTCGCAGCCGATCAGGAGCTGGTGCATCTGGAGGTGTCGTCCGCACAATTCGTCGTCATCGCATCGCTTGCGATGGGCGAAGCCGACTCGGCCTCCCAGCTGTGCAAGGGCATTTCATACGATGCCGGAGCGATGACGCGGATGATCGACCGCCTCGAGACCAAGGGCCTGATCGTGCGGCGTCGCGACTCGGGCGATCGGCGCCTGGTGAACATCGAGCTCACGGAACAGGGCCTGGCGGCCTTCCCGAAGATGCGACTGTGCGCGCTACGCGTGCTGAACCGGTTTCTGCGGGGATTCTCGGCTACCGAGGCCCGGCAGCTGGAGAGCTACCTGGTTCGCATGCTGGAGAACGCCTAGCGGCTTGCAGCCAAGCGGGATAGAGCTTTATGAGTAACCCCAATACAACCTCAGGGCTGAAGGCACGACGCTTGCGGTGGCTTGGCTATGCGGGCGGCGTATTTCTCGTGGTCGCGATGGCGTGGGGAGCCTGGTGGGCGAAAAATCTGCGCTACGTGCAATCCACGGATGATGCCTATGTCAGTGGCAACGTCGTGCAGATCACTCCGCAGGTGTACGGAACTGTCGTGGCGATAAGTGCCGACGACACTCAGTTCGTGAAGGCCGGGCAGACCCTGGTGCGGCTGGATGAGGAGGACGCCAAGGTTGCACTGGATGAGGCCGAAGCGCAGCTCGCCAAGACGGTTCGGGAAGTGCGCAATTTGTTCGCGACTTCCGCGCAGCTGCAGGCAGCCATGCAGGTGCGCCAGGCAGACCTCACTACCGCGCGGGAGGATCTGGAACGGCGGGAGCGGCTTGGCTCCTCAGGTGCCGTGTCCGCCGAAGAACTGCAGCACGCCCGTGATGCTTTGAAGGCATCGCAGGCTGCGCTCATGTCGGCACAGCAACAACTCGCTGCGAACCGCGCACGGGTTGACGGGACGACCGTCGCGGATCATCCCGACGTTCGAAGCGCCTCCGCAGCTGTGCGCAGCGCATACCTTGCTTATGTTAGAACGCGGCTCCCTGCGCCCGTTTCGGGCTTCATCGCGCGCCGAAACGTGCAACTGGGGCAGCGCGTGAATCCCGGCGCGCCGCTGATGGCCGTAGTGCCGTTGGATCAGGTTTGGGTGGACGCCAATTTCAAGGAGTCGCAGCTTGCGGATATTCGAGTCGGGCAGCCCGTCACGCTGACCACGGATGTCTACGGTGGTAAGGTGCAATATCACGGCAGGGTTGCCGGATTCGGTGCGGGTACCGGGTCTGCGTTTGCTCTGCTGCCCGCGCAGAATGCGACCGGAAATTGGATCAAAGTCGTGCAGCGCGTGCCGGTGCGTGTTGCACTCGACGCGCATGAGCTACAGCAACATCCGTTGCAGATCGGACTTTCGGTAAAGGCGGATGTCAGTACCCGGGATCGCAGCGGTTCCAATCTGCCGCAACTGGCGGAGAATTCACCCGGCTACTCCACGGACGTGTTTGACGCCGACGACGTTGCGGATGCGCGGGTTCGTACCATCGTCGCTGACAATGCAGCGGGCCGGGAACGTACCTTGGCCGACCCCGGTTTCGCCGCCGATCATGTCGCTCCGAAACTGGCCACTGCGCCGCAGTCTGGTCCGGTTGCCTCGACGCATGCGTTTTAGGCGGCGACGTGGCTGACTCTGAGTTGGATCACGGCCGAGCCCCGCCAGCACCGGCAGCCCCTGTCGGGGTGCTGCCGCCGCTTCGAGGCTCGACGCTGGTCATCGGAACGGTCGCCCTGTCGCTGGCGACGTTCATGAACGTTCTCGACACGTCCATCGCCAATGTCTCGCTGCCCGCCATCGCAGGCGACCTGGGCGTGTCCCCCGATCAAGGCACCTGGGTGATCACCTCGTTCGGCGTGGCCAATGCCATTTCCCTGCCGCTGACAGGTTGGTTGAGCCGACGATTCGGTCAGGTCAGGTTGTTCACCGCTTCCGTGTTCCTGTTCGTCATCGCATCCTTCCTCTGCGCCCTGGCACCTACGCTGAGCATGTTGATTTTGTGCCGCGTTCTGCAGGGTGCGGTGGCCGGCCCGATGATTCCGCTGTCGCAATCGCTGCTGCTGTCGAGCTATCCGAAGGAAAAAGCCGGCACCGCGTTGGGTATGTGGTCCATCACGACGCTGGTGGCGCCCGTCGTGGGCCCCGTGCTCGGCGGCTGGATCACCGATAACATTGCGTGGCCTTGGATTTTCTACATCAATGTCCCGGTCGGTCTCCTGGCCGGCTTCCTGACGTGGGTCGTCTACCGCCACCGCGAAACGCCCACGGCCCGCATCCCGATTGACAAGATCGGTCTGGGACTGCTGGTCGTGTGGGTGGGCGCGCTGCAGGTCATGCTCGACAAGGGCAAGGACCTGGACTGGTTCAATTCGGTGCAGATCATCGTGCTTGCGATCGTCGCAGTGGTGGGCTTCACTTTGTTTCTGATCTGGGAGCTCACGGACGAGCATCCGATAGTGGACTTAAGCCTGTTCGGCCGCCGCAATTTCTGGGTCAGCACGCTGGCGATGCTGCTCGCCTACGGCATGTTTTTCGGAAACGTCGTGCTGCTACCGCTGTGGCTGCAGCAATACATGGGCTACACCGCAACGCTTGCGGGACTCGTGCTTGCTCCGGTAGGAGTGCTGGCGATATTCCTGACGCCGGTCGTCGGACGCGTGATGAACCGGATCGATCCTCGCGTGTTTGTAACCATATCCTTCGGAATCTTTGCTCTCGTGCTGTTCATGCGAGCCCACTTCAATACCGACGCCACCATCGGTACGCTGCTGGTCCCGACCCTGATTCAGGGTGCGGCGCTGGCTTGTTTCTTCATCCCGCTGATTTCCATCGGGCTGGCCGGGTTGCCGCCGGATAGGATTCCCGCCGCATCGGGCCTGATGAACTTCGCCCGCATCACCGCCGGCTCTTTCGGCACATCGATCGTGACGACGCTGTGGGATCGGCGGGCGACACTGCATCACGCCCAGCTCATCGAACGTCTCACGACCAGCGATCCGGCCTCCGCACAGGCTCTCGCCAATCTGCAGGCCGGCGGGTTCGGAGCGCAGCAGAGCTACGGTCTGCTCAATCGGCTGGTCGACAATCAGGCTTTCATGCTTTCGGCCAACGATATCTTCTACGTCTCGGGAATCCTGTTCCTGGTGTTGGTGTTTGTGATCTGGCTCGCCCGGCCGACCACGGGCGCTGCGGCGGACGGGGCGGCCAGCGGTGCCCACTGACAACCGACTGTCGTCGCTTGCTTTGTTCCTCGACGTGGACGGGACGCTGCTCGATATAGCGGAGACGCCGCTTTCGGTACGCGTCGATGCCGGACTCAACGATTTGCTGCGGGAGCTTCTTCACAGCACTGGTGGAGCGCTCGCGCTGGTGAGCGGGCGACGCATAGCGGAAATGGATGTGCTATTTGCGCCGTTGACATTGCCCGCGGCGGGACTTCACGGCTTCGAGAGGCGGGACGCTGCAGGGTGTAGCCACTACGGAAAACTTCCCTCGGCCGTCGCTCTGGAAGCGGTTCGGGGCAGGATGTTGGAACTGGTGGCCCATCGTCCGGGGCTGCTGGTCGAGGATAAGCGGTTCGCCCTGGCGCTGCACTATCGTCGGGCTCCCGAGCTCGAGAGCCTCGTCGTCGGCGCCATGGCGCATATCGCAGAGAGCGTCCGGCCGGAATTCGAGCTGCAGTTGGGGAAGATGGTGGCGGAGCTGCGGCCCGCGGGCTCGACCAAAGGGGCGGCGCTGGGGCAATTCATGACCGAAGCCCCGTTTCGAGGACGCTATCCCATCTACATCGGCGATGACCTGACGGACGAGTCTGCATTCGAGTGGATCAATGACGCCGGCGGACATTCAATTGCCGTCAACGTCGGCGGTCCAACAGCAGCGCAAGCGCGGCTGCCCAGCGTCGGCGCTGTTCGTTTGTGGTTGACGCAGTTGTGCGAGAGCGCGGGCGAATCGCTGCGCAGGCCGCCAGCTCCTTAAGTCTGCGGCTTTGGCAGATAGTCGGCCTTGGTGATGCCAAGCTTTTTCATGCGAAAGCGCGTCGTGCTCGGTTTCAGATCCAACAGCAGTGCGGCGCCCTTGCGACCTTCGATGACGCCGTGGGCTTTTTTCAAGACGGCGATGATGTGATTGCGCTCGACCGCCTGCAGTGAGGTAGCGTGTTCGGCGGGTTGCTCGGTCTGAGTAAGCCGCACGTCCAGATCGCTGGGCTGCGCGAGACGCGCACTAAAACCTGCTCGCGATAAAACCTGGAGCACGGCCCCGATATTGCCGGGCGCAGCGTCGACGACTAGAAGGGACGGCCTCTCGGCGGTATCCATTGCTTCGAGCTCGACCAACTCCCCACCAGACTACACCCGCACCCTTGGAGAATGCAGCTGGGAAATGGTCTCCCGGGGCCGGTGTGCGGCGCAGCACGAGCTTATAATTTCATAGGAATCATGGATTTAAATCCAAAATAGCTTGTTTTGCGCCGTCCGGGACGAGCGCGGGCCGAAGCGCTGCCGGAGCATCTGGCCGTGGCGCATTGCGGATACGCGTATGATGCGGGGCGCGCGGCGACTGAAGAAGTCGGATGCGCGCAACAAATTCGGCTGATGTTTCACGAGGGTGTAATGGCAACAAAGCTCGACAAGGTTCTGAAGCGCGAGATCGATATCGGCGGTAAGCCCTACATGCTGGCGATCTCGCCGGACGGCTTGAAGCTGACGGAGAAGGGAAGGCGCAAGGGACAGGAGCTCTTGTGGAAGGACCTCGTCGGCGGCCAGGCTGCTGTGGCGGTGGAAGACGCCGGGGACTCGACCGGCTCGTCGGAGTCCTGATCGTAAGGGCTGAGCTGCCGGAATTTTCGAGGAGCGGGATCGCCGCCGCTTGAGGTTCGCCGCGAACATCGGCCTGCTGTGGCCGGATCGCCCTTTGCTCGCACGCATGGAAGCGGCGGCAAAGGCCGGTTTTCGGGCGATCGAAATGCACTTTCCCTACGACGTGCCGCCGGCCGACGTCGCCGCATTGGCGCGTCGCCATGGGCTGACGTTGCTCGGCATAAACACGCATCCGGGCGGCTTCGATCAGCATGGATCTGCGCTGGCCCCGGTTGCAGGCGAGCGTGGCCTCGGTGCGGTGCCGGGTCGCGAGCAGGACTTTCAGGCCGCCATTGATCAGTCGATTCGGTACTGCGTGGCCGCAGGTGCGACCGCGATTCATGCCTTGGCAGGCAACGTTCCTGCCGCGGACTACTTAAGCGGCCGGGCCGTTTTTGTGCGCAATCTGCAGATCGCGGCCGCCAAGGCTGGGCTTCACCATCTGTCCTTGCTGCTGGAACCCTTGAACCCGCGGGAGAACCCTGGATATTTCTATTCAAGGCAGGCGGAGGCGGTGTCGATCATCGAGGAACTCGCTTTACCCAACGTCAAGCTGCAGTTTGACGTTTATCACGTCGCCATTGCGGAAGGTGACGTGCTGAAAAAGCTCGAGCGTTACATGCCCGTGATCGGCAACGTGCAGATCGCAGGCGTGCCTGGCCGCGCGGAACCTGACGAGGGGGAGATCGCGTACGGCGCTGTCTTCAGGCAGCTGCGCCATCTGGGCTATGCCGGGTGGGTGGGCTGCGAGTATCGGCCGCGGGCCGACACAGATGAGGGTTTGCGTTGGATGAGAACGGTGACCGACGAAGCGTAAGCGCTCCGACTTTCGCAATGGAGGCCCGAACCGACGTGCAAAGTTGAGTTGGCCGGCTGTCGGTGAGCGAAGGATTTCTGTGGCTACGGCCCGGGCTGCGTTGGTGGCGGGCGAATTGAGTAAGATCTGGCCGTGCTTAATGCCGCCAGTCATGGCAACGTAGCACTCGTTGGGTACACATGAAGTCAAGCACTTCAAGTGAGCGCGCCTTGAAAACCCCTTCACGCTTCGAATTCGGATCGCCCCTAACAACTTCATTGCCGAGGCAACAAAATCGCCTTCCGGCTGCGCACGTGGTTTACGGCGAACGAAGTTTGCTTGCCAGTCATGATGAGCCGGGTCCGTTCGTGCCGACGGCCGAGGCTGCCGTGGCATACGGATGTGTCGATTGGTTCCTGTATCCCGATTCGCAGCCTGAAGTGCGTCCGCCGGGCGGCGTTCTTAAGATAAGCGCGGCCGGCTAAGGTACTCCCGGGGGCACGCGCCCCCCGGCAAGGCGCCTCTGGCTAAGGTACAGTTCCGTAGTGGCGAGCACGTAGATGCCTATAGGAGGGGGCGCCTGCGGGTTTGCGACTGTTGTCGCCAAGTCGAAGGAGAGAATATGCGCGTCAGAGTGATCGTTGCCGATCAGTGCGAAGCACGCTTTTACGACCTGAATGACATGGATGCCCACCTCCAGCCTGTCGGCAAGCTGACCGATCCCGACGCTCAGCCGCGTGCAAAAGAACTTCCTGCGGAAAAAGTCGGCCGCTCCTATGACCGCTCGGTTGCCGTCGAGTCGGCCCGGGCGCGACTCGCACCCACTGCACACTCCGAACCCCGGCCACGTAAAGATGCGGCCATGCGCTTTGCCCGACAGATCGCCGCGGAACTGGAGGCCGGGCGCCGCAAGAACAGCTTCGACCGGCTGGTACTGGTGGCCGGGCCGGCCTTTATCGGCCTGCTGCGCAGTGCTTTGCCCGAATCCGTCCGCATGACGCTGGTCGCCGAAGTCCGCAAGGACCTGATCACCCAAGCCGACGATGTCGTGCAAGCTTATCTGCCGCCGGAGACGTTCAAGTAGTGCGCGGGCCTTGGCTTGCGACCTCCTCACTAGCCGCCATTCTCGCGCTCGCCGGATGTTCCAGGGGATTGAACGCCCCACCTGTCCCGCCCGTCTGCAGTCCCTGCGCACGCAACGTCATCTTCTTCATTGCCGACGGACTGCGGCACGACTCGGTCAACCCGGTGGACGCGCCCACGCTGCTGGCCGCACGCTCGCTGGGAGTTCACTTCGTCAACAGCCACTCGCTCTTTCCAACATTGACTACAGCCAATGCCTCCGCCATTGCGACCGGACACTACCTGGGCGACACGGGAATTTTCAGCAACACCGAATATCTCGGCTTTGCGATTTTCGACTCTGGCCGCTTCGGCAACCCGGCCGGTACGCCCACTCCCTTCCTCGAAAACGACCAGGTGCTGGCCGATGTCGACGATCGCTTCGCGGACGGCAACTTCATCGGCGAAGTCAGTCTGCTGGCGTTGGCTCGCGAGCACGGATTCAACACCGCGGCCATCGGCAAGCTCGGGCCGGTGGCGATTCAGGATCTGAGTCGGGTTGGAACCAACGGGGGCGGTTTCAAAGCACCGCAGGACGACGCGCTGGTCGTGCTCGATGATTCGACCGGAACCTCGGCGGGCCTGCCGCTGTCACCCAAGGTGTCTGCCATACTGGCCGCGGCGGGACTTGCAACCGTGGCGCCGATACGCCGTCAGTCCTCCGGTGACGTCTCTACTGCCGGGACTCTGGAGCCCAACGTCGTGCAGCAGAAGTGGCTCGCCGACGCTACGACGAAAGCCATACTGCCCAACTTCGTCCGCAGCGGTAAGCCTTTTGTGCTCCTCTATTGGTCGCGCGACCCCGATGGAACGCAGCACAACCAGGGCGACAGTCTCAACAGGTTGGTCCCGGGCATCAATGGGCCCACGGCGCGCGCAGGGATCGCCAATGCGGATAGCAATCTCAAGCAGATTCTGGACTACTTGAATGCGACGCCCGGATTGCTTGCGAACACGGATGTGTTCATCACCTCGGATCATGGCTTCGCCACGGTCAGCAAGCACGAAGTTGACTCGCGGGGTCGTGTCAGTACGAGTTATTCGACGAACTTCGTTTACCGGACGGTCGCGGGTCAACCTGATGTCGTGCCGGGTTGGCTGCCTCCCGGATTTCTGGCGATCGACCTGGCGCATGCCTTGGGACTGCCGCTCTTCGATGCCGACGCGCCGGTATCAAGCGGTGGCGTCACGCGCTACGTTCCGGTCGACCCGTCCCGCCCAACGTCGGCCGATTCGCGTCAACGGCCGCTGATCGGCAGTGCATTGCTCGGTGGGCAACTGCGTGATGCAAAAGTCATCGTGGCGGCAAATGGAGGTTCGGACCTGATCTATATACCCAGCGCAGATCCGCAATTGGCGCGGAGAATCGTCGACGTCTTAAGTCGACAGGACTACACCGGCGCGCTGTTCGTCGACTCCCATCTGGGGAGAATTCCTGGAACTTTGCCGATGAGCTCGATCGCGTTGGAGGGGACAGCGCGAACGCCGCAGCCCGCGATCGTGGTGGCGTTCAAGACATTTCTGCGTGAGCCCGGCAATCTGCTGTCGGCGGTTCAGATCGCCGACACGACACTGCAGGAGGGGCAGGGATCGCACGGCAGCTTCGGTCGGGACAACACGCTGAACAACATGGCTGTCTTCGGCCCCGACTTCAAGCGCGACTTCGTCGATCGGCTCCCCGTCGGCAATGCGGATATCGCACAGACAGCCGCGCACGTCCTCGGTCTGACGCTTGCGACGAAAGGCGGGCTCCGCGGGCGAGTATTGTTCGAAGCTCTCAATCACGGAACCGGGGGTAACTCCCCCAGTCTTCGCACCGAAGTGGCGCCCGATAGCGTCGGTGGGAAGACGACGGTACTGCAATTTCAACAGCTGGAAGGGCGCCGGTATTTCGATGCCGCGTGCTTCGTGGATGTGAGCGCGTTCTCGCTCGCGCGGGCATGCGCGGAATAGGATAAGCGTGCCCCGGTGGGCCGGAGACCGTCTCAATTCGGCGACGGATTACGAATTGTATCGTCCGCGGAGCGGAAACTTGGCGCTGCCATCGCGGTCTACTTAAGCTGCTCGAAAATCCGGATAATGCCGAACATGAAACACTTAAACACGCTGATCGTCGCGACCGCCACGATCTGTGTCATCGCGTCTCGTGCCATGGCCTCTCTTGGCGGAGATGTGACCTCCGTCGAATCGGATCGCGCGAAGATGAAGGCACAGGCAGTCACGGCGTCCGCGTCCACGCTCTATACGATTCACCAGATGCAGACGGAGAATGGTACGACGGTGCGCGAATTCGCGACCTCTGCCGGTGTCGTCTTCGCAGTGACGTGGAAAGGTCCGTACAAGCCCGATCTGCAGCAGATCCTGGGGACTTATTTCCAAACGTATCAATCCGCGCCGCGCGACAAGCGCTCCGGGCGCTCTCACGGGATCGTTGAGCAGCCTGATCTGGTGGTGCATTCGGTGGGCCACCTGCGAGCTTTTTTCGGTACCGCCTACCTGCCGCAGTTGATGCCTACCGGCGTGACTCCTGAAACTCTGGCGCAGGACTCCCAATGATTCACACTGTCGCAAAGATCCATAAGATTGCCAGCCTGCTCTGCGCTTGCGCTCTGGCATTGGTCGCCGTTGGGTGCGGCGGCGGCTCCCTGTCCGCAGTCGGCACCGGTAGCGGCGGCGGCGGGACGACCCCCCCGACGGCGAACAACGTCGTTTCCGTGATCGTCGACGGCGGACCGACTGGGGCGTTGGGTGTGTTTAACACTCCTTTCGTCACCGTGACCGTCTGCGCGCCAAACACCACAAATTGTCAGACGATTGATCACATCCAGGTGGATACAGGCTCCAGTGGGCTGCGGCTCATCTCGAGCGTCGTGACATCGACGGTGCTTGCGGCGTTGCCGCAAGTCATGGACTCCCAGAACCGCCCGGTCGCCGAGTGCCTGCCATTTGCGGACGGATATAGCTGGGGATCGGTGAGGTCGGTCGATTTGACGGTGGGTGGGGAGAAAGCGGCCGCCATGCCCACGCAGGTCATCGGCGATCCGGTCTTTCCCCTCGTGCCCTCGGACTGCTCGAGCGGTGGTGGCACACAGGAAGACACCGTGGCGACCTTCGGCGCCAACGGGATCCTCGGCATCTCGACGTTTCAGCGAGACTGCGGTTCCTTCTGCGTGACGAGCACCACCACCCCTGGACTGTACTTCGCGTGTCCGAACACCGGGTGCCTGGCGACCACCCTCGCGCTATCGTCCCAGGTTGCCAACCCCGTGATTCTCTTTGCGACCGACAACAACGGCACCATTCTCCAGCTGCCTGCCATCGGCACAGCGGGCGCAGCCACGGTAACCGGCTCGCTGATCTTCGGTATCGATACCGAGAGCAACAACTCATTGGGCACAGCCACCGTACTGACCGTCGATCCCAACACCGGCAACCTGACGGTGCTGTTCAACAATCAGACGCTGCCGAACAGCTTCATCGACTCTGGCTCCAACGGCAATTTCTTCACCGACAGCTCCGCTACCCAGTGCGCCAGTAACAGCGTGGCCCCGCAATTTTACTGTCCATCGCTCGCGCTATCGTTGTCGACCACCATCCAGAGCACCAACGCAGTCACCAAGGCGGTCACGGTTTCCGTGGCCAATGCTGTCAATCTACTCAACGCGAACGCGTCCTTCGTCGCGTTCGACAACATCGCGGGCACGAATTCATTGCCGCAGAGCTTCGACTACGGCACGCCTTTCTTCTACGGGAAGAGCGTCTATACCGCGATCGAGCTGATGACGACTTCGGCCGGCGCGGGACCCTTCGTAGCCTTCTAATCCATTTGGCTGCAAACGCCGCAGGCGTTTGCAGCAGGCCAGACCCGTGTGCGCTGTCTGGCTCGCAGCTAGGCGCCCCCCGGCAAAACGCGTGGGTGCTGCGCAGGCAGTCGCCCGCTCACTTTGCCGGCTAATCAGATGGCCCTTTGCGGCCGCGCATTCATCCCAAAAAACTTCAGCTGCAGGGCTTGTTGTGGTCCGGGCGATTGCCCGCGGCCTTGGCGTTGGCTTCGGTCATGTACTGGCCTTTCTTCGTCTTGCCGTAGTACCGGTCCGCGGGGCAGTGATAGACCTTCGATGCCGTGTTGACCCAAACCATGCCGGGTCCGCCGCCGGCAGGGGCGGGAACCTGGGC
>FTJL01000856.1_pt1 | contig 12298 bp, 14 predicted proteins | sample 1658551 | NCBI WGS metagenome assembly FTJL01 (sample SAMEA3914835, study PRJEB12502) | metagenome | biome: forest; material: soil | place: Canada | collected 2011-07-03 | depth 0.3 m
GCTCGCCGAGCGCGGACTCGATAGCTGGGACAATTGGTGCGCTGCCGACAAACCCGAATTGCCCAAGCTGGTGCAGCAGACTTGCGGCGCCTGGATGCAAGCACGCGCAGCACGACATGGGATCGAGGTCCACAGCGAAGGACTGACAGCCTGCGGCTATCAGCAGTACGACCAGGACGACAGCCGGATCCAGACCTGTAGATCCAGCAGACAGGACAGCGGCGTGCAGTTCAGTACCGTAGACATCAGCGGACAGCTGACGGTCGTCGACCCCGTGACGTTCGGCTTCGCCCTCACCAAGGGAATCGGCCGGGCCAAGGCGTTCGGCTGCGGACTGCTGCTGCTACGCGGCCCCTAGGAGGGTCACTCCGTTTCCGATCTGATCGGACGGTTCATGAGATCGCGCACGGCATGCTTTGCAGGCGTGTTCTCATACAATACCCGGTAGACACCCTCGCAAAGCGGCATTTCCACGCGCTCCCGGGCCGCGACTGCGTGGGCCGCTTTTGCGGCGCTGAAGCCTTCCACGACCTGGCCGATTTCCGTGAGTGCCTCTTCAGGTCGATGTCCGGCGGCGAGCAGCAACCCAAAACGGCGGTTGCGCGATTGGTCGTCGGTGCATGTCAGAACAAGATCGCCCAGGCCAGCGAGTCCCATGAAGGTGTCGCGTTGCGCTCCAAGCGCCACGCCGAGGCGCATCATTTCGGCGAGGCCACGCGTTATCAGCGCGACTCGGGTGTTGGCACCGAAGCCGAGTCCATCCGACATTCCCGCACCCACCGCGAGCACGTTTTTGACGGCGCCTCCTACTTCCACCCCGATGATGTCTGTGGAGGTGTACGCGCGAAAGTTGGCGGACGACAGACCCGCGGCGAGTACCCCTGCGAACTCGGCGTCCTGCGAAGCTACCGTCATTGCCGTGGGAAGACCCTGTCCCACCTCACGCGCGAACGTCGGACCGGACAGAACTGCCACGGCTCGCGATGAGCCCAACACTTCGCGGGCGACCTGGTGAGGCAACAGGCCGGTCTCTAGCTCAAATCCCTTTGTCGCCCACGCGAGCCGGGTGTTCGGCTCAATCAGGGCCTTAATCTCGGTTAACACCGGGCGAAAAGCGTGGCTCGGCACTGCTACGAGCACAGCGCCGGCTCCTCGCAGCGCCGCGGCGAGATCGGATTCGACGGTCAGGGAGTCCGGAAACTTTCCGGTTGCCAGGTAACGTTCGTTAGTGCGCGCAATGGCCATGGCGGCCTGCCGCTGCCGATCGCGACCCCAAAGGCGGGTCGGATGGCCAGTGCGCGCAAGCTGAATGGCGAGAGCGGTTCCCCATGAACCGGCGCCAACGACCGCTACCGGCGCTGCAGGCTGTGGCGCCCCCGGCTGTGGCGCCCCCGGCTAGCGCGCCCCGGGCTATGACGCCCCCGACTGTCCCCGCACCAACGGCACAACCGAGCGGCCCGGTCGACTCCGGCAAGCCGGCTACAGCGGCCACAGCGCCCAAGGCTAAGCAGGTGGATGCCACCAAGTCCAAAGCACCTGTCGCGAAGACTCCGGCGCCGGCCGGCGCTCCCACGACTCCCGCCGCATCGCTGCCGCCTCCCGCGGTGCAAGCGCCGGCAGCACGCCCAACCGTACCGGCGGCGCCGGCGCTTGATCTGACGTCGTTGCAGCAAAGGTTGCGGGAAACCCACGCGATCGGCGTGTTCACCAAACTGTCCCTGAAGAATCAGGTCGACGACCTGCTGACGCAACTGAAGGCGTTCCATCGCAGGCAGTCGCAGTTCACGTTGGCCGACCTGCGGCAGCGATATGACCTGCTGCTGCTCAAGGTCCTCTCGCTGCTGCAGGACGGTGACCCGCCGCTGGCCGCTGCGATATCGTCCTCGCGTGAGGCGATCTGGGGGATCCTGTCGGACCCGGACAAATTTGCCCGCATGCAGCTCGGATAACAGGAGACACCATGGGACTGCGCAGCTTCGTTCCCGTCTTGACCCTCATCGCCGTGTGCGGCGCCGCCGGCGTGCCGGCTGCCGAGGATCCCGCGTTCAGCAAGGACCTGATGGCCACGATCGCCTTGCAGGGCATGCCTTGCGACAAGGTGGTCGACGTCAAACGCAACGGCGACAGCGATTACACCGCCTCATGCAAGGACGGCAATCGCTATCACGTTTTCGTCGACCCCAACGGTCGCGTCGTCGTCAAGAAGCAGTAGACGGCAAGCGCTGCAGGCGCCGCACAAGCACTGCAGGCGCCTCAATAGTTGGCCGCCGCGCGTACGGCGCTCGCCGGCTTGTCCAGGTCCGCCAGCAATTCCGGCCCGACGATGGAGAACGGTGTCGAGCCGTACGACAGCAGGCGGTCGTGGAAATCGTGCAGTGAACCCTTGGCTCCGGTCTTTTCCAGGTAAGCGGCCAGCAATTGCTCGAGCTGAAGGCGTCCCACCGTGTAGGCGATGACGTAGCCCGGGCTCGTGGCGATACCGGCGACCGCCTCGTCGGCCGCTTTCTGCGTGAAACTGGTTTCCCTGGCGAAGAAATCGGCCGCCTGACGATACGTCCACTCTCCCGAGGCCAGCTTCGGGTCGACGATCGCGCGGGCGCCGCGCACTCGCTCCCAGCGCGCCGTGAAGAGCCGCGCATCCAGATCGTTGCCGAAAAGCCCCAGTCGCACGAACATCTCCTCGCCGTAGAACGCCCACCCTTCCGAAAAAGTCGAGCTGCCCTGCATCCTGCGGATGAAATTCGGGTGCCGCTTGGCGACGGACAGTTGCAGGAAGTGTCCGGGCATCGCCTCGTGCGCCGCGGTGGACAGGATGCGATCACGATCGAAGTCCTGATTCATATCCAACCGCGCGGCGGCGTCCTGCAATGAGACCGGAGGCGTGATGAAGTAATAGCCGTTGGTTTCCGAGGCAAACAGCCGCGGCGAGATCATCGAGGCGCCGGGCGTCACGGGCTGCAGAAACGCCGGCGTCTCCTCCACCTTGATCGTGCCCAGCCAGGCAGGTACGGTGACGATGTCGTGATCCTTCACGAAGCGGTTCAGATCGGCAATCCGGTCGCGGTAGTAGTCGATGAGCGCGGGACCGCCGGGCGCCAGGCCGCCCCCGCTGGACGGCCCGAGCGGCAGCTTCTCTTGTTTCGACAAGGAGGTGATCCACGCTTCCTCTGCCCAGCCATGCGCCAGCTCGTCGTTCGCCATTCGTTCGAGATCGCGCGAATCGAAGGGGAGCAACTGCTCGTCGTGCAGCATGCGATCGTAGGCCTGGCGGCCGATCGCGTAGTTCTCCGGCCACTGATTCACATGGGTGTCGATGTAGGACTTGGTCTGCGCCACGGTGGCAAGCACAGCATCGCGGGCATGGAGGAAGCGATTGACAGAGGCCTCGTCGTGCTGGAAGTGGGCCTTCGCGGCGTCAGTCAGCGCGCCGTTGAGGAAGCCTGGAACCCCGTCGAGCTCTTCGCTGCCGACGATTCCAAACAGATGCCCGGGATGGGTCACCAGTCGCTGCGCGGCAGCGATGTATTCCGGGGCCTTGTTCAGGCGCTCGAGGATGTCGTGCCACGCTTTGTCGACTTGCGCGGCGGTTGCCGAATCTCGCCCGACGACCGGCAGGAACTGAAACTGGACGAACAGTCCGTTGATGAGGGCGTTGGCCCCGGCGGAGTAATCCTTGCGGTCCGTCTGATACACCAGCAGAGAATTGAGGTTCGAGGCGAACAGCGCCCCCAGCAGTAGTGCGTCGTCGCGGTCGACCAGAGAGACATCGGGCTTGCTGGAGGGTGCGATTGCACTCAATCGTTCCTGCCATTCCTGCAGCTGCCGGATATACCCCGCACGCGTCTGCTCCGATGGCGTATCCAGTTCGCTGTCGTGGCCGGCGATACCCAGTTGCGTTGCCTGCAAAGGCAACTGCCGTGCGGTGGTGTTGATGACTTCCTGCGCGAGTTGCGTGAGCGAGTCGTGCACCGGCGTTGCGCAGAACGCGCAGCTCGCGAACATCGTCAGGAAAGTCGCGGTCACGGCAAGAGCTTGCAGTCGCATTTTCTTCCCCCGTTTGAATGGATAGGCGCGCCGCCCGGCAGCGCAGCAAATATACTGTATCGCCCAGCTAAAGGAGATTGCCCGTGAACGCCAATCCGGACTCCGCCTTGTTGAGCATCGCAATCGAGGAGGCTCGGCTCGGGCTGGAGGAGGGCGGGATACCGATCGGTGCGGCGCTGTTTCACCGGAACGGTACGCTCCTGGGCCGAGGGCATAATCGGCGCGTGCAGGAGAATGACCCGTCGGTCCACGGTGAGACCGATGCATTCCGCAAGGCAGGCCGCCAGCGCCGCTACCAGGATACGATCATGGTCACGACGCTGGCCCCCTGCTGGTACTGCAGCGGGCTGATCGTTCAATTCCAGATCGGTAAGGTCATCGTCGGCGAGTCGCGCACCTTCCGCGGCGGAATCGACTGGCTACGCGAGCGGGGCGTCGAAGTGGTCGAGCTGGACTCGCAGGAGTGCGTCCAACTGCTGACAACCTTCATCGACGCGCACCCCGACGTCTGGAACGAAGACATCGGCGAGGCCTGAAGGACTCCGGGCGCTGCCCGCTGACACTAGTGGGTGATCACACGGTGGATGAGGAGGCTGCGCAGCGCACCGGCACTGTGCGCACGGTCGCACAATGCGCGAGCCGCGGGCTACGCTATTTCCTTAGCTCGGGCGATAAGGCAGCATGTAACTCTATGTCCAAGGATACCCCCGATCTCGACTACTCCGCATCGCTTGCGCAAGCCGTCGTAAATACCGCGCAAGGCGTGATTGGGGGCACGCTGGGCCCTGTGCTGGCTGCGCGGGCATTTATCGGAATCGCAGCCGAACTGGGTACGCTGAACGATCCCGACTTTGCGTTTTTCGTCGAAGTCGATTCGGCGTCCGACCACTTCCCGTTAGGCGAGGCGCGCGACGCTTGGAGTTCCCGGGCGCTGGAGCGCGAGGACCGGGCGCTGTACGAATATGAAGCGCTCGTGCGCAGTGATGCGATCAGTCACTGCCGCTCCCTCGTAGAGAAATACTCTCAATCGTGATGATGACCACCGGCACCGTGCACGTGCCCGTGTGATAGCTCTTCCTCGGTCGCTGCCCTTACGTCGGTCACCTCGACGTCAAAATTCAGCGACTGGCCGGCAAGCGGATGATTGCCGTCCAGGGTGATCATGTCGCCTGCGACATGGGTCACGGTGACCGCGCGAGGCCCCTGTTCGGTTTGCGCATGCAGCCGCAGCCCGACCTTGATGTTCGAAATGCCCTTCAGCGAGCGCCGCGGTACCTTCTGGACCAGCGATTTCTCGTATTCCCCGTAGCCATCCGCCGGAGCCAGCTTGACGGCCAGCTTGTCGCCGACGGACTTGCCTTCCAGCTCCCGCTCCAGCCCTGCGACCAGATTGCCGTGGCCCTGCAGGTAGGTCAGCGGATCACCCGATTCCGAGCTGTCGATGACCTTGCCGGCATCGTCTTTCAGGGTGTAATGGATCGATACGACGGAGTCTTTGGCGATGGGCATGAGGGTTTTCCGCGGCCGTGGAGAATGCCCGCCAAGTGTGACTATCGGGCGGCGAACCCACAAGATCCCAAGCGCCCGCCCGGTCGCCCTTTCGGGCGATTGTGCGGCGGCTGCCGGTTTCGCTAGGCTGTCGGCCAATATCCACGTAGGTGACGCATGGAATACAGGCAATTCGGTGGTTCGGGATTGCGGGTGCCGGTGCTGACTCTGGGCACCGCAACCTTCGGCGGCGTGGGCGATTTCTTCAAAGAGTGGGGCACGACGGAGGTGGCGGAGGCGAAAAGCCTGGTCGACATCTGTCTGGACGGCGGCCTCAATTGCTTCGACACCGCCAATGTCTACTCCGCCGGCCGCGCCGAGGAAGTGCTCGGGGCGGCCATCCATGGGCGCCGCAGCAAGGTCCTGATCTCCACCAAGGGCACCTTTCCCATGGGGACGGGACCCAACGATTCCGGCTCCTCGCGCCAATCTCTCCTGTGGGCCGTTGACCAGAGCCTGCGCCGGCTGGGCACGGACTACATCGACATCTACTACCTGCACGGCTTCGATGCGACGACGCCTGTTGAAGAGACCCTCAGCGTGCTCGACGATCTGATCCGTGGCGGCAAGATCCGTTACATCGGCTGCTCCAACTTTTCCGGCTGGCACCTGATGAAGTCATTGTCAGTATCGGAACGTTACGGCTGGTCGCGCTACGTCGCGCATCAGGCTCACTATTCGCTCGCGTCGCGCGAATTCGAGTGGGAGCTCATGCCGTTGGCCCTGGATCAAAAAGTCGGCACGGTGGTCTGGAGTGCGCTGGCGGGCAGTGCCTTGACCGGCAAGATGCGGCGCGGTCAGCCTGTGCCGAAGGACAGTCGCCTGGCAGCGGCCGACTTTCTCGCGGGTGCCCGTTCGGAAAAGCTTTACGACACCATTGACGTGTTGGATGAGATTGCGCGGCAGACCGGCAAGACCATGTCCCAGGTTGCCCTGAACTGGGTGCTGCAGCGTCCCAGCGTCGTGAGCATAGTGATCGGCGCCAGGAATGCCGAACAGTTGCGGCAGAATCTGGGGGCGGTCGGTTGGCAGCTCGATGCAGCGCAGATGGCGAAACTCGACGCGGTCAGCCAGACGCGGCCCGTTTATCCGTACTGGCATCAGCGAGGCTTCCCCGCTCTGAATCCCCCGCCCGTGCCTTACACCAAAGACTAGCGCGCCTAAGCCTGCGGCAAGGTCGGCAGTTGAGCCGCGCGCGGCAACTCCCTAAGGATCCACCTGCCCGATGGCCTCGTAGGCGTGCTTCAACCAGGTCTTGACGCGTTGGCGCTCCAGGATCCCCAGACGCAGGCCGCCGTTGTCCTCGGACTGCGTGGCGGCCCAGAAACTACTGCTGTGCGCATCGATCTTCATCATCGTCGCCTCGTTCAGGCGCCTGATGCTGATGACGGCGGCATTCAGCGCCCTGGCGCGTTCCAGCTGGCCGGAGGAGTTGAGAATGTCGAACGACTCGCCGCGCAGCTGGTTCTGGACGACGACATAACTCAGACGTCCCTCGTAGCGATCGAACAGTCGTTTCAACAGGTCGACCGAATCCCGTCCGGAGTCCATGACATGCCAGTAGCGGATCTGCAATCCGAGTTCCGGCGCGACCTCCAGCAGTTGCGACTCGTCCATCCACTGCGTGAGGGGATCCTGTGTCTGGGCCGCAAGGTCGACCAGAATCCGCCGCTCCGGGTTCTCGGTCGCCGCTTCCACTATGGCATCCAGACTCTCGTAACGATCGATCAGGATCGGTGAGGCATAGCCTGCATAGAAGCGCATCAATGCGCCGTGCGAGCGGTCCGAGTCGAATCCCAGGAAGGGCAGCGTGCGATCGATGAAGTATTGGGCCAGCAGGCGCGAGACCACCGACTTGCCGACGCCGCCTTTTTCGCCACCGATCAGATGAATCTTGGGCATGATTTACGCAACGACTTTCGTGTGAGATTCGTCGTGAGGATAACGGTTTCGGCGGCGCTTGTTACGCACTCTTAAGGTGCAAGCGGATGGCGTCCCACGATCTGAAACACTGCCAACAATGCCTGCCGTGCCGCAGTCGGATCTTCGTTCAGTCGACTCAGGCGCTGTGCGTCCTCGCGCCGACGTTGCGGATCACGCTCGCCGACGCGCCGTCGATTCTCCTTGGCCATCGGGGACACCACTTCATTGAAGACCCTGCGACGTTCCGTTGCGTAAGCGTCCAGAACAGCGTCGTTGTGCGTCCCTTCGATCACGGCAACCAGCGCGTCGCCCAATGCGGCGGCGTCCAGCAATCCGCTCGTCAATCCCAGACCGCCGACCGGATTGACGACGTGCGCTGCGTCGCCTGCCAGGAGAACCCGCCCGATCCGAAACTGTTCGACGCACCGATCGTGTACACGATAGGGGGAGACGGCCTCGGGCGTGTGATCCGCCAATCCCGGCGCGAAGAGGGCGTAGCGCTCCGGCAGGCGCCGGCGGACTTCAGCTTCAGGCATGCCGGGCTCCTCACGGTAGGTGCAACGCCACAAGCCGGTGCGATCGATCTTTGGAATGATGGCCCAGTGGTCAGGGTCCAGCACCACGTTGGACTGTCCGAAGCCATGAGCTTCGAAGTCGAAGCGGACATTCGTGGCGACGAACCACTCCGGCCACGTCACCCCTTCGTAACTGAGTTGCAGTGAGCGGCGTACGCCACTGTGCGTGCCGTCCGCGCCCACCAACCATGCTGCCGTCAGGGTCCGATCACCGTCTGGCGTTTCGGTCGTGATCGTTACGCCGTCGGTGGATTGGGTGACAGACTTCACTCGGTGCCGCCAGCGAACTTCCGCACCTGGAACCCGCAACAGGTGTTTGAGGATGGTGGCTGCCAGCGTGGGCTGGCCCAGGTGCAGGTTGAACGGGTATTTGGTGTCTTCGGGTCGCAGCCAGCCCATGTCCAGCTGCCCCAGCAGTTCGTGGTCGCGATTCCAATAGTGGTAGCCGCGCTTGATCACACCGATGGCCGAGAGGTCGGGAAGCAGGCCCAGGGCATCGAGTCTTTCGACCACCGGCGAGTGGTACACCGCCGCTCGCGGTTGATCGATGATCCCGCCTTCAGCCTCCAGGACCACCACGCGGATACCGGCTTGCGCCAGCTTCAGCGCGGTGACGAGACCGACCGGTCCGGCCCCGGAAACCACGACGCCGTCAATTCTTTCCATCACTCTCGATCCGCGGTCATCACATTCGATCCGAGGCTGAGTGTGCGGTTATTCCGTCGGCCCGAAAGATCCGTCCGGCTGCAACGTCAGCAGCTCCCCGGTGCGGATCGAAAACCAGACGCCGTGCAGCGCCAGTTTTCCCGCAGCGACCGGTTCCGCAATCCACGGAAAAGTCATCAGATTGGCCAGTGAGACCTTGATGACATCATGCTCAGCGCACTGCTGACGCTCGTCCGGTGAGCTGCACTTCAGCGCTCGCTCGCGTGCGGAGTCCGCCATCGACATCCAAGGCGCTATGAAATCCCGCGCATTCGCAGGGGCGCCTTCCAGCAACGCCTGCACGCCGCCGCATAACTCGTGTCCGAGCACTACGACGTAAGGGACTGCGAACACCCGAACCGCGAACTCCAGTGCGGCGCTCGTGCCGTGATACGCGACGTCGGGCGCATAGGGCGGGACCAAATTGGCGACATTCCGGACCGTCAGCATCTCGCCCGGGGCCGCATCAAATATCACTGATGGGTCGACGCGGCTGTCGACGCACGAAATTACGAGGGCCTTGGGACGCTGTCCGGTATCGGCAAGCGATTGAAAGATCCCGCTCTGTTCCGGCCAATTTTTGTTACGAAATCGCCGGTAGCCGGCCAGAAGAGCCTCCATATCAGTGCAACTGCGCCGTGGCCGACCAATATTCAGGACTTGTGAAATACATAGGGCGCTACGTTAGGTGGATTTGGCCGCAGTGGCAATCGTCTATTCCGCTTGCAGCTGCACGGGATCGGCATGCTGCGCAGCGGTCCCCGGCGAAATGACCAGGTAGCGGCGCTCCGCTGTTCCCGCGTCCCGGACCAGTTGCCTGATCGGTCCGATTGCGTTGGCGATGGCGGAGCCCGCGGGATTGGTGGTGAATGCCGCGAGCGGCTGCAGTTGGCCCTTGCCATCCGGAGTGCTTGAAAGCGCGAGCACGTACGGCTGCTTAGGCTCGAGTCCGGAAACGGCGGCCTGGAGAACCTGTACCAGCCCCTGGTCGAACAGCGTCACGCTGGTGGGGGGGCGATCGCCTGATGCCTTCGAGCTGCCCGCCGGAACCAACTGGAGGTGCGCCGCCTCACCAGCGACGCCCAATGGCTGCAGTCCGGTGAGGCCATCGCCATCGGGCACGGCGTTCGGTACGTAGGTCAACGCCTGCGCCGCCTGTCCGCTGGGACTCGTCGCGATCACCTTATTCGTGCGCGTGTCGATCGCTACGAGTCGGTCGTCGTTCTCCAATCCCACATAGACGCGCGTGCCGTCACCCGATGGCCAGATTCCGTGCGGTAACTTGCCCACCGGTACTGTGGCCACCTTGGAGAAGTCGTTGGTCCGAAACACCTGCACCTCGTTCAGGGCGCCCACTGTTACATACGCATAAGTTACCCCTGACAGATGCGCGAAGTTGACGTGGTTGGTAATCGGGCCGGTGTCCAATATCTTCAGCACCGTGAACGGCGGTTGTGCGTCGAACACCATGACCTTGCCGGTGTCCTTCAGTGTGAGCCAGACCTGTTTGCCGTCCGGACTGGCCGCGATGTTGGGGCAAAAGGGGCTGGCCTGCGTCACGTGCCCGACGATCTTGTGGTCTGCCACCGTGATGACTGCGGTCTCGGGCGTGAATGATGAGCAGACATAGCCGCATTTTCCATCGGGAGAAAATATCTGCATGCCCGGGCCATTGGGTACGACAATGCGATCAGTCTCCTTGAAGGTTCCGGCGTCGAGTACTTCGACATAGTTCTCGCCGCGGACCGTGACCCAGAGCTGTTTGCCGTCGGGCGTGTAGAAGGCTTCGTGAGGCGAGCGGCCGACGTAAGTAGTGTGTTTTACGGAGTTGGTCGCCGTGTCGATGAACGTTACGGCGTTTGAGCCGATCGAGACTACGGCCAGCGTGCGGTGATCCGGCGAGAAGCCCATGCCGTGAACCAGCAGTTGTCCCCGATACAAGGGGCTCACGTTGCCGGGCGTGGGGTCTCCCAACCGGATGACACCCAATAATTTATTGTCCACCGGGTCGGTCACGGAGACGGTGTTGGAAAATTGTTCGGCGGCGTATACCCGATCGCGATGACTGACCGGTATGTCCGGGTCTGAGTCGGCGCCGGGAGCCTGGCCGGCAGCGGCGGTTTGCATGAACAGCGCGACGGCCGAGGCCGCAAGAGCGAGGGAGCCTGTTTTCATAGCGCACTCCGGTAAGGTTGGCATGCTTTTCACCGGGCGTCCCCTGCCGCCGGCTGCTCCTTTGAGTGAGGCACTAACGCACTCATCGCGGCAATCTCATCCTTCTGCGTGACGATGATTTCCTGGGCCAGGCGCTTCAGCTGCTCGTTGTGTCCGAAGCGCAGCTCGGCTTGCGCCATCTCGATCGCGCCCTGGTGATGCGGCACCATCATCGCGACGAAATCCTCATCGACACCGCCACGGGGCCTGACCTGCATGCCGGCCATCATGCGCACCATCGCAGCGTCGTTGGCGGCCAGAAATTGCATTTCCCCCGTAGCCGCCGGCAGCACGGCGGCGCAGACCAGGCTCACGCCCAAGCCAAGCCACAGCGCGGTCGGCCGTCTCCGCCGTAGTGAGCGCAACATTCTGCCTCCTTTGAGAGAGGCCATTACAACAAGCCGCAGCTTGTTACGAAATGTCGATTTTGCGACATTTTATTCCACTCCAACATGAAGGATTTGCGGTCATCGCCCCTTGTTCTTTGACAGTGATTATCGATAATCGAGAGGCACAGCGAGCGGCTTAATTGCGGTGCGGCACCAGTGGTGAAGTTTCGTACGCTCGCCCGCGACCCCCCTTCAAGACCCTAAGGTTCGGCTATGTGGATCGTTCTGGTCGCCCTCCGGCGCCCCTACACCTTTATCGTCCTGGCGCTGCTGCTGCCGCTCCTGGGCGCGCTGACCATTTTCGGGACGCCGCTGCGCCCGGGTATGCCGACGGACATCTTTCCGGATATCCGCATTCCGATCATCGCAGTCACGTTCCAGTACAGCGGCATGTCGCCGGATGAGATGGCAGGGCGGATCACCTCGCAGATCGAGCGATATGCGACGACGATCGTCAACGACGTGGAACACGTCGAATCGCAGACCTATCCGGGCGTGACCGTCATCAAGCTGTTCTTCCAGCCGGGCGTCGACATCAATCTCGCGATGGCCCAGGTGACGGCCTTCGGCCAGCAATCCTTGAAGAACATGCCGCCGGGTACCCAGCCGCCGCTCATTCTCAAGTACAGCGCCTCCAGCGTGCCGATCATTCAGCTGGCGATGTCCAGCGACCGGCTCACCGAAGCGCAACTGTTCGACTTCGGCAACCAGGTCATTCGCGCCCAGATCGCGACGATCGCCGGCGCCTCGATTCCGTACCCGTATGGCGGCGCGACCCGGCAGGTGCAGATCGACCTGAAGCCCGACGCACTGCGTGCCCAGGGTCTCTCGGCGAATGACGTCAACAATGCCATTGCCAATCAGAACCTGATCGTGCCGGCGGGCACGCAGAAGATCGGC
>FTJL01008540.1_pt1 | contig 12289 bp, 8 predicted proteins | sample 1658551 | NCBI WGS metagenome assembly FTJL01 (sample SAMEA3914835, study PRJEB12502) | metagenome | biome: forest; material: soil | place: Canada | collected 2011-07-03 | depth 0.3 m
GCGGCTACGACCTGCGCGGCGGCGAGTCTCCCATTGCGGGCGACTCGCCGCCGTTTTCCTTAAGGGCTGCGAATCCCGCGGCCGCCTTGGCCGGTCGCGATTGGCCGCCCGCGAGTCACTTGCGTCTCGGCTTGGTGAAGTCCGGCTGCCAGTCTTCCTGCGCGCGCGCGATGACGTAGGCATGGATGGCTTCGACCTGATCCGGAGTGAGCTTGTCGCGGAAGCTCTCCATACCTGCCGCCTTCAGCTTGCCGCCCAGTACGATGTCCGCGAACTCCTTATGCCGCTGCGGTGTCAGGTGACGCAGGTCCTTGACGCCTCCGGCCGCATTGGCGCCGTGGCAGATCGCGCACTGCTGGCTATAAAAAACCTCTCCGGCTTGCACCCTATCCGCGGCCTGCGTGTCCGTCGGCGGATCGGGAATGCTTCCAGGTAGGGGAGCCGGCGGAATCGTCACTCCCTGTGCATCCAATGCGAAGACGACCAGGCGTGCGGGACCCACGTAGAAGGGAGTCGGCCCGCTGTTCAAACCGTGCACGATGGCACTGTTCCAGCCCGCGTTGACGGCGATGTACTGCTGCCCGGCGACCTCATACGTTGCTGGAGCCGCTACGGGCACGCTCTCGACGGGCATTTCCCACAGCTTCTGCCCGTTGTCGGCGCGGTATGCTGCAAACGTCTTGTTGATAGTTCCCTCCAACAGCAGGTTGCCCGCCGTGGCGAGCGTCCCGCCATTCGCGGGATGCGGGTAGGGAATGCGGAAAACTTCCCGCTGCATCACCGGATCCCACGCCAGCAGGTAGCCTTTGTCCCGGCCTTCCACGTCCGCGTTGAGTTGCTTGCGCAGTTCGGGATAGTTGCCGACGCCGGCCCCCAGCGTCGATTGGCCCAGCACGAACTTGTATTGTCCGCCCGGCAGCATGGATTCCACCATCCACTGCTCCATCGTCGGGATATACACCAGTCCGGTCACCGGGCTGTAGGCCATCGGATTCCAGCTATGGCCGCCGCCGTAGCTGGGAGTCATCATGTGCGGCTTTTCGGCCACGTACGATTCCGGATTGATCGCCGGTCGTCCCGTCTTGGGATCCACATGCGAGGCCCAGGTGTTGGGCACGTAGTTCTGCGCCGAGATGAACTGGCCGGTTTTGCGGTCCAGCACGTAGAAGAAGCCGTCCTTGGGCGCATGCATTACGACTTGCCGGGTGCGCCCGTCGATCCTTAAGTCCGCCAGCATCAGCGGCGCCGTGCAATCGTAATCCCACTGCTCGGCGGGAACTTCCTGGTAGTGCCAGACGTAATGTCCCGTCTTGGCGTTCACCGCGACAATGGAGCAGAGGAAGAGGTTGTCGCCCCCTCCGGGGCTGCGGAAAGCCTGCGGATGTGGCGAGCCGTTGCCGGTACCGAAATAAACCAGGTTGAGTTTGGGATCGTAGACCATCCCGTCCCAGGCATTGCCGCCGCCGCCCACTTTCCACCATTCCCCGGTCCAGGTCTTTGCGGCCGTCGCCATGATGGAATCCGACGCGGCCCCATCCGGTCCCTTGGCGGGATCGCCGGGCACGAGGTAGAACTTCCAGGTCTGCTTGCCTGTGTCCGCATCGTAGGCGGATACATAACCCCGGGCACCGAAGTCGCCTCCGGCGTTGCCGACAACAACCTGGCCGCCGGCAATCCGCGGCGCACCGGTGATGGACAGCGGCTGATCCTTTTCGAGAGTCTGCGTAGTCCAGACCGGTTTGCCCGACTTGGCATCCAGCGCGATCAGGCGGCCGTCCAGGGCGGCCACGATGATCTTGCCGTGCCAGGCCGCAAGTCCACGGCTGACGGGGCCGCAGCAAGCCAACCGTGCCCACTCAAGAGGAATCTTGGGATCGTACGTCCACAACACTTTGCCGTTCGTGGCATCGTATGCAGTGGTGATGTCCCATGCCGAAATGTTGTACAGCACCCCGTCAACGACCAACGGCGTGGCTTCCACGCCGCGGTACGTATTCAAATCCGCAAACCAGGCGATGCCGAGTCGCTGTACGTTGCTGTCGTTGATGCGTTTCAGCGGACTGAAGCGCTGCTCGCTCCAGGTGCGTCCGACCGACATCCACTGTCCCGGATCGGCGTCGGCGTTCTCCAGTCTTTTCTGGTCGACCCCGGCCGCTGTGCTGCGCGCTGCGATGCACCAGGCGAGTGCCCCGAAAACGATTTTGTAGTTCGTATGTTTCATTGGAAGATCGTCAGTGCATGAAGTAGGGCAGGTTGCTCGAAACGGACTCGATCCGCACGATCCTGCCGTTGCTGAACTTGAAGGCGTCGATGAAGCCGTCCGAGCGCGAATAGGGAAGGTTCGCCTCCTCGCCAGGGTCCGTGTCCAGGTAACCTGTGGCCACCACTATGCCGCGCTCCTCATCGACGAGCGGATAAACCGCCGAGCGCACCTGCAGGGCACCGGCCGACTTGCCTGCCAGCGCGGACGGCAGGCAGTCCATTGCAGCTGTGGGCACACCGTTTTCGCTCCTCACACAGGCCGCATCGATTTGCTCCAGGTGATGGGGGCCGACCTTCACGTTCTGATAGTAGTCGGCAATTTTGGCGAGCATCTGCGCCCTGCGCAGACGCTGCGCAGGTGGTAGTACCTGCGCGAAGGCGGGATCCTCCTGGTGCGTCAGCGGATCGACGAACGGATCGGCGTTGCGATTGCGGGCCACCACGCTGTGAATATCGGCAATCCGCCCATGATCGATTCTCAGCTGCATCCCGTAGTAGACCGGCTCGCCATGCTCGGCGATTGTGCCGATCCAGGCGACATTGCCTGTCTGCGGGTCCGCCGTGCGCACAGCGTTGGCGGACAACGAGCTGACGGAGCCCCAAAGCGCGTCCCCGACCATCATCGGCACGCTGTTCTCCGTGAAGCTGACCCTATCGGCCCAGGCGACACCGGATTGGTCGTGGCCGACGAGCGCGCTCATGTAGCGATCCGCCATGGCGATGAGACAGGCGCTCCCGCACGTCGGATCAGCGTTGCTCGCCGGACTTTTCGAAGCATGCGACGCAGCCGTCGGGTCGGTGGCTTCGAGAGGTTGCAGCGCGTTCGCCTGGCCGGCGCCGACCCAGGGGTTGTGCATGAAGTAAGGGACGTAAGTGAAGACGGCCTCGACGCGGTAGATCTTGCTGTCCCGGATCTTGAATGCCTCCATCAGCGTGATGGAATTCGGCCATTTCAGTGCGGTTTTATGCGATTTGCCGTCGTTCGTCGTGTACGTGTCGAAGGAGTTTGCGTGGTCGAAGAAGGCGGTCGCCAGCACGATGCCGCGTTCCTCGTCGACCAGCGGATAGCGACGCTCCCGCACCCGTTTATTGATGCGATAGATGCCCAGCTTGAACTGCGCCTCGCAGCCTTGCGCGATATCGGCCGCTCCAAAATTGCCCTGGGTGGTGCTGATGCCGTTTTCCGTTCGCTGGCAGTCGGGGTCGAATTGGGTAAGCACGGCACCGTCGTTGAGCTCCACGGTGCTGAAATAACCGTTCGCCACGGAGACGAGGCGTTCGCGAGGCCGTCGCTGAGCGACGGGCAGCGTCTCGGAGAAAGCGCTGTCATGCACGAGCTTCTCGGGATCCCCGAACGGAGCCGGAAGTTTGCCGCGCCGATCGACGAGGGTCTCGACGTCCACGATCTGGCGATGCGCGACGCGAATGCGGAGCGTGAAGTACGCGTACTGGCCCTTCTCCTGGACCGTACCGAACCAGGCGGCGTTCTGCGTGCTCGGGTCAGCGAGTTCAAGTCCCGTTGGGGCGACTTGCGTGACCGACTTCCACAGCCCGCGTTCCCCCAGCGGCATCTCGACATCGTTCTCCGTAAATCTCACTGCGGTGGCGAACGGTGCCCGCGATCGCTCCTTGTGCAGCATCGCGTCGAGATAGCGATGCGTCATATCGATCAGACAGGTCCTGTCGCAGTCGATCGTAAGGACCGCGCTACGCTCACCGGGCGGTTGCCCCAACGCCAGGGTCGGCGCGACGAGCGGCAGGGCGGCCATGGCGGCCGCGGTCAGAAGCTTCAGTCGAATCCGCATGAATTCCCCCATTGCCGATAAGTCATTTTCGAAGCCACAGCTTGCCAGCCAACTTGCAACCGGGCTACGCGTTTGAGTACGTCGGTGCACGTGTCGGTGCCTGGGCCGCGGCGCGCACCTGCGATGTGTAGTTTATTTCGATATGCGAAGGCGCGGCGGCATTTTGCCGGGCGCTTGACGGCGGCGGGCTATAAGGCTCACGATATTCGTGTAACGAATCGTTCTTCGCTATGCGAAGGAAATCGAACGTTAGGGTGGAAGGGGGAGGGGACTATGTTATTTCCGACCACTCTGGTGGGAAGTTATCCGCAACCGGAATGGCTGATCGATCGCAAGCGCCTGGCAGAGCGCTTTCCGCCGCGAGTACGCGCTCGCGAGTTGTGGAGAGTGCCCGAGCCGCTGCTGGCTCAAGCCCAGGATGACGCCACCATCGTCGCGATCAAGGCGCAGGAAGACGCCGGGCTCGACATCATTACCGACGGCGAGATCCGCCGTGAAAGCTATTCGAATCGATTTGCCACCGCGTTGGCGGGCGTCGACCTCGACAACCCCGGTAGCGCACTCGATCGCAGCGGACATCCCAACCCGGTACCCCGTGTGGTCGGCGATATCCGGCGGCTGCATCCGGTGGGAGTCCGCGATCTGGAGTTTCTGCGCCGGCACACACAGCGGCGCGTGAAAGTGACGGTGCCCGGTCCCTTCACGATGGCGCAGCAAGCCCAGATCGACCATTACGGCGGCAGCAGGCAACTGGCGGCCATGGACTATGCGCTCGCCGTGAATGCCGAGATCCGCGATCTGTTCTCGGCCGGAGCGGACGTTGTACAGATCGATGAACCTTACATGCAGGCACGTCCTGAAGAGGCCCGCGCCTTCGGCCTGGAAGCGCTGAACCGCGCGCTGGAGGGCGTCAACGGGACGACAGCGGTCCACATCTGCTTCGGGTATGCGGCCATCATTCATACACGGCCGTCGGGCTATTCGTTCCTGCCCGAACTGGCCGATTGCAGCTGCAACCAGATTTCCATCGAGACGGCGCAGTCCAATCTGGACTGCTCGGTACTGGGTGCGCTGCGCGGCAAGAAGATCATTCTGGGAGTGCTGGATCTCGCCAGCGAGGAAGTGGAATCGCCTGAGCAGGTGGCCGGGCGCATCCGCCGTGCGCTGGCTCATGTGGATCCGGCCAGCCTCATTATCGCGCCCGATTGCGGCATGAAGTACCTGCCGCCACAAGTTGCCTTCGGGAAGCTGAACGCCATGGTGGCCGGGGCGCAGATCGTGCGTACGCAACTCGAACGTCATTGAAGAAGTCATGAACAGCCGCTGATCGCAACACGCAGACACAGACGGAGAGGTACGTGCATACATCAAGGGGGAGATGGTTTGCCATGCTGGCGATCGCGGTGGCCGCGGACCTGATGGCGTTGCCGCTGTGGGCACAGACCGAAACTCTGGAAGAAGTCGTCGTCACCGCGCGCAAACGCGATGAGTCGATCCGCGATGTGCCGATCACCGAGAGTGTGTTTACCGAGCAGGCGATTCAGTCCGCGGGGATCGAAAAGCCCGGCGACTTCATTGCGCTCGTGCCGAACATGACGCTGGTGGAAACGCAGAACGCCGGCAGCGCCTTTGTGGTGGTCCGCGGTATTTCGCAGGCACGTAATAGTGAACCCTCCGTGGCCGTGCTGGTGGACGGCGTGCTGGAAACCAATCCCGCCGAGTTCGATCAGGAGTTGTTCGACATAGCGCAGATCGAGGTGCTCAAAGGGCCGCAGGGAGCCTTGTACGGCCGCAATGCGATCGGTGGCGCCATCATCATCCGCACCAAGGATCCCGCAGACGAGTTCGAGGGCACCGCCCGGCTCGGGTTGGGAAACGGCTTGGCCGAGCGCGCGCAAGTGGCCGTCAGCGGCCCGCTGGACGATGCCAAGACGCTGAAATACCGCGCGTCCGTTAACTTTTACAACACGGACGGATACCTGCAGAACGTCTATCTGGATCAGAAGGCGGATCCTGCGCGCGATTATTCTGCCCGGGTGCGGCTGGTCTGGAAGGCCAACGATGTCCTCACGGGCGACCTGCGGGTGGCGGCGGATCGCCTGGAAACGCGAGCGTTCTATTTCGTGATTCCGCGCGATGACGAAAGTAATCCTTTCAGCTCCTTTACCACGCCACCCAATGCGAACAACGTGACTACCCCGATCACCGTCAACAATCCCGGCGAGGATAACCGTGATCTGTTCAGTACGTCGCTGAAGCTCGACCTCGACACGGGACATGGAACCGTCACGTCCATTTCGGCGTACGACAAGACCAAGGAGATCATCACCGGTGACGCGTACGATTTCCGTCCTCGCGCCGATTCGGTATTTCAAGCGCTGCTCGGCACCGATCTGAACCAGGGCCAGTTCCTGGACGTCAAGGCTTACAGCCAGGAGTTGCGGTTCACATCGGAAAAGAGCGAGCGCTTCAACTGGATTGCCGGTGGCTATTTTGTGCACACCGACCGTTTCATCTCGACCGGCAACATGGTCGATACGGGCGCCGGCGTGTTTCCGGTGTACTACACGCCAAGGCTGACGGGCGTGAATCCCAGCGCGACCTTCCTCGCCGACGGCCAGAATAACAACGCGTGGGCGCTGTTTGCCGACGGGACCGTTGAGCTCAGCTCGAAGTTCGAGCTGGACGGCGCGATCCGTTACGACGACGACGCAAGGACAAATACCACCGATACCCCGGATGCATTCCAGCCGGATCCGTCGGCGCACTACGGCGAGATTCGCAAGCACACCTGGACCGAGGCGCAGCCGAAGGGAACTCTACGGTACAAGCCCACCGACGACGTCACGATATACGGAGGATGGAGCCGCGGATTCCGCAGCGGCGGATTCAATCAAACGGGCGTGGGCACCGTTGCGCGGGCGAACGGTATTCTCGGAGTCAACGACCTGTTCAATGCCGAAGTCGCCGATACGTTCGAACTGGGAGTCAAAGGTCAGTCCCCGGACCGGCGCGTGAATGCAGGCCTGAGCGTCTTCCAGACCAAGTCGCGCAACGGCTATTTCTTCGTGTATCTGTCCGCCAATTCCACCCAGAACCTCGGCAACCTCGATGCCACCTACAAGGGGGCGGAGTTCGAGGTGACCGTCAAAGCCACCGATCGGCTGGATCTGTACGCGAACTTCGGCTACACCGACAGCAAAATCACCGCGATGGCCGATCCGAGCGTGATCGGAAACCAGGCACCGTTGGTGTCGAAGACCACCATCAACCTCGGTGCCCAGTACCGGCAACCGCTGCGTGGCGGCCTTAACGGCATCATGCGCGTCGACTACCAGCAAATCGGGCGCACCTGGTGGGATCCGTACAACGTGACATCGCGCGATCCGGTAAACCTGGTCGACGCGCGGCTCGGTGTCGAAGGGGACAAATGGACGGTGACGGCCTGGTCGAAGAATCTCACGGATAAGAAATACAACACCGAGTTCTCGCCCGGCGGCTTTCTGTTCAAGGCGCTGCCCAGGCGCTACGGCGTGGATCTGGACTACCGCTTTTGAAGCGGCGCAGTCGATTATTCGTAACGTAGGGCATCGATCGGGTCCATGGCCGCCGCCTTGCGGGCGGGGTAGAAGCCGAAGAAAACTCCGATCGCAAAGCTCACGCCGAACGCGAGCACGATGGAGCCGAGCGAGACTATCGGCTTGAAATCCGCAAAGGCCGCGACCAGTTGCGAGGCGCCCAGGCCGATCAGCACGCCCACGAGACCGCCCAGCACGCTCAAAGTCAGCGCTTCAATCAGAAACTGCAGCTGGATGGCCGTGGCTTGAGCTCCGACCGCCATGCGAATGCCGATCTCGCGGGTGCGCTCCGTGACGCTGACCAGCATGATGTTCATGATCCCGATTCCGCCCACCAACAGTGAAATACCCGCGATCGCGCCCAGCAACAAGGTGATGACCTTGGTGATGGAACTGGCGGTGTCGGCGATTTCCTTCTGATTGAAGATGTTGAAGTCATCGTCCTTGCCGCTCGCGAGCCGATGTCGCTGCCGCAGCAGGCTTGCGATCTGGTCCTGGGCAACCTGCATGCGTTCCGCGGTGCCGACCTGGACGTTGATGGAGCGCAGATACCGGTCTCCGGTGATGCGCTTCATCGCGGTCGTATAAGGGATGACGATGCGGTCGTCCTGGTTCTGTCCGCCCAGCCCCGAGCCCTTACTGGTGAGCAAGCCGGCGATCACGAAGGGGATGTTGTTGACCCGCACACTCTGGCCGATCGGATTCAGGGGTCCGAACAGCTCGTGCGCGGTCTTGGAACCAATGATGGCCACCTTGGCGGCCGCGCGGACATCGCGGTCGGTGAACATCGACCCGGCGCTGAGCTTCCAATCGCGAATTCCCAGGTAGTCGGGGGATTCCCCGACGATGCTCGTCGACCAGTTGCGTCCATTGGCGATGGCCTGGGCGGTTGTCGAGACTTCGGGGCTCAGGGCGACTACATCGGTCACCTCTCGGCGAATGGCATCGGCGTCTGACAGCGTGATGGCGCTTGCGCTGCCGAGACCGGCGTTCACGCCTCCCGACCGGCTGCTCCCGGCGAAGACCGTCAGGAGATTCTGACCCAGCGCGGCGACCTGGCTTTGGATGCGAACCTGGGCTCCATTGCCGACCGCGACCAGTGCCACGACCGAGGCCACTCCGATGATGATGCCCAGAGCGGTGAGTCCGGAGCGCATCTTGTTGCGGCGGAGCGCGCGCAAGGCGATGAAGGCCGTTTGCCAGGTGTGCAGCAGGGCGGATTGCAGGGTGGTTAGCATATTCGCAAAATCAGGCGCGGCCGGCTGAGGCGCGGCCGGCTGAGGCGCCGCCGGCTAGGGCGCCCCCGGCCACTTGCGCCTTCTGCTCGGCGGCATCGATAAGTGCGATTTCGTCCTGCGCATGACGGCGGTTTTCGTTCTGCGTGTCGCTGATGACCAGTCCGTCGCGCATCACGACAATGCGCCGACAATACGCGGCGATGTCGATCTCGTGCGTGACCATGACAATAGTGATGCCGGCGTCGTTCAGCGCTTCGAACACGCCCATGATCTCGACGCTCGTGCGCGTGTCCAGGTTGCCGGTGGGCTCATCCGCCAGCAGCAGCTCCGGTTCGTTCACCAGGGCGCGCGCAATGGCGACGCGCTGCTGTTGTCCTCCGGACAGCTGACTTGGAAAGTGACCGAGCCGCTGGCCCAGGCCGACCTTTTCCAACGCGAGCTTCGCCCGTTGTCGGCGCATGCGGTGCGAGATCAGAGGAACGCTGTACAGCATCGGCAACTCGACATTCTCCAGGGCGCTGGTCCGGGCCAGCAGGTTGAAACCCTGAAACACAAAGCCCAGTTTGCGATTGCGCAGCGTCGCCAGCTGTTTGCGGCTCAGCCCTGCGACACTGACGCCGTCGAGCACGTAACTGCCGCTGGTGGGCTGGTCAAGGCAGCCGAGCGTATTCATCAGCGTGGATTTGCCCGATCCGCTGGCCCCCATGACGGCCACGAAATCGCCGCGACGGATGTCCAAAGTGACGCCGCGCACCGCCTGTACGGCCACCTCGCCGGAATGGTAGGTCTTGGTCAGCTCGTGAAGACGAACGAGCGGAGAGCTGTCGGTCTGCGTGGTCATGGAGAATTCGGCGGCGGTCCGCCGAACGCGTTTCGATTCAAGCCAGGAGTCAGGGTCGAGGTCACCAGGGCCGTCCCTTCCGCGGCTCCGTCCAACACCTCCGTGTCCACACCATCAGCGATGCCCACCTTCAGGACCACGGGGCGTAGTTTCTGGCCATCGGTGGTGAGCGCGTAGGCGAGGCGTTGCCTGCTTTCGAGTTTGACCGGCGGGGCCCGCTCGAAACTGGCGTTTTCCGGGGGCGTGTATCGCAGGGCGGCGTTGGGAATCTTGAGTGCGTTGCTGCGCTGGGCCACCAGGATGGCCACGTCCGTTGTCATGCCGGGAAACAGCTTCTGTTCGGGGTTGTCGACGTCGATGATGGTTTCGTAGGTCACGACGTTCGACGTGGTGGTGGGCGCTTTGCGAACCTGGGCGACCTTGCCGTGAAACACATCGTCGGGAAATGCATCCACCGTGAAATCCACCGCCAGCCCGTTCTTCACTTGCCCGATATCAGCTTCCGACACGGCTGCGCTGATGTGCATCTTGGTGATGTCCTGCGCGATGGTGAACAGCACCGGGGTGGTCATCGCGGCGACCAGCGTCTGGCCGACGTCCACTTTGCGCGAAATCACGATGCCGTCGACGGGCGAGGTGATTTTGCAATAACTGAGATTGGCCCGCGCGCTGTCGAGTGCAGCCATCTTGATGGCGACGGTAGCTTTCGCCTGCGCCAGCTCGGCAACCGCCTGGTCGAGATCCAATTGCGACGCGGCCCGCTTTGGAGCGAGTATTTTCTTGCGCTCCAGGTTCTGGCCCTTGAGGATCGCGTCGGCCTGGGCGCTGGCCAGATCGCCCTGCGCCTGTTGCATGGCGGCCAGGTACACCGAAGGATCGATTTCCGCGATGAGTTGACCCCGCTTGACCTGCGAGTTGAAGTCCGCCTTCAGCGCCGCGATCTTACCGGACACCTGGCTGCCGACGTCCACGCTGACGACCGCACTCAACGTCCCGCTGGCCGTGACGTGCTCTTCGAGAGATCCGCGTACCACGGGCGCTGTTTCGTACTTGGCCGAGCCGCTTCCGGGCGGCCTGCACCCCAAGCACACAGCGGCGAGGGCCGCGAACCACAGGATCAGTAGCGGTGAACGGGTCATATCGGTCTCGATTGGGCTGAAGAGGGAGTCATTATTTCCAACCGCCGCCCAGCGCCTGGTACAGGGAGATCTGGCTGGAGAGTCGGTTGAACTGCGCCTGCAGGCGCCCTTGCTGCGCGGAGTACAGGTCCTGCTGGGCCAGCAGCATGTTGAGGTAGGTGTCCTCGCCCTGGCGGTAACGCAGAGTGGCCAGTTCGAGCCGCCGGCTTTGTGCGTCGATAGCTCGGGTCTGCTCCGCGACTTCGCCTGCGTAACTGCCGTTGGCAACCAGCGCGTCCGCCACTTCACGAAACGCCGTTTGAATGGCTTTCTCGTAGTCGGCCACATCGATGCGGGCCGCGATCTGTGCTGCATCCAGGTTCGCGGTATTGCGGCCGCCGGTGAACAGCGGCAATGAAATCTGAGGCGCGAAGCTCCACACGCCGGCCGTGGAATCGAAGAGCCGCGAGAGCTGCGAACTCGCCTGGCCGACCGAGCCGGTAAGGCTGATCTTGGGGAAGAACGCTGCGCGCGCTGCCCCGATGCTCGCGTTTGCGCTCATCAGGGTGTGCTCGGCCTGCAAAATGTCAGGCCGCCGCTGCACGAGGTCAGAAGGCAGTCCTGCCGGAATGTCGGCCAGCAGACCCAAGTCGTCGAATGCCCGAGGCGTGGGCAGGTCGCTCGGCAGCGGTTGCCCCAGCAGCAGGGTGAGAGCGTTGTCCGCCTGTGCCCGCTGACGCTGATAGGTCAGCACATTGATCTTCGCCGTCTGCAGCTGACCTTCGGCCGTTCGCAGGTCCAGTTCGCCGATCGCGCCGGCGTCGAACATGACCTGGTTGAGATCGAAGGATTCCTGGACATTCGACAAGGTCTGGCGTGCAAGCGACAGTTGCTCTTCGGCTTCGCGCAGCGCGAAGTACTGCGTGGCCACCTCCCCGACCAGCGTGATTTGCGCTGCACGCTGCGCTTCTTCAGTCGCGAGGTACTGCTCTACGGCCTGCCGGTTCAGGCTGCGCACCCGGCCGAAGAGATCAAGTTCGTATGCGGTAACGCCTACGGCGATGTTTTCCTGGTTCCCCGTAACGCCCAGGGCGCGCTGACGAGTGAATCCGCCGCTGGCGTCGACCTCTGGGAATACGGCGGAGCGGGTAATCCGGTACTGGGCGCGACTTTGTTCGACGTTGAGCAGGGCGACTCGCAGGTCACGGTTGTTAGCAAGGGCGATCTCGATGAGTCGCTTGAGCCGCTCCTCGGTAAAGAAGCTTGTCCAGGCAATATCCGCGGCCGTCGTGGCTTGCGTAGTTGCCGTGGCTTGCGTGGCCGCTGCAGGTTGCGCAGTTGCAGTGCGTGTTGCACTTGCCGCATTGGCCGCATTGGCCGCATTGGCCGGGTTGGCCGGGTTGGCCGGGTTGGCCGGGTTGGCCGGGTTGGAGTACTGGTTGAGGCG
>FTJL01000445.1_pt4 | contig 12263 bp, 13 predicted proteins | sample 1658551 | NCBI WGS metagenome assembly FTJL01 (sample SAMEA3914835, study PRJEB12502) | metagenome | biome: forest; material: soil | place: Canada | collected 2011-07-03 | depth 0.3 m
GGCGCGCGCTTCTTGGCGGCGGGAGTGGGCTTGTGCTTGCTTGTCATATTTAGAAGAATGGCGTGGAGGTACGATTCCCTATGTGCCGGCCGCGAGGGGCCAACTCAAGGGGCGCCAAAGCAAAGCGCGCAATTCTATTTGACACTCGCCCAAAGGCCAAGTCACGTTGGCCTCTTCGGGGCTTTTTTCATCATAAGTCTCTGAAACTCGTCCTTTTCTTGTGCGTCGAGGGGGCCGAGGCGGCTCTTGGTGCCCAAAGCCTCCCAACGCCGCTCGTCTGCGCCCTGCTGAAGCTTGATCAGGGCCGCCTTCAGCTCGCTCGTGGCCGCTGCGGCGTCCGCCACGAGTTCCTCACGGTGCAGCAGCTTTGCCAAATGCTCTCCGTCGGGCTTTTCCGACCATCTCTCTATCACCTGCGCGGAATTCTGGGCGGGCTGGGCCTGCAGATTGTCCAGAAGCTCGCGCAACAGATCGATCCCCGGCTCTTCGCTGGCGTCGAGACCGGCTCGCTCCCCAGGCGTGACCTCCCGCGCGATGGGGGGAAACCACAGAAGTCGTACTACAGCCTGACGAACGAGGCTTCCCCGTCCTCCACTGGTGCGGGATTGGGCTGCTTTGGCTCGCGGCGGCGCGGTCTGTGCGGCCGGTGCGATCGAAGACGCCGTCGCGGCCCCTGCGTTCCACAACTCCTCAAGCCGCTGTGGGGGCAACCCGATGACACGAGCCAGTCGGGCGAGCAGCAATTCACGGAATACGCCTTCAGGAAGCTTCGCAAAAAGCGGTCTGGCGGCCTCCGCGAAGCGTGCGAGTCCGTCCGCGTGCGTCAGGTCGACCTGCTCGGACAGCTCGCGCACCAGGTATTCCGATAGCGGTATCGTGGTTTCCAGGCGTTTTTCGAAGGCTTCCGGGCCTTCTTCCCCGACCAGGGAGTCCGGATCCTGTCCGTCCGGCAGGAACAGAAATTTGATCTCCCGGCCTTCGCGCGCCTCCGGGAGAGCGTGTTGCAGCGCGCGCCAGGCCGCGGCCCGTCCGGCCCGGTCCCCGTCGAAGGCGAAGACCACCTCGCTCACCAGCCGGAAGATCCTTTTGAAGTGCTCAGGTGTGGTCGCCGTTCCCAGTGTCGCCACGGCATAGGTCAGACCCGCCTGATGCAGTCGTACCGCGTCCATGTACCCTTCGACGACCAGAAGGCGCTTCAAGTTCGCCCGGCTGCGGCGAGTTTCGAACAGGCCGTACAGCTCCCGACCCTTGTGAAACAGCACGGTCTCCGGGGAATTGAGGTATTTGGGCTCCCCCTGGTCGATGATCCGGCCGCCGAAGGCGATGACCCTGCCGCGGGCATCGCGGATCGGGAACATCAGGCGGTCGCGGAACCGGTCGTAGTAGCGGTCGCCGTCGCGGATCTGGCCCCGATCCCGCTCGATAATAAGGCCCAGCTCCGCCAGCAGTCGCCGCTCGGATTCCTCGGCACCGAAGCGCCTCAGGACCTCGTTCCAGGAGTTGGGCGCATAGCCGATGCCGAACTGCTCGACGGTCTCTCGCGTGAGTCCGCGCTTGATCGCGTACTCCTTGACCCGCTCGTCACGCCCCAGAACCTCGGCGTAAAAGGCCGCCACGCGACCCATGAGCTCGTATAGCGGCTCATCCGCGCGCCGTGGCGCGCTTGCGGCGGATCCGCCTTCGCGCGGGACCTCCAGGCTCAGGCGAGTCGCCAGTTCTTCGACCGCTTCGGGGAAGGCCATCCGATCATGTTCCATCAGAAAGCGCAGCACCGTGCCGTGAACGCCGCAGCCGAAGCAGTGATAGAACTGCTTGTCGGGACTTACCCAGAACGAGGGGGTTTTTTCGTTGTGGAAGGGGCAGCAGGCCCGGAATTCACGCCCGGCTTTTTTCAACTGAACGCGCGAGCCGATCACCTCCACGATGTCCGTACGGGCGATCAGCTCGTCGATGAACGTTTGGGGAATCAGCCCCATCAACGCCTCAGAATCAAAACGGCCACAAACACTGCCAGAACCAGCGCAATGAGCGCCCCTGAGAGCGCCAGGCGAGTTCGTCGGCGACGGAACGCGCCGGCCTGCGACTGCACGATGTAGACACGGTTTCCGCTTAGGGACAAGACCCCGGCCCGAGTCAGATTTTCCGCACAGTCGCGTTCGTCGGTGTTTAGCCTGTCGAGTCGCAGCGCTGTTTCCGGACCCAGCGCGCCATGCACGCGCAGCTTCGCCAACAGGCGACGGTCCCGTTCGATGCGGCGAACGCCGGCTACGCAGGCCAGCGCGATCAGAATCAGGAGTAATGCGGTGGCAAAGCCACGACCTGGCATGGATGCTTCCTGCCGTTGCGCTAGGCGCGGATAGACGGGGTGCGTAGGCTGAGTCCCTTTATGAGGACCCACCCCGGAAATACTAGCTGAGCTTCTGCTTGATCCGTGCGCTGACGGCGCCCATGTCGGCCTTGCCTTGCGCTTTGGCCTTCACCGCACCCATCACCTTGCCCATGTCCTTGATCGAGGCGGCGCCGGTGGCGGCAATGGCCTCGGCGATGAGCGCGTCGATCTCGGCGTCGCTCATCTGCGCGGGCAGGTAAGCCTGCAGCACCGCGATCTCAGCCTGCTCCTTGGCGACCAGGTCGGCGCGTTTGCCGGCCTCGAACTGGGTGATGGCCTCTTTGCGCTGTTTGATCATCTTCTCGACGATGCCCAGCAATTGGGAGTCGTCGAGCACAATGCGCTCGTCCACTTCCCGTTGCTTGATCGCCGCCAATGCCAGGCGAATCGTGCCCAGCCGCTCTTTTTCGCCGGCCCGCATCGCGCTCTTCATGTCGTCGGTAATGCGGTCCTTCAGCGACATGGGCAGCCTTTAGCGAGCCGCACGCATCCCGTCGCGCGAAATCCGCTTCAGGTGGCGCTTGACGGCAGCCGCCTTCTTGCGTTTCCGCTCCTGGGTCGGCTTCTCGTAGAATTCACGCCGGCGCAGCTCGGTGAGGATGCCGGCCTTTTCACAAGCACGCTTGAAACGCCGCAGGGCGGCATCAAAGTACTCGTTCTCACGCACTCGAACGCTCGGCATCGAAACCTCAAGCTATTGATCTGACGGAAGAAATTACCGCACACTCTCGAGCGTGGCTCGAGGCGGGGCGGGGATTCTAATTGACACCATAGTAAAAAGGCAAAGGCAGAAAAGCGTTGTGCGTATTTTGGCGATCGAATCTTCGTGCGATGAGAGCGCTGCGGCGGTCCTGGACGACGCTCGCGGTCTGCTGGCCCACGAGCTTTTCAGTCAGATTGAACTCCATCGGGTCTACGGCGGCGTCGTGCCGGAGCTTGCATCCCGTGACCATATCAGGCGACTTCTTCCGTTAATTCGGTCCGCGCTCAAGGCCTCGGACACCGACCCTAAGCAGCTGGATGGCGTGGCGTACACGGCAGGTCCCGGGCTGATCGGCGCGCTGCTGACCGGCGCCGCGTTGGCGCGAAGCCTCGCATATGCGTGGGGAGTGCCCGCGGTCGGTGTTCATCACCTGGAGGGTCATCTGCTCGCGCCACTGCTTGAAGCCGATCCCCCGCCTTTTCCCCACGTTGCGCTGCTCGTTTCCGGCGGCCATACGATGCTGATCGAGGTCCGCGGCATTGGCCAATACGAAGTGCTCGGTGAGACGCGCGACGACGCTGCGGGAGAAGCCTTCGACAAGACCGCGAAGCTGCTCGGGCTGCCGTATCCCGGCGGTCCGGAATTAGCGCGGCTGGCCGATACCGGTAAGCCGGGCTCCTTGAAATTTCCCCGTCCCATGCTCGACCGACCCGGTCTGGAGTTCAGCTTCTCCGGGCTGAAGACGGCCGTGCTGCATGCCGTACGCGGCCGGGAGATGACCCCGGAAGACAAATCCGCTGTCGCCTATGCAGTTCAGGAAGCCATAGTCGAAACGCTGGCTGTGAAGGCCGAGCGCGCTCTTGAGCAGACGAACCTCGACGTGCTCGTCGTCTCCGGCGGTGTCAGCGCGAATCGCGCACTGCGCGCGCGCCTCACGGATAGGGTGCGTAAACGGGGCGGTCGCGTTTACTATCCGCGAATCGAATTCTGCACGGACAATGCCGCCATGATTGCGGTCGCGGGTCTTGCACGACTCGCCTCCGGCCCGCACGATGCGCTTGCGATTCAGGCGCGTGCGCAGTGGCCGCTCGAATCATTGCGGCCCCTCGCGGCCTAAATCCGACTTCCCTAAAAGACACACGCCAATTCATGTTGCCCGAACCCACGAGCCTGGCGATCGCCGGCGATCGAATCTTCCTGCGCGGCCTCACGGTCGAATGCATCATCGGTTTCATCGACTGGGAGCGCCAAGTAAAGCAAGGTGTAGTCATCGACCTGGAAATTCCGGTCGATTGCAGACGCGCGGCCCTTACTGACAACGTCGCCGACACCGTCGACTACAAGTCCGTGGCGAAGCGCGTCATCTCCTTCGTCGAGACTTCCGAGTTCAAGCTCGTCGAGGCCCTGGCGCACCGGACGGCCCTGCTGATACTCGAAGAGTTCTCGCTCGAGTGGGTCAGAATCTCCATCAACAAGCCCGGTGCAATCCGGGGCTCACGGGATGTCGGTGTGGAGCTGGAACGCACGCAAGCCGATCTGGCTGCTGCGCCTCGACCGTGATGGCGGATGTCTATGTAGCGGCCGGCAGCAATGTTGAGCCCGAGCAGCATCTCACTCTGGCCCTTGAGGCGCTGCGTCGGGATTTCCCGGATCTACGCTCATCCTCCTGGTACACCAATGCGGCGGTGGGCTTCGAGGGCGACGACTTCATCAACCTGGTCGTCGGCTTCTCGAGCGATCGTCCGGTTGAGGAAGTCGTGCTGCAACTGCAGGCAATCGAGACGCTTTGTGGGCGTCCCCGCGATGCCCCGCGATGGGCACCGCGTTCGATGGATCTCGACATCCTGCTGTACGGCGATCTCATCCGGGACGATCCGCGTTTGAAGCTGCCGAGACCGGATCTGCTCAAACGCGCCTTCATGTTAGGACCGCTCGCGGAGCTGGCGCCCGACGTGGTTCATCCCACGGCTGGAGCAACCATCGGTGAACTGTGGTCGCGTTTCGATCGCGACGCCCATCCGATGCAGAAGATCGAAGGGACCTCTACCAGCCGACGCTCCGTCCCCCATCCACCGCCAGAATCTGGCCGGTGACATACGGCGCCTCGCTGGCGAAGAACAGCGCGGCCCGGGCGACATCCTCCGTGGAGCCGGGTCTTTTCAGTGCGGTCTTGTCGACGATGATCTCTTTCAGATTCGCGTCCATGCCGTCTTCCGGCCACATGACGGGGCCGGGCGCGATGGCGTTGACGCGTACCTGGGGGCCCAGTTCGCGAGCCAATGCCTTGGTCAGCATGATCAATCCGGCCTTGGCTACGCTGTACACCGGATGACGTCCCAGCGGACGCATGCCGTGAATGTCCGCGATGTTGAGAATCAGGCCGGAGTTGACGCGCAGCGCGGAGTGCGCGGCCTGCGAGAGGAACAGGGGGGCCTTCAGATTCGTGCCCAGCAGATCGTTCCAATCGATCTCAGTGATGTCGCCCATGGGCGTGGGATAGAACGTCGAGGCGTTATTCACCAGAATATCAAGACCGCCGAAGCGGCTCACGGCCGCGGCGACGAGTGCGGGCAATTGTGTAATGTCCAGCAGATCGCATTCCGCGAGCGCGGCGGAGCCGGGTCGCGTGTCGTTGAGCTCGCGGGCCAGCTCGGAGGCCGCCTCGCTCGAGCTGCGAAAATGAATGACGACATTGGCGCCGGCGGCGTGCAGAGCCCGGGCAATCGCGGCCCCGACGCGGCGCGCCGCTCCGGTAATGAGCGCGTTTTTGCCGTTCAGCGAAGTTGGATGATGGTTCGCCATAGGGTGCGATTATGACTGGATCCGCTCAACGCTCAATGCTGCCGGCACTTTCTGCCGACGAGCAACGTCATGCCGAGGCGGTCGGCGAGCGGATTCGGGCCGAAATCACGGCGGCAGGCGGGGCTGTGTCGTTCGACAGGTTCATGGACCTGGCGCTGTATGCGCCGGGCCTGGGCTACTACAGCGCCGGCAGCGTCAAGATCGGCGCCGCCGGGGATTTCGTCACAGCGCCGGAGGTGTCCGATTTGTTCGGCCGCTGTGTCGCCGCGCAATGCGCGCAGGTCCTCTCGACCACGGGTGGCGAGATTCTGGAGGTCGGGGCGGGAACGGGACGACTGGCTGCGACCGTCCTGGAGGCGCTGGCGGCCGGCGGGTCCTTGCCCGATAGATACGCGATTCTGGACGTCAGCGCCGATCTGGCCGAACGTCAGCGCGTGCTGTTGCATACTTTGCCGTCGAGCCTGCGTGAGCGCGTAGTCTGGCTCGAACGCCTGCCCGAACGTCCGTTTCGGGGAGTGATCCTGGCGAACGAAGTTCTGGATGCACTGCCATTGCACCGTTTCACGATGCGGCAGGGCCGGTTCCATGAGTTGGGCGTCACGCTTGCCGGCTCATCATTCGCCGAACACGAGATGCAGCCCTCTGCCGCACTGGCGTCGGCGTGGAGCGCCATGCTCCCCGAACTCTCCGAGTCGCTGCCCGACGGATACCGATCCGAGATCTGCCTGCGGGTGGAGCCGTGGATCGCCACCTTGGGTGGCTGTCTCGAGCAGGGCGCAATTGTGCTGTTCGACTACGGCTTGCCGCGCGCTCACTACTATCATCCCCAGCGGCTCGACGGCACGCTGCAGTGCCACTTCAGACAACGTGCGCACAACGACCCCTTTGTTAATTTGGGTGTGCAAGACATCACCGCCTGGGTCGATTTCACCCGCGTAGCCGAAGCCGCGGTGGCCGCGAACCTCGAGGTGCTGGGGTTCGTGACGCAGGCGGCGTTTCTGTTGGCTACCGGTATCGAAGCTTTTGCGGCCGAGGCGACCGGTACCGTGGAGCGTGCGCGCCGGGCGGGAGAAGCGCGGCGATTGCTGCTCCCGGGCGAAATGGGCGAGGCGTTCAAGGTAATGGCGCTGGGTAAGAACTACGACACTGCGCTCACCGGCTTTTCATTGCAGGATCTGCGAAGATCCCTGTAAGGCTGACGCGATAACATAATATCCGCCCTTTAGGCTTGGCTCCCCCGGCGCAGGCGCGCTCGACTGGGCGTCTTGCCCGGTGGTCCGCTGGCGTCCGGTTAGACGCCCGAAGCAACTTGCGAGAACAGCTGTGTCCGAAACCCTCAATACGGTTTATCTCGGCATCATCGAAGGGATTACCGAGTTCCTGCCGATTTCCAGCACGGGTCACCTGCTCGTTGCGGAGCATTGGCTCGGGCAGCGCTCCGAGCTGTTCAATGTCGCCATTCAGGCCGGCGCCATTCTGGCCATCGTGCTGATCTACTGGCGTCGGCTGCTCAGGATGGTCACCGGACTGCACGATCCGGTGAACCGCGATTACACCGTGAAGTTCTGCGTATCGGTGCTGATCACGCTGTTGCTCGGATATATCGCCACGCGCCTGGGGTTCAAGCTCGGCGACGCCGTGCTACCGATCGCCATTGCGATGTTGGTCGGCGGAGTGCTGATTCTGGCCATCGAGCGGGTGATCGCCGGTAAGCCGCAGGTCGAGACGCTGACTTGGAGTGTCGTCGTCTGGGTGGGACTGGCGCAGATCATGGCGGGCCTGCTTCCGGGGACGTCGCGATCCGCAGCAGCGATTTTCGCAGCAATGCTGGCGGGGATGACGGCTCGGACGGCGGCCACGGAGTTCGCCTTCCTGGTCGGCATTCCGATCATGTTCGTGGCCACGGGGTATGAGTACCTGAAGCAACGGCATGGCGCGCCTGGCGCAGCGCCCGAAGACTGGAACGCATTGGCGGTCGGCTTTGTGGTGTCGGGGATCGTCGCATTCGTGGCGGTGAAGTGGCTGCTTCGGTATGTGCAGTCCCACCGGTTTACGGTGTTTGCCTGGTATCGCATCGTGCTCGGAGCGCTGCTGTTGGCTCTGGTAGCCAACCGGACGCTGGCGTAGCGCGCCCGGCCGAGTGGTAGGCGGGACCGCTCAGGCCGCGCCGCGTTGTCAGGGCGCTCAGAGCCTGGCCGTGCACCGCCCCGGGGCAGTCCGGCCCGACCTAGTGATGGTCGGCGAACTTCAGGGCGGCCAGGGCTTCCAGGCGCAGCGTGCGGAGTTTTTGGCCGATGGCTCGGCCCTCGAGGCCGGCGCGGTCGGAGTCAGAGAGCGTGATGGATGCGGCTACGTCGCGGGCGTGCCTGAGGTACGCGGGCTGAGGGTAGGGGCGATTTTCCATTCCAGTGCGGCCGCGGGCGTCTGATTCGCACGCCAGCAGGAAGTCGGAGAAGCGTTCAGGACGACGGAAGGCGTCGGATGTTTCCAGGAACTTCAGCAAGGTGCTCGGCAGCAGCTCTTCCGCTTTGTGGACGAGGATGTGATGCCGGCATACGAGCACGGCCAATTCGCGGTAGCCGTTGGGTACCTTCAGGCGATCGGACATCGCTTCGACCAGTGACACGCCGGCTTCTTCATGGCCGCGATGACTGGGCAATACGCTAGCGGGAGTCAGGGCTTTACCCAGATCATGCGCGAGTACTGCATAGCGAACTGCAGTTGAGGCGCCAGCGTTCGCCGCGTATAGCAGAGAGAGCATCACGTGCACACCCGTGTCGATCTCCGGATGCCACTTCGGCGGCTGCGGCACGCCGAACAGAGCGTCCACCTCCGGAAAGATCACCTTGAGCGCACCGCAGCTGCGTAGCGTCTCGAAGTACACGTCAGGTCGCGACTCGTCGAGCGCGCGCTCAGTCTCTTGCCAGACGCGTTCGGGCACGAGTGCGTTGGCTTCGCCCGACTCCGTCATCCTGGTCATCAGCTCGCGCGTATCCTCTGCGACACGAAAGCCGAGGTCGGCGTAACGGGCGGCGAAACGCGCCACTCGCAAAATCCGCACCGGATCTTCGATGAAGCTTTCTGATACATGGCGCAGGACACGCGCCTCCAGGTCGCGGCGACCCCCGTACGGATCGACGATCTCGCCGGTAGAACTCTCGGCCATGGCGTTGATCGTGAGATCGCGCCGCCTGAGGTCCTCCTCCAGAGTGACTTCCGGCGAGAATTGTGTCGTGAAGCCTCTGTATCCCGGAGCGACCTTGCGTTCGAGGCGCGCCAGCGCGTACTCCTCGTGCGTTGTCGGATGCAAAAAAACCGGAAACTCCCGGCCGACCGACACATATCCGTCGCGCTCCAGATCCTCCGGCCGCGCGCCGACGACTACCCAATCGCGCTCGTGCACCGGTCGCCCCAGCAACCGATCCCGAACCGCACCGCCGACCAAGTACACTTCCATTCACCTATGTTAGCCGAATCCCGTCCTCGCCCCCGTGCGGCATTTTGCAAAGGGTTGTTGGCGGCGGTCCTGGCCGCGGCGCTGCCCGGGTGTGGCACGATGTATCTCGCGCAGGCGGCCGCCGGTCAATGGCAGGTGCTGCACAAGCGGCGGCCCATCGAGTCCGTGGTGCTCGACAAGCGCACGCCGGAGCCGGTTCGTCAGACTCTGTTCGAAGTTCGCGATGCGCGCGAGTTCGCCTCACAGGAGCTGAAGCTGCCGGACAATCGCAGCTACCGCACTTATGCGGACATCGGTCGCCGGTATGTCGTTTGGAATGTGGTGGCGACCCCGGAGTTCTCTGTCGATCCGCAGCGTTGGTGCTTCCCCATCGCCGGGTGCGTGGCCTACCGAGGTTACTTCAAGGAGCAGCGGGCAAAGGCCTTTGCCGCCGCGCTGGCGAAGCAGGGGTTCGATGTCACGGTGGGCGGCGTAACGGCTTATTCGACGTTAGGGAAATTCGCCGATCCCATCTTGAACACGATGCTGGGTTATGGTGATTCGGAACTGGCGGCGACGATGTTTCACGAACTGGCGCATCAACTTCTGTACGTGAAGAACGACTCCGAGTTCAACGAGTCCTTCGCGATGACTGTGGAAGCAGAAGGTCTGCGGCGATGGCTCAAACTGCACGGCCAGTCCGACGCGCTCGCTCAATACCAGACAAGTCGCGCACAGGAGCGCGCATTCATAGAGCTGTTTACCCAGGTTCGCGGGCGACTCGCCCGGCTGTACGCATCCGCAGTCCCTGTGCCTGAGATGCGGCGCAGGAAAGCTGAAATCCTGGCGCAATTGGCGAACGATCTGGTGGCTCTCGAACGTCGCCTGAAGGTGCACTACCCCCTCTACGACGAGTGGGTCGCGCAAGGGCTGAATAATGCGCAGTTGGCCTCGATGGCGACCTATTTCGACTGCATACCCGGCTTCGAGCGGCTGCTGGCCGAACAGGACGGCGATCTGCCGCGGTTCTATGAAGCCGCTCGTCAACTGGCCAAACTGCCGCGCGCCGAGCGGCACGAGAAGCTGTGCAATGCGCCTGTCGCCCGGTGATGCAGCTACCGTCTGTTCAGGTTCTGTCGTCGCGGTAGAGTTCGAGTTGTGCCTGCTCGGACATGGAGCCCAGATAGAGCGGCAGCAGACTCTCCATGTGCTGAGGCTCGATTCCCAGGATGGCGCAGCCATCCTGCCGACACACACTGTCCAGCGTGAGCGAACGGTAATTGTCGAGTGAGAAAGGCTTGCCGGGCAAAAGACCCATGACCAGTCCCTGCAGGCGTGCGACGAAGTCGGGAAGTCTGATGATGTGGCAGGGCACGTGGGCTGCTTTGGCCGTGGTGCGAACGATCTGTTCCAGTGTCATGATGTCCGGACCACACAGCTCATAGGTGTCGTTCAAGCTGCCCCGCAAGTAGAGCACGCGCACAAACGCATCGGCGACGTCCTGTGCACTGATGGGCGCGAACCGGGCCTGTGATCGAGCGAGCGGCAGTATTCCCCCGGACAACTTGAGAAGTTTGGCGAAGCGGCGCGTCAGCGAGTCGCCGGACCCGAAAATCACAGAGGGCCGGAAGATTGCCCACTCCAGGTCGGACGGGGCCTCGCGTACGCGCGCTTCCGCGGCCGCTTTGCTGCGCAGATATTGGCTAGGTGCCTGCTCCCCTGCGCCCAATGAACTCATATGGAGGAGCCGTCGAACCTTGGCGGCCGCCGCGGCCGTCACAACCTTGGCCGCCAGCTCGGTGTGAACGGACTCAAAGCGACAGCCTGCGGTTTCGTTAAGAATGCCGACGAGATTGATGACCACGTCGACGCCGGTGAACAGCTGCCCGAGGACTCGCGCGTCGTGAATATTGGCAACGGTCAATTCGACCGTATCCAACACCCTCAGCTGCACACCCCTGGAACGATTCCGCGTAGGCACTCGCACCCAGTGCCCATCTGCGACCAGCCGTGCGACCAAGTCGGTGCCCACGAAGCCGGTGCCGCCGAGCACACAGATCGTCAAACCCGAAGGGTGCGCGTCGAACATGACAAGCGACACGCAATTGTCGTACCGCGACAGTCCGCATCGGTCACGGATCTTCGCGGCACGTCAGGTGTTCCGCCGGTGCTCGAATCGAGTCTCCCCGGCGGAATTTTTTAGCGTAGGGGCACCAGAATGATGGTGTTCCCGCGTCTGACCTCCAGCACCAGGACGGACGCACCCTTGGCGCGTTCGCGCAGTTGCTGCAGGTTGGTCACTTTTCCGCGATTGGCGCTGACGATGATGTCGTTATTGCGCAGGCCCGACTGTGCCGCAGCACTTCCCGGTTCCACGCTCTTGACCAGCGCACCGGCCTGATCCGGCGCATCACCGAGCGTGGCGCCCTCGAAGGCTGCGTGAATGCTTTCGACCGAGGTGGTCGTGTTCGTCGCCGTGTCGGAAATAATTGCGGTCACGCGCACCGGTTTGCCTTCGCGCAACAGGCCGACGTCGACTTTGTCCCCGACCCGCAATAGGCCGATGGCGTTGCGCAATTCGCCATTGGACTTCACGGGCTGGCCGTTCACCGAAACGATGACGTCCCCCGTACGGATGCCGGCCCTCTGCGCCGGGGAATCGTCGACCACCTGCGATACCAGCGCACCTTCCGCGCTGGACAGGCCCAGCGATTTGGCGATGTCGGGCGTAACTGTGTACATGCTGACGCCGAGCAATCCGCGCTTGACGGAGCCGTACTTGATCAGCTGGTCCATGACGCTATGGGCCATGTTCACCGGGATCGCGAAACCGATACCGATATTGCCGCCGCTCCTGGAGAGAATTGCCGTATTGATGCCGATGAGCTCGCCGCGCAGGTTCACGAGCGCTCCGCCCGAGTTGCCCGGGTTGA
>FTJL01003501.1_pt2 | contig 12211 bp, 14 predicted proteins | sample 1658551 | NCBI WGS metagenome assembly FTJL01 (sample SAMEA3914835, study PRJEB12502) | metagenome | biome: forest; material: soil | place: Canada | collected 2011-07-03 | depth 0.3 m
ATCGGCCAGATCAGCCACTCCGACGCCGGCCCCAGGCGGAGCACCACTCCAGCGCCGAACACCCCCAGGGCCACGCCGGTGATGAACAGGATGGCCAGGAACCCGGCCAGGGCCGCACCGTAGGTCAGCAGCGAGAGTCCGAAGGCCAGCCTGGCGACCAGGAGCATGACGGCCAGGCCGATCAGGCTGGTGCAGATGGCGGCGGCGACGAGACCCGTCAGATATTCGGAGATCCGCATCGGCGTGGCGAACACGTTCAGGAAGTTGCGCGACCAGACGTCCTCAAACAGGGCCATGGTCACCCCCTGCATCACCCGGGTGAGGAATCCCCAGAGCAGCACCGCGCCCAGCAGCGCCGGCACCAGCCGCATCCCCGGCGTGGACACCCCTGCGAAATAGCGGGTGATGAAGCCCCACAGGATCACGTCGATGGCCACCCAGGCGAACAGCGGGAACACCCGGGCGGGACTGCCCCGGTAGAGGTAGGCCTGGCGCAGGACGATGGCGAAGGCGCGGCGCAGGCTCATGACGGGCGCGCCTCCCCTTCCAGGGTCTCGTTGGCGAGCTCGACGAACAGGTCCTCCAGACTGGCCGCCCCGTGGGTCTGGATCAGGGCCTGCGGTTCGCCCTGCAGAAGGATGCGGCCCCGCGAGATGAAGATTACCCGATCGCAGACCTCCGTGACCTCGTACATGTTGTGGCTGGTCCACAGCACCGCCTCGCGGCCGCCCGTGGCGAAGCGCTGGATGTGGGCGCGGATCTCGCGCGCGGTGGCCGGATCGATGGAGGCCGTAGGCTCGTCGAGCAACAGCAGGCGCGGCCGGTTCAGCATGGCCTTGGCCAGGGCGACACGGGTCTGCTCGCCCGAGGACAGCACCCCGCACTTGGTTCTGGCGAAACGCTCCAGGTCGAACTCGGCCAGCAGTTCGCCGATGCGGCCCTTGAGGTCCCTCACCTCGTAGATCATTCCGAAGATGCGCAGGTTCTGCTCGACCGTCAGATTGCCGGGCAGCGGCGCGTAGACGGCGGCGAAGTTGGTGCGTGACAGCGCTTCGCTGCGTTTCCTGGCGACATCGAGGCCTTCGATCAGGATCTGGCCCGAGCTGGGCTGCAGGACTCCGAGGACCATGTTGATGATGGTCGTCTTGCCGGCGCCGTTGGGCCCGACCAGCCCGACGATCTCCCCGCCCCTGACCTCGAACGAGACGCCATCGACGGCGCGTACGGCGCCATAGGCCTTATGAAGGTCGGCGGCCCTGAGGACCGGAGCATCGGGATCGGCGGAGGTCACGGCCAAGTCCTAGCCGGGCCGGAGGCCGGCCTCAATGATGGCGCCTGTGCTTGCGCGCCGGACGACGGGCGTGATGGGCATGGCCGCGGTGATGCGGCGCGGCCGGCGCCGCCTCGGCCCTCGCCGGCAGGGCGGCGGGGGGCGCCGAGCCCGACCAGCTGGCTTCCACCAGTTCGGAGACCCTCTGCATGAAGGCCAGGCGCTCGGGCGTGCCGGCGCGGGTATGGGCGATGAACACGGCCACCGCATAGAGGTGCCCGTCCGGCGCGGTCAAAAGGCCCACGTCGTTGATGCCCACCGAGGCGCCCCTGAGATCGGGACCGGTGCCGGTCTTGTGCGCCAGCATCCAGCCGTGCTCGAGCCCGCCTTTCAGCCGCCGCTTGCCGGTGCGTACCTTGTCCATGATCCCGATCAGCCGCTCGGTGGAGGCCGGCGAGAGCAGCTTGCCCTTGCCGAGCGCGGCCAGGCCCTCGACGGTGCCGATGGGTGTCGCGCCATCGATGGGATGGCTGACGTAGTTGGCCAACGTCGCCTCACGCAGCTTCATCGGCAGCCGCGAACGCTCCAGCGTCAGGGCCGAGGTGCCGGCGAACTCCGGCTTCCAGTTCAGCCCGTTGATCACCGCCTGCAGATGCTTCTCGTCCATGCCCAGCCGCACGCCGGCGACGCCCTTCAGCGCCAGGATCGCCTGGATGCGCCGCACCCCGCCGGCGCTCTGGATCACCAGATCGTTGGCGGCGTTGTCGCTGTCGCGGATGGCCCGGACCAGCAAATCGCTGAGGGTGGTGGTGAAGGTCGGTTTCACCAAGACCTGGATCGGTTCGTTGAAGACGCTGAGGTCCTGGCGGCCAATGGTCAGGCTCTGGCCGAGATCGATCATCCCGCGGTCCACCTGGTCGAGCAGGCCGACCGCCGCCCAGACCTTGGAGACGCTCTGCTGCGGGAACGGCCGCTCGCCCTGCCAGGACGCGATCCAGCCGTCGTTCACATCGAACACCGCCACCCCCACGTCGCCGGGGAAGCTCTTGGACAGCCGTTCGAGGTTGGCCTGGAAGGCCTCCGGCGCAGCGTGGGTTGGCTGAACCGGCGGCGCGGCGTTGACCACCTTGGCGGCCGGGGCGGGCGCCCGGCGGGCGATGCGCAGGGCTGGCGGGGCGGCCTTGTCCAGGGATGCCGAGACGCCCCCGGCGGCCAGGACCAGACAGGCGGCGACCAGGGCGATCGTTATCTTTGCTTCCGACACGATCCCCTCAACGCACGAACGGGCCCTCGGGACCATGCATAGAGGAGTTTCCGGCGAGTCGTCGCCTGCGGATCGTCAGGGGCGAAATCAGGCCGCCGGCGCGGGCGGCGGGGCGATTACGCTGCCCCCGGTCGGGAAGCGGACTTCGCGGCCGGCAATTTGCCGACAGCGCCTCACACCGCAACAATGGGGGCTCGATTCCCGTGCCCATCCGAAAGGGAGCGCCCGCCGGTGGCTATCCGCAGGCCCAACCTCGCCAAGCCGCCCCCTGCCGTCCTCGCGCCGGCCCAGGCGCGCGGCGACCTGGCCATGGATGGCTACATCACGGTGAAGGCTGTGCAGCTGGCGGAGATCATCAGCCGCGGCGCCAGCCAGGTGTTCGAGACCCGTTTCGGCGTGAAGAACACCGAGCTCAGGATCCTCGTGCACCTGGGACGCCAGGCCCTGGCGGTGAACGAGCTGGCCCGCCGCACCCACGTCGACAAGGGCTGGATCAGCCGCTCGCTGAAGGGTCTGGAGGAGCGGAACCTTGTGGTGCGCACGCCCCATCCCAGTGACGCCCGCGCCTCGCTGGTCAGGCTGACCGATGAGGGGGAGGCCCTGGTGCAGAGCTTCGCGCCGGTCGCTGCGGCGCGGAACCGTCGCCTCCTGGCCGGGCTGGACGAGGACGACGTCTACCAGTTGTTCGACGCCCTGATCCTTAGCGCCGAGGACATCCTGATGAATCCGGACCGCGTGGGGCCCGAACCGCTGCCGCCCGGACGGCGCAGGCGCGGCGGCTGATCAGCCTCTCAGTGACCGGGCGATCCGCTCGATGGCCTCGGGCGCCAGGTCGATGGCGAAGGGCAAGCCGATGGTGGAGACCGCCAGGCTGTCGGTGACCTCCAGCGAGGTTCTGGCCAGATCCGCAAACGCGGGATGCCGGTGGCAGCCCGCGCCCCACCATTGCCGCGTCTCCACCCCCTCAGCCTTGGCCGCCGCGGCGAGGACCGAGGCGTGGTCTGGGGGCACGGCGACGATGCAGGTGGTCGACACCCAGCTGACGCCCCAGCCCGGCTGGAAGGCGACGCCGGGGTCCAGGGCCAGGGCCATGCGAAGCTGTTGGCCGGCGCGCAGCAGCCGGATGCGGGTGTTGGGCCAGGCGTCCAGCGAGGCCAGCCCCACCGCGGAGGCGTATTCGCTGAGCTTGGCGTTGGTGCCGGAGCTGTCGGACAGGCGCGGCGTGCGGAAACCGAAGTTGGACTCCTCGCGCACCCGCTCGGCGAAATCGAAGTCCTCGCTGGCGACGAAGCCGCCTTCGCCGCAGCCCAGCGCCTTGGTGGCGTGCAGGCTCACGGTCACCGGCACAGGCGCGCGGTCCAGGCCGTCGAAGCCGGCCGCGCAGTCCGCGACCACGGGGATGCCTGTCTCCTGGCGGAAGTCGGCCCAGGCCTGAAGGTCCATCGGTCGTCCGAAAGCCGAGACGGGGATCACCGCAGCGACCTTGCCGGGCGCCTGGCGCAGCGCGGCGCGGACGGCGGCCGGGTCCAGCATCCAGGTCTCGGGATCCACGTCCAGCAGCCACGGGGTCAGGCCCGCCTGGATGGCGGCGTGGGCGGTGGCCACGAAGGTCCACGCCGGCACGGCGCAGAAGCCCTCGGTCGCGCCGGCGGCTTTCAACGCCAGGGTGATGGCCTGGGTGCCGTTGGCGCAGGTGATGATGCGGGTGGGCCGGGCGAATCGCTCGGCCAGGCGCGCCTCGAGTTCCAGCGCCAGGGGGCCCAGGTTGGCGTACCAGCGGTTGGCGTCGATGCGTCTGAGATAGGGCTCGATCGCCTCGACGGTCGGCAGCAGGGGCCGGGCGACGCTGATCGGCTCGGGCTGCGAGAGGGGGAGCGGCTGGGCGAGGGCCAGATTGGATCCAGGGGCCATGGGTCGAGCTCACGTTCGGACCCGATGGTCATCCCGCCTTGGTTAACAAAATGGCTCAGCTTTCAGGGCGGATTAACCATGTCCGCCCCAGCTTCGGAGTGATCCGATGGATGGCCAAACGATGATTCCACCCTCCGACCCCGCCCTGGCCTGCGACCTGATCGCCGAGGGCCACGCCGAAGCCCTCGCCGAGCAGAGCCGCGCCCGCATCGCCGAGCAGCCGGCCGACTACACGGCTCGCTATCAGCTGGCCGCCGCCCTTTACGGCGCCGGGCGGGTGGACGAGGCCAAGGCCGAGCTGGACCAGGCGCGGCTGCTGCACGGCCTTCTGGTGATGAAGCAGTGGGGGGCCGACCTCGAGAAGCTGCAGACTAGTTCCGCCTACGCCGTCAACATCGCCAGGGCGCTCTACGCCGATAACCATGTGGCCCTGGCCAGCCTCGCCTACGCCGCCGCCATCGACGCCGGCGCCAAGGATCCCCAGACCCTGCTGTCGCGAGCGCTTTCGCTGCAGCACCAGGGCTTGGCCGAGGACGCCGTCGCCGCTTTCGAGGCGGTGGGCCGGATCTGTCCCACCGCCGAGGTCACCCAGTTCGCCCTCCCCGCGCTGTTCGCGGTGGACAACGGAACCGTGCGCCACGCCGCCGCCGCCCGCCGCTGGGCCAGCCTCTATGCGCCGCCCCGGCCGGCCCCGCCCTTCGCCAACAGCCGCTCGGCCGACCGGCCGCTGCGCATCGGCTATGTCGCCCCGAGCTTCGTGAAGACCCAGTCGCGTCAGTTCGTCACGCCGATTCTCGACAACCACGATCGGGCCCGCGTCGAGGTCTTCGCCTACGCCAACCAGCCCGAGGACGAACCCTACGCCGCCCCGGTGCACATGCGCTCGCTGGGGGGACTGGACGATCACCGGGCCGCCGAGCTGATTCGCGGCGATCGCATCGACATCCTGATCGACTGCTGGGGCCACAACGCCGGCAACCGGCTGACCATGTTCGCCCTGCGTCCCGCGCCGATCCAGGTCAGCTGGCTGAATTACCAGCAGACCACCGGCATGAAGGCGATGGACTATGTGATGCAGGTCGATGTGGTCGACAGCCCCGGCATGGCGGGCCTGTTCGAGGAGCAGATCTGGCGCACCGGAGACTCCTGCTGCGCCTTCCGTCCCGACCCGGCGCCGCAAAGCCTGCACGCGCCCTGCCTCGTCCGGGGCCACGTCACCTATGGCGCCTTCATCAATCCCGCCAAGCTGACCGATCAGACCGTCGATCTGTGGGCGGCGATCATGCGGGGCAGCCCCAAGTCGATGCTGATCCTGAAGTACCAGTACTTTCGCGATCCGGTGCTGCAGATGACCACCCAGACCCGCTTCCTGGCCCGGGGCGCCGATCCCGACCGGATCGAGTTCCGCGGCCGCAGCTCGGGCGCCGAATACCACTCCGAATTCGCCGACATGGACCTGTGCCTGGCCGCCGCGCCCTGCCCCGGCGGCACGACGCTGCTGGAAGCGCTGAGCCACGGCGTGCCGGTGCTGACGCTGGCGGGCGACGATTTCTATTCCCGGATCGGGGCGGCCGTGGTGGCGCCGGCCGGCTTCCCCGACCTGGTGGCCGACAGTCCCGAGGCCTATGTGGCCAAGGCCTGCGCCCTGGCCGCGGATCACCAGGCGCTTCAGGCGTTGCGCGACCGGGTCCCCGCAGGTTTCGGGGCCGCCCCCTATCGCGACGAAGCCGGCATGGCGCGCCGGTTCGAGACGGCCTACCGGGCGATGTTCCAGCGTTGGTGCGAAGCGGCCGAAGCCGCCTGACCCGCCTCGATGGAGCGCAGGGTCTCGGCAAGGTGGCGGACCCGGGCTTCCGACGCGCCGAAGATGCGCCCCTCGGCGTCGAGGTCGTAGCGGCGACTGACGCGCTGGCAGATCTGGTGATCCTCGTCGAACACCTGCCGATTGAACGGCGTCGCCGCGTTCAGCAGCGTCTCGACCACGCCCTCGGACCCCGGCGCCGTCCGCGATCCATAGAGGCGGGTGGTGAACCAGCTGCGGTGCGCACCGCCTGACGGGAAATAGGTCTGCAGCGCATAGGAATAGCCGAAGGTCGAGGAGACCATGGCGAAGGGGAAGAGGTAATAGGCGCAGTAGCCTTCGAAGGCCGCCCTGATGTCGAAGAAGCGGCGAAGCCCCTTCAGGCCCCTGGCCGTCCGCTCCGAGCCGATGCGCGCGTGGTAGGCCGAGTTGAGGCCGGCGAAGCTGTCCGTCTCCTCGGTGAAGGCCATCGGCGCCAGGGTGCCGGGATGCACGTTGTTGATGTGGTAGGCCTCGAGCGCGTTCTCCGCGGCCACCCGCCAGTCGGCCTGGAAGTCGATGGTGTAGAGGTCTCTAGCGGTGGCCATGTCTCCGGAGATGTCGGCCAGGGTGGGACCAAAGGCGTCGAGCTGCGCGGCCAGGCTCATCACCGGCTGGACCCCCACGAACAGGAAGTCGCCCCACCACTCGGTCCGGAAGCGGTTGATCACCGCCTTCTGGAGGTCGCATGCGGAAAACTGCTGGGGCCGCGCCACGCGCACCTCGCCGCCCCGCACCGCCCAGCCGTGATAGGGGCAGATCGCCCGGGCATTGCCGCGATCCTCGGCGAAGAAACGGCCGCCGCGATGCGGGCAGACGTTGTCGAAGGCGATGACCTCGCCCCCGTCGTTATGCAGCACCAGCTCCCCGGCCGCCCAATCCAGGCGCACGAAGTCGCCGGGCTGGGCCAGCTCGCTGCGGTGCGCCGCCAGGTGCCAGTAGTCGCGGATCAGGGTCTCGACGGGGACGGCCACGGTCAGAGGGTCCTCGCCGGCTGGGCGTAGACGGTGGTCTCGCTCTTGACGTTGCGGACGACGACGGCGCCCGCGCCGATGATGCAGCTGTCGCCGATGGTCACCCGGGGCAGGACCCGCGCGCCCGATCCGAACAGGCAGGTGTGGCCGGACTTCACCCATCCGGTCAGATCGACATAGCTCGACAGCGTGCAGCAGGGCCCGACGCTGGCGTCGTGTCCGACGCTGGAGAAAGCCCCCACCTGCACGAATTCCCCGACATGCGCGTCGGCCGAGGCATGGGCGTAGAGGCCCAGCACCGCGCCGGTGTCGATCCTGGCCGAGGTCGAGACCCAGGCCGTGGGGTGGATCAGGGTCGCGAAGGGCGCGCCCGCGGCCTTCAGCCGCTCGGACACCGTCGCCTTGCCTCCCGGCGTGCCGATGGCCATGACCAGCGCCTGGTCGGCCGTGGGTTTGAAGCTGCTGATCGCCCCCAGCTGCGGCAGGCGGCTGCCGAAGGCGGCCATCGGATCATCGCCATCGTCGATATAGCCGGCGAAGCCGCTGCCCGAGCCTTCGAGGCCGGGAGCGAACCAGTCGAGGATCTCCCGCGCCAGAGCGCCCCCGCCGACCAGCACATAGTCGGTCATGCCGAATAGCCTCCGTCGACGACCAGGGTGGTCCCGGTGATCCAGCGGGCTGCCGGCGAGAGCAGGAACAGGGCGGCGGCGGCCACGTCCTCGGGACGGCCCATGCCCAAGGGATGGGCGGCGGCATAGGCGTCCGCCCCGCCTTCGCCGAGACTGGAGGTGATGCGGTCGTGCATCGGCGTCTCGACCCCGCCGGCGGCCAGGGCGTTCACGCGGATCTCACGCGGCGCCAGCTCCACCGCCAGGGCCCGCACCGCCCCTTCGATCGCCGCCTTGGCCGCGGAATAGGCGGCCATGCCAGCCCGTCCGCGGTGTGCGGCCACCGACGACATCAGGACCAGCGACGCGCCGGGCGCCATCACCCCTTGCCGCGCCGCCGCTCGCGCCAGCCCGAAGGCGCCGTCCACCGCCGCGCCGAACACCGCCTGGATATTGGCCGGCTTGGTCAGCCGGGTGGGCAGGATCAGCGCTTCGCCGGCGGAATGGAAAACGCCGTGCAGACCGCCGGCGTCCTTGGACGCCTCCAGCACCAGCGCGGCCGCCGCGTCGGCGTCGGACACGTCGCTGACCTTCGCCTGATGCCCTGCGCCGGCCAGGGCGCCGATGGTCTGGTTCAGCCTCGCCTCGTCCCGGCCCACGCCCACGACACGGCCGCCGCAGGCGGCGATCATCTCGGCCGCCGCGCGGCCCAGTCCCGAGCTCGCGCCGGTCACCAGCACCACCCGTCCGGCCATGGCGTCGGCTGCGAAGATCACAGGTAGAGGGTTTCGGCAGCGGCCAGGGGATCGGTCTGCATCAGCGCCGCGCCCCAGGAATAGCCGACCCCGAAGCCCACCAGGGCGATCTTCGCCGGGGCCGAGGTGATCCGCTCGGCCAGGTCGGTGGTCAGCACCAGGGGCAGCGTCGCCGAGGAGGTGTTGCCGAAGCGGTCGATGTTGATCGGCGCCTGCTCGGGCCGGGCGCCGATCTTCTTGGCCAGGTGGTTCAGCATGAAGCGGTTGGCCTGGTGCAGGACGAAGGCGTCGACCTCCTGCGCCGTGCAGCCCGCGTGGGCGAGGGTCTCGGCCACCAGCTTGGGCACCGCGCGCAGGGTGAAGGCGAACACCTCCCCGCCGTCCATGTAGAGATGTTCGGGGTTGAAGGGCCGGGTCCGGCGGGGATCCTCGGCCGGCTCGCGGAAGCCGCCGGCGGGCACGATCAGGTTGGAGGCGCCGGCGCCGTCGGTGCCGAGCACGAAGGTGGTCACCGGCGCGGCGTCATCGTGCTCCAGGGCCGTGGCCGTCCCCGCATCGCCGAACAGCAGCGCCGTGCCGCGGTCGTCCGGATCGACGATGGGGCTGATGGTGTCGCCGGCCATCAGCAACACCCGCCCGCACCCGGCCGCGATCAGGGTCGAGGCCAGCCACAGGCCATAGACATAGCCCGAGCAGCCGAGCCCCACGTCGAAGGCCTGGCAGTGGGGCGCCAGTCCCAGCCGGCCGTGCAGCACGCAGGCGGTGGCCGGCAGGCGCTGGTCGGGAGTCTGGGAGACGAAGATCAGCGCGTCGACGCTCGCGCGCGGCCATGCGAGCCGTTCCAGCAGACGCTCGCCGGCCGCGAGGCAAAGGTCCGAGGTGGTCTGCCCGGGGGAGACCCAATAGCGGGTCTCGACCCCGATCATCCTGGAGACGTCGCGCACCACGTCCTCGCCGAAACGCGGCGCGAAATCCGCATTGTCCAGCCGCCGCGCCGGCAGGGCGCTGACCACGCCGCGCATGCGCACGCCGGGCAGGGCGAAGCCCGGGACGCCCGTCGGGGACTTGAGCGACTGGAAGGTCACGCCGCCTCGGCCCGCCCCGCCAGGGCTTCGATGTCCGAGACCGTCTTGCAGGCGGCCAGCGCCTTGCCGTTCAGCAGCTTGTCGAAGCAGCTGTCGACCAGGGCGATCACCGACACGATGGCCAGCGAGTCCCAGTTGTGGCTCTCCAGGTCGAAGTCGGGGGAGATCTCGCTCTCGTCGACCTCGAAGATCTCGGCCAGCCCGGAAGTGAATGCGTCCATGTGTCTAACTCCTCAGATCAGGACCTCGGCCGCCGCCCAGGCGTAGCCGACCCCGAATCCGACCAGCAGGGCGCGGCGGGGCGAGGCGCCCCCGTCCTGCAGATAGGGCTCGAGCGCGAGCGGGATGGTCGAGGATACTGTGTTGCCGCAGTGCTCCAGGCGGCGGACGAACCTTGCGTCCTCCACGCCGAGCTTGCGTTGCAGCTTGTCGAGCAGAAGCGCGCTGGCCTGGTGCAGCACCACCAGGTCGTAATCGCCGATGACGCGGCCGGACTTGGCCATCACCTTGGCCACCGCCTCGGGAACGGCCTTGAGCGCGAATGCCATCACCTCCGCGCCATTCATGAAGAGATTGGCGGGGCCGCGGACATTCCCGGAGTCGTCGGTTTCGAGCTGCATGTCGCCGGCCGGGACCGGCATGCGCGCGCCGCCCGCCGGCACGATCAGGTTCTCAGCCCCCCGGCCGTCCGCGCCGAAGATGAAGGGGCCGATGGCGCGCTCGCCCGCCTCGGTGCGCCGCACCAGGGTCGCGGCGGCGGCGTCGCCGAACAGGGTCCGCACGCTGCGGTCCAGGGGATGGATGAACTTGGAATAGGTGTCGCCGGTGACCAGAAGCACGCAATCGGCCGCTCCGGTGGCGATCAGCCCCTCGACCATGGCCAGGGCGTAGACGAAGCCCGAGCAGCCCAGGCCGCTATCCATCACCCCGCAATCGGGCCTGAGACCCAGGCGCCGGTGCAGCAGGGTGGAGTTCCCCGGCAGGGCGTGGTCCGGCGTCTGGGTGCAGAACACCACAAAGTCGATCTCGGTCGGATCGGTCCCGGTCTCGGCCAGGAGTTTCAGCGAGGCCTTCTCGCCGAGATCCAATGCCGTCTCGTCCACGCCGGCGATGTGACGCTCGCGGATGCCGGTCTTGTCGATGATCTTGGGCGCGTCCCAGCCCGGGTAGAGCTCGGCCAGGACCTCGCTGGTCAGCACCCCCTCGGGGAACTGGCTCGCGATCGCTGAGATCTTGCCCGTCGCCATGACCAACCCAACGTCCACACGACGTGGACTCACCCAGGGCTGATAGTCCGGCCCAAAGGCTTAAGGCGGGATTAACCATAGGCCCGGCCGCGAGGGCGCCGGAGTCCGGCTAGGCCATTGTATTTCTGAGAAAAATTCGGCGAGTGGGGCCGCCGGCCAAAGGCTGCGACGTTGCGTCAGGCGGCCCCCGCCGGGCGGCTTTACTCGGCCTGGAGCCTGGACGCGGCCATCTTGCCGCTGCGCTGGTTGCGCTCGACTTCGAAGCTCAGCTTCTGGCCCTCGTTCAGGGTCGACAAGCCGGCGCTTTCCACCGCCGAGATGTGCACGAAGACATCGGCGCCGCCGTCATCGGGCTGGATGAAGCCGAAGCCCTTTTGACCATTGAACCATTTGACTGTGCCGGTTTGCATGATTTCCCCCTTCCGGGAATGAGTTCTTGGGCCCAAGTCGGGCGCCAAAATCAAATTTTCGGAGAGGGTCGCGTGGCGTCTCCGAAGCTGAATCATCAGAATTCTTCGGAAAACTTTCGAGCCAAATCGAAATTCGACCGCGGAATGATGCGCTCCCGATCCCGAATATCCAAGGGATTTCTCGGAAACCCATTCCGGCCCGGCCCGGATGTGCTACTGAAGCGCATGCAAATCCATCCAACCTGGGCGGCGCGACTCGACTGTCGCGCGGCGCGCGCCCTTCCCATGCACGCCGTCCGCACGGCGCGGGTCCGGAGGCTCCCATGAAACCCCCTCTTCCTCGCCGCGGCTCGGCCGCCGTCCAACTTCGCCAGCAGATCGAGAAAGCCGAGGCCGAAGGCCTGGACCGCGCCGGCATGATGCTGAAGCTGACCCACGCCGACGCCAGTTCGCTGAAGCGCGATCCCGAAGTCGCCATGGCCGACATCAGCTTCGCCGACGGCGTCATGCGCTTCCTCGGCGTGCGGGTGGTGGAGGGTGGGGTGGCGCAGAGCGAACTCGTCCCCGCCGAATGATCGCCGCCTCGCAGGCCGACCTGACGCCGGGCCGGGAAGACGCCGGGATGAGCGCAGCCTTGCTCCGCTCGGCCACGGGATCCTCCACCATGGCCGTGGCCGAGCGGAGCAAGGCTGCGCTCATCCCGGCGTCTTCCCGGCCCGGCGTCAGGTCGGCCTGCGAGGCGGCGATCATTCGGCGGGGACGAGTTCGCTCTGCGCCACCCCACCCTCCACCACCCGCACGCCGAGGAAGCGCATGACGCCGTCGGCGAAGCTGATGTCGGCCATGG
>FTJL01000042.1_pt1 | contig 12204 bp, 11 predicted proteins | sample 1658551 | NCBI WGS metagenome assembly FTJL01 (sample SAMEA3914835, study PRJEB12502) | metagenome | biome: forest; material: soil | place: Canada | collected 2011-07-03 | depth 0.3 m
GCCGGCGGAGCCTACGTGCCGGCCATGTCGGATGAAAACGTCATTGTGCGCAACCAGGGCCGGGTGTTTCTCGGGGGCCCGCCATTGGTCAAGGCGGCAACCGGTGAAGACATCGATGCCGAGTCACTCGGCGGCGCCGACGTCCACTGCCGCGAGTCCGGCGTATGCGATCACTACGCTCAGAACGATACTCATGCGCTGGCGATTGCCCGCGACATCGTCGGCAGGTTGCGGCCTCCTTTGGACACGAGACCCAAAGTTGCTGCACGGGAGCCGCTGTACGACGCGGACGAGCTTTACGGGGTAGTGCCTGCGAGTCTGCGCAAACCCTACGACGTCCGGGAAGTCATTGCACGTATCGCGGACGGCTCGGAGCTTGATGAGTTCAAACAGCTCTACGGCACGACGCTGGTTTGTGGGTTCGCCCACCTGTACGGGTATCCCGTGGGCATCGTCGCCAACAACGGGATTCTTTTTTCGGAGAGTGCGCTGAAGGGCACGCATTTTATTGAATTGTGCTCACGCGAGCACATACCGTTGCTGTTCCTCCAGAACATCACGGGCTTCATGGTAGGGCGCAAGGCGGAGGCCGGTGGAATCGCGAAGGATGGCGCCAAGCTCGTGACGGCAGTTGCTTGCGCGGAGGTTCCGAAACTCAGCGTCATCATCGGCGGCAGCTACGGAGCCGGCAACTACGCCATGTGCGGCAGGGCGTACTCGCCGCGCTTTCTGTTCCAATGGCCGAATGCGCGCATCTCAGTCATGGGAGGCGAGCAGGCGGCCAGCGTCCTGGGTACGGTCAAGCGCGACCAGTTCAAGGCGGCCGGCCGTGACTGGGCGGCAGAGGACGAAGAGAACTTCAAGCAGCCCATCCGGGATCAATACGAGCGGCAGGGTCACCCGTACTACTCCTCGGGACGTTTGTGGGACGACGGCATCATCGACCCTAGGGACACCCGCAGAATACTCGGGTTGTGTCTGACTGCCGTTCACAACGCGCCGACGCAGCAAACGCGATTCGGCATCCTGCGGATGTGACGGAACGGGAGCCGCCGAAGTGATCGACAGCCTTCTGGTTGCCAACCGCGGGGAAATTGCGTGCCGCATTTTCAGAACCGCACGACGAATGGGTATCCGAACGATCGCCGTGTATTCCGAGGCGGACGCTTCGGGCCGCCACGTGCGCGAGGCCGACTCCGCGGTATGCATCGGCGGAGCGGCACCCCGCGACAGTTATCTCAACATCGCCCGAATCATCGATGCGGCCAAAACAGCTGGCGCAGTCGCGATTCACCCGGGGTACGGATTTCTCTCGGAGAATGCGCAGTTCGCCCAAAGCTGTGAAGGCGCCGGGCTGGTGTTCGTAGGGCCGCCGGCGGCTGCCATGGCCGCTATGGGCTCGAAGACAGTCGCCAAGGCTCGAATGCGCAAGGCCGGTGTTCCGGTGCTGCCGGGCTATGACGGCGCGGAGCAGGAACTGTCCGACCTGGAGCGCGCAGCGCGCAAGCTACCTTTGCCCCTCATGATCAAACCCGCCGCCGGCGGCGGCGGCAAAGGGATGCGGATTGTTCGCCAACAGGCCGAGATCGGCGAGGCGCTTAGCTCGGCCCGCCGCCTGGCGCAAAGCGCATTCGGCGACGGCACGCTTCTCATCGAGCGCTTTCTGGAAGCGCCGCGCCATGTTGAGGTGCAGGTGTTTGCGGACTCCCGTGGTCAGTGTGTGCACCTGGGTGATCGCGACTGCTCCGTCCAGCGGCGGCACCAGAAACTGCTAGAGGAAGCGCCTGCGCCCGGCATTCCCGATCCGGTGCGCGAGCGGATGCGCGCCGCGGCTGTGTTGGTGGCCCGCGAGATCGGCTACGTCGGCGCCGGTACCATCGAATTCCTCTTCGACGGCGGCGAATTTTATTTTCTGGAGATGAATACCCGTTTGCAGGTGGAGCACACGGTTACGGAGGCGATCACCGGGCTGGACCTCGTCGAGTGGCAGATTCGTGTAGCCGGCGGAGAGGGGCTGCCGCTCGCACAGGACCAGATCAGTTTGCGCGGGCACGCAATGGAGGCGCGAGTCTGCGCTGAGGACCCGGAGCGCGACTTTCTCCCGAGCGCAGGTCACTTGCGGCTGCTCGAGTGGCCTCACGGCGAGTCGATCAGGGTTGACGAGGGGTTTGAGAGCGGCGATGAGGTGCCGGCGACTTACGATTCGCTGCTGGGGAAGGTTATTGCGTGGGCGCCTTCGCGAGAGCACGCGGCGGCCACGTTGGCGGGCGCACTGGATCGGACTTACTGCGCGGGTGTCCGTACGAACGAGCGATGGCTCGCGCGAATATTGCGCAACGATCGCTTTCTGGCAGCGCAGCATAGCGTTGCCTTCCTGCACACCTTCGGGGCCGAACTCGCGGGACCTGGCCAAGCCGACTTTCGATCGCAAGTGCTCGGTGCACTGATCGCCCACCGGTGGATCGCGGGAGTGTCTGCGGCCGCACCGGCTACTGCGCATGCGACCGCATCCGCGCTCGTACCCGCCGCCGCCGCACCCGCAACCCCCTGGGATGCGCGCGATGGTTTTTCTCCCAATCTGCCGGCGACGGTGGATTTCGCGCTGACCTGGGGAGAGAAGCTGTATCCGGTGAAGCTCACCTTCGAACGCGGAGTGCCTTATTCGGCGCAGGTCGCGGCACAGGAAGTGCCACTGGCCGATCTCTCGTTCCTGCCGGATGCCGTCTCGGTTCGCATGGGCGCGGTGCTGGTGAAGGCCCGGTACTGGGTCGACGACCACCGCGTGCATGTATGGCTAGGCCCGAATCACGATGATTTCACGTTGGAGGACGCGCGGGATCGCGAGTACTCAACGTCCGCAGCAAGTGGTGGCCTTACGACGCCGCTCCCAGGCGTAGTAGTCGCCGTGGCTGTGAAGGTCGGTCAGATCGTGAGCGCGGGTGAGTTGCTGATGGTTGTTGAGGCCATGAAAATGGAACACAGCATCGTGGCGCCCTCCGCGGGCACGATTAGAGCGATTTACAGCGCCCCGGGGGATCGCGTACCCGAAAACCAGGCCCTACTGGACCTGGACGTCACCGCATCGCAAAAAAAATAACCCACTCGGTGAGATATCCTTCCGTACTGCAGCAGAGTACCCGTTGCAGTTACTGTCACTTGCGTGAACGTTGTCGAGCGGGTGGTGTCGAGGGATAACGTGCAGACTGCTTTCCGCACGATAGGGACATAGCGTTTTCGACGTCTGGACGGGCACGGGACTGTGCGTACAGGTGTCCTTAGGCAGGTGACAGTAGCTGCGTTCGAGTTCAACGCTTATAGGCGCTCCCGGCACACGTCGGAGCTTGCCTGCACGGCGACGATGGGGCAGGATCAACCGAGGAGATCGGCGAGATGATTCTCGCGGCAGATCGACCCTGCAAGGATGCAATGGAATTGCTCACTCAAACGGAATAGGGGAGACAAGGATGTCACGTCGATCCAGACTACACGTGCCGGAAGGCTTCTACTACGTTGTCCAGCGCAGCAACGCGCGTCAACCCATCTTTACCGAGCCCGCGGACTACGCCACTTTCGAGCGTCTGCTTGCGACGATGCTGGTCCGTTGTCGCGTGCGCCTGCACGCGTTTTGCTGGGAGCTCGACGCAATCCGACTGGTTGTACAGATCTCTGACATGCCGGTCGGCCGGCTGATGCAGCGATTGAGCAGCCAGTACGCCCGGAGGGTTCACCGCAAACAAGGGGAATCCGGTCATCTGTTTCAACAGCGCTACCAGGCACTGCTGATCGATCCGGAGGTCTATCTGCTGAAACTCATCCGCCACCTGCACCTGCTGCCGGTGCAGGCCGGGAGCGTGGGCAATCCGGATGATTACGAATTAAGCAGCCATCGTGCGTATCTCGGCACGGCGAACGTGCCTTGGTTGACGACGAGTACCGCACTCAAACTGTTGGGAGCGCGCCCGGAGCAGGCCAACTTCGAATATCGACGGATGATGTTCGAGGCGGTGGCGGAAGAGGTCCTCAGCTTCGACCGTGGCGGATCGGAGGATCCCCGCGTGCTGGGAGATCGGCAATTCATGACGTCGATACCGCGCAATCAGCGGGTGCATCGCAGCTCATACTCGCTGGACCAGGTCATCGACACCGTGTCATGCACGTTGGGCCTGGAACGCTTGGAGGTCCTTTCGAGATCGCGCCAGCGGCGGCTCGCAATGGCCCGGGCGCTCATCACGTGGTACGCCACCGAGCGCGGTGTCGCCACGCTCGCGGAGGTTTCGCGAAGGCTGCAACGCGACCCCTCCACGTTGTTCGTGGCCGTGGAACGCTATCGCAACCTGAAGCCCGAACTGTTCAACCTGACGGCCCTGCACGACTCGGGTCCCCTGGTCAGGCAACTGCCGGCTTAAGGTCACAGCGGCAAAAAATCGGGAGCAGTGGGGCCGGACCCACGCTCCCTTATTTGCGCCTTGCGGCCGAAATAGTCGACACGTAGGTCGAATCGCGGTCGAAAAATCTCCAGGGCTTGTGTGCCCAGGACCCCGCGTAGTCGACGCCGATTCGTGGACTTCGTCCGATCTGCACGCTGCGCTTGGGTCCGGCGGGCGTCTCGATCCACAACACCTCCCCACACAAATCGACTCCGTTCAAACTTCGATCGATGTGCATAGCCCGGCACAACAGGCCCGGCCCCCACGTTTTATCCGTGACGCCTGCCACTGGCTCCAGCGCCCGCAGCAGAACGGCGTGCGGGGTGCCCTCTTTGGCAGTCACGGCATTCAGGCAGTTCCAGAAACCATATATGAAGTAGACGTAGGCGTGCCCGGGGGCTCCGAACATCACTTGGGTACGGGGCGTCCTGCCTCGGGAGGAGTGCGCGGCGAGATCTGCGGGTCCCCGATAGGCTTCGGTTTCGACAATTCGGCCAACGCGTCGCGTTGCACCGTCGTCGTGCACGAGATGTTGTCCGATAAGCTCTCGCGCGACGGTCAATGTCCCGCGCGCGTAGAACTCGCGTTTCAGCTTGCGTACCGAGCGCATTCCATCACCTGCTAGGCCCGCAAGCAGAGCGGGTTTTGTACAATAGGGTTCCGGGCCAGAGACAAATTCTATATCCTTGAATAATATGAGACTAAGGTCGATATTCCTCGCTCTTTGCGCCGTGGGCGTCTGCGCCCCGGCTTGGGCCACCGTGTTCCAGATGCCGGAAGACGGTACCGCGGTCGTAGGCACGGACGAACACGTCAAAGCGGTCTACAAGGACACGCTGCTCGACATCGCAAGGCGTTACAGCCTCGGCTACGAGGAGATCATCCGCGCGAATCCCGGTACGGATATGTGGATCCCCGGCGAAGGCGCCGACATCCTGTTGCCGGGGCGACGGATCCTGCCGCCCGGCCCTCGCGAAGGGATTGTCGTGAACCTCCCCGAGCACCGCCTTTATTACTATCCGAAGCCGAAGAAGAACGAGAAGCCGGTGGTGATCACCTTCCCGGTCAGCATAGGCAAGATGGACTGGCATACCCCTCTGGGTGAGACGCACGTCATGTCAAAACAGGTGCACCCGACCTGGTATCCGCCGGAGTCGGTCCGTAAGGAGCACGAGGCCAACGGCGATCCGATTCCCAAAGTCGTCAAGGCGGGCCCGGACAATCCTCTGGGTGACTTCGCGATGCGACTGGCAGTCGGCGACGGCACGTACATGATCCACGGCACCAACAATCCCATGGCTGTCGGCATGGCGATCACGCACGGCTGCATTCGTATGTACCCGGAGGACGTGGCGTCGTTGTTTCCGCTGATCCCGGTAGGCACCAAGGTGTTTCTGGTCAACGCGCCCGTCAAGGTTGCGTACGTGGACGGTGAGCTGTTGCTGGAAGTGCATCCGCCCGTCGATTCACAGGGTCAGACGACGGAGCCGAATATGGAGCTGCTGTCGCAGATCCTGGATAAGGCACTCGGCGATACCACTGCGGCGATTCATTGGGATTTTGCGCGCCAGGCTTTGCAGGCGGCCAACGGGATGCCCATCGTCGTGGGTTTGCAGGCAGATCTGGATCCCGTGCCGACTCCTGTTGCGCCCGATGCGGCTCCCCAATCTCCCGCCGCAGCCCCTGCAACGGCGTCAGGAACGCCGTCCGTCACTCAAGCGAATTGAGCGCGGTTTAGCGCAGTCCTGAGCGCAAGCCCCGAAGCTCGCTGATCAACCGGAGCACTCGTGTCAGCTTGGAGACCAGCGACAGGCCACCTGCCAGCCAGGGTAGCCAGGACAGCAGCCTGCGCGGTTTCACAATCATCAGAACGCTGACGAGACCTGCGATCCACGCCAGCGGATGATTGGCCGCCGACTGCGGCGCGCGTCGCATCCACGACGCCACCTGCGAATGTGAATGCAGTTGCTCCGCGCGCCATGCCAACTCTTCGCGCTGGATCTCGATTCTTGCGAGCAGGTTGCGGCGCCGATGTTCAAGCTCTGCGATACGGCTTCTCATGCGCCACCGTCGACTTTGTTTCGATCGTGTTCGAGCTGTTGCAGCGACTTCTCCAGGATCAGCGGCCGAACACGGAGCGTGCGCACGGCCATTGCCGAGAAGATCGCGCACATAGCGATAAACACGCCTGCACCGCCCAAGACGCCTACCATGCGGTGCGTATCCCACAGCGCGGCGATGATGGCCACGATGATGAACACGAACGCCAACATGGCGGATGCCACTGCCGCGAATGCCCACAGCAGGGATTGAAGGGTGCGCAGCAGATAGATTTCCGCTTCGACGACAACCAGGTCCAGTCGCGTCTTCAGTGCTTCGAGCGCACTGGAAAGCAGCCCGCGCACGGGACCGAGCGGCTCCGTCGCGTTCAGCATTTCGTCCGCCGAGGCTTCCGACCTCTCAACGGTCATTTGCGGCCCATGATCAGGCCGACGATCAGTGCAATGCCGCCGACGACGGCCACTGCGGTCCAGGGGTTGTCCTGCACATAGCTGTCGACCGCTTTGGCATGTCCTTTCATGTCCCGCTCGAACGACGCGAGTCGTTCGCGCACTGCGCTCAGGGATTCCTCCGCTCGTGCGCGTGCATCGGATGCGGTTTCGCCGGCGCTACCCGCAGTCGCGCGCAACAACTCCTCGGCGTGCGCTATCAGACCCTGTAAGTCGTCGGCGATCTTTCCCGCGTCGAACTGCTTCATGAAAACGCTCCTCGAGATTCGGTAAATCCGGCTTTAGGCTTCTGAACAGGCAAACATCGTTCCCGGCTACGATGCCTTCGGTTCACGGGAATTCAAGAGCTTGGCGGCTGCGCAGGTCAGAACCTGCTCCTCGTCTACGGGGACTACATGTACTCCGATCTTGCCGCCGGGTGCCGAGATTCGGGCCTCCGTACCGACGGCGGCGGCGTTCGCCCCGGGATCGAGCTGGATCCCCGCCCATTCCAGAGTGGTCAGGATCCGGGCACGGACGGCGGGAACATGCTCTCCGACCCCACCCCCAAAGACGATCCCATCGCACCCTCCGAGGACCGCCAGGTAGGCGCCAATGTACTTGCGCGCCCGGTAGCAGTACAGATCGACGGCAAACCGGGACTGTGGGCTCGAGTCTGCCAGTAGACCTCTGAAATCCGTAGAGCCGCCCGCCATGCCTGCCAGGCCCCCCTTGTGATTCAGCCACTCGATGATCTGGCCGCTGCTCTGGGGCACCCCTGAATTGCCGAGCCGCTGCTGCAGATACGGAACGATCGCGGGATCGACGTCTCCGCAGCGCGTTTCCATCACCAGCCCTTCGAGCGGGGAGAAACCCATGGAGGTGTCGACCGGTTGTCCCTCGCGCAGCGCGGTTATGGAGCAGCCGCCGCCCAGTTGCAGGGTGATCAGGCGTCCGCCCGCGGGTAAATCCGGCCGGAGCTGCTTCCAGCGAGTCAGCATGGCCTCGTGTGCGAGGCCATGAAAGCCGTAGCGGCGCACTCCGAGTTCTGCAGCCACGTAGGCGGGCAGGGCATATTCCGCCGCAACCCGCGGGAGGGTTGCGAAAAAAGAGGTGTCGAAGGCGGCAATCTGCACGGTATGCGGGTCGCAGACGGCCTGAGCCGCTTCGATCCATTGCAGCGCCTTCGGATTGTGCAGCGGCGCCAGCGAGGAGAGCTGCCGGATTTCGGCCAGCACCGACTCGTCGATTCGCGTCGGCTGGGGAAAGCGGGTGCCTCCGTGGACGACGCGGTGGGCCAGGGCGTCCGGCGTGGATCCGACTCGAGCCAGAAAATCGCCTAGTCGTTGGCGTTCATCGCGCGCTTCTCCCGGCGTGTCTTCCGAAGCGTGCTCCTCTGCAATCCGTTTGTGCCCGCCCCGATCGGACAGGTCGTACGCTGCCAGCTTCACCGACGTGCTGCCGGTGTTCACGGTTACGACGATCATGGGCGCATGGTACGCAATAGACGCGCCTGCGTTGCGCGCGCACGGAATGTGCTACATATATTTGCAATACCGCGGGGCCGCCTCAGGCGGGCCACGCCAGGCCGGGCCACGCTGGCCTTGGGCTCGCTGAATGGAGAATCGATCGTGAACACCAATCCTTCGGAGGGCGCCATGCCCGAAAATCCTCTTCTCGGCCTGCGCAGCTGCGGTACCAGTGTGTGGCTGGACGACCTGGGGCGCGCGATGTTGGCTGACGGCAGCCTGGCCAAGCTCATTGCTCAGGACGGCTTGGCCGGAGTGACGTCGAATCCGTCGATTTTTGCCGCGTCCATGATGAAGGAGCCGCAGTACGCAGCGGCCGTCAAGGAACGCATGGCGACGGTGTCTTCAAGCCTGGCCCTGTACGAGTCCCTGGCCATCGAGGATGTGCGCGCCGCCGCCGATTTATTCTCCAAGCTCTACAAGGACAGCTCGGCAGGCGACGGCTTCGTCAGCCTGGAGGTCTCGCCGCACATTGCCTACGACAGTGCCGCCAGCATTGCCGAGGGCAAACGTTTGTGGGGGCAGCTGCAGCGACCGAACGTCATGATCAAGATACCCGGTACGGTTCAGGGCTTGGTCACGATCCGCGAGCTCATCGCCTTAGGGATCAACGTCAATGTCACGTTGTTGTTCTCGCCAGAGAGATATCGTGCTGTCGCGGAAGCGTATCTGGCGGGATTGGAAGCGCGTCTGGCGGCTGGAAATTCAATCGATCGCGTATCCAGCGTTGCGAGCTTTTTCATGAGCCGGATCGACACGCTGGTCGACAAGAAACTCGACGATCTCACCTCGAAAGGGCAGTCCGCGGCACGCGCGTTGCGCGGCAAAGCCGCGATCGCCAACGGTAGTCGCGCTTATTCCATCTACAGCGAAATAGTGGCATCGCCGCGCTGGCAGAAGCTGGCGCAGCGAGGTGCCAGGCCGCAGCGTTTGTTGTGGGCCTCGACGTCGGCGAAAGACCCTGCGTACAGCCCGATCAAGTATGTGGAGGATCTGGTGGCGGCGAATACGGTGAACACCATGCCGCACCAGACGATAGACGCGTATCGGAAGCTCGGACACCCAGAACCGAGCCTGGAACGTCACAAGGCCGAGGCCGCTGAGGCGCTCAAGGGTTTGCAGAGCCTGGGAATCGACATGGCCGCGGTCGCGGAGGAACTCGAGCGCGAGGCCGTTCGCAAGTTCGTCGAACCCTTCGATCAGCTGCAGGCCTGGCTGGAAACGCAGCGCACGAAATAGGGCTGGATCCCGGCCTGCCTTCAGTCCATTCGCGGCGGAGGGAACGCCTGCGCCTGGGCTTGCAGCCAGTCGCGGAACGCGGCCACCTTGGGCAGCGTTGCGTAGCTTTCGGGGCAGACGAAGTAATAAGCGAAGCGGTACGGCAGGACGCGCTTGCTGGCCAATACGATGCGGCCCGATTGCAGTTCGCTGGAGGCCAGCGTCCAGCGCAGGATCCCGAATCCCAATCCCTCTATGACGGCGCTGAGCAGCGAGGCGGAGTCGTCGATATAGGCTCCGCGGCGAGGGCTTGGCGCCTGCGAGTCCGCCGAGAACCAGCTCGACCAGTCGAGTTCCGTGCCGTGCAGTAAGGGGTATGCGCCGATCTCCCCGCCGTCTGGCAGCGAACCGTATTTCGCCAGCGTGGCCGGTGAAGCCACGATTACGAGCCATTCGTCGAGCAGCTTCTCGCAGTGCAAGCCTTCGTAGTCGCCGGCGCCCAGCCGAATGGCAGCGTGGTACTCCGAGCGGGCGAAGTCGACCATTTGCGCCGATGAGTTCAGGCGCAGCTCGATCTGCGGATGCCGGGCATGCAGATCGGAAAGCCGCGGCATCAGCCATTTCTGCAGAAACGAGGCTACCGTGGTCACGTTGAGCGGGCCGGCGCGGCGATCCTGTTTCAGGTTTTGCAGCGCGGCTTCCAGCTCGTCGAGTCCTCGTCGCACTCCCGGCAGCAACAACAGCCCCTCCGGCGTCAGATCCACATTGCGTCCCGTGCGACGAAACAGTGGCGTCTGCAGGTAGTCCTCCAGGGATTTGATTTGTTGGCTGACGGCAGCCGGCGTCACGTGCAGCGCGTCGGCCGCGGCGCCGAAGTTCAATCGGGTTGCCACGGCTTCGAAGACGCGCAGTGCGTTAAGGGGCAAACGGTCGTAGGCGGAACTCACAGCTCTATAGAGGGCCTTCGCAAGGAGGAAGGGCGTATTGTCCGTGCGTTGCACCGTTGAATCCAGCAGTCGAATCCGGGAGCCGTTCCGGAGTAGATTCGGGGCATGAGCGATCCAAACCGGCCCTCGGGCGTCGTGACGATCACGACGGATTTCGGACACAAAGGACCGTTCGTCGGCGTGATGAAGGGCGTCATCCTCTCGCGCTTCGCCGACGCGCGGATCGTCGATCTGACCCATGAGATCGTCGTCCACTGGCCGGCTGAAGCCGGGTTCTGGCTGTCGCGCTCGTTCGGATATTTTCCGCACGGTTCGGTGCACATTGCCGTAGTCGACCCGGGGGTCGGTACGTCGCGCGACATCATCGCGGTGACGGCCGGCGGCCACGTTTTCCTGGCGCCGGATAATGGCTTGTTGGCACCCATCGTCGGGCGGTACCCGCAAGCCCCTATCGTTCGGCTCGACGCCCCCCAGTTGGCGCTGCTGGGCATCTCTCAGCCCAGCGCCACCTTCCACGGGAGGGACATTTTCGCCCCGGTCGCGGCCGAGCTTGCAGCCGGCCGCTGCCTTCCGGGAGACCTGGGGACCCGGGTACCGAACCTGGTCCCGGCCTGGGTGGACGAACCTACCGACGACGCCTCCGGCGTGGCGGGAGTGGTCATTACCATCGACCATTTCGGCAACCTGATCACCAATATCGACGCGGCCCTGCTGGCGCGCTTTGCGAAACCGCGGATTGCCGCCGGAAATCACGTTTTTCCGCTGCTGCGCACCTATGGGGACGCCCAGCCGGGGGCCTACCTGGCGCTGGTGAACTCCTTCGGCGTGGTCGAAATCGCCCGGGCCGAGCAAAGTGCCGCCGAGGGCCTGGGATTGAGCCTCGGGGCACCCGTCACGGTCCGGGAAGCTCAATTAGTGCGCAAAGAGAGTTGATCGGCGGCGCGAATCCGTTATAGTTCGCAGCCTTGCGATGTGCTTCTCAAGCACGTTACTTATTGAAAAACCTAAGGATTTACGCCGCTAGCAATGTCGGAACGAGACAACGAGAGCTTCGATCTCGACGATGAATTCTTAAGCGGGCCCACCGAAGACGGCACCGACTACGACCGGCTGCTGGACCGGGTGGACAAGCGTGTCCGTAATCAGGGCAAGAAGGGCAAAGCCGCGTGGAGCAAGCTCGAAGAAGTGCTCGCGGACAAAAAGCTCGAGAAGGATCTGCGCGAGTTCGACGAAGAGCTCTGACCGGTCGACGACCGGTTCAACCCCTTTCCATCATCCATATCAAAGGCTGTACCGACAGACTCAAGGGTACAGCGCTTGAGTTGTATAAGCTTACGAGGAATGACTGCCGTGACGCGCACGCCCTCTGCGTGGATTGTCCTCAAGTTCGGCGGAACTAGCGTCTCTTCACTGGCCAACTGGCTGAACATAGCCAAGGTCGCCCAGGCGCGCCGCGCCGCGGGTGCACGTGTGTTGATCGTTCACTCCGCCGTGACGGGAATCACCGACCGGTTGGAAAAGCTTCTCGACGCGACAGCCGCCGAGGCGCAGAACGAACAACTGCGGGCCATCGAAGAGCGCCACCGCCGCCTCG
>FTJL01000422.1_pt4 | contig 12151 bp, 8 predicted proteins | sample 1658551 | NCBI WGS metagenome assembly FTJL01 (sample SAMEA3914835, study PRJEB12502) | metagenome | biome: forest; material: soil | place: Canada | collected 2011-07-03 | depth 0.3 m
GTGATCCTGCGCATGGCGACGATCGGACTGGGAGAGCCGGAGAATTTTCCGTTTCTGGACCCGCCCGACACCAAACTCGTGAATGACGGCGTAAGGCTCCTGCAGGAGCTGAAGGCCATGGATGACGAGCGCCGCGTCACCAGCCTGGGACGCAAGATCGCCGGCCTTCCCGTCGATCCCCGGCTCGGCCGCATGTTGTTGGCGGCCGCCAATCACCAATGCATCACGGAGATGCTTGTCATCACGTCGTTCCTGGAGGCGCAGGATCCGCGCGAGCGACCGCAGGACGCTCAGCAGCAGGCGGGTGAAAAACACGCGCTGTTCGCCGATGAGCGATCCGATTTCGTGACCGTCCTGAATCTGTGGCGCCACTTCAACCAGCAGGCCGCTGCGCTGTCCGGAAACCAGTTGCGCAAGTGGTGCCGCGAGCACTTCCTGTCGTTCGTGCGCCTGCGCGAATGGCAGGAACTGCACGGACAGCTGTCCGAGTCCGCCAAGGAGCTCGAGTTGCGGCCCAACGAGGCGCCGGCCAGTTTTGCGGACCTGCATCAGGCCATTTTGACGGGATTCCTGGGTTCCATCGGCAGCCTGGATGAGAAACGCGAATACGACGGGCCGCGCGGCACGCGATTCGTCATAGCGCCGGGGACGCCGCTTGCGTCCAAGCCGCCCAAGTGGATAGCCGCCGGCAGTCTGATCGAAACGACGCGTGTCTATGCGCGCATGGTCGCGTCGGTCAATCCACTGTGGATCGAATCGGCCGGCGCGCATCTGCTCAAGAAGACCTATACCGAGCCGCATTGGGTGTTGACGGGCGGTTATGTCGCCGCCTTCGAGTCGGTGTCGCTGTATGGGCTGACGCTGGCCTCCAAGCGAAGAGTCAACTACGGAATGGTGCAGCCCCGCGAGGCGCGGGACATCTTTATTCGCGAAGCGCTGGTCAATGAACCCGACGCACACGATCCGCGCTACAACGAGGACGATCCTCAGGACTTCCGCGGCCGTCGCCGCGAGGGTCGTGGGAAGGAGCCCGTGCGCGTTCGCGGTGAGTTTCTGACCGCCAACCGGCAACTGTATGCACAGATCGAGCGGCTGGAGGCGAAGATCCGGCGCCGCGACATCCTCGTGGATGAGCAGGCATTGGTCGATTTCTACGCCGCCAGGATTCCGGAGAAGGTCAACTCAGTGTTGTTATTCGAACATTGGAGAGAGAGAGCGGAGGCGAACGACGCCGGTCTGTATATGTCGCGCGATAACCTGATCCGACGCGATCCGGCTGACGCTGCCGCTGATCGGTTTCCGGACGAGCTGCAGGTTGGAGCCAACCGCCTGCCGCTCGAATACCGCTTCGAGCCGGCTGAAGCCTTCGATGGCATGACGTTGGTCGTTCCGGAACCCCTGCTCGACATGCTGAACCTGGAACAGCTTGCCTGGCTGGTGCCGGGGCTGCGTCTGGAGAAGGTCACGGAGATCTTTCGTTCGCTGCCCAAGGCGCAACGCAAGCTGCTGGTTCCGGTGCCGGAGCATGCGAAGGCCGCTATTCGGGACCTCTTCGGGGACGATCAGGCCAAGGGGCCGGCCAGGATGCCCGGCTTTTACTCCTGGTTGTCTGCGTGGATCACCCAACGGATCGGATCCCAGGTGACCGCGTCGGAGTTGGCGGCACTGGAGCTGCCCAACCACTTGCGCATGAATCTACGGATCGTGGACGCCAAGGATCGGGTGCTGGCGGAAGGTCGGGATCTGACTGCCCTGAAACGTAAGATCTACGACGCACGCGTACCCGCCTCACCTGCTGCTTCCGCGGCTGCCCCGCGCGCGTCGTCTGGCGGCACCACGGAAGGCACGGATGCTCTTTACCGACAATGGGATTTCGGCGATCTGCCGGAAAGCCTGGAGATCGACCGCAATCGGTTGCGTCTCACTGTTTTTCCGGCGATCGAGGATCGCGGGACCGGTGTTGCGTGGGTGGAGGCGCGCACCGCAGTTGCCGCGCAAGCGATTTCGAGAGGAGGCCTGGTACGGCTGGCCATGTTGGCTCTGCCCCAACAGGCCAAGTTCCTGGCCAAGCGTTTTTCGGATGAGCGCGAGCTGGTGTTGTCGAGTCGTGGTTTGTCGTTGGAGTTGCCGTTGCCCGCGGCTCTGACGCAGCGTGCGTTCCGTGATTGCTTCCTGCCGGCGCAGCTACCGCTGCCGCGAACTCAAGCGCAGTTCGCCCAATTGCTGGAGGCCCGTCGCCAAGCCTTGAACGAAGTGGCGGATCGGCTCGCAGCCACCGTGTTGGCTGTGTTTACGGAGCTCCGCGCAGTTCGTGCCGGGTTGGAACGCCTCCGGTCGCCTGCGTTTGCGGATGCCGTTGCGGACATCAACAAGCAGCTCGCAGCGTTGCTCCCCGCCAACTTCATTGAGGCCACTCCGGGGCCCTGGTTCGATTACCTGCCGCGGTATCTGAAGGCGATCACACGACGCGTGGAGCGACTTGCTGGCAATCTGCAGCGGGATGCCGAGCTTGCGGCGAAAGTGAAGCCCTTCTCGGCGGCGCTGGCGTCGTTGCAAGCCCAACCCTCCGCGACGCCAACTCCGACGCGCGACGCCCTTGAGCAACTGCGTTGGATGATCGAGGAGTATCGCGTGTCCGCGTTCGCGCAGGAATTGCGCACCATGCTCAAGGTATCGGACAAGCGACTCGCCGAGCAGCTCCAGCTCGCCAAGGTTGAAGCTCAGAGCCTGTAGAGGAGGCTCAAGGCGATCGTGCGGCGCCGAATCTCTTTAGGTCAAAGGCGCTGATATCGAGTCGAGGCTTGCGTTGCGCGACCAGGTCTGCGATCAGTTCTGCCGTGATGGGAGCGATAGTGAGCCCGATGTGTTGATGCCCGACCGCGTAGAACAGCGGTGTGGGGCCGGGTGCGCGGCCGATTCCCGGCAAGTAGTCGGGCAACACCGGCCGCGGCCCCCTCCAACTCGCGCCCTCATCGTCGCAGCTGTAGCCAAGACTCCGGACCACTGCGCGCAGATGACTCGGTTTGCGCAGGTCGTGTGGACTGTCGATGCCTGAGAACTCCATGTAACCCGTGCAGCGAATACGCCCGGACATGGGCGTCACCACGATGCGCTCGTTGGAATACAGGATCGGCGCGTCGACGAGCGGCGGTTGTGCGGGCAGTTCCACGTGGTAACCGTTTGCTGCCTCGATGGGCGCGTGAAGGCCGAAGGAGGCCAGTAACCGTGCTGACCAGGCGCCGGCGCAGATCACCACCGCGGCTGCCTGGATCGTCCCCTGGTCGGTAACTAGTTCAATGCCATCCCCCAGCGCCCGTAAGGAATGAACCTCCGCGTGCTCGACGATCGCGCCGCACCCAACGGCCGCTGCTACCAGGACCCTGACGAATTCCAGCGGATCGACCACATGGGCTGAATCCGGAAACCACAACCCCGCGACGTTTGCCGCGGATGAGCTCGCCGCATCCAGCAACTCCGTTGGCGCGAGTAACGTGTAAATACCCAGCGCCTTCATTTTTTGAGCCTGGGCGTTACGTCGTCTGACCGCTTGGACGTCGAGCCAGATCTCGTAGTGTCCGTTGCGCCGCAGGAGGGACGGGTGTCCGATCTCGCGGAGCCAATGTTCGAACAGGGTCGCGGATGGCTTGACGAGGGGAAGCAGATGTTGCGTATTGGCCGCCCGCCGGAAAGCCGCGGCCGCGAACCGGAGTGCCCAGGGTGAAAACGGGCCCCAGCGCGCGACCGGTATGTCCAGCGGCCCCCCGTTCGAAAAGAGCTCGCGCCAGAACCCGAACAGCAGTTGGGGTGAGGGTAACGGTTCCACGAGTTCCGCCGCGATGTGTCCGGCATTGCCGAAGCTGGCCCCCGCGACCCCCGGGTCGGCTCGATCTATGAGGGTTACTCGCCGTCCTTCGCGAGCCAGCGCGTAAGCCACAGCGGAACCCACCACGCCGGCCCCGATGACGGCGATCGACCCTTGCCCGTTCATTCGTATACCGTATACGATTGCCGTCGCAGGCTCAATGTGACCAGCACGGCAGTCATGACAAACCCACTCGCGTGTACCTGGGCCGGCGTGTTTCCCGCCGCCACCACGCAATTTGCGCAGGACCTCAGCGTCGATCTTCCGGCCACCCAGGCAGTGCAGCGGGCCTTGGTCGACGATGGAGTTCACGGGTTGGTATTGCTCGGCACGGTCGGCGAGAACAACTCGCTCAACGCGACGGAAAAGCGTGCGGTGCTGCAGGCGGCGGTGGAGGCGGTTGCCGGAGCGGTCCCCATCATCGCCGGTGTATCGGAATTCACGACCGCCGCTGCAGCCGACTACGCGCGGGACGCGGAACGCATTGGCGTCAGCGGTCTCATGGTCTTGCCTGCGATGGTTTACGTTCCGCGGCCCGAAGAGCTCGAACAGCATTTTCGTACCGTGGCCCGGGCGACTTCGCTGCCGATCATGTTGTACAACAATCCACCGGCATACCGCGTGAGCATAGATTTCAAGACGCTGCAACGACTGGCCGACCAACCGAATATTGTCGCGCTAAAAGAATCCTCCCCCGACCCACGCCGCTTCACCGACCTGTTCAACGCCTTCGGTGAACGCTTCGTACTGTTCGCCGGCCTGGACGACCTCGCCTTCGAAGGATTGACGCTGGGAGCGAAAGGCTGGGTGTCGGGTCTCACCAACGCGTTTCCGCAAGAATCGTTGCGTTTGTTTGCCGCTTTGCAAGCGGGCGAGCTGGACGTCGCGCGCAGGATCTATCGGTGGTTCATGCCGCTGTTGCATCTCGATTCGGAGCACGATCTCGTGCAATGCATCAAGCTTGCCGAGCAGATCATGGGACGCGGGTCCGAACGTGTGCGGCCGCCGCGATTGCCGCTATCTGGTGAGCGACGTGAGGCGGTGACGGCAATGGTCCAGCGAGCGCGGAGTCAGCGGCCTGTATGACGATTGTTCGCGTTATCGATTCGCATACCGGGGGAGAGCCCACGCGCGTCGTCATTGAAGGTGGTCCTGATCTGGGAGTTGGCCCGCTTGGCGCACGCATCCAGGCGTTCCGTGCTCAACACGATCGATTCAGGTCGGCCGTGGTGAATGAGCCCCGCGGCTCCGATGTGCTGGTCGGAGCATTGCTGGTCGAGCCCTCGGATGCCACGTGCGTCGCCGCGGTGATCTTCTTCAATAACGTGGGCTACCTCGGCATGTGTGGGCACGGAACCATCGGGGTTGTTACGACTCTTGCGTATATGGGCCGTATCTCGCCAGGCACGCATCGCATCGAAACTTGTGCGGGCGTGGTAACCGCGCAGTTGTTGTCGGACGGTTCCGTTTCCCTCGAGAACATCCCCAGCTTCCGCAAAGCCAAAGGCGTGTCGTGCTCCGTTCCCGGAATCGGTGAGATTACCGGCGACGTTGCGTGGGGCGGAAACTGGTTTTACCTGATCGGAAATCATGGTCAGGATCTCTCTGTGGCCAACGCGGAAGCGTTGACGGACTTCTGCTGGCGTGTACGCCAGGCGGTCAACGCCCAGGGATTTCCGGAAGTCGATCACATCGAGTTGTTTGGACCTTCGCCTTGCGCCGAGGCCGATTCGCGCAACTTTGTACTTTGCCCCGGGAAGGCGTACGACCGTTCGCCTTGTGGCACCGGTACAAGCGCGAAACTTGCCTGTCTTGCGGCTGAGGGGCAGCTGCGCGAAGGCGATGAGTGGATTCAGGAAAGCATCATCGGTAGCGTATTCCGCTGTGGTTACCGACGCGAGGGTGATCACATCATTCCCATCATCCGGGGGACCGCTTACGTCAATGGCGAAGCCTCGCTCGTGTTGAACGAGGAAGATCCTTTCTGCTGGGGCATTCAATCGCACGGACTCGCATGAATCAGCCCATCGAACGCACGATGACCGGGCAGATCGCCTCGCGAATCCGCGAGAAGATTCTGAGTGGTGCCTACGCTCCCGGCGCCTCGTTACTGCAAGACTTGCTTGCCTCAGAATTCGGCGTGAGCAAGATTCCCGTACGCGAAGCGCTGGTGCAGTTGCGGTCCGAAGGATTGGTGGACGTGTTCGCGCATCGCGGATTTCAAGTTCGCCCCCTGTCGGCGGACGAAGTCCGGGAAGTCTTCAACGTACGTCTGGCGATTGAGCCCGCGGCCGTAGCGGCCGGCGTGAAACTCGCCACGGCGGATGACAAAGCGGCGGCCCGGGCGGCGCTGACGGCATTGAATGCGTCGCTAACCGGCCGTGACCTGAAGCACTCGGGAGATCTGAACTGCGCCTTCCATCTCGCGCTGATCGTTCCCGCTCGGCAGCCGGTGACCTACGAGATTCTGTATCGGCTGCACACCATGTCGCAGCGTTACGTGCGGCTGCACCTGAATCCGCAAGGTCGCACTCAGCGGGCGATCGAAGAACACACTGCGGTGCTCGATGCTTGGGCCGCCGGTAAGGCGCGCGAAGCGCGCAGCGCGGTCCAATTGCACATTGAAGAGACGCGCGACGAACTCGCAGCCGTTCTTTAGAAGACCTTAAGGCCGATGCTCGCGCGCGAGGTATTCCTCGCTTTGCATTTCGGTGAGCCGGCTGACGGTGCGTTCGAACTGCATGGCCAACTGATCGCCGCGATACAGCTCTGCGGGAGGGGCCTCAGCGGACACGATCAGGTTCACGTTGTGGTCGTACAACTCGTCCACCAGGGCGATAAAGCGGCGGGCTTCGTTCTCGCGTTGGGCATCCAGGACCGGCACGTCGGAAACAATGACCGACTGGTAGTTGCGTGCAATATCGATGTAATCGTCCTGGCTGCGCGGGCCGGAACACAGCGCACTGAAGCTGAACCATACGATGCTTTGGCTTTCCCGGATCACGGGGATCGAACGTCCCTCCACTTCGATGGTTCCAGAGGATTCGTTGCCCTCATCGGCCAGCTCAGCGAACAGGGCTTCCAGGCGACCCGGCGTGTCTCGGGCGCTCGACTTCAGGTAGGTCCCCGCCTGGGTCAGGCGCCGGAGGCGGTAGTCGGTTTGCCCCATTATGGACAACACGTCCGTATTCTGTTCAATGAGCTCGATGGCCGGCAGGAAGCGCTGTCTTTGCAGCCCGTCCTGGTACAGGTCCGCGGGTTGAATGTTCGATGTGGCAACCAGGGTGACGCCTCGCTTGAACAAGCCGCTGAGCAGGCCCGTCAGGATCATGGCGTCCGCGATATCCGCAACGAAAAATTCGTCGAAACACAGCACGCGCGTGGTCTGCGCGATGCTCTCCGCCACGAGCTCCAGCGGCGACTCCTGGTTCTGCAGCTCCTTGAGCTCGCGATGCACGTCGTACATGAAGCGATGGAAATGGCGCCGACGGCGCTCGGGAAAGGGCAGGCTCTGATAGAACAGATCCATCAGCCAGGTCTTGCCGCGCCCCACGCCACCCCAGAGGTACACACCCCGCTCCAGCGGACGGTGTCCGTTGGAGCCGAGCCTGCCGATCAGTCGCTTGAGGACGGAAGCCTCGCCTTCATGCGCCGCAATCAGGCGGTTGCGCAGCTCGTCCAGATGCTCGATGACGGCGACTTGCGCCGGGTCGATGGTGAAGCCACGTTCCGCGACCAGTTGTGCGTAATGGGTGCGAAGACTCTTGTTCAGGTCGCCAGCTCCGGCAGGTCGCGAAAGTATTCCAGCGCCTGCGGATTGGCGAGCGCGTCGAGGTTCTTCACCGTGCGGCCGTGAACGACATCGCGCACCGCCAGTTCCGTGATCTTGCCCGAGAGAGTGCGGGGAATATCGGTGACCGCAATAATCTTGGCGGGCACATGGCGCTGAGTGGTCTGTGCGCGAATGGAGGAGCGAATCTTGTCTCGCAGGGCGTTGTCTAATTCGACGCCGGGCTTCAGTCGGACGAACAGCACGACGCGAACGTCGTTCCTCCAATCCTGGCCGACGGCGACCGCCTCGACGATCTCGTCGAGGCCTTCCACTGCCGCATAGATTTCCGCGGTACCGATACGCACGCCGCCGGGGTTAAGGACCGCATCAGAGCGACCGTAGATCACCAGGCCCTCATGTTCCGTCAGCTCTGCGTAGTCACCGTGATACCACACTCCGGGGAACCGTTCGAAGTAGGCGGCCCGATACTTACTACCGTCCGGATCGTTCCAGAACCCTACGGGCATGGCCGGAAACGGGGCGGTGCAGACAAGCTCGCCGCGTTGGCCGCGAACCGCGTGGCCCTTCTCGTCGAAAACCTCTACCGCCAGCCCGAGTCCCCTGCACTGAATCTCCCCGCGATACACGGGCAGCGTGGGGCAGCCGAGCGCGAAGCAGGACACGATGTCGGTGCCTCCTGAAATGGAAGACAGCTGCACGTCGGACTTGATGGATTGGTACACGTAGTCGAATGCATCGGGCAGCAGCGGGGAGCCGGTGGACAAGAGCGCCTTCAAGGCGGTCAGATCGTTGTTGCGCGCCGGCACCAGGTCTGCCTTCTGCATGGACGCGAGATACTTCGCGCTCGTTCCGAAGATCGTGATGCGATCCTCCTCGGCCATCCTCCACAGGGCGTCGGGTGCGGGATGAAAGGGATTGCCGTCAAAGAGTACGAGGGTGGCGCCGGTCGCCAGTCCGCTCGCCAGCCAGTTCCACATCATCCAGCCGCAGGTGGTGAAATAAAAAAACCGATCGCTCCGCCGCAAATCCGTATGCAGCAGGTGCTCTTTCTGATGTTGCAGCAGCGTCCCGCCGGCGCCGTGCACTATGCATTTGGGCACGCCGGTGGTTCCCGACGAATACAGAATATAGATCGGGTGATTGAAGGGGGCTTGTACGAAATTCAAGGCCGCGCCGCGGGTGCCGAAGCGCTCCCAGTGATCGGCCCTGGAGGCCGCGTCACCCAGTGGCGCGAGCTGCGGGTCCGCAGTGACATACGGGACGACGATCACCCGCTCTATGCACGACAGCTTGGCCGCCACTTCCGCTACCGTGCGCAAAGAGTCGAAGGTCTTGCCGCCGTAGAAGTAGCCATCCGCGGTGAACAATACTTTCGGCTCGATCTGGCCGAAGCGATCCAACACTCCCTTGACGCCGAAGTCCGGTGAGCACGACGACCAGATCGCGCCCAGGCTCGTCGTCGCGAGCATGGCAATCATCGTTTCGGGCAGGTTGGGGAGGAAGCCGGCGACCCGGTCGCCGGTTTTCACTCCCAACGCCGCCAGGCCCGCTGCAACGCGCGCGACTTCCGCGTGGAGTTGGCGGTACGAAATCTCGCGTCGCGCCCCCACCTCATTGCGAAACAACAGGGCCGGCTGTTCGTCCTTGAAGCGCAACAGGTTCTGGGCAAAATTCAGTTGCGTGTCGGGGAAGAAGCGCGCGCCCGGCATCAGCTCGCGATGCTCCAGCGTCGGACCCTGTCCCCAGTCGGCGCGCACATCCGCAAAGCGCGCCAGCTCGACCCAGAATTCATCCGGATGTGCGATGGACCACGTATACACCTCCGTGAAGCCGGCGAATTTCGAGCCGCGTCGCGAGTTCACGCACGAAATGAACCGTGTGAGGTTCGCCGCGGCGACTCGTTCAGCAGACGGATGCCACAGTGCGGTCATTGCGCTACAGGGAATTGTAATTGGGCCCGGATCCACCCTCAGGCACGGTCCAATTGATGATCTCGTACGGATCCTTGATGTCGCAAGCCTTGCAGTGAACGCAGTTGGCGGCATTGATCTGTAGCCGCTTGCCGCCCTGGCCGTTGTCGACCATCTCATACACATTGGCCGGGCAGAAGTTCTGACAGGGGTTGCCGAACTCGCGCGCGCAGCGGTCTGAGCAGAGGCTCGGATCCAGGATCTTGAGGTGCGCGGGCTGACTCTCGTCGTGGGTCGTCGATGCGAAGAAGACGGACGCTAGCCGGTCGCGCGGCGGTAGCGTGCGATCCATCCAGTGCCGGTCCGGCGACTTCTCGGCGTCGAGGTGCTTCAAGCGCGCGTAGTCCGGAACGGTATTGCGTAGCGTCCAGGGCGTACGGCCGCCGGTAACCACTTCGAGACCGGAATTGGCGAGGCCGAACCACAGGCCGCGCTTGAATCCCGGCTTGTAGTTTCTGACGGACTTGAGCTCCTGACCCCCCGGGGATGCGCGCCATAGTGCATCGAAGCCTTCGGGCGACCCCTTGGCCAGATTGGCGGCGGCGAGCATGCCGGAGCGAATCGCCTGGTGGACGCCTTTGATCTTCGGCACGTTGACGCCGCCGCCTGTGTCGCCGATCAGCAGGGCCCCCGGCATTTCGAGCCGCGGAATCGACTGCCAACCGCCTGCGGCAATCGTGCGGGCGCCGGCCGAGATGATTTCACCACCCTCCAGCAGAGGTTTGATGCTCGGGTGGTGTTTGAATTGCTGAAACGCCTCGAAGGGCGACAGTCGCGGATCCTCGTAGTCGAGGCCGACGACGAATCCCACATACACGCGATTGGCATCCAGGTGGTATATGAAGCTGCCTCCATAGGTCCGGGAGTCCAGCGGCCAGCCGAGGGTGTGTTGGATCAGCCCCGGCTCGACCCGGCCCGCGGGGAGCTGCCAGAGCTCCTTCATTCCCAGTCCGTAGCTTTGCGGGTTGCTGTGCGCAGCCAGTCCGAAGCGCGCGATCAGTTGCTTCGCGAGACTGCCACGCGCGCCTTCGGCGATCACAGTGGTTCGCGCGCGGACCAGTGGGCCGGGTGCGTAGTTCGGACCCGGTTCGCCGTTCTTCTCGACACCCATGTCGCCGAGCTGCACGCCCGCTACGGCTCCCTTGTCGTCGAATATGGGCGCCGCAGCGGCAAATCCCGGGAAGACGTCGACACCGAGGCCTTCCGCCTTCTGGCCCAGCCACGCAGTCAACTGGCCCAGCGAAACAATGAAATTGCCGCGATTATGCAGATGCGGACGCGTCGGCAGCGGCAGGCTGCCCTTCGCTGTCAGTAGCCGAAACTCGTCGCGCTTCGCGGGTACGCAGATCCCCGGCGGCGACTGGCGCCATTCGGGAGCGAGTTCATCGAGCGGCCCCGGTTCGATGACGGCGCCGGACAGCGCATGCGCGCCGATGGACGATCCTTTTTCGAGCACGCAGATGTTGGTGTCGGGCTTGAGCTGCTTGAGTCGGATCGCGCAGGCCAGACCGGCCGGGCCGGCGCCGACGACCACGACGTCATACTCCATCACATCCCGTTCGACGCTGGACATGAGTTACTTCGGCCCCATGCGGATGGCCCCGTCGAGGCGAATGGTTTCGCCGTTGAGCATCGGGATCTCGAAGATTGCCTGCACGAGTTGCGCAAATTCTTCCGGCCGCCCCAAGCGCGAGGGGAAGGGAATCTGCGCGGCGAGCGAATCCTGCAGCTCCTTGGACATCGCATCCATCATGGGTGTGTGGAAGATGCCGGGCGCGATGGACATACAGCGGATACCGAAGCGCGCAAGCTCGCGCGCGATCGGCAAAGTCATGCCCGCAAGCCCCGCCTTCGTGGCGGAATAGGCTGCTTGCCCGATCTGTCCCTCGAATGCGGCGACCGATGACACGTGAATCAACAGTCCGCGCTCGCCGTCGGCGTTCGGCTGATTGTGTTGCATTACGGCGGCGGCGGCTTTGTCGCACAGGAATGCGCCGATGAGGTTGATGTGAACGACTTTCGCGAAGAAGTCGCCCGCCATCGGCCCGTTCTTGGCGAGCACGCGCCCCGCACCGACGACGCCTGCGCAGTTGACCAGCAGATTGATACCGCCCATTTTTTCGTGGGCCGTATCCATCGCCGAATTGACCTCGGCTTCCGAGGTCACATCGCAGCGGACAAAAAAAGCGCGCTCGCCGAGCGAAGCTGCGGCCGTTTGCCCCGGTCCTTCCTGAACATCGAGGATGACTACCTTTCCACCCTGCGCGATGACGTGGCGAGCAACCCCGTTGCCGAGACCTGAGGCCCCGCCCGTGATCACCGCGCGAGCGTCTTGGATTTTCATGAGGTTCCTTCAGCTAGCTCAGCCCGGAAGTAAATCACACCGTTGCGGGGTGTGGAAACGATGCTTACTCGAGCAATTCAACCGCTGCGGCCACGGCCTCTCCTCCGCCTATGCAGAGTGCGGCGACGCCTCGCTTGCTGCCGCGATGCCTCATGGCGTAGAGCAGGGTGGTGAGGATGCGC
>FTJL01002629.1_pt3 | contig 12073 bp, 10 predicted proteins | sample 1658551 | NCBI WGS metagenome assembly FTJL01 (sample SAMEA3914835, study PRJEB12502) | metagenome | biome: forest; material: soil | place: Canada | collected 2011-07-03 | depth 0.3 m
GCCCGGTCGGTGACATCCAGGCGGATGAAGTGGACGTTGCGCGCCTGCTGGCGATCCTCGAACCAGGCCTTGGTCTCGTCGATGTGGTCCTGGCGCAGATCGGCGATCACCACCTTCATGCCGGACTCCACCAGCTTCTTGGCGATGCCGAGGCCGATGCCCGAGGCGCCGCCGGTGACGAAGGCGACCTTGCCGTCCAGATCCTGCATGGGAACTCCTAGCCGAAGAAGGCGACGCAGCGGATGTCTACACTCTCCCGCGGGGGTGCGTCATCGCCGGCGCCGGGGTCGTCGAAGGCGGTGTGCGGCACGCGACGCGACCTGGCCGGATCGGAGTCGTAGCCCCGGAACATCAATAGCTCGTCGCGCCGCATGTCCGGGAAATAGATCCATCGGTGGTTCGGATTGAAAGCCACCATGTTGGTCTGCATCCGCATCTCGCGCTCCGACGGGCCGATGACGATGTGCGAGACCACGAGGTCGTCGGGCTCCACGGTGGTGGCGTCGGCCATGCACAGCGGGCAGTCCTGCGGCGGCTCGGAAAGCGCGCGCCAGAGGTTGAGGATGGCGAACCGGCCCTTGAACAGCTCGTCCGCGTCCGGGTCCTCGCCCAGCCATTGGCGCGCGGCGATCGGCCCCGAGACGTCGGAATAGTCGATATGGGCATAGCGGCCGGGAAAGGTGGTGCCCGCCTCGCCGAAGCGCCTGGAGCGGTCCGAGTGCCGGTGGACCCAGCTCTTGGAGATCACCACGCGGTGAGCGCCGGTGGCCGCCTTCACCGCCTCCTCCAGCTCGGGCGCATAGACCTTGGCGGCGGCCTCCTGGTCCCGGAAGTCCTTCACCGCGCAGGGGGCGTCGGCCAGGAAGACGCCCTCGCGATCCAGGGAGATGGAGTCGCGGATCGGACGGACGTCCTCGATCTGCATCGCCTCCGTCCGGAGCGGCATGTGGCTGCGCCAGGAGTCCTGGGCGTACCAGATGGAGTCTGGCGTCTCGTCTTCCAGGTAGTTGATCAGCCCGCGGACCGTTCTTCTGGCAGGCGACGGCTGAGCCGCTGGGGACAGGCTCGCCAAGTCGCTCACGACGGTCTCCGCTATCGTTGACACCATCAACGCGGGAAGGAAGGGACCCTGTCAAGCTTGGCGGGACGCGGCATGTCACGCCGGGGTGCAAACAGCCTTTCAGACCCCTGCCCGATCGCCTACATGTCGCGCCCAATACGCCTGGGCCGGGCGACCATCCCGAGGAGATTTCCGTGCGCAACTACCTGAAGTTCTACATCGACGGGAAGTGGACCCAGCCCTCCACGTCGCGGACCCTGGACGTGATCAATCCGGCCACCGAAGAGGTCGCCGGCAAGATCGCCCTGGGCGCCCAGGCCGATGTCGACGCCGCGGTGGCCGCCGCCAAGAAAGCCTTCAAGACCTGGTCCAAGACCAGCCGCGAGGAACGCCTGGCCGTGCTGGGGCGCCTCGCCGAGGAGTTCGGCAAGCGCATGGGCGACATCGCCGACGCCATCACCGAGGAAATGGGCGCCCCCGCCTGGCTGGCCCAGAATGCGCAAGGGCCGGCAGGCATCGGCCACCTGATGACCGCCATCAACGCGCTCAAGACCTACGAATTCGAGGAAGACCGCGGCACGGCGCGCGTGGTCAAGGAGCCGATCGGCGTGGTGGGCTTCGTCACCCCGTGGAACTGGCCGATGAACCAGATCTGCGCCAAGGTCGGTCCGGCCCTGGCCACCGGCTGCACGGTGGTGCTCAAGCCCTCCGAGATCGCCCCCTTCTCGGCCCAGATCTTCACCGAGATCGTCGAAGCGGCCGGCGTGCCGCCGGGCGTCTACAACCTGGTCAACGGCACGGGCCCGGAAGTCGGCGCGGCCCTCTCCACCCATCCGGACGTGGACATGATCTCGATCACCGGCTCGACCCGCGCGGGCATCGAGGTGGCGAGGAACGCCGCCCAGACGCTGAAGCGGGTGCACCAGGAGCTGGGGGGCAAGTCGCCGAACATCATCCTGGGGGACGCCGACCTGGCCAAGACCATCCCGGCCTCGGTCGGCTCGGTGATGATGAACTCCGGACAGTCCTGCGTGGCCCCCACCCGGATGCTGGCGCCGAAGTCCCGCGTCGACGAAATCTGCGCCCTGGCCAAGGACGCGGCCGAAAGCTGGATGCCCGGCGATCCCAAGGGCAACGCCCGCATGGGCCCGGTGGTCTCCGAAGCCCAGTGGGAAAAGATCCAGGGCCTGATCCACAAGGGCCTGGAGGAAGGCGCCGAGCTGGTCACCGGCGGCCCGGGCAAGCCCGAGGGCCTGGAGACCGGCTACTTCGTGAAGCCGACCGTCTTCCGCAACGTAACCAACGACATGACCATCGCCCGTGAGGAGATCTTCGGGCCGGTGCTGTGCATCCTCGACTACGAGAGCGTCGATCAGGCGGTCGAGATCGGCAACGACACCGACTATGGCCTCGGCGGCTATGTGTCGTCCGCCGACCAGGACAAGGCCCGCGAAGTCGCCCGCGACATCCGCGCCGGCTACATCGCCATCAACAACGCCCCCATGGACATCACCGTGCCCTTCGGCGGCTACAAGCACTCGGGCAACGGACGCGAGTTCGGCGACCACGCCTTCGCCGAGTTCCTCGAGCTGAAGTCGATCCTCGGCTACAACCCCGCTCCCGCGGCGGCCCATTAAGGCGATCAGGGGCGGTCGAGAGGCCGCCCCTCTCCATCTCACCACCCGCGTAGGGAGACGCTGTGGCGACCTATGTACTGGTGCACGGCGCCTGGACCGGCGGCTGGGGCTACAAGAAGACGGCGCGCCTGATGCGCGCGGCGGGTCATGACGTCTATGTCGTGACCCTCACAGGGCTGGGCGAACGCTCGCACCTGGCCCATCCCGGCATCACGCTCTCGACCCACATCCAGGATGTGGTGAACGTGTTCGAATACGAGGACATCACCGATGCGATCCTCGTCGGCCATTCCTACGGCGGGATGGTGATCACGGGCGTTTCGGGCCGGGTGGCCGAGCGCATCCGCACCCTGGTCTATCTGGACGCCTTCCTGCCAGCCAACGGCCAGGCGCTCTGGGACCTCGCCGGCGAACAGGGGCGGCAGTTCTACATCGACGGCCAGAAGTCGACGCCGGGCCTGGTGGGCTTCATGGGCATCGCCGCCACGCCGGACGATCCAGGCTTGGCGGAGCTGCGCCGCCGCAAGATCGACCGGCATCCGCTGCTGACCCTGACCGAGCCGGTCAAGCTCGATGGCTCCGAACAGTCGATCAAGGGCCGCACCTACATCCTGGCCACCAGGCAGCCCGCCTTCCAGCGCTTCTACGACGCGGTGAAGGACGACCCGGCCTGGACCACCAAGACCATCGACACCGGCCATGTGGTGATGATGGAGGACCCGGAGGGGCTGGCGAGGCTCTTGCTGGAAGAGGCGTAGGGGCTGCGGGATAACTCTTCCGAAGGGTCCCCGAACCGCTCGCCAACCTGGGCGGTAAAGCCCTCCCGCAGCCCCGTGGCCTCCAAGGCGTCAGCAGCTACCGGCGTGGCCGAAGAAGTTTTCTGCGTCGTCAAATTCGTTGGTCACGGGCTTCTCGTAAGTCGACGGTCCGAATCTCGTGTGGCGGACGAAGGTCCCGTAGCCGCCGTCATTCGTGCAGGGATTCTCCGGGTCGCCCCAGATTTCGGCGCCCCGCTTCCCTGCAATGCTGAACCTGACACGGCAGAGATCTCCCGGGTCCTTGGATTTCAACCCTTCGTCCAAAACCCACACCGAGCCTCTTGCTTTCGCCACCCCATAGATGCCCATGTGCTGCCCGTTCGGAAACCAGTCCGAAAAGGCGACCCTGGTTCTTTGATGATCCAGGCGACGAAATCCGAAGACCCGAAGGCTTTTTCCTTCGCGCAGACAGAATATGCCGGATCTTCGGTCACCGGCTACCGCCGAGCTAATGGAATAGCAGTTAGTAATCGCGAGTACAAAAAAGGCCAAGGCGACAGCAGTGGCGCGCATCGTTTCCTCCGATGTAGTAAACTACCATCGGCTGCGCTTGGGCGGAAGCGACCTCAACGCCGCCTGAAACGCAGCGACCCGATCCGGAGTCTGCAGTGCCTATTCGTCCCGACCAAGTTGGCGCGCTGCATCCTCGTAAAGCCCATGAACAATCAATCTCCACGTCGTCCGGATACGTTTCTCGAGTGTGTTCCAGTCTGGAAATTCACCTATGCCAGGGACAGGATAAAGTTCGGATCGTCTATCCCGGTCATGCTGGAGGAGGCGTAACGAAACCAGGGTTGCCTGGGGCTTTCTCACACCTCGAATTTCTTCCAATTATGAAAACACGCGCATATCGTCTATTTATGGGTAGGGCCTTCTACATATTTTCAATTGTGTGGATTTGCTTGCTCTTGGCAGTATACTTAATGGGCAGGTGGTCCGCGTAGGATGGTTTGAGCAGAGGTTTGAACTAGCCGTCCTCACATCTTCGCCAGTTCGGCCTCCAGCTGATCGAGGGTGCGGTTGAACTTCGCGACCACGGCCTGGTAGGGCGCGGGCGAGGTCATATCGAGGCCGGCGCGCTTGATCACCTCGACCGGATAGTCGGATCCGCCGGCGCGCAGCACGTCCAGGTAGCTCTCCCGCTCCTTGGGGCCGCCCGCCAGGGTGCGCTCGCTGAAGAAGGCCGAGGCGGCGACGCAGGTGGCGTACTGGTAGACGTAGAAGTTGCGGAAGAAGTGCGGGATGTAGGCCCACTCGATGGCGTAGAGGTCGTCGATCTTCACCGCTGGCTCATAGTAGGCCTTGAGGATCTTCAGGTAGATCTCCGAGAAGCGATCGCCCGACAGCCCCTCCCCGCGCTCGGCCGCCTCGTGGATGGCCAGCTCGAACTCGGCGAACTGGGTCTGGCGGTAGAAGGTGCCTTTGAACAGCTCCAGCAGCTGGTCGAGGTAGAACACCTTCTCGGCCGGCGTCCTGGCCTCCGACACCATCAGGTGGTTGAGCAGCTGCTCGTTGTTGGTCGAGGCGATCTCGGCGGTGAAGATGGTGTAGTCCGCGTCCGGCAGCGGCTGGGCGGCGTTGGCCAGCACGCTGTGAATGGCGTGGCCCCACTCGTGCGCGAAGGTGGTCAGGCCGTCGTAGTTGTCGTGCAGGTTCAGCAGCAGGTACGGGTGCACGCCGTGGGTCCCGTTGGTGTAGGCGCCCGAGCGCTTGCCCCGGCGCGGCCAGGGATCCATCCACTTCGCCGCCGTCGCGTCCGCCAGGGTCTTCTGGTAGGGCGCGCCCAGCGGCGCCACCGCCTTGACCGTCAGGGCGCGCATGTCCTCCAGCGTGAACTTGCGGTCCAGCCGGGCGATCGACGGATAGAGATCGTAGTAGTGGAGCTCGTCGAGCTTCATGATCCGCTTGCGCAGCTCGAAGTAGCGCTGCAGCGCCGGGATGCCGGCGTGCGCCTGCTCGATCAGGGTGTGGTAGACCGCCGTCGGGATGGCGTTGGGCGACAGCGCCGCCTCCAGCGAGCTCGAATAGTGGCGCGCCTTGGCCTCGAAGGTGTGGGCCTGGACATGCGCCGTCAGCGACTCGCCCAGCGATCCCTTGAAGGCTTCGTACTCGCCGAAGAATCCTTCGAACGCCGCCTTGCGGTCGGCGCGGTTGGCCGCCTCGCGGGCCTGGCCGAAGGCCTGGTTGTCCATGCGCACCGGACCGGTGGACAGGGCCACGGTCGGCCAGGGCATGTCGCCGTCGGCGATCTGGCCGCGGATCTGGGTGGGGGAATCCTCGATGGTGGAAGCCGCCGCCAGCACCGCTTCGGCCTCGTCGCCCAGGGTGTGCGGGGCCGCGCGCAGGATCTTGTCGAGCTGATGCCGGTAGATCTTGAGCCCGGGCTCGGCCGCTTCGAAGGCAGCGATCCTGCCCGCACCCATCTTGACGATCTCAGGCGACATCCACGCCGTGGCCGTCCCCATCTCGGTCCCGAGCTCGGTGGCCTGGCCCTTGCGCTCCTGGTTCGCCCCCACCCGGGTGTCGGCGTCGGCGGCCAGGCTGGCATAGAGATAGAGGCGGTCGGCCCGATTGCCTGCGCCGTAGATGGCGTCCAGCGCCGATTTCAGCGTCGCGGCGCTGGAGCCCAGCTTGCCCTTCCAGGCCTCGAGCGATGGCAACAGCTTCAGCACCGCCTGCCGTTCGCCCTCCCAGGCTGCATCCGACGGATAGATGTCCGACAGGTCCCACAGGGGCGCGGCGTCCGCCGGCGGAGCGCCCTGGGCCAGGGCCTTCAGCGGCACGGCTGCTGCCAGCGCCGCCAGGCCGGCGCCTTCCATGATCGCGCGGCGGGAAAAGTCGGTCATCGGACGCTCCGGTGGTCGGTTCGCCTCGCCGATTATGCCAAGCGGGGCCTGGGCACAAATCGCCCGTTCGAACATGAACGAAGCTTAATCTTCCCTCGCAAACCGACAGTCGAGGCACAGCCAAGCTGCATCCGATCCGATCCAGCGACGTTTTTCGCATGGAGACGTCAAGCCGGGATCGTTGGAACAGTAACGGAAGCTCGTGATGAAGCGCATTGTCCTCGGGGCCGCCGCCGCGGCCTGTCTGACCCTCGTCGGCCCTCTCGGCGCCGTGGCCCAGCAGCTGCAGGGGCCACCCGTGCCGCATGGGCCCTACAACCCCAACCTCGCGCCCAATGATCCGGACCAGAACCTGCCCGCCGAGAAGCGCGTGCCGGACTGGTCGATCGACCGCCGGGTCGCCTGGACCGAGCAACAGCTGCAGGCGGCGCAGACCTCGGGCAGCCTGGGCGCCGAGCAGCTTCAGGGCGCCAGGGCCCAGCTCGACTCCATCCGCCGCGAGGAGGCGCGGCTCAAGAACTGGCATGGCCTCTACACCAAGTCCGACCAGCAATACCTCTTCAGTCGCCTGGACCAGGTCAACGCCCGGCTGGGCCTCACCTCACCCTGGGGCATCTGACCAAGGCTCCTGGGCGCAGGCGGCAAAGTCCGCTTGCGCTCGGGGTGGCCGGGTTGCTTGATGGGGTGATGAGCGACCCCGATCAGGCTGCGGCCGCATGACCTCCGAGGCGATCGATCTCAACAGCGCGATCGAGGATCGCAAGCTGGGCGCCTTCGGGCTGGGCCTGGTGCTGATCTCGGCCCTGGTGATCTTCTTCGACGGCTACGACATGCAGGTCATCGCCTTTGCGACGACGCGCATGGAGAGCCAGTTCCACGTCGGCAACGCCGCCTTCGGCGTGGCGATCAGCGCGGCGCTGCTGGGCACCCTGGTGGGAGGGGTGCTGTTCGGCCTCCTCGGCGACCGCTATGGCCGAAGGCCGGCGATCATCGCGGCCGCGGCATGCTTCAGCGTGCTGACCTTCGCCATGGCCTTCGCCAAGACCCTCGCCATGCTGATCGCCGTGCGGTTCGTAGGCGGTCTGGCCCTGGGCGGGGCCGTGCCGCTGCTCTGGACCCTGAACGTCGAATTCGCGCCCAAGCGCCTCCGGGCCACCGTGATCACCCTGATCATGCTGGGCTATGGCTTCGGCGGCGCCTTCGCCGGACCGATCTCGACGCTGATCCTGCCGCGCTGGAACTGGCCCGGGCTGTTCCTGTTCGGCGGCGTGGTCTCGCTGTTCGCGGTGGGGATCCTGATTGCGTGGCTGCCGGAGTCGCTCAGGACCTTGGCCTCGCGCGGCGAGTCCGAGGACGCCATCGTGCGGATCCTGCGCCGCATGGGCGTGGAAGCGCCGACCGATCCCGAAGCCGTGCGCATCCTGCGCGAAGGCCCGCCCACCGCAGGCAAGCGGGGCCTGACGCTGTCGGGGCTGTTCGAGGGGCGGCTGAAGGTGCTGACCCCGCTGATCTGGATCTCCTATTTCGCCAGCTCGATGGCGGTCTATTTCCTCACCAGCTGGGGGCCCAAGATCCTGCACGACATGGGCTTCTCGACCACCGGCACGGGGTGGCTGTCGTTCGGCAACTCGATGTCCGGCATGGCCGGTGCGGTGCTGTTGATGCGCTTCACCGACAAGCATGGCCCGATCTCCATCGCCGCCATGCCTCTGACCGCCATTCCCGTCCTGCTCGTGGCCGGACTGGCGCCGGCGACTTTGACCCAATTCCTCTTCCTGAGCCTGGCGCTCACCTTCTTCGTGGCCGGCGGCCACTATGGCATCACCAGCGTGATCTCCGGGTTCTACCCCAGCAGCATCCGCGCCTCCGGCTCGGGCTGGGCCAACGCCTTCGCCAAGATCGGGTCGATGCTGGCCCCCGTGGTCGGCGGTGTCATCCTGGACGCGCACCTGGCCGCGCGCACACCCTACGCCCTCCTGGCGGTCTGCCCCCTGGTGTTCGGCGCGGCGATCACCTCGATCGGCCTGATCGAGCGCCGGCGTGGCGGATGGGCAAACACCGCCGCCGAGCCCTCGCCGGCGGAATAGGCCGCCGAGCGGGCGAGCGCCTCAGTCCCCCGAGAACTCGGCGACCCTTCGCGCGAACCCCGCGGGGTCTTCGTAAGGCGCCATGTGCCCGCCCTCGAGCTCCCGGGTGACCGCCCCCTCGATCAGGGCGGCGAATTCCGCGGCGTAGGCGGCGGGGATCCAGGCGTCGTCCTTGGCCGCCAGGATCAAGGTCGGCATGTCGATCCGGTAGAGCCGGCGGCGCAGGCCCCGGTCGGGGATCGGCCAGGTGTAGTTGGCCATGGCGCCCAGGGCGTTGGCGAAGCGGATCTGGGCCTCCACCAGATCGTCCTGGCTCTGCTCGAGCGTCGGCCGCGTCTTGCAGCTCGACCAGATCATCGCCTCCACGCCGGCGAAGCGGTTGGCGAAGATGTCCGCCACGGGATGAGCGTCGTTCCAGAGCCCCAGCGGTCCGGCCAGCACGAGGGACTGGAAGCGCCCGGGCGACAGCGCCGCGAGCTCAGCCGCCAGCATCGCCCCAAAACCATGGCCGGCGAGGGCCGCCGCCTCAACGCCCAGCTCGGCCAGGACGGCGTCGTAGAACATCGCAAGGTCGTGAAGCGTCGGCAGTTCGGCCAGCTCGTCCAGACCGGCCAGGCCCGGCATCAGCGGCGCGATCACCTCGTGGTCCGCCGCCAGGGCGTTCAGCAGCGGGTCCTCCGGCGTGGGCGCCGCCATGCCGTGCAGCCAGACCAGGGGTGGGCCGGACCCGCCGCGGACGATGCGGATCTCCGGCTCGCGGCGAAGGCGAAGGGTGCTCTGGGTCAGCATGGCCTACTGCGCCGGCTGGGGCTGCGGCGTGACGGCCGCCACGCCCTTGGGGAACCAGCGATCCTCCCAGTCCGAGAAGCGGCTTCGGACGTTGGGCGCAACCTCCTCGGCGAAGCGGCGGGTGTTGTACATCGCCGTCTCCTTCTTCATGTCGCCGAAGTGCATGAGCAGCATCAGGTGCCCGACGTTCATCTGGTCGGCGAACTCGTGCAGCTGCTCGGTCACCCGCTTGGGGCTGCCGATGACGATGTAGCCGTTGTCGACGATGGTCTTCCAATCGATCTTGGGCATCAGTCCCGGCCCGGCCCGCGCACCCTGGGCGGCCAGGTTCACCTGGCTGACGATCCCGCGCCTGAGGGTCGAGGGGGTCGAGTAGCCCGGCGGGCTCGCGAAGCCGCCGTAGATGTGCATGCAGCGCTGGTAGAAATAGAGCGCCGGCCCGGAGTAGAGTTCCTCGGCATGGGCCTCGTCCTCGGCGATGCCGACGAACTGCAGGAACCCCGCGCGATAGGGATTGCGATCGCGCCCCGCCCGGTCGACCGCCTCCCAATAGCCGTCCATCGACTCCTTGGCCTGGCGGAATCCGAAATAGGAGAGATAGGCGTAGAGGTAGTCGTTCTGGGCGCACCAGTCCCAGGTCTCGATCGAGCCGCCGCCGGGGATCCAGACCGGCGGATGCGGCTGCTGCATCGGCCGGGGCCAGGGATTCACATAGCGCAGCTGGGTGTGCCTGCCGTTGAAGGCGAAGGGCGTGTCGGCCCGCCAGGCGCGCAGGATCAGATCGACGCTCTCCTGGTACTTTTCGCGCAGGGTCACCGGGTTCTGGCCCATGGCGAAGGCGGTATCCATCGGTGTGCCCACCGGGAAGCCGGCGATCAGCCGTCCGCCGGACAGCACGTCCAGCATGGCCATCTCCTCGGCCACGCGGATGGCGGGGTTGTAGAGGGCCGCGGAATTGCCCAGCACCACGAGCTTGGAATGGGAGGTCCGCCTGGCCAGAGCCGCAGCCATCAGGTTCGGCGACGGCATCAGGCCATAGGCGTTGGCGTGGTGCTCGTTGACGCAGATGCCGTCGAAGCCCAGCTGGTCGGCGTATTCCAGCTCGTCGAGGTAGTCGTTGTAGGCCTGCATGCCGATAGCGGGGTCGTAGAGTTCCTTGACCGGGGCATCGACCCAGACCGAGCGGTAGCGTTCCGTGAAGTCCTCCGGCAGCGCCGGATAGGGCATCAGGTGGAACCAGTGGAACTTCATGGCGCCTCCGGCGGCGGGCTGAGCGCGGGGCGCCCGAAACACACTCGTCATGCCGAGCTAATCCCAGCAAGATGGCCGCGTAAACAACCCTGAGCGCCCGGTTTCGCCGCGTGGCGCCGGGATGCGATTTCGGGAGCGCCTCCGTTGCCCACGACCGAAACGCGTCGGAAGACCTCGGACGTGATCCAGCCTCCCGAACCCGACCTGACCCCCGACCAGATGCTGGCCCGCGCCAAGGCGCTGCGCCCGACGCTGCGCGCGAGCCAGGGCCGCTGCGAGGCCGAGGGCCGCGTTCCCCAGGACATCAACGACCAGCTGGTGAGAGCCGGCTTCTACCGGATCGTCCAGCCTCGCCGCTTCGGCGGCTACGAGTTCGACGTGCCCACCTTCTATCGGGTGATGATGGAGATCGCCCGCGGCTGCCCGGAAACGGCCTGGGTGCTGGCGCTCACGGCGGGCCACCCGATGCTGCTGGCCTCCTATCCCGAGGCGGCCCAGGTGGAGGCCTATGGCGCCGAGGGCGAATTCCGCGGGCCCGCCTCGTTCAGCCCGCCCGGCCAGGCGAAGACGGTGGACGGCGGTTATCTGGTCACGGCCGGCTGGGTTTCGGCCTCGGGCATCGACATCGCCACCCACTTCATCGGCATGGCCATGGCGGCGCCGGAAAACGAGGGCGATCCCCCCTCGCCCATCCAGGTGATCCTCGAGCGCGGCCAGTTCGAGATCGTCGACGACTGGAAGGTCATGGGCATGCAGGGCACCGGCTCCAAGCAGGTGCGGGTGAAGGACGCCTTCGTGCCCAGCCATCGGACCGTCCCCACCATGGGCTCGGCGCGGGGTTCCCCGGCCGTTCCCGCCGCCCGGCTCTACGACAACCCCATGTACCAGAGCCGCATCCAGCCCTTCCTGATCGGCGAGGCCACGGCCGTGGCGGTCGGCGCCGCACGCGGGGCGCTGGACCTCTATGAACAGGGCCTGAAGGGCAAGACGTCGATGTTCCCGCCGTTCCTCGAGCGCACCGAGGACCCGGAGTACCAGGCGCACTACGGCCGCGCCCTGGCCCTGATCGCCACGGCGGAGGCGGCGCTTGTCCGCGCCGGCGAGGACTTCATGGCCTATGCCGCCGAGGCGACCGCGGGGGGCGAGCCCTTCGGCGAGGAGCGCGAGCTCGCCCTCACCTTGGTCGAGCAGCAATGCGTGCGCCTGGCCTGGGAGGCGATGGAGCTGATCTTCCGCACCGCCGGCACCAGCGCCTCGGCCAAGTCCGGGGCCGCCATCGGCCGGATCTTCCGCAACATGGCCGTGATCAACACCCACCCGGCCCTGCAGCTCGACCGCACGGCGGTCGCGGCCGCCAAGGCGCGGCTGAACGCACCGACTGACGGCGGCTAAGCCCTGCGTCCTTCGAGACGCAGGCTGCGCCTGCTCCTCAGGATGACGAAAAGGGTGGACTGCGCGGAGGTCGTCATGGTGAGGAGGACGCGCAGCGGCCGTCTCGAACCACGCACCACATAGAGCCGCGCAACAGGGATTTGGGGACGTCATGAAGACCAGCACCGACCGCATCCTGACCACCCATGTCGGC
>FTJL01003498.1_pt5 | contig 11970 bp, 13 predicted proteins | sample 1658551 | NCBI WGS metagenome assembly FTJL01 (sample SAMEA3914835, study PRJEB12502) | metagenome | biome: forest; material: soil | place: Canada | collected 2011-07-03 | depth 0.3 m
CTGCCGGCCAGGGCCGATGCGGAACAGGGCGGCTTCGTCGTCGACACGGGCGCATTGGGCAGCGCCAGTCTCGGCGATAGCATTCACGGTTCGCTGCACGGATTCTGGGGGTTTGAGAAATACGAGGGGCCGGGTTTCGAGCTGGTCAATGCGCATGCGCAAGCGTGGGAACTGGCCGCTGCGGATGAGGGAACACTGATCGTCGGACGCGACGATACCGTTCACCTGCAGGCAGCCAGTGTCAGCTGCGTCGATGGCATCATGCTCCGCGACCCCGCCGGCAAGGAGCTGAAGGCCGAGTGGAAGCCGGTCAAGCCCAACGAGGTGGAAGTCAAACTGCCGCTCGAGGGGGCCGCGCCCGGCTCCATTACATTGTTGGTCACGCAACATGGCGCAGGCCAGCCTCAGCCGGTCCAACTTCACACCTTCTCCGAGGCCGCACACCTGGATCGATTCGCCTTGCACGCGGGCGAACCGCAGGGGGTACTGCAGGGCAGCCGTCTTGATGAGGTGGCCAGCCTCACCCTGCGGGATGTTGTGTTCCTGCCCGGAGTGCTGACGACCCGGGCCGGTGGCGATGAGTTGTCGCTCGCGGCTCAGGACGCAACGGCGGCTGCGGGATTCAAACCGGGCGATGTCGCAAAAGCCAAGGTCGTGCTCAAGGACGGACGCGTCCTGACGCTGAGCGCTACAGTGGACGCGCAGCGTCCCAATGTCACGTTGATTGCCAAGAGCATCCAGCTCGCCGCCAGTAGCAGCGGTATTCAGCTCGTCGATCAGGACTTGCTGCCGCAGGGTGCAAAACTGACATTCTCCCTGCGCGCGCAGTCTCCCGCGGTGTTCGAGCGAGAGGAAAAAATCGAAGTCGCGACAGCCGACGAATCGGCGTCCACGACGTTGAGTGTGGGTAACGGCGCAATCATGCTGGAGGATTCGAAAGTCGCGGTGGCAACCTTCGACCCGGCCAGGATGTTCGGGCCTGCCGCGTTCGGTCCCTTGCGATTCAGGGTCGTCGTCGCGAGTGGTGCGACGGGCGAGTGGCACCCACTGGGGACCCTGGTGCGGTTGCCGGTGCTGAAGGAGCTTGTCTGCCCGGCGACGCCCGATCTCGCCTGCAAGCTTTCCGGGTTCAATCTGTTCCTGGTCGATTCCGTGTCCGGCGACTCGAAATTCGATCATCCGGTGCAGGTGCCGGATGGCTTCCCCGGCTATACGTTGCCGGTCCCGCACCCAACGGACGGTCAACTTTACGTGAAGCTCAGGGATGACCCTTCAGTGGTCAGTTCCGCGGCGCTGGGCCCACAGCAGTTGCCTCCATCCGCCGAGGAAGAGTCCCGCGCGCCGGCCAGACATGAGGCTGCACAGCCACCGCCCACATCGACCGCGAACGCGACTTCCGGATCGTCCACCGTTCAGCCGAGCGCCCAGGCCAGCCCGAACTGATTGGTCAACTCAACCTGCGGCGGCGAGCTTCGTCACAATCAGTGCTGCCGCCGTGATGAGTAGTACCGCCAACACAAAAACGCTGCTCGCGAGGGTCGGCAAGCCGACGCGGGAGACGAATTCGTCAAAAGTGTCTTCGTCTTCCGGCTCCTGCTGCGGCGGGCGCGATTGCGCAGCGACTCGCTCGCCACCGGCGTTCTGTTCATTGACAGGGCGGCGGTCCCACGGGGTTTCCGGAGAGTGCATCGAGCCGTGCATGGTGAGCCTTCACAGCCTCTGTACGCCCCTGAACTGGTAGCAATTTTCCTGCCCGGGTTCGATTATCCTTGGCAGCCTTCGCGGTCCGCTATCCCTCTTACGACAGATGCTTCGCTTCGGCATTCCGGTTCTGTTCGTGCTCATCTGGTCGACGGGGTTCATCGTCGCCAAAGCGGTGCTGCCGCATGCGGATCTGCAGTGGTTTCTGGTAGCCCGCTTTTCGCTGACGGCTCTCGTCATGGGCCTTGCGGCGGTGGTGGGTCGAGCTGCCTGGCCACGCGGCCGAAATATAGCCCCGCATGTTCTCGCCGGCGCAATGATGCAAGGCTTGTATCTGTGCGCGAGTTATTGGGCGATCACCCACGGTATGGCGGCCGGCGTAATGGCGCTCCTGGGAGCTTTGCAGCCGCTGTTCACGGCACTATTTATGGTTTGCGCGCTCCGAGCCAAACTCGCGGTGCGTGCCTGGAGCGGGCTGTTGATCGGATTCGCCGGAGTCGCGCTCGTACTCGAGCCCAGACTTTCAAGTCACGGCGTGGGCTCGCTGACCGTGCTTACCGTGTGTTCCGCCCTGCTGAGCGTTATTGCCGTAACCGCGGGCGCCCTGGTGCAGAAGTGGCTCGCCTCCAGCGATCTGCGTGCCGCTGCCAGCATTCAGAATCTCGGTGGAGCGGGGGTTGCTGTGCTGGTGGCCCTGTTCGCAGGCAGTACTCGCTGGGACTCGACACCGCTGCTTTGGGGCGCACTGACTTGGGCCGTTCTGGTGCCCTCGGTCGTGGGCACCACGCTGCTCATGTGGATGATGCGTCACGGAGAGGCGACCAAAGTCACCGCATTGCTGCTGCTGGTTCCACCCCTCGCGGCGATTCAAGCGTATATCTTTTTCCATGAAACGCTGTCGCCCGTTCAGTTCATCGGTTTCGCACTGGCTCTGGGCGGCGTGCTGCTGACCCGCTCCGCCAACAACGAAGTAACGAGGATGTCAGCCTGAAGCTGGCGAAGACTCTGATGGCCAAATCCGTGCTCGATAGCGGTTGGGGGATGCTCAAACAGATGTTGCAATACAAGGGCGAGTACGCCGGCAGATCGGTTGAAGTCGTCAACGAGAGAAACACAACGCGAGTGTGTTCTAGCTGTGGTTCCCTCACGGGGCCCAGTGGTCTGAGGCCTCACGCGTGCGCGTCGCGCCAGACACCCCGTCTGCGCAAGACAGGTGTCAGCACGCTTGAGGCGGCGGCGTGAGCACCGGTATCGAATCGATGGGACCACTTTTGACTTTGAAGGTGCACGAGACGCTGCGCGCTGCAGCGCGTGCAGGCGTGGAAAGCGTCGAGTGCTCTCTCGACCTGGATCGTTCCACCTCGAAGGTCGGCATCAGGGCGACGGACTGGGAGTGGCAGGCGATGCGGTATCCGTATCTCGACGCCTGCAAGGACAGAACGATCTACCACTGGGCCACCGATCGCTTTCAGCCCGTGGCGCGTTTCAGCACTTCACTGATCAAGCTGGTGCCGACGCAGTGGGGGGCTCCGACGTTCGAGATCGATGGCATCAAAATGTTGCCCACCGCGCGGGTCTCGCCCTACGCGGACGCGGAGCGCAAGGTCGGCCTGATTCGCCCGAGCGGCAAAACGATCCTCGACACCTGCGGAGGTCTCGGCTACTTCGCAGCCTGTTGTCTGCAAGGCGGTGCGGCGCGCGTGCTGTCGTACGAGAAGAATCCGGACGTCTTGTGGCTTCGCAGCCTGAATTCCTGGTCGCCCGAAACCGGCGGCGCGTTGACGCTGACCCTGGGGGATGTCGCACAGGAGATCGTCAAGCTGCCGAGCGCTTCGGTGGACGCCATTGTGCACGACCCGCCGCGATTCGGGATTGCCGGCGAGCTGTACTCGCAGACATTCTATGACCAGCTATCCAGGGTAGTCAGGCGCAAAGGGATGTTGTTTCACTACACCGGCACGCCGAACAAACTCACCAGCGGACGCGATGTGCCGCACGAGGTGGCCACTCGCCTGCGGCGCGCCGGGTTTATAACCGAGCCGAACGGCGATGGGATTCTGGCGGTCCGCCAAGGACGCCCCGCTGGCGTTCATCGTTGATCCGGCGTAGCGGCCGAGCAGAACAGCAACAGCTGTGCCAGTTCGTCCGGGCGACTCAGGTACGGCGAGTGCGAGCCGTCGAGGGCAAACATCTTCGTCACTCCGGCACGGGCCGCCATCCTGTCCTGCAGTTCCGGGCCGATGGTGTTGTCGTGCAGGGTTTTGATATAAAACTTGCCCACCCGTCCAAATCGCTGTGGCGTCAGATGAACCGGTGTCCTGATCGGCGCTAAGGGCTCGTCGACGAGTAAGCCGGGCAGGGCGCGTTGCAGCTGCGGCTCAAGGTCTTCGCCAAACAGCATCACGCAGTCATCGGCCGACACGCGTGCCGTTTGTCGGTCCGCTGCGATGATGAAGTTCTTATCGTTCCAACGGCTCTGAGCGTCCTGCGCGGACAGGTCGCGTGCGCTTTGGCCGGATTCAGGCAAGTAGGCCGCGACGTATACCAACGCGTGGATCTGTTCGGGTACAGCTTCGGCTACAGCGGAGATGGTCATGCCGCCGAGGCTGTGACCGACCAGGATTACAGGCTCCGAGAACCGGCTGACGGCGGCCAGCGCGCAGTCCCGATGAGCGTCCAACGAAACCTGCTCGGCTGCGCAAGGGTTGCCCGATCTGCCGGGCAACTCGACCAACAGTACCGGATGCCCGGCTGCCTCGAGTCTGCGCTTGACCCCACTCCATACAGCGGCGCTCTGGAAGGCGCCGTGCACGATCACGTACGGCCGCAACGTAGCGACTGCCTTCCCTTACGCTTCGTAGTTCTTCGCGAAGTCTTGCGGCAGATCCGGTCCCCAGTTCTCCAGCGAGTCCTCGAGCGGATAGTTGATCGGTTCCCACTTCGAGTGGTCGGTGATGTAGTCGATGTCCGAGTAGTACTCGAACCAACTGCCCCACGGATCCTGGATGTAGTGAAAGAAGTTGGAGCCGATCGTGTGACGGCCGAAACCCCAGTTGCCGCGACGGGCCTTCTCGACCAGACGGCGTCCGCCGAGACCGACTTCATCGGGTGTCGCCACCTGGAAACTCGCATGATGGAAGCCGATGTCGGAGGACTTGGCGAAAGCCACGACATGGTGATCGCTTTCGCGTCGGGCGCACAGGAAGGCGACGACGTCCTGGGAACGGTCGGCGAGCCCCATTCCCAGTGCCCCCGTGAAGAACTCGGTGCTGCGCAGGACGTCCGGACTGAACAGCAGGATGTGTCCCATCCGCAACGGCCGAATAGGGCCAATGGTGGCCTTCGCCGGGATGGCGCGCAGGTCCTTGCGAATCAGCCGGCCGGGCATGTTCAGCTCGAAGCCCTCGTGGGCGGCGAGCGGACGTTCGGGTGGTGCGTCCACCAGATGGACCGTCAGTCCGTGCGGATCCTGGATCCAGACTCCGTCGTTCGAAAAACCCGCGGGTGCATCGATAAGCTTGCCGCCCATCGCGGGAACGGCGCTGCGCAGCTGGGCGAATGCGGTCGGGTCGTAACGCAGGATCAGGTGATGAATGCGCTTTTTCGGCGCTCCGCCGAGCAGCGTAATGCAATCACGGTCCTGGCCGTCGCAGCGCAGGCGCACCGTAGTGCCGTCCCGATGCGCATTCAGGCCGGCATCCGTATAGAACTGAACTCCCGGTGCGAGATCCGGCACCTCGAGTACTACGCCATAAGGCCCCAGAACAGCCATCGAATCCCCCTTGAAGCCGGTCCAAAGAATCCGGCAGCGCATTATCGCCGGATTTCGCCGCGGCGCGCGAGTTGGGCCGGTGAGGTAGTCGCAATACCTCCCAATTGGCTCAAGGGTCCGCAGCGCAGCCAGGACATCCGGGCCCGAACCTACGCATAGGCCAGTTCGTATATCATCCGCGCGCTAGAGGGGGAATCTTCATGACTCAGTTCATCAGGTCGAGGAGTTGCATCCTGCGTGTCGGGGCGGTGCTGTGTGCAGCAGTTGGGTTGGCGGCGACCGGGGTTGCCTACGCGCACCATTCTTTTGCCATGTTTGATAGCGACCACCAGATCAAGCTGGCGGGCACGGTCAAGAGCTTCGAGTGGGCAAATCCGCACGTGTATATCGAACTCGATGCGAAGGGCGAAGACGGCACGACGAAGGATTACACCGTCGAATGCGCCAACCCCGGAATCCTCAATCGGATCGGGTGGAAATTCAACATGATCAAACCGGGCGACCAGATCACGGTGATCATTGCTCCGCTGAAGACCGGCGAGCCGGGCGGACTGCTCAAACAGGTGACCCTTGCGGACGGTCGCAAGTTCGCCAACGGTGGGCCGGCCGGTAAGGCGAACATTCAGTAGGGGATGGCGATGTTGCATGTAACGAAACGATGCACGCCCGTGGCGTGGGCTTCAGTGTCGGCAATAGGCGCGGCCGCGACTCTTCTCATGACATTGGGAGGCGGCAGTGCGATGGCCGACCCGGCCGCCGCCGCGGCACCCTCACACGCGCCCGCGAATCACGCTCTGACCGGAACCTGGAATCGCTACCCGCAACTGGGCGAGACTCCGGACCCGAAGATGCCGGTACCGCCAGCCATCCCCGAGCCTCCGCTGAAGCCGCAATTCATGGCTGACTGGCAGGCCGGCCAGAAGGCGGTGCATGACGCCGAGGCTCGCGGTGAACCCGTTTACACCGACTACGTAAAGTGTCTGCCCGATGGCATGCCGACGATGATGATGGCCATGTTTCCGATGGAGGTGCTGCAGACTCCCGGTCAGGTCACGATAATGCAGGAGGCCTACAACCAGACACGGCGCATCTACCTGAACGAGAAGCAGATTGCCATCGATGACGCCGAGCCGGGTTACTGGGGTCATTCGGTGGGTCACTGGCAGGGCGACACGTTGATCGTCGATACGATCGGCATCAAGGAGAAGGTGCGCTTCCGCAATGTGCCGCATAGCGATCAGATGCGTATCCACGAGTCCATCCACATGCTGACGCCGGATTTCTTCGAAGACCGGATCACGGTCGAAGATCCGAAGTATCTGACGGCGCCGTGGAACTTCGTGTGGGCTTACAAGCGCCTGCCGCACTACAAGATGCTCGAGTACGTCTGCGACTCGAATCGCGAGTACAAGGACCCGGCGACCGGCGGCACCCGGCTGCGTATCGATAAGCATTGACCTGAAGCAGAGCAATCTTCCACGTGGACGCGGGCGCCGGTGCGGGAATCATTCGCCGGCACCGGTTGCTATTATGCGCACGTCGAGCCTTTATCCTAAGTGCTCAAATCCAAGAGGGATTTCATGAAACTCAAGTCTTCAGTACTCGTTGCCGCTGTGCTGTTCGCCGCTGTCGCGCAGGCTCAGCCTCCCGCGCCGTCGCCTGAAGTGCAGGCTGCTCGCGCTGCAGTGCAGAAGGCCTGCGCGGCGGACACCAAGACGCTTTGCGGTGACAAGGCCGGACATGAGGCGATGGTGTGCCTGCGTAGCAATGCCGACAAGATCAGCGCCGATTGCAAAGACGCGATGGCCAAGCTGCCGAAGCCGCCGGCCGCTGCGCACTAGGTTCGCGCCTTCGGGCCATGCGCCCTCCGGGCTAGTCGGCCCCGGCTTGGCGCTCCGGCTCGGCGCCTCCGGCTGGGCGCCCTCGGCCATGCACCCCCGGCTAGGCGCCCCCAGCTCGGCCCCCCGGCTAGGCCGCCCCGGGCCAAAGGCGCGTCTCGGCCACGCGGTCGCGACGCGCCTTATCTTCAGCGGTCTGTTTCCTTACTCGCTTCCCCGCGCGCCTCGCGATTGGTGAAATGGGCGTTGCCCAGACCGGTTCCGATCGTCAGCACTCCCCAGTGTTGGACGTCCTGCATGAAGGGCAGTTCGCTCAAACCCTGCACCACCGCATCGTTGTGCATGACGACCACGGTGTCGTGTTCCCCGATCCTGGGAATGGCGTCCCGCACTCGCTGCGGCAGGTTGAAACTCTTGGTTTCCCAATTGCCGGGCAGATTCTGACCGCCGCGTTCTATGCTGCCGTCCGCGCAAATCACGCCGGGGCAGCCGATGCCGACGAAGGGTGCGAGCTTCAGCCCGTCTTTTTCGGCGCGTTTGATCAGATCGGTCAGGAAGGCAATGAGTCGTTCGACCGCATCGTCGCGTTTGGGATCGTCGTCGCGATGGCGCCAGAGTTCGAGGTGAGCCACCGTGGCTTCCGACAGATCGGATTTCTTCTTCGTGCGCAGTTCCACGACGCCTGCGCGGATGTTGGTGCCGCCAATATCCACTGCGAGGATGCTGTCGTGGCCGGCGAGTACCCAGGAGGGCACCAGTTGGACGCTGCCGATCAGTCCGGCGTGATCGGAACGATGGCGAATGGGCCGCAGCTCCACTTCGTAGCCCTCGGCTTTCAGAAGCACCGCTGTCCGGCCGATGACCCGCTCGCCGATCCGGCTCTGGCGCAAGCCGCCGCCGATGGCGATGCGGTCGGTGTTTTTCCATTCCTTGACCCGCAGGAAGCGGCGGATGACCGAAGCGAACTCCTGCGAGAAATCCTCGATGGCACCTTGGATAACGCCCGCCGCCTCGGCATCTCCTTGGGTCAGGAGCTTGTCCAGCTGTTTCTTGGTGATCTCATCGCTGGGCAACTCACCGAGCGGATCCTCGCCGGACTTGCTTACGCGTTCGCGCCAGTCATCCAGGATCGCTTGGAACGCTCTTTTGCTGGCGCGGTCGCCGACGAAGCCCTCGGCGCTACGCAACTGGGCGTTGTAGGCATCTATCACGACGAGGCTAAGTTGCTCCGAGCCGTGAGCTAGCAGCGAGGGGGAGGGAACGTCGGTCTTTTCGGGCATGGGGTTCGCCGGTATTTGCGTACTAGAGCAAATACCCGGCTGCCCGTTCCGTTCCCGATTACGGTCAGCAAGGCCTGAGCGGGGCCGCAGCCAGGCGCCCCCAGCTATTTAACGGAGTAGCCGCGCCCTTCCAGGCAGGCCGTCTCGGCCCGGAAATAATTCGACCGCTTCAGGTTGCCGCCGGCGGCGCCGGCGGCGCCGGGTTGAGCGGGATCGAAGCCGGTCTGCTTCTGGGCCCAATCGTGGCACTCGGATTCGTCGCGCGACTGCTGATCCGCGGTCTGACCGTTCTTGGGGTAGGCAAACAGCCTGTCGACGTTCGGAGCGATCTGCGGCGCAGTGCCGTCGGAGCCTTGGGGTGGGGCTACCGTCTCGTAGCTGCCGGCGTTTGCATTCCATCGGTAGTAAACATCATCCGCGTAGTAATACGGTACGCCACCCCACCAATACGTGGAGTAATAGAAGGGAAGCGAGGCCACAAACAAGCCGTAACCCAGCCCGCCCCAGCCCCACCCGCCGTAGCCGTAGCGGCCATACCAGCCACCACGCCAACCATAGCCCCCTCTGTAGTATCCACCGCGGAACGCGCCCGGGCCGCCGTGAAAACCAAATCCGCCGACGTGGGCGACGCCACGCTGGCCGCCTGCGTGAGCGGGAGGAGAAATTGCGAATAGGGTTGATAGAACGAGCGCCGGGACCAGCCCGTGGCGCAGAAACCGTGAGGAGCTCATCGGATGTACCTCGCGCGGTAGCAGTGCTTCTCACTGTACGCTACGCCCGCTAGATTAAGGCAGCCTGAATGCCCCATTAATGTTTCCATTGAAGTTAAGAAATTGTAAAGCCGGCCATGATCAAGAACTTCAGTGACCACGCTGCGAATGAGCGTACGTTTCTGGCGTGGGTGCGCACGGCCATTGCGGTGATGGCCTTTGGTTTCCTGGTGGAGAAGTTCGACCTGTTCCTGCAATTGACCGCCCCGGCGCTGGTGGGCCGCCTCTCGATTCCGGGGCAGCGGTTCGGGAACGAAGCGGGTCTAGCGCTCATCGTCGTGGGCATCGCGATGGTGGCGATCGCGGCCGCACGTTTCCTGTCTACGGCCAGGATGATCGACAGTGCCGAGCTGCGCGCGGGGCCCGGATCGCGCTTTGACCTGGGGCTCGCCGCTCTGCTGGGACTGTTGGGTTGCGCGCTGTTCGTGTATCTGTCCCATGCGTTCGTCAATAGCCGCTGACACTCAAGCCTTGGAGTCCCTCACATGCCTGCGAAAATGAAAATCGACTTCGTATCGGACGTGTCCTGTCCCTGGTGCGTCATCGGCTTGAAATCCCTCGAAGCCGCGCTCGCCCATTTGGGCGACGAGGTGGTCGCCGAGCTGCACTTCCAGCCCTTTGAGTTGAATCCGCAGATGGGGGCGCAGGGTCAGGACATCGTCGAGCACATCGGCGAGAAGTACGGATCGCCGCCCGATCAGCTGGAGCGCACCCAAACGATGATCCAGGCGCGCGGCGCCGAGTTGGGGTTTGCGTTCGATATGAAAAGGCGCAGCCGCATCTACAACACCTTCGATGCACATCGCCTGCTTCACTGGGCGCAGGCAGAGGGAAAGCAGCACGCGTTGAAGAACGCCTTGTTCGCTGCCTACTTCACTCGCGGCCTGGATCCCAGCGACCGGGAAGTTCTGGTGGACGTGGCCCGGGAAGTGGGTCTCGACCCGGAGCGGGCCCGAAGTATCCTGGCGTCCGACGAGTATGCGGCGGACGTCCGCGCTCACGAGGAGTTCTACTTGAATCATGGCATCCATGCCGTGCCGGCCGTCATCGTCAACGACAGGCACCTGATTCAAGGCGGGCAGCCGGTGGAGGTTTTCGAGCAGGTGCTCAGGAAGTTGGCGAGCGAGGCGACAGCGGCGGCGACACCTGGCTGACGGGGCGCGGGTACGCCGGCCGCCGGTACGCCGTGGCGCCGTCGCGTCGAGGCATCACCTTTGGCTGATGGTTGCGAACACGCCCGTGACGAGCATTCTGTGTTCGGCTTCGTCCATGATCTCGACCCTGTTTCGGCCGCGCACCTTGGCTTCGTACAGCGCTTGGTCGGCCAGTTGTAATGCACCGCCGGCGGTTCGTTCCGGGGTCGGCTCTACTATTGCGACTCCCACGCTAACTGTAACGGCGGCTAATGTTCGCGATCCGCGGTGCTCGATGCCCAGTTCGGCGACAGCGCGACGGATTCGCTCCGCGACGTCCTTGGCCTGATTGCCGTCGACGTCGTAGAGCACCGCAGCGAACTCTTCACCGCCGTAACGCGCCAGAATGTCCAGCGGACGGCGCACGAATCTCTGTGCCGTCTGCGCGACGCGACGCAAGGTCTCATCGCCGGCCTGGTGCCCGTAGCGATCGTTGTAGGCCTTGAAGTGATCCACGTCGATCAACAGGATGGCAATCGCCCGGCTGTCCTCGATGGCCTGGTGCCACAGCCGCAGCAGATATTCGTCCAGCACCCGGCGGTTCTTGGTGCCGGTCAGGGCATCGTGCTGGGCCAGTTCCTCGATGATGTGGCTTTCGAGGAAGGCAATGCGCGAGGATTTCTCGACGTGTCTTGCAGCGACCGCACAGGCGATCACCCCGGCGAACAGCACGGCGTTGGAGTGGAGGGCGACCGGCAGCGCCATCTTGTAGAAGACCGTCGAACAGATATAGGACAGGCCGCTCAAGACACAGGTAAACAGCGCTACGCGGTAGCGCAGGCCTTGAAAGAAAAACGGTCCCATCACCAGGGTCGGCAGAATCATCAGCATCTCGGTCTGACCGTGCGTGGCGGCGTCGGCCATGCGCCAGGCGATGATGCAATTGCGGATGGGCACGAGAACACTCGCCCAATGCGAGTACGCACGTTCGAAGTAGGTGCTCCAGGCGATCGCCGCGAGGACACACGAGGTGGCGACGATCAGCGAGAACTCAACCAAAAGAGCCATGTCGCGCGGCGTTGCAATGACCTGCTCCGTTCCCCGCAACACGGCCAGAAGAGCTGCGAGGAGACAGGCCACCCGGATGAGCGTGCGACTATGTCTCAAAGCCGCGCGGCGGTATTCAGACTCCAGCTGGGGCACGAATCGCAGATTGGCGGCACTGCGCTTCAGCTCGGTCGCGTACGGGGAGTCGGGGTACGAATTCAGGTTCAATAGGGGCGCTGTGGCCATCGCGGCAGATTAAGTGACATCCGGGCCGTCGTATGTGATCCGCTCCAAAACTATGAGATCGCGGGCGGCTCAGCGCCGGTTGGGGCACCCCCCGGGGCGGGTAAATCTTGCGGGGGCCCTCCCGGTCGATTATATCGGTGCCCTCTTTTCAATTTGGCTGCAAACGCCGCAGGCGTTTGCAGC
>FTJL01008823.1_pt1 | contig 11969 bp, 13 predicted proteins | sample 1658551 | NCBI WGS metagenome assembly FTJL01 (sample SAMEA3914835, study PRJEB12502) | metagenome | biome: forest; material: soil | place: Canada | collected 2011-07-03 | depth 0.3 m
CGATCGCCGGCTCGTCCATGCGTTGCCTCAGCAGCGTCAAGGCACTTGAAATCGGTCCCAGCGGGCCGCGCATTTCATGCGCGGCCAGTGCAAGAAACTTGTCCTTGCGCTGCAGCGAGCGGCGCAGCTGCACGATGGCGCGCTCATTTTCGTTCGCGTCCGTTGCAATAACGAGCCACTCGCCGGTTCTCCCGACGCCGTCCTGAATCGGATTACCGCATTCGAGCTGCCGCACGTAATTGGCTTCCGACGTGAACCGGACGCGTCGTTCCAGGACGTACGGCTCCCCGGAGCTGACGGCATGCTCCCATGTCTGTCTCCAAAGGGACTGATCTCCCGGATGCAGGGCGGGCAGATAACTGTCGAGAAACCGGGCTCCCGCACCGATCACCGTAAACGCATACCAGGCCGAATTGCCATAAGACAGCCGTCCGCCCGCATCCACGACCCAGACGAGCTGCGAGAGAGAATCCGCAAGCAAATGAAACTGTGTCTCGGAAGCGCACACGGCAGTTGTCCTTCCGGTCTTGAGGCGCCAAATCCTTCGCCGCCCGCTGCCGGGGAGTCCCGCGTCCCAGGCACGCGATCCGACCGCGAGTTGCGGGAATCTCAGCAGCTGATGGTGATACGGTTGTCGAGCTTGGTCACACCGGGACAGTCCCGCGGATGGCGGCAATCAGCCTTGACCGACGTCAATTCACCAGCCGCTTTGCTACGCGCCGGCATGGGTCGCGGAAGCTTCGCGGCAGACATCAGTCCGAAGCTGTTCCACGTGCCGAGCGAATCCACCGGGTGTCCCCCAGGGCGGCTGTGCCCACCTCAATCAGCCCGTCCGCGACTCCTTCCAACGCGCCGCGATCGCAGATTTGCACCTGGCGTACTGCCGGAAATGCGATCGCGTGACGACCGCGCAGCTGCGTTAGAGTCCGGCTTACGGTCTCAACAGCCATGGCGAGGTAGTCGGCGATGTCATACCGAGACATGGGTAGCAACACTGTGTGAGTCTGTCGGGTGTGGTTGCGATCAGCCATCTCCAACAGGAACGTACTGACTTTTGCAAGCGCGCTGCTGCGCCCGAGAGTTACCGTACGCCTCTGCAAACGGGAAATCGACTCGAACGCAACCTCGCGGATGTTTCGAGCAATCTCCGGATCGGAATCGGCGAGCCTCTCGGCGCTGCGACGTGGATAGCGGGCGACGAAAGTTCCCGGAGCGAGCGCCTCAACACAGAAATGGCGGCCGCCGGAAGCGCCGAACCCGAACAAGTCACCGGGCAGGAAGAAGTCAACGATGTGCCGGCGACCGTCACCGATCAATGCACACTTGCGCGCGGCACCTGCTACGATCCTAAACCAGTGTTCGCTCGGATCGTTGTAGCGATAGATCGACTCGCCGACTTCGTATCGAGCGCGGATGGCCAGAAGCTCCAGGGCTCCGAGCGATCTGTCGTGAGGAATCCGTTCGACACACTCCCCAATCGACACTGACGGAGAAATCTCCACGCGGCCCTGCCTGCTCGTGATAACCGGATCGCGGCGTGCCGTACAGTAGGCAGAGAACGAGGCGACGACCAGTACACCTTAGGTTTAGCGGGGGCACCCTTTCCGGTGCCCCAAGCTGAGTCACCTGAGGGGCTGTTGCCCAGACTCGAACGCAGCCTGCACGAGCCGCGAGAGCTCCTGGGGGTCGAATGGCTTGCGCAGCATCGCCATGGCGCCGGCCTGCAACATCTGCGTTTGCAGTCTTCCGTCGGCGTCATCCTCGGCGGTGACAAAGATGGCCGGGATGGCCAGACCCATCACACGCAGCTCACGCTGCAGCTCCAGTCCACTCACGCCCGGGAGCCGCATATCAAGAACGAGACACCCTGCCTCGACGCCGTGTCTGGAGCCTAGGAACTGTTCGGCGCTCGAAAAGCCACGGGTCCGGAAGCCGTTCGAATTGAGCAGGGCCTGGGCCGCCGCGCGCATCCCTGCGTCGTCGTCCACGATTGCAACGAAGAATTGTCGTTTCCGCTTGGCCATCGCTGCGTCGGGATCGTTCCTTCAACACGTGAACGCACGTGTTCGCACGCATAGGATCGGGCGGATCGGCAGGCGGTTGCTTTGATGGGTACCACGGTTTAGCCGAGTCGCTCGATCATGTGTACCAGTTCAGCAACGCTGGAGGCCCCCATTCTTTCCATAATGCGGCGGCGATGAACCTTGATCGTGTTCTCGCTGAGCCCAAGCTTGGCGGCAATCTGCTTGCTGGGCTTCCCCGCGACGACCAGAGCCATGATCTGATGCTGACGTGCCGTGAGCCGCTCATGCTTGCTGCGTATTCCGGTGACCTCCGTTTGGCGCACTTTTGCCGCCTCATCGCGATCGAGCGCTTGCCGGATGGCATCCAGCAGATCCTCGTCACGGAAGGGCTTGGGGAGAAACTCGATAGCGCCCGCCTTCATGGCCCGCACGGCCATCGGGATGTCGCCATGCGCTGAGATGAAGATAATGGGGATTTCCTGTTCCGCGTGCGCCAACTGGCGCTGCAGATCCAGGCCGCTCAGGCCCGGCATGCGCACGTCGAGGACCAGGCACGAGGGGCTTTCGCTCCTGCGGCGGCGCAGAAACTCCCCAGGCGAGGCGAAACATTCCACGCGCAGAGCAACAGATCCGATCAGGCTGGCGAGGGCCTCGCGCACCGATACGTCGTCATCGACAACGAACACGATGGGCTCTGCCAACTTCACTTCGCCTCGACTCCTGCAAACGGCAACCTGAACCGGAACGTGGCGCCCGACACCATATTGCGCGAAGCCCACAAGCGGCCGCCATGCGCCTCGATGATGGAGTGGCTGATCGAGAGGCCAATTCCCATCCCTTGTGGCTTGTTGGAATAGAAAGGCTCGAAGACGCGCTCCAACACACGCTCGTCCAGCCCAGTGCCGCAGTCTTCAACCGAGACCACCACGCCCGCGGCGTCCGCTGCTGTGGCGACAGCAAGCAGCCGCGGCCGGGTCGTGACGGCGCTCATCGCCTCCATGGCGTTCATAATGAGGTTGAGCAGGACCTGCTGTATCTGGACTCGGTCGCCCAGTATCAGGGGGAGCCGCTCAGCGAGGTCGGTCCGCACCGTGACGTCATTGCCGCGCAATTCCGCCGTCAACAGAACGATCACTTCGTGGACCACCGCGTTCAGACTCAGGGGATTGCGCAGTGCATCCGTCTTCCTGACGAGGGCTCGAATACGCGCGATGATCTCGCTCGCCCTGTTGCCATCTCTGACGATACGCGCCAGCGCCTGCCGAGCATTGCCGATTTGCGGATCCTTCCACTCGAGCCAGCGCAGGGCCGCGTTGGCATTGGCAACGAGTGCCGCGAGAGGTTGGTTCACCTCGTGCGCAATAGAAGCCATCAGCTGCCCCATAGTTACCGCGCGCGATGCGCGGGCCAGCTCTGCCTGCATTCTGCCCACTGATTCCTCGCCGTGTCTGCGCTCCGTGACGTCCACGACCGTGCCGACGTATTCTGTGATCTCACCTGACTTTCCGAAAACCGGGTAGGCGCGGCTCTGGACATGCTTGATTACTCCATCGGGACGAGCGATGCGGTATTCACTATCGAAGTCGCGCCCACCGCGCACCGCTTCCAGAAGTTCCCGCTCGACGCGGGCTCGCTCCTCGGGGTGGACCCTCTCGAAAAACAGCTGGGAGGAGACATCGGTACGGGCAGGATCCAGACCGAAGATCCTGAAATGCTCCCGTGACCAGAACAGCTCTCCGGAGGAGCAGTTCCAGGCCCAGCTGCCCGTATGGGTGATCTGTTGACCCAGGGTGAGATAGCTCAGATAGCGTTGCAGTTGTTGCTGTTTTCGCTCGTGTTCCCTCAGATCGGCGGCGAGCCTGTGAATCACTCGTTGGCAGCCTTTCAGGCTCCGTAGCACGTCGCTCAAGCGTCGCCACGCCTTTTGCAGGAGCTTGCCGGGCGCGGCCCGCGACATGGCCTCGTCGCGCCATCCCTCGCGCAGGCTGAAAAGCATCCTGTGCACCTCGCGACGGGCTCTGTCGGGGGCACCGTATTCTTCGGGCGGGACGTGAAATGTGTTTTCGCCGATCCCGTGTTGGTAGGCCACGATCGCATGAGCTTGGAAGGCATCCCGAACGAATCCCGCCGGCTGCACTGCGCGGTTGTAAAGACAGAGCATCGTACCGCCGCTGTCCGCCAGAACCTGCGTCAAGCGGTTTTCGTACTCCATCCAACGTGCAAGCACCGCAGGGCCACCGAGTGCCCGGTCGGCTTGAATGATGCCGCGCAGGCCCGAGAATCCCTCGGCCACGGCCTGTTCGCGGGCCTTGCGCCAGAAATCGAGGGTGCGCTGTGTGAGAAGACCTTCGGACGTAAAATACGCGCGCTCTATGGTCGTCAGAACAATGGCCCGGGCCGCCACAGCACGGTGGATCCATGGGTTTGCGGCACGCAGGGCTTTGCGAAGTGATTTCTCCAAGCCGCCCGAGACCACGCACAGACACTTCTCTCCCCGCGCAATCCCAACTTCCAGGAATGTATTGAGAATGTCCGAGCATTCCTGTCGAGTTTCGTAAAGGCAGCACAGATGCCCAGCTCCACCGAGTGCCTCCAGTCCGGCGCGCAGCGGCGTCGACACCGTCCCATCGGCCTCAGATGGCTTCGGAGCGGGCACGGAGGTGCGCTTTCGTACACGGATGCGCGCCGTGCCGTCGCCCGATTTGACCGGACCACGAGAGGTCTGTTGAGGCATGCAGGCGTCCTCTGGCAGCACAAAGGATGCAGCAAAGCGAACACGTCGAAGCCGGCCCGCGCCCAAACGCGACACGATGAGCTTATACCTTTGCCGCACAGAGCACAGTGACTCGGCTGGGTGAAATGGCACCTTGCCCACGTCAGGTCGCGCCCCTGTCGCGAGCGTTGTGACGAGAAGCATGCAAATTGATACGGGTCAATGCGGATATTTCATCGGGTGGAATAGCTGTCTGCAGCCTTTCGCTATCGAGGAAATCCGTCGTGGGCTTCAACACGCTGCCATTTGTGCCGGCTGTACGACTTGGTTGCGTCCCAGTCGAATCAGGAACCCATAACCGGTCCGTATCAGGAAATGAGCCGCATGATCGAGGACGTACTAAAACCCATCGCGCGAGGCCGATGGACGAGCACGCCGCCGCAGAGGCTCTTCATGGCGAAAATGGACGCGAGCGAGACGGCCAAGCGGACCTCGATCCTTACCGAATTGCCAGGAGTTTTCGCACAGGACGTCGAGGTTTCACTCGACGACGACATGCTCACTATTCGTGCGGAAAGCAGATCCGAAAGCAACGCTGAGGGTCCCGGTAAGCGTGACTATCGCCTCACGGAGCGCGACTACGGAGGCGTGTTGCGTTCTTTTCGTCTACCTTTCTCACCGGATCTGAAGCAGGTGGACGCGATCCTTCAGAATGGCCTGGATTGCCACCGTTGGTGCAGAGTTTTCTCACCCGCGGGCGTAACATTGAACGGCGTCAGTCGATGAATCAGCCGGCGGGCGAGGCGGCGCCAGGTACGTAGCTAGCCTCGACCAGAGTCTTCCAGCGAATCGGCCGACCGCTGGGGTCGACAATTTTCAAAGGTCCGCCAGTCCTCGCATCGACCAACTCGATGCGTACGGTGCGCGCGCGGTTCGGATCGTTGTCGAGGGTAGGCTTATAGGTGATCACGTAACGCACTCGCAGGTTCTCCATCAGGTCATCGAATATTCCGGAAAGATCGAATATGAACTGGGGCGAGTACAACCGTCCACTGGATGCGGTGGCGATCTGCTGGAGCTCAGATTCGGCCCGCTTCCAGTCGATGCGTGAATAAGGGACGTTCGCATAGAGTACGGCGGACCGTGCAGCGACAGCGAGATTGATCGCATAGACAGGAACCCCGGAGCGTCCGACAGCCTGCAGCGCATCTTCGTAGGTCGCCTTACTGAAGGTATCGACGCCGGAAGAGACCAAAATGAGGGCTTTTCGCCCGTTCTGCGTCTGCATCCGGCCCAGCGTGGCGATGAGCGCATCGTAGAAATTCAGCTCTGAAGCTGGCGGTGTCCACAAGCTGCTGAGTGCGGCCTGCAGCCTCTCGTGTCCCTGCGAGAAATCGACGACCTGTTCGACGTTGTCACCGTACTTCCAGACCGCCACCCGGTCGTTCGGCCCTATCTGATCGAGGAACTGCTTGGCCGCGCTGGAAGCCGCTTCCCAGAGAGCCTCATTCAATCGCTGATATCGCCCGCCAGCCTCGATCAGCAATCCCACCGTAACGGCGGCCCGTTCAATTTCGACGGTCGCATCGTGTTGGCGTGCGCCATTGTCGTATACGGCGAAATTCTCCCGGCGGATGTTCGGAATGAAGTAGCCCCGCGGGTCCTGAACGACCAACTCGACTGTGACGGCGCCGGTACCCGGGTCGAAATGGACCTCCGTCCGCTGCCGGCCCTGCTCGCCTTCAAACAACGACTTGGACGGTCGACTCGGGACCTGAACCGCGGCGTTCGTTGCGGAGCCCGCCGATGCGCCAGTGTCGTCTGCCGCTCTGCCGGCGACATCCTGCGCCATGCCGAGGCTCGTCAGAATTGCGGAAGCCGCGAGACAGCCCAGATGAGCTCGTAATGACACCAGAACGCTCCTGCCGCACGGGAGGGGTACGGCAACTCCGACCACAACGCAGTCACGGCATGCCGAACGATATCCGCGTCCGGCCGCTGGTCGAGCGCAGGAAGTCGAAGTTCAATGTCGTTTGCGATACCCACCACCCGCTTCGCGTTCCGCACGTAGCTGCACACGAAACCGGTCAGCGTCACGACACCGTTGTGAACGGCCACGCCGATGTCTGTAGCATCGATATCAGTATCCCAGCGGAGCTCGTCCTGGACATCCCGCTTGATCTCTGTATCGAGTCTCATTTTCTGTTTTCCCGTTTTTCTCTATCGATACTTGAACTCTGGGAGGCCTTTCACCTGCTCCTTCGCCGCGCCCGGCAACACAATCCGCCGGCCCCCGTCGCTGATCTGCAAGGATGAATACGGCACGGCGATCAAGTAACTGCCAAGGCCAAGAAAACCGCCAACCTGTATGATTGCGAACAGCACACGGTCCTTGCCGACGATCAGATCGTCAAGCTCACCGAGCTTCTCGTTCTTCGGATTTACAACTGTCGTCCCGCGGAGCTTGCTCGCGCGATAACCATCGGCCACAGCAACGACATCGACGACGACGAGCTCTACCTTCGCCACACCGAACCGCGGAGCGAGCGCGCCCGATATCGCAGCAGTTGCCATTAGCAAGGTCAGGAATTGGAATCCCGAACGACGCTGCGCTACCGCAGAGCGCCCGTCGCTGTTCAGGCTCTGACGTACTCTCATGGATTGCCCCTCCGTCGGTGGACTACCTGAGTGGATGCGGCGTCGGCAACTGCGCGCTATCTTCACCCCAGCACGTAGTCCCGCCTTGATTCCCGTCAATCTGGTGCGCTGCAGACATTCCTACTGGAACTTGGGGGTGATTTCACTTTCGTCGGACTCCAGCATTGACTGCGCATCGCAGACGAGTCGTACCGGGTCGACTTGGTCTTCTTCCACAGACGGCTCCGATGTCTCGTCGTCATTGATCTCAAACTCGGGAAACTCACGCACGCCGGTGCAGGACGGATGCATTTATATTTGAATTACGCATGCGAGCATTGGACGCTACCTGGCGAAAGAAATCGAGAGGACTCGGCGTCAACTCGACGCCCAACGCCCAAGTGCCTCTGCAGCACAACGGCGACGCAAGCGATGAAACACGAGCTGGTTGGCTGCGAATCGAGCGGCGGGTAGCGAGCAAGGCCAAAGAACAATTCAAAATGCGCGTGTGATGAGCACAGTTGCCAGGCAGCGGCAGAAATCAATAATTGCACCAGCCGATGGCCATTCAGGAGCTATTGGACACCTAAGATCGTGGACAACAGTACTGGCCTTCAGACCCTACGTAGTCCGATAATGCTCCGCAGATTTGCGAGTGTGCGTCGCAGAGGTCTTGACCTATGGAATTGGTCGCGTGTACGTACGACGTTGATGATGTTCGTCTGACTGGCTTTCTGGCCGATGGCTCAAGCGGCCGCTCAGTTCCAGGCATTCTCCTTGCACACGAGGCTCCAGGCCTTACGGCGCACGTAAAAGAACGGGCCCGCATGCTTGCCGAACGTGGCTACATTGCGCTCGCGCTGGATATGTACGGACAGCTGGGTTTGCCGGTTGAACAAGCTCGGGAGCAGTCACATCGGCTGATGACTGACGCCGCTCTTATGCGCCGTCGCGCCCGAGCAGCACTCGATCTTCTCGCGTCGCACTCACATTGTGATGCCACGAAGCTCGCCGCAGTTGGATTCTGCCTCGGCGGTATCGTGGTCCTGGAGCTCGCGCGCGATCGAGCACCCCTTCGTTGCGTCGTCGGCTTCCATCCTGGCTTCACGCGACCGACAGGGAGCGTGAGCGGACCGATCGCGGCAAAGGTGCTGATGATGATCGGTGACGACGACCCCGTTGTTCCGGCTGAAGATCGTGCGACTTTCGCCCGGGAAATGAAGGAGGCGGGCGCGGATTGGCAGCTTCACGTTTTCGGCGGCGTTGGACACAGCTACACGAATCGAGAGATCGATGCGATGGGCATGCCCGGATTCGCCTACAACGAGAGAGCTGACCGTCGGGCGTGGACACTCATGCTCTCGTTGTTCGACGAGGTCCTCTGACGAAGTGGTCGAAATCGCGGTGGACTCGGAGCGTACGGTCCGAGCTTGGGTAATTGCACGCCAGCTAACACCATTGGTCAGACCTGCGCCCTGCCGCCATCGACGAACAGTTCAATGCCTGTGACAAAACTGGAATCGCTCGAGGCGAGAAATAACGCCGCCTTGGCAATTTCGTCGGGCTCCCCCATGCGTCCCATGGGTATGGTGGACACAAACCGCGCAGCGGCATCCGCAGAAAGGCGATTTGTCAGTGGGGTAGCGATCGGACCTGGGCTAACCACGTTTGCGCGGATATGCCGGTCCTTCAATTCCGCTGTCCAGGTTCGTACGAATGAGCGGACTGCAGCTTTACTCGCGGCGTACACGCCGAAGGCGGGCGTACCTTTGATGCTGGCAACAGAGCCATTCAGAATGATAGCGCCACCCTGATTCATCAGTGGCAGGGCCTTTTGCACTGTGAACAGTGTTCCCCGCACATTGACGTTGAAAAGTTTGTCGAAATGCTCCTCCGATATGTCTCCCAAGGGGGCAAACTCGGCCACGCCGGCGTTGGCGAAAACGATGTCGATGCGCCCCTTCACCTGCGCGACAGTTTCGTAGAGACGATCCAGATCGGCCAGCTTGGCAACATCTCCCTGAACGCCAAAGACGTTGCTGCCGATAGTCTTGACGGCCTCATCGAGTTCCTTGCGGCGGCGGCCCGTGATGAAGACGAATGCGCCCTCCCTGGCGAATAACGTTGCCGTAGCCAAGCCAATCCCTTCGGTGCCACCGGTTATGACTGCGACTTTTTCCTGCAACTTACCCAATGTCGTTACTCCCGTTATCGCGCCTTGCTTCAATGTTTCAGCTTTGACAGGACGACTTTGCCAAACGGCCGATCCTCGATCAGATGGCGCAAGGCTTCGCCCGCCTCGGTGAAGAGATAGACCCGCTCGACTATCGGTTTGACATGGCCGCCGGCAATCAGCGAGAGGATGCTCTGCCACGCCGTTGTCACTACGAATGGCGATTGGGCGAACAAGGAAAAGCCCGCCATCCGTGCGCGCTTCCAGATCAGATCGGTCAAATCGATCTTCGTTGTGCGTCCAGCGGAATAGCCCAGCGTGGTCAGAACACCGCCGACGGCAAGGCTGCTCAACGCCTCACCGGTGACCGCCCCGCCTATGCTGTCGATGACGATATCGACGCCATTGCCCGCTGTGATCCGGCGAACGCCCTGGGCGAGGCCTTCTGAGGTGAGATCAATCACGTTTTCGAAGCCGAGCTCGCGTGCCTTGGCCACTTTGGCCGCACTTCCGGCTGTCGAGATGACCTTGCCGGCACCTAGTGCCCGGGCCAATTGATAGGTCGCGTTCCCGACCGACCCGCCTATTGCCGGAGCCAGCACGCTCATGCCTGGCTTGAATTGGGCCTGCGTCAATGTGATCTGCGCCGTCAGATAGGCCGTCGGCAGGCTGGCTGCGACAACATCGTCGATCGCATCCGGCACCAGTGCCAGATGATCCGGCTTCACCAGCAGCCATTCCTGCCACGCGCCACTCTCGCTGACGCCGTAGGGTCCTGTGAACATCACGCGGGTCCCGACAGTGAGCCCCGACTCCCCTGCGTCTTCGATGACACCCGCGCCCTCATTCCCGAGCACCAGCGGCGCCTTGGCTCGAGGATGACCGCCCGACAGAATCGTGTGGTCAAGCGGCGTGACGCCGGCGGCCGTGACACGGACCAACACGCGCTCCTTGTCCGGTGACGGCTTGGCCATTTGGATTTGCCGCAGGCCGCCATAGCCCGAGAATTCCTGTGCCTCGATCGCTTTCATGGCACGCTCCAATAAAGTGACTGACCTGTACGTACCAGAAAGAGTACGGACAGGTCTGTAACTTTGTCAAGATGATTTCGCAATCATGCGGAGCCGGCGGAAATGCAGGCGGGAAGGGGGTGCGGAGCGAACTGCGCAGCGAACGCGAAGGAGCGATGAATCCGCTACTTGCTCTCGATCAGCTTGACGAGCGAATGGAGTAGCCGGTTAGTTGGCGTGGCGATGCCTAGCGCTTCGCCGCGCCGCACGATCAAGCCGTTCAGATGATCGATCTCACTGCGCTTGCCGCGGGCCAGATCCTGCGCGGTCGATGAGTACTGGCCCGGCACCGTTTCGGCGATTTTGCGGACGGCCTCGTCGACATCGCCAGGAAGTATCACGCTGTCCGCTTTCGCAACGGCCGCGCATTCACCGACGACGTCGCGCATGACAGCGGTAACGCCCTCACCTTTCACGAGCCGGCCGTACGGCAATTGTGTAATCGCCGACAGGGCGTTGTAGGCGCAATTCAGGATTAGCTTCGCCCATAGCGCGCCGCGCACGTTGTCCGAAATTTCAGTCGGCACACCGGCCGCGATCAGCGCGCGCGCAACGTCATCGCTGGCCAGCGACGGCTCGATGACCAGTTCGCCGCGGCCATGATGCCTGACATGCCCTGGCCCGACCATTTCGACACCGATATAGACGGCCGCTGCAATCACCTGCTGCGGCAGCAGCGCCCGCAGTCGGTCCGCATTCTCGACGCCGTTCTGCAAAGACAGCACCAGCGCGTCCGGTGCAAGATGCGGCCTGATGGCAGCCGCACCGCTTTCGGTGTCGCCGGACTTCACGCAAAAGAGCACGAGCTGCGCGCGCTGCACCGCACTCGCTTCGGTGCTAGCAGAGACATGAATGTGCAGGTCGAGGGTTTGCGTTTGGAGCCTGAGCCCCTGACGCTCAATTGCCTCGATGTGTTGAGGGCGCCCAATTAGCACCACGTCGTGTCCGGCGCGCGCCAATTTAAAGCCGTAGTAGCAGCCAACTGCACCCGCACCCATTACCGCGATTTTCATGCCCGCAGGACCGCCGATCTGTCCGTCACTTGCAGATTACGGACAGGTCTGTCACTTTGTCAATCTGGAAAGCCAGCTTGAGAGGAGCTTGAGGATATGAAGGCACGAGCCCAACCGCGGCGGGGCGCCCCACCGAAGGGCGAAGTGAGCGCCCGCGACCGCATCCTCGCGACCGCAAGCGAATTGTTCTACCGCGAGGGTATCCGCGCCATCGGTGTCGATACCGTCGTCGAGCAATGCGGCGTCTCGAAGACGAGCCTCTATCGCCTATTTGACTCCAAAGACGCTTTGATCGCGGCCTTCGCCGTCGAAAGGGATCGGTTGTTCTGGGCATGGTGG
>FTJL01007861.1_pt3 | contig 11900 bp, 9 predicted proteins | sample 1658551 | NCBI WGS metagenome assembly FTJL01 (sample SAMEA3914835, study PRJEB12502) | metagenome | biome: forest; material: soil | place: Canada | collected 2011-07-03 | depth 0.3 m
CCGCCGCGCTGGCGCGGGCGTCGACGAACGAGGCCCGCCCGGCCAGCTGGCCCACTTCCGCCACGAAGTGCCGCGGGCCATAGGTGCGGATCGGCTCGTCGTGCCCGAGCCCGTCGCGGCGCGTCACCTCGACCTGTCCCGACAGCACCACCGCCATGCCGAAGCCGACCTCGCCGGCCCGGATCAGGTAATCGCCGATCGCGAAGCGGCGCGTCTCGCCGAACCGGCGCATCCGCCCGATCTCCGCTTCGGTGAGCTGGAAATACATCTGCGACCGTCGCGTGCGGACGACGGGCGGGGCATAGGCTGCGGCCATGGCGCGGGCTCCGGGTCGAGCGGCGACGGGAGCATCGGGCCAGGGCGGTGTCCAGGGGGACGATCGTCGGGCTTGCCCGCGGCGCGATCCTGGACGACCGTCAGTCCATCCACGGGAGGACTCGATGCGCACTCTGGCTCTGGCCGCGATCCTGGCGCTGGCCGTCGCTCCGGCCGCCTTCGCCAAGCCGCCCTGCCGCGATCCGCACAACAAGCTCGTCGACTGTCCCCCGCCGACGAAGTCCTTGCGCCACCCGATCTGCGTGGACAGCAAGCCGTGCGGGAACCAGTGCATCCCCCGCTACAAGATCTGCCACGAATAGCGTGGCCACGTCGGCGGCCCCGGCTCTTACCGGATCCGTTAGGCCCCGCGGGGCTCGGGCGCGGCGCCGGCCGGCGCAGCAGCCAGCCAGATCATGTGATGGGCGCCCTTGCGTCCGCCGCTGGAGCGCACCGGCGTCTCGCGCACCGCATAGCCGGCCCGGCGCAGCCGCTGGGTGAAGGCCGGATCGGCGTAGGACGACCAGATCGCCAGGACGCCTCCCGGCTTCAGCGCTTGGCGGGCAGCCGCCAGGCCCTGGGCGTCGTAGAGCCGGTCGTTGGCCGGGCGGCTCAAGCTCTCCGGGCCGTTGTCGACATCGAGGAGGATGGCGTCGTACTCGCAGCGCGCCTCGTGGATCATCCCGGCCACATCGCCCAAGCGGAGCCTCACGCGGGCATCGTCAAGGCATTCGCCGTTGAGATGGGTCATCGGCCCGCGCGCCCAGGCGATCACCTCGGGGACCAGCTCGCCCACCGTCACCCTGGCCTTGGGCCCCAGGCCCTCCAGCGCGGCCCTGAGGGTGAAGCCCATGCCCAAGCCGCCGATCAACAGGTGAGGGGAGGGCCGCCCGCCCAGCCCGTCGCAGACCAGGGTGGCCAGCGCCTTTTCCGAGCCGTTGGTGCGGCTGTTCATCAGCTCGATGCCGCCCGAGAAGATCGAATACTCCGATCCGCGCTGCATCAGCCGCAGCTCGCCCCCGCCCCCCGGCACGGTGGCGGTGTCGATCAAGGACCAGCGGATCACCGCGCGGGGCCCAGGAACGTCGGCGGCCGATTTCGTCTCAAGTCGCGCGATCCATGCAGGGCTCAGGGCGCGGCGAGACTACTGCATTTTCGGCGCGGGCGAGCCGTCCGACCATTGCGCCACCGGCACCATCAGGACGCTGATCGCCTCGGGCGACTCCTGGAACTGCGGATTCAGCATCGGCGGCGCCCCCGGCAGGTCCGCGCCCCACGTCGAGCTGGGGGAGCGCGGGAAGTAGAACATCAGATGCGGGACCCAGTTGCGGGCCCCGTCGTTCAGATAGCCCTGCTTGGACATCATGTAGGTCAACGCGCCGGGCTGGAGCCGCGGCAGGGCGTGGCTGCGGATGCCCTGCCGGATCGCGGCGACCATCTGCGGCTTGGTGCGGCCGGCCAGGACCAGCTCCGTGCGCTTGAGCGTATAGGGCAGGATCGACCGCACGGCCGGCGGATTGAAGCACAGGGGCCCCCGCATGTGGGGGTTCCAGAATTGCGGGAAGTCATACTGCGCCATCCACGAGCGCTCCACGACGCAGACGAACCCGTTGCTCCCGCTCACGGCCGTCCGGTATCCATGGGGCGTGAGCACCAGGACGCTGGCCTTGTCGGCGATCGAGGGCGGCGCGGCGCTCCTGGCCAGGGCGATCTCGGCCGGGCGATCCATCAGGTACTGATCCAGCGGCGCCATGGCGGCGTAGTCGGCTGCGTGGGCGACGGATGCGCAAACCGTCGCCGCGGTCAGGGCCGCGCAAAGCCTTCCCGCCAAACGGGCCCCATCTGAACTCTCGTGCCGCATCGGCTCATCCTTCTGCTCGGGCTCGCACGGCGAATGGCCTTCGCTCCCGCGCATAGGACGATTGGACCGGCGGGTTGCCGACAGGCGGCGACCGCCAAGATTGCGCGCCACCCGAGCTTGTCGACAAAAGCGGGCGGTGCATCGGCGCGCGGGGAACGGTAAAGCTCGGCTCATGACCGCAGTGTCCCCCAAGAGCCTGATCCTCGGCGCCGCCATCGCCCTCGTGCTGGCGGGCGGCTATGTCCTGGTGCTCTCCCGCTCGCAGGCGATCCTGCAGCACCGTTATGTGCTGGCGCCCAGCGCCGTCCATGCCGCCACGGCGCCGGACCAGATCCTCCTGGGTCAGCATCTGGTGCAGACCGACGGCTGCGCCCTCTGCCATGGCAAGCAGATGGCCGGCCGGATGCTGGCGGCCGCCGGCTCCCCCCTGGCCGCGCCGAATCTGACCCGCGTGGTCGCCAAGCGCTCCGACGCCGAGCTGGACCGGGGCATCCGCGCCGGGCTGCGGGCGGACGGGACCTCGGAGTTCGGCATGCCCTCGCACGTCTATTCCGGGTTCAGCGACGCCGAGACCGCGGCCATGATCGGCTACCTCCGCAGTCTGAAGCCCGTGGGTCCGCCGACGCCGCCTCAGCCGCCGGGCTTCATGCAGCGCGTCGACATGACGGTGGGCTGGATGCATCCGGAAGCGACCCGTCTAACGGGTGTGCCGCGACCCCTCGATCTCGGCCCGCGCTATGCCCAGGGCCGGCATCTGGCGGCCATGGCCTGCGGCCAGTGCCACGGGACCGACCTCTCCAGCGGCCACCATGCGCCGGGGCCCGACCTGATGGTCCGCGGCGGCTACAGCCGCGTGCAGTTCCACACCTTGATGCGCACCGGCGAGACGCCGTCCGGCCGCGAACTCGACCTGATGTCGGAAACCGCGCGGCTGAGCTTCAGCCACTTCACCGACGCCGAGATCGACGCCCTCTACGACTATCTCTACGCCCGCGACGTGAAGCTGGACGCCGCCGGGCCGCCGAAGAAGCCCTGAGCCTCAGGCCGGCTCCATGCCGTTCCTGCGCTTGGCCTCGGCCGTCTGCGGCGACGTCAGGTAGTCGATCAGGGCGCGCGCGGCGTCCGGCTGGGACGAGGTGGAAGCGACGCCGGCGGCGAACACGGTGGTGGCCTGGATCGGATCGGGCAGGGGGCCCAGGATCTCGATCCCCTCGACGCCGAGGAACTCGCTGAGCTGCTGGAAGCCGAGATCGGCGTCTCCCTGGGCCACCAGCTGGCCCACCGGCACGCCCGGCGGCGCCTTGACCAGGCGCTCGTCGTCGGCCGCGATGCCCCACTTGGCGCAGAGCTTCAGCAGATGATCGCCGCTGGGCCCGGTGGAGTAACCCACCTTGCGGGCCTCGCCGACCGCGGCCCGCACCGCATCCTCGCTGGAGATGTCGGGATGCGGCAGGCCAGCGCGCACCACGACCGCCATGCCCGAGCGGGTGACGCCGCGGACGCTGCCGGCCCGCACATGCCCCTCGGCCTCCAGCTGGCTCATGACCCCTGACGCCAGGACCACGATGTCCGTCGCTTCTCCCGTGCGCACCAGCCTGGCCGCATCGACGCCTCCCATCGAGCGGATGTCGACCTTGTCGCCCGACGCCTTTTCGTACTGCGCGGAAAGCTCGCCCAGGATGACTCGGGTGGCCATCGACGAAACGCCGGTGAGGGTGGTGCTCATGCCCCGTGCCTTAGAGCGCCTTCCGAAGGGTGGGAACCGGTTTTCCGAACAAAGCGCATGCCCGCGCAATGGCTCCTTCCGGTCGGACCGGAACGCTACGTTCTGACGCATTGAGACTGTGCGTCCGTTTACCACCTCTACGGCCAGGCGAGGTGCATTGGTGGCCGACTACCGAATCTACAAGTTGAATGAGCTGGATCGCATCGTCTCTGCGGACTGGATCCAGGCGGAAACCGACCATCAGGCGCTGTCCGTCGCCAGATCCCTCTGCGGGGAAGGCGCGCCGAGCGTCGAAGTCTGGCAGCTGCAATCGAAGATCGGTCTGGTCTCCTGCGACGAGGCCGGCTGAATTCGTGGGGATCGAAAGGCTGACCGACTGCGTGTGCGCCAGCATCCGGCCTTCTCAGGCGCCCGGCCGTCCTTTCAGCACTCCGCCAGGTTGACCGCCAGCCCGCCCAAGGACGTCTCCTTGTAGATGGCGCTCATGTCCTCGCCGGTGCGCTTCATGGTGGAGATCACCTTGTCCAGGCTCACCGAATGCTGGCCGTCGCCCAGCAGGGCCAGGCGGGTGGCGTCGATGGCCTTCACCGCGCCCATGGCGTTGCGTTCGATGCAGGGGATCTGCACCAGGCCGCCGATGGGATCGCAGGTGAGGCCGAGGTTGTGCTCCATGGCGATCTCGGCGGCGTTCTCGATCTGGGCGTTGGAGGCGCCCTGGGCGGCGGCCAGGCCCGCGGCGGCCATCGAGCAGGCCACCCCCACCTCTCCCTGGCAGCCCACCTCGGCCCCCGAGATCGAGGCGCGGGTCTTGTAGAGCGCCCCGATGGCCGCGGCGGTGAGCAGGAAGGTGCGCCGCCCCTCCGGCGAGCCGTTCTGGAACCGATCGTAGTAGCGCAGCACCGCGGGCAGCAGCCCCGCCGCGCCGTTGGTGGGGGCGGTCACCACCCGTCCGCCGGCGGCGTTCTCCTCGTTCACGGCCAGGGCCCATAGATTGACCCAGTCCAGGGCCGCCAGAGGGTCGGCCAGGCGCTTGTCGGCGTCGGCGGACAGGCTGCGCAGCACCTGCGCCGCGCGGCGGTTCACCTTCAGCCCACCGGGCAGCACGCCCTCGGCGCGCACGCCGCGGTCGATGCAGGCGTACATGGCCTGCACGATCTCATCGAGGCCCTGCTCGATTTCGGCCTGGGGTCGCAGCGCCTCCTCGTTGGCCATCACCAGCTGGGCGATGGTCAAGCCGGCGACGGCGGCGTGGTCGAGCAGTTCGGCGGCGGTGGAATAGGGGTAGGGGACGGGGGGTCCCGGCTCGCCCGGCGCGTTCTGGCCCATCTCGTCCTCGTCGCGCACGAAGCCGCCGCCGACGGAGAAATACAGCCGCTCGCCGATCGTGCGCCCCTCGGCGTCGAAGGCTGAGAACTTCAGGGCGTTGGGGTGCTGGGGCAGGCGGGTGCGTCCGTCGAAGATCAGATCGCGGGCCTCGTCGAAGCCGATCTCGCGCCCGCCACCGAGCGGCAGACAGTGCGAGTTGCGGACGTGACTCACCACCGCTTCGGCCTCGTCGGGATCCAGGCTGCGCGGCTCGAAGCCGGCCAGACCCAGGATCACCGCCCGGTCGGTGGCGTGGCCGCGACCGGTCAGGGCCAGGGAGGCATACAGGGTGATCTGCATCCGTTGCGTGCGGTCCAGTTCGCTGGATGCCCTGAGCCAGGCCAGGAACCGGCCCGCCGCCGTCATGGGACCCATGGTATGGGAACTGGAGGGACCGACTCCCATTTTGAACAGGTCGAAGACGCTGACGTTCATGAGCGGCCCTGGTCGCCCTGCATCGGCAGCAGGGAGTTTCCACATATAGCGATCCGTCCTCTAAAGGCCTAAGGCGGAAGAGCGCCGAGGGCGCCGCCTTCGCGGGCGGTCAGAATCCAGGCAGGCCAGGCCCCAACGCGCAGGCGGCGGGCGCCGGGCCGGGCGATTGCGCCACGTTGATCGCGGGCAGTCCCGCAAGTCTCTAATGTAAGGCAAAGCTTCGGGGCCGCCCGACCGGACGATCAAGGAAGAGTTTCGAACCGACCATGTCAGCATCGGATGGGACAGCCGTCCTCACCCCCGTGGCCACCCAGATCGCCCTGCCGTCCGAGGACGGCGATGTCGCCGCCTTCCGGCGGGCGGTGGTGGCCAAGCTCGCCTACGCCGTGGGCAAGGACCCGATCGTGGCCAGCAACCACGACTGGTTCCTGGCCACCGCCCTGACCGTGCGCGACCGCATCGTCGATCGCTGGTTCCCCTCTACGCGGGCCATCTACACCGAGAAGCGCAAGCGGGTTTACTACCTCTCGCTGGAGTTCCTGATCGGCCGGCTGCTGCGGGATTCGCTCAACAACCTGCAGCTCACCGACGTGGTCCGCGCGGCGCTGAAAGAGCTGGGCGTCGACTACGACCGGCTGCTCGAGATCGAGCCCGATGCGGCCCTCGGCAACGGGGGCCTGGGCCGACTGGCGGCCTGCTTCATGGAGAGCATGGCGAGCCTGGAGGTCGCCGCCTACGGCTACGGCATCCGCTATGACCACGGCCTGTTCCGCCAGCTGATCAACGAGGGCTGGCAGTCGGAGGCGCCGGAGAACTGGCTGGCCTCGGGCAATCCGTGGGAGTTCGAACGGCCCGAGGTGCTCTACCACATCGGCTTCGGCGGCAGCGCCGAAGAGGTCCCGGCCGAGACCGGCGACCCCCGCTATCGCTGGCGCCCCGAGGAGATCGTCGAGGCCCAGGCCTTCGACACGCCGGTGGTCGGCTGGCGGGGCCGGCACGTGAACACCCTGCGCCTTTGGTCCGCGCGGGCCCCGCATCCCCTGGGGCTGGAGACCTTCAACCGCGGGGACCACATGGGCGCCCTGGCCAACCAGTCGCGGGCGGCGGCCATCACCCAGGTGCTCTATCCCAGCGACGAAACCGCCGCCGGCCAGGAGTTGCGGCTGCGCCAGGAGTACTTCTTCTCGTCTGCCGCCCTGCAGGACATCCTGCGACGGCACACCCGCCAGCACCAAGGCGATATTCGCAACCTGCATGAGCACGTCGCCATCCAGCTCAACGACACCCATCCGGCCATCGCCATCCCGGAGCTGATGCGGCTCCTGATGGACCACCACGGCCTGGAATGGGACGAGGCCTGGGACATCACCGTCAAGACCTTCTCCTACACCAACCACACCCTCCTGCCCGAGGCGCTCGAGCACTGGGGCGTGCCGCTGATGGAGCGGCTGCTGCCCCGGCACATGCAGATCATCTACATGATCAACGAGCAGCTTCTGGAGCACCTGCACGACACCGGCGCCATCGAGGACAGCCAGCTCGGCGAGGTGTCGCTGATCGACGAAAGCGGCGAGCGAATGGTGCGTATGGGATGGCTGAGCTTCGTGGGCGCCCACAAGGTCAATGGCGTCTCGGCTCTGCACACCGACCTGATGCGGCGGACCGTCTTCTCCGCTTTCAACCGGATCTATCCGGATCGGATCGTCAACAAGACCAACGGGATCACCTTCCGCCGCTGGCTGATGGAGTGCAATCCGGGCCTCACCCGCCTTCTGGTGGACACAGTGGGGCCCATGGTGCTCGACAATCCCGAGGCCCTGGTCGGATTCGCGGCCTTTGCCGACGATTCCGCCGTCCAGGAGCGGTTCGCCGCCATCAAGCGGGAGCGCAAGCTCGCCCTGGCTGGCCTGATATCGCGGCGGACCGGCGTCCGGGTCGACCCGGACGCCATGTTCGACGTCCAGATCAAGCGCATCCACGAATACAAGCGCCAATTGCTGAACATCCTGGAGACGGTGGCGCTCTACGACGCCATCCGCGCCGATCCCGGCGCCGACTGGACGCCCCGGGTCAAGGTGTTCGCCGGCAAGGCGGCCGCCAGCTACCACCGCGCGAAGATGATCATCAAACTGATCAACGACGTGGCCCGGGTGGTGAACGATGATCCGCTGGTGCGGGGCCGGCTGAAGGTGGTGTTCCTGCCGAACTACAATGTGTCCCTGGCCGAGGCGATCATCCCGGCCACCGATCTGTCCGAGCAGATCTCCACCGCCGGCATGGAGGCCTCGGGGACCGGCAACATGAAGCTGGGCCTGAACGGCGCCCTGACCATCGGCACCCTCGACGGGGCCAATGTCGAGATGAAGGAGAGGGTGGGGGACGACAACATCTTCATCTTCGGCCTGACCGCCGAGCAGGTGCTGCAGCAACGCAACGCCGGCCTGAAGACCGCCGAGATCGTGGCCGGCTCGGCCGCCATCCGCCAGACGCTGGCCGAAATCAGTTCGGGCCTCTTCTCGCCCGAGTGGCCCGACCTGCACGACGAAACGGTGAACGGCCTTCTGGCCCACGACCACTTCATGGTGCTGTCGGATTTCGAGGCCTATGCGGCCGCGCAGCGCGAAGTCGACCGACGCTGGGGCGACCAGGCGGCGTGGCGGCGCTCGGCCATGCTGAACGTCGCCCATATGGGGTGGTTCTCGTCGGACCGGGCGATTAGAGAATACGCCCAGGAAATCTGGAACGTGCCCGCGTTGACCACTTGAATGTGCAGTCTCCCGAGAGCTGGCGTCTCGATCGGCATCAGGTCGACGCGATCGTAGCCGCCCTCCACGGGGACCCGTTCGCCGTCCTGGGCCCGCACGCCGTCTCCGAGGGGGTGGTCATCCGGGCCTTCGCGCCGCATGCCGCCGACCTCGAGGCCCGCGACCCGTCGGGCCGGCGCCTGGGCACGCTCGACCAGCGCCATCCCGCCGGCTTGTTCGAAGGCTTGATACCCCGCTGCAAGTCCCTGCCGGCTTATCGACTCCATGCGCGCAACGCCGGCGGCGAATGGAGCTTCGATGATCCCTATCGGTTCGCGCCGGTGCTGGGGGAGATGGACGACTACCTGCTGGTCGAGGGCGCGCACCTGCGTCTCCACGAGCGGCTGGGCGCTCATCCGATGCGCCATCAGGACGTCGACGGCGTGCATTTCGCGGTCTGGGCCCCCAACGCCCGGCGGGTGTCGGTGGTCGGCGACTTCAACGCCTGGGACGGCCGGCGCGGCCAGATGCGCAAGCGGATCGACAGCGGCCTGTGGGAGATCTTCGTCCCGGAGATCGGCGAGGGCGCGGTCTATAAATATGAGATCATCGGTCCGGCCGGCGAGCTCCTGCCCCTGAAGGCGGACCCGTTCGGGACCCGCGCGGAGCTGCGGCCCTCCACGGCCTCGATCGTGGCGCGCGCCGACCGCTTCGCCTGGAATGACGAGGCTCATCGCGCCCACCGCCGCTCGCGCGACGCCCGGCGCAGTCCGATGTCGATCTACGAGGTGCACCTCGGATCCTGGCGGCGCGGTCCGGACGGCGGCTTCCTGAGCTACGATGAGATCGCTGACGCCCTGATCCCCTACGTGCTGGACCTGGGTTTCACCGACATCGAGCTGATGCCGATCACCGAGCACCCGCTGGACGACTCCTGGGGCTACCAGCCGATCGGCCTGTTCGCCCCCACGAGCCGGTTCGGGGCCCCCGACGGGCTGGCCCGCCTGATCGACGGCGCGCACCGGGCCGGCCTCGGCGTGATCCTGGATTGGGTGCCGGCGCACTTTCCGACCGATCCCCACGGCCTGTCACGCTTCGATGGCACGGCGCTCTACGAGCATCCCGATCCGAGGCGAGGGTTCCACCCGGACTGGAACACGGCGATCTACGACTTCGGGCGGCGCGAAGTGTCCAACTTCCTGCTGGCCAACGCGCTCTACTGGCTGGACGTCTTCCATATCGACGGTCTCAGGGTCGATGCGGTGGCCTCCATGCTCTACCTCGATTATTCCCGGCGCGAGGGCGAGTGGATCCCCAACGCCGAGGGGGGGCGCGAGAACCGCGACGCCGAGGCCTTCCTGAAGCGGTTGAACACGGTGGTCTACGGCGCCCAGCCCGAGGCCATCACCGTGGCGGAAGAGTCCACCAGCTGGCCCGGGGTCAGCCGCCCCGCGGACGCGGGCGGCCTGGGCTTCGGCTTCAAATGGAACATGGGCTGGATGAACGACACCCTGGCCTACATGGCCAAGGCTCCCATCCACCGCCGCCACCATCACGACAGCCTGGCTTTCGGCCTGGTCTATGCCTTCAGTGAGAACTTCGTCCTGCCGCTGTCCCACGACGAGGTCGTCCACGGCAAAGGATCGATCCTCTCGCGCATGCCTGGCGACGAGTGGACGAGGTTCGCCGGCGCGCGCGCCTACTACGGCTTCATGTGGGGCTATCCGGGCAAGAAGCTGTTGTTCATGGGCCAGGAGTTCGGCCAGTCGAACGAGTGGAACTTCGCCGGTCAGCTGGACTGGTGGCTGCTCGACCATGGGCCGCACCAGGGACTGAGCAAGGTCGTGCGGGATCTGAACCGGCTGTATCGCGAGACCCCTGCGCTGCACGAGCGAGATTGCGAGGGCGAGGGCTTCCGCTGGATCGTGGTGGACGACGCCGCCAACTCGGTGGTCGCCTGGGTGCGCTTCGGCGGGCCGGGCGCCGCGCCGGTGGCGGTGGTCTGCAACTTCACCGAGGCGCCCCGAACCGGCTACCGGATCGGCCTGCCGGGCGCCGGCCCCTGGCGCGAGATCTTCAATTCGGATGCGGCAGAATACGGCGGCTCGGGTATGGGCAATCTCGGCGGCATCGACGCCGAGCCCTGGGCGTTGCATGGTTTCGAGGCTTCGGCCTCGATCACCCTGCCGCCGCTCAGCACGACCTACTTCCGCCGCTGGGAATGAGCCGGGATAAACCTAGGACAGGAGGCGGCCCATGACAGAATTCCGTAGCGCCCCTCTCGCGAGGCAGGCGCTGGCGTTTGTGCTCGCGGGCGGACGCGGCAGCCGCCTGCTGGAGCTCACCGATGTGCGCGCCAAGCCCGCCGTGTTCTTCGGCGGCAAGTTCCGGATCATCGATTTCGCCCTGTCCAACGCCTTGAACTCGGGCATCCGGCGGATCGCGGTGGCGACCCAGTACAAGGCCCACAGCCTGATCCGACACCTGCAGCGGGGCTGGGACTTCTTCCGCTACGAGCGCAACGAATCCTTCGACATCCTGCCCGCCAGCCAGAGGGTCTCGCCCGAGAACTGGTATCTGGGCACCGCCGACGCCGTGTTCCAGAACATCGACATCGTCCAGGACCACATGCCCCGGTTCATCATCGTGCTGGCCGGCGACCACGTCTACAAGATGGACTATGAGACCATGCTGCATCAGCACGTGCAGCAGGGCGCGGACGTCACCGTCGGCTGCATCGAGGTGCCGCGGACGGAGGCCACGGGCTTCGGCGTCATGCACGTCGACGCCTCTGACCGGATCCTTGATTTCGTCGAGAAGCCGGCCGACCCGCCACCCATGCCGAACGATCCCGACAAGGCGCTGGCCAGCATGGGCATCTACGTGTTCGAGACCCGGTTCCTGATCGACGAACTTCGCCGCGATGCCGAGGACCCCAACTCCAGCCACGACTTCGGCAAGGACATCATCCCCAGGCTGGTCCGCGAAGCCAAGGCTGTCGCCCATCCGTTCAGCCGCTCCTGCATCCAAAGCGAAGAGGACGGTGTGGCGCGGCCGCCCTACTGGCGCGACGTCGGGACCATCGACAGCTACTTCGCCGCCAATATCGACCTGACCGGGGTGACGCCGGACCTGGACATCTACGATCGGGACTGGCCGATCTGGACCTACAGCCAGATGAACGGGCCGGCCAAGTTCGTGCACGACTACCCCGGGCGAAGGGGGACTGCGGTGGCCTCGCTGGTCTCGGGCGGGTGCATCATATCGGGCGCCACGGTGCACCGTTCGGTGCTGTTCAACGACGCCCGCGTGAATTCCTACGCCAATGTCGAGCAGGCGGTGATCCTGCCGCGCGTGGAGATCGGGCGCTCCGTGCGACTGAAGAACGTGGTGGTGGATCGCGGAGTGCAGATTCCCGAAGGTCTTGTCGTCGGGGACGATCCGGACGCCGACG
>FTJL01000149.1_pt1 | contig 11817 bp, 10 predicted proteins | sample 1658551 | NCBI WGS metagenome assembly FTJL01 (sample SAMEA3914835, study PRJEB12502) | metagenome | biome: forest; material: soil | place: Canada | collected 2011-07-03 | depth 0.3 m
CCCTGGATGTTGGACGGGAAGTAGTTCTTGCCCATGACCGGGATGCCGCTGCGAAAGATCGATTTCATCAGCAGCGAGTTGGCGCTGGCCGAGCCGGTGCCGTTCACGGTGGCGATCTTGATGACGAAATCGTTGACGCGGGCTGCGGTGGCTTGCGACATGCGTTACCTGGGCGGGTTGGCGGCCGATGCGTAAAGGGTCAGGCGATCTTCGGTTCCCGCGCCTGCAGCGCTGCGGCTTCGTCCTGGGCCTGGGGCCAATGAACGTAGGACTTCTGCATATCCCAGGCGGCCGTCGGACAGCGCTCGGCGCACAGACCGCAATGAACGCACAGATCTTCGTCCTTGACCATCACGCGTCCCGTCTGCGGCAGCGCGGCCGAGACGTACAAAGGTTGTGTCAGATTTTTTGCGGGTGCCTTGAGGCGCGTGCGCAGGTCCGGTTCCGCGCCGTTCGGGGTCATTGTCAGGCAGTCGACAGGACAGATGTCGATGCACGCGTCGCATTCGATACACAGCTTGGCGGTGAACACGGTTTGAATATCACAGTTCAAGCAGCGCTGCACCTCCTGTGCGGCCTGCTCCGCCGTAAAGCCGAGCTCGACTTCGATGTTGAGTTTCTTGAAGCGCTCCTTGAGCGACACATGCGGCATCAGCCGCCGCTCCACCGGCGCGTACTCGTTGGAGTAGGACCACTCGTGCATGCCCATCTTGCGGCTCTGCAGGTTGACCCCCGGGGCCAGTCGCTCCGTCACCGACTCGCCCTCGCAGTGGCGGTGAATGGAGATGGCCGCCTGGTGCCCGTGCTCGACGGCCCAGATGATGTTCCTCGGACCGAAGGCCGCATCGCCGCCGAAGAACACGCCGGGCCGGGTGGATTGGAAAGTCTTAGGGTCGACCCGGGGCACGCTCCACTGATCGAACTCGATGCCGATGTCGCGCTCGATCCACGGGAAGGCGTTCTCCTGCCCGATGGCCAGGATGACGTCATCCGCCGGGATGAATTCCTCGCCCGCCGCCCGCTCGGCCATGATGCGGCCGGTCGCGTCGACGTCATATTCCATGCGCTCGAAGGTCATGCCGGCCAGCTTGCCGTCGGTCACGACAAAGGACTTGGGCGAGCGGTTGACGATGATCTCGACGCTCTCTTCCTCCGCGTCCTGCAGTTCCCATTCGGAGGCTTTGAAGAAACCGCGCGGCTTGCGCGCCATCACCTTCACACTCTTGGCGCCGAGCCTGAGGCTGGTGCGGCAGCAATCCATCGCGGTGTTGCCCACGCCGATGATCAGAACCCGCTGGCCAATCTTCTCGACATGCCCGAACGCCACCGATTCCAACCAGTCGATGCCGATATGGATGTTGGCCGCCCCTGCGGTTCGCCCCGGAAGCTTCAGCTCCTTGCCCTTCGGCGCGCCGGAACCGATGAACAGCGCATCGAAGCCGCCGCTCGTCAGCAGTTCCCGCAGGCTGGCGATCGGATGGTTGAGCTTAAGTTCCACGCCCAGGCCCAGGATCATCCCGATCTCATCGTCCAGCACCGCCTGCGGCAGCCGGAATGAAGGGATATTGGTGCGCATCAGGCCGCCGGGCTCGCCGTACTGCTCGAAGATGGTGATCTGGTAACCCAAGGGCAGCAGATCATTGGCCACGGTCAACGAGGCGCAGCCGGCGCCGATACAGGCGACGCGCTTGCCGTTTTTTAACTTGGGGATTTTCGGTAGACGCCCGGAAACGTCATCCCTGTGGTCGGCCGCCACGCGCTTCAAACGGCAGATGGCCACCGGCTTACTCTCGACGCGGCCGCGCCTGCAGGCCGGCTCACAGGGCCGGTCGCAGACTCTGCCCAGAATGCCCGGAAACACGTTGGATTGACGGTTCACCATGTACGCATCGGTGAAACGCCCCTGAGCGATCAGGCGAATATATTCGGGGACGTCGGTGTGAGCCGGACAGGCCCACTGGCAATCCACGACCTTATGAAAATAGTCGGGTTGCGAGGTATCGGTAGGTTGCATTAATACCGCTTAGCTTTCGCGTCGGCCCCTTCGTGGTGCAAGGGACGCTGAGTATAGAGGCGCGATATGGAATGTCACCGGGAGGTGCAACTGCTGTTCCGCAGCATGGCTGCGGCATGGCTGCGGACCACAGCCGGTGGTGGGCATAGCCAGGGCGGTAGCGGGGCAACCGAACTCGGCCCCGCCTTCTTCGGCGGTGACCGAGCCCGGAGCTCCTAGGCACAGCGGTGCTCCGGCAGACTCGGGTGAAGCGGCCCGATCTGATGCCCAGAGGATGGTAACCGCGCGCGAACTGGCTGAGCTGTCCTCCGTGACTTGGCGCTCGCCGGCACCAACGATGCTACGTCGGGAACGGCTGCTCAAAGTATCGGACCAAGGTCGCGTCACGCGGCCCTTGTCCTCTCGCGCAGCAAGTTGGCGATCAGCGTGCGCAGGCGGGCCGGGTTGACGGGTTTGTGCAGGATAGGCAGCCCGCTGGCTTCGGCGTCCCGCAGCCGGTCCGGTGCGGTGTCGCCGCTCACCAGCAGTGCGGGAATGTCGGCGTTGAATTCGCTGCGCAGATTCTCGACCACCTGGATCCCGTTTTCCTTTCCGCGTAGCCGGTAATCGGACACGATCAGGTCGGGGAGTCGTGGTACGACTGCGAGTTTGGCCAGCATTTCCTCTCCCGAACCCGCGGTCAGGACGTCACAGCCCCACTTGCGCAATACGGCCGCCATGCCGTCCTGCACGGCAGTTTCGTCATCGATGACCAGCACCAGGGCGTGCGACAAATCGAACGCCGTAGTCGTCTCGGGCGGAGAGTCGATCGGCACGCAGTCTTCCTGGACTCCGCGCGGGACCGTGATGGAGAACACCGAGCCCTTACCCACTTCGGAGCGAACCTCGATGGCATGGTCGAGCAGCCGGGCGAGGCGCTCCACGATTGCAAGCCCAAGACCCAGGCCCTTACGCCGGTCACGCTCAGGGTTCTCGAGTTGCGAGAACTCGCGAAAGATCTCGTCGTGGCGGTCGGGCGGTACCCCCTTGCCACTGTCCCAGACTTCGATGCGTACAGAATCGCCGCAGCGTCGACAACCCAGCACTACGCCGCCACGCTCCGTGTAACTGACGGCATTGGAAAGCAGGTTGCGGATGATCCTTGAGAGCAGCGAGGCGTCGCTGCGGACATACACGGAGGTCTTCATGACGAGCAGCGCCAGATGCTTCTGGCGCGCAACCGGGGCGTATTCGAAGCGAAGACTGTCGAACACGCTCGCGAGGGAGATGGTCGTTATACGCGGCTGGACGACTCCCGCGTCGAGCCTCGAGATATCGAGGAGGGAGTTGAACAACTCTTCCATCGCATCCACGGATCGGCGGATGTTGCCGATCACGTGTCTTTCGCGTGCGGCGAGGGCGGACTCCTGCAGTGATTGCACGAACAATCCCAAGGCGTGCAGCGGTTGACGCAGATCGTGACTGGCCGCTGCGAGGAAGCGCGACTTGGCGACATTCGCCTCCTCGGCAGCGTCTTTCTGATTACGCAGCTCGCCTATCAGACCGAGATTCTCGAACCGCAGACGGATCGACTCCGAGATAAAGCGGGATAGCCGTACAGCAAAGGGCGTCATCAGCGCCACGTACAGCACCATCCCCAAGCCGGTCGAGACATGCAGAGCGTCTTTTTCCCGTAAGAACACCTGCGCCGGCAGCAATATGGCCGGATAGAAATAGGCATAGAACGAGGGCATCACGGCTGCCGACGCGTACACGCACCCCGCACCCATGCCGACCAGACCCATGACGAGGAACATCTGGTAGGCGAGCCCGTTAGGCACATACAGCGCAATGGCTCCGAGGCCCCAGATGAGGCCGGCCACCGCAGACCCCACGATGGAGTAAACGCGCCAGCGGCCCATCTGGTGCGGCGGCGGATCGGCGCGATTGAACGCGCGCCATTGGAAGAAGCGCCCGATCGTCCAGACGTAGACAAGAGTCATCCACACAGCGACTTTCTGCGGCCCAGTCCCTGCTTCAAGAACAAGGCCCATCAGTGTGGCGATCACCACGGTCCCGAGAAAAGCAGTGGGCATGTTCCGGTATTGAATCCGGATCATTTCCGCTTCCGTCAGGAGCGCCCGATCTTCGAGAGTGAGCGCGCGTAGTTCGTCCACTAAAGCATCCGCGTAAGGGACCCGGCGCGATCGTATCACCGACGGCGGTCAGGCGAGCCTGCGGCCTTGGCGGCGGTCGCGTTGGCGTCGCGCGGCCGGGAATAAGCTGGTCGCTTTGGGTCGGCCCGTTTGGGCCGGTCCATTTGGGCTGCGCTTTTTTGCGCTGTCGGCAAAGTGCGTCGTTCCTGCCGGTTCGTCACAGGCGATTTAACACATGCGTACGCAAATTAAGTAACGTGAGTACCGCTCTCGCGATTGATACAAAGGTAGACTCAAGTTGCTGCGCGTAAACTGCAGCGCGACTTTAGGACCAAGGTCCACTTGGCGCAATACGATCTGCTCCTTCACACTGCCCCAACACTCATCGTAAGCAATGCCCCTGAAAGTACTCGTCATTGATGACCATCCTCTGGTGCAGGCAGGGGTCGCAGCCGCTCTCGAATCGCTAGGACATGACGTCAACGTCATCTCCGCGGCGGATTCCGAGCAAGGACTGGCCGCCGCTTCCAACAATCCGGACATCGACCTCGTGCTGCTCGACCTGGCGTTGCCAGGCATGGGTGGACTCGGTCTCATTGGTCGGCTGCACGCGCGTTTTCCGTCGCTGCCGGTCGTAGTGTTGTCTGCACTGGAAGATCCCGAGAACGTCCGCCATGCGATCGCCGCGGGGGCCATGGGATTCGTGCCGAAATCCGCCCAGACACGCGTACTGATCGAAGTACTCAAGCAGGTGTTGGAGGGCAACGTCAGCGTACCGACCATGTTGAATGTCGCCGGCGTCGCTGCGCAGCCCGGTGCCCTGCCCGGAGGAGGCGCCGCGGGTGGGGAACCCGATGTTGCCCTGCTGACCTTGCGGCAGCTGGAAGTGCTGTCGCGGCTGTGTGAAGGCAAGACCAACAAGCAGGTCGCCACGGACCTGGGTCTTTCGGAAAAGACCGTCAAGGCGCACGTTACGGCCATCTTCAAGGTCCTGGGTGTGGTGAACCGGACGCAGGCCGTGCTCGCCGCCCGCCGCATCGGCATGATTACGAGCTGACGGAACCGAGGCTGCGTGACGGCGCGGACTCTGCGGTCATCGCGACCTGGGTCACGACCTCGATCGGGAGGCTTGCCAGTTCCGCTCCACGAGGCAAGGTGATCGCGAACATCGATCCCCGGCCCACCTGCGAGCGCAGCTCGACCGCATGATCGAGGAGCCTGGCAAGGCCTGCGACGATCGCCAACCCCAGCCCCAGTCCCTTGCCCTGCTCCCGATCGGGATTCTCCAACTGCGCGAATTCCTGAAAGATGTCGCTGTGTTTGTCATGAGGAATGCCGCGGCCGGTATCCCACACCTCCACGCGCGCGAGACCGGATCGCCGCCGGCAGCCCAGAACCACTCTGCCACGCTCGGTGTAGTGAATGGCATTAGCCAACAGGTTACTCAGAATCCGGGATAGCAGGCGGGGGTCGCTGCGCACGATCATCGAGGTCGCGCAGACGTGCAGCTGCAGCCCTTTCTGCAGTGCCAGGGGCTCGAACTGTACCCTCAGGCGATCGAACACCGTCGCCAGAGCGAACGTCTCCACGCGAGCGCGCACGACACCGGCATCCAGCCTGGAGATATCAAGCAGTTCGTCGAAGAGCTCCCCCATCGTGTCGACGGTCCGGCGGATGTTGCCGATGAGTTGCCGCTCTTGCGGCGGCAGAGCCCCCTCCTGCAAAGCTTCGACGAACAACCCCAATGCGTGCAGTGGCTGACGCAGATCGTGGCTGGCGACGGCCAGGAAGCGGGATTTCGCCACGTTGGCCGCTTCCGCGGCGGCCTTTTGAGCCCGCAGCTCCTCTAGCAGCTCCGTGTTGCGCATGCGAAATTCCACCGACTCCAGAAAGGCGCGGCACTGGATCCGGGCGTAGCGCGTAATGGGCGGCAGAAACAACAGGGCACCCACGCCAATGGCCACGTGGAGAGCGTCGCCACTCAGAAACGGCAACGCTGAGAGCACGAAAGTAGGAAAGGCGAATGCCACGAACGCCGGCATGTAGGAACTTGCAACGAAGGTGGACGTGAAGACCTGACCGGTGTTCACCAGCAACACGAAAAGCTGGGACGATAGGCTTCCCGGCACATGCAGGACGATGCCGCCGATGCCCCAGACGCAACCTGCGATGGCGGTCGAGGCCGTCAGAATGGTCCCCCAGCGGGGCATGCTCTGCGCCGGCGGTCGCGCGCGCCTGAAAGCGCTCCACAGCGCCCAGCGCAATAAGGAGTTGCCGTAGGCGGCTGCCAACCATGCCCATAACACGGCGTGGGCGGGATGTTTCTCGAACAGGATCGCAGCAACGAGACTGGCAACAACCGCGGTGCCGATGAAGGCGCCCGGCATGTTCCGGTATTGCGCGCGAATCTGGTCCGCCTTGATCAGAGCGGCACGCGCAAGCTGCGCAGGCGATGACTCCATGTCGGTTTTGTACATCGGCCGTGATCCTATCAGGAGCCGCACCCGCGTGGCGCCAGGCCTATACTCTTGGATGACTATGAAAGACCCCGTCGCAACCGAGATCAAGTTACGCAGCCGCTCCCGCGTGCTGGAGGTGAGCTTCGAGGACGGAGCGCGCTTCGAGCTGCCGTTCGAGTACCTGAGGGTCCATTCCCCGTCGGCCGAAGTGAAGGGTCATGGACCGGGCCAGGAGGTGCTGGTGCTGGGGAAGGAAAACGTGGGGGTGCGGGCAGTCGAGCCGGTGGGGCAGTACGCCGTCAAGCTGGTCTTCGACGACGGCCACGACACGGGGCTCTTTACCTGGAAGTACCTGCATGAGCTGGGCACGAACCAGGCCGAGTGGTGGCGGCGGTATCTGGAACGCAAGGCCGCCGCGCCCGTAACGGGTGCAGGCCGGGTGTAGGCTTAGGCGTTGACCCCGGGAATAAGCCCCGGGAATAAGCCCGGGAATAAGCAATAAAAAAGGCCGAGTGCATGACACTCGGCCTCAATGTCGTTTCAAGACCCCTCTCTAGGTCGCGGCGGATTCTGCGCAGCGCCCGAGACAAAAAGCAACTGGTGCGTGCACAATTGATCACAGGACATCATGACGGACGATAAAGCCACAGATTTCGGTTACGAGCGCGTGCCCTGGAGCGACAAGGGCCGCCGCGTGCGCGGGGTGTTCGACTCGGTCGCCGGTAACTACGATCTGATGAACGACCTGATGTCCGGCGGGGTGCATCGGATCTGGAAGCAGTTTGCGCTCTCAATCGCCGCCCTGCGCCCCGGCCAACGGGCCCTGGACGTGGCGGGCGGCACGGGGGATCTCGCGGCCGGGCTGGCTCGCCAGGTCGGCGAACGGGGCCTCGTGGTGCTTACGGATATCAACGCGGCAATGCTGTCTCGCGGCCGGGACCGCCTGATCAACGACGGCCTGGTGAGCAACGTGCGCTATGCGCAGGCCAATGCAGAGCGGCTGCCGTTTGCCGACAGCAGCTTCGACTGCATCACCATCGGCTTCGGGTTGCGCAACGTCACCGACAAGGCCGCAGCGCTTGCTTCCATGCGCCGCGCACTCAAGCCCGGGGGGCAGCTGCTGGTGCTCGAGTTTTCGCATCCGGTGGTCCCGGCATTGCAATCGCTGTACGACGCGTACTCGTTCCATATTCTGCCGCTGCTCGGCAAACTGGTCGCCCGGGATGAAAGCAGCTACCGGTACCTGGCCGAGTCGATCCGCATGCACCCCAACCAGGAAGCCCTGCTGACGATGATGCAGAACGCCGGGCTCGAAGGCTGCCGTTACCACAACCTGTCGGGTGGAATCGTGGCTCTGCATCGGGGCTATCGCTACTAATGCTGACCGGAGCCGTCGAAAACGCTTTGAACCGTGGGCTGCCGCGATCCCCGCGCGCTCAACAGCTGTGCGCGCAGCTCGCCGGCCGACGGATCGACATCGAGGTTCCGAATGTCGCCCGAGTGGTCATGGAATCCACCGGGAGTTCGTTGCGTCTCACCCTTCGGCCGGAAACAGGTCCAGGGCAGGCGGGCGAGCAGCCCGGGGTGGACGCACAGATCGTCGGGGGTCCTTTGAGCCTGCTGGCACTCGCAGGCCCCTCACCTCAGGCGCTGTTGCAACGGGGTGCCGTGGAAATCCGCGGAGACGCCGAAATAGCGGAAAAATTCCGTGAATTGGGGATGTTGTTGCGCCCGGACCTCGAGGAAGAGCTCTCGCGGGTCGTGGGTGATGCGTCGGCGCATCAGATCGGTCACTTCGCCCGCCTTGCCCTCTCCTGGGGTCGCCGGGCTGCCGGCACCGCGGTCGACAATTTCGCGGAGTATTTCGCTCACGAGAAGCGCGACCTGGTCTCTCGCAACGAGGGCGAGCAGTTTCTGCGGGGAGTCGACGCATTGCGCGAGGACGTGGATCGTCTTGAAGCGCGACTTGATCTCCTGACACGCTCATGAGGTCTGGGGTGGTTTGGTGAAACTGCGCGTACTCGCGCGGCTGGTGCAGATACAGCGTGTCTTGCTGAAGCACGGTCTGGACGACTTCGTCCGGGCGACCCATCTCTACCGGCCGTTGCGCTTCCTGTTCTACCTGTCACCGGGAATCTGGTTCGAGCGCCGCAGGCACGCCAGCCGCGGCGAGCGTCTGCGGCTGGCTCTGGAGGAGCTTGGCCCGATTTTCGTCAAGTTCGGTCAGGCCGTGTCGACACGACGCGACCTGCTACCGGTGGATATCGCCGACGAGTTGGCGAAGCTGCAGGATCGAGTGCCTCCCTTCCCGGGTTCGATCGCCCGCGGGATCGTCGAGAGCGCCTACGGTAAGCCCCTACTCGAAGTGCTCGCCGAGTTCGATGAGCAGCCGCTGGCCGCGGCGTCCATCGCGCAGGTTCACGTCGCCAAGCTGCATGACGGCCGTGAAGTGGTCGTCAAGGTGCTGCGTCCGGGCATGCGGGAGCGCATTCAGCAGGACCTGCAGGTGCTCTACGCGCTGGCCGATCTGGCCACCCGCTACTGGAGCGAGGGACGGCGACTCAGACCGTTGGAAATCGTCGCCGAATACGAAAAAACGGTGCTCGACGAGCTGGATCTGATGCGGGAGGCGGCCAACGCCTCGCAACTGCGGCGCAATTTCGCAGGCTCCGACCTCCTCTACGTCCCCGAGGTGTATTGGGACTATTGCCGACTCAACGTCATGGTGATGGAACGCATCCACGGCGTGCCGATCAGCGACCTGGAACGCTTGCGGGCGGCAGGCACCGACATCCCACGGCTGGCCGAGAACGGCGTTCGCATCTTTTTCACGCAGGTTTTCCGCCATAATTTCTTTCACGCGGACATGCATCCCGGCAACATCTTCGTGAAAATCGATGACCCCAGCCGCCCGGTCTACGCGGCCGTGGATTTCGGGATCGTCGGTACTCTCGATCCGCGCGATCAGCACTATCTGGCGGAGAATTTCCTCGCCGTGTTCGATCGCGACTATCGCCGGGTGGCGGTGCTGCATCTGGAGTCGGGATGGGTGCCACCCGACACGCGGATCGACGAGATGGAGTCCGCCGTGCGCACCGTCTGCGAGCCGATATTCGACCGCCCGCTGGAGGACATTTCCTTCGGCAACATTCTGATCCGGTTGTTCGAGATCTCCCGCCGTTTCGACATGGAAATTCAGCCCCAGCTGATCCTTCTGCAGAAGACGCTGCTGAACATCGAAGGACTGGGACGAGACCTGTATCCTCAGCTGGACATCTGGAAGACGGCCAGCCCCATCCTGCGTGAGTGGATGCGCGAGCGGGTCAATCCCCTGCAGGTTCTAAAGAGCGTCCATCGGCAGGCACCCGAACTGCTCGAGGCGGTCCGCGCACTACCCTCCTTGCTGCGAGGTGCCGTGGAGCGATCCCGGGGCGGCGTCCTGCGAATGCAGGTCGACTCTCCGGCCATAGAAGCACTCAAGTCCGAGATCCGTCGCAGCAGCCGAAGGCGGGACTCCGTGATGGTCGGCTCCGCAATCCTGGTAGGCGGACTGGTGTGGCTGGCCATCAGCGCAGGCACAGAATGGCCGGGATGGGCGCTCTCAGCCTTGGGAACGCTATGGCTGACCGTCGCCCGCAGACGCCGCTGATACGCCCCCTCAATACCACCTTGTCGGTCACCTTGGCGCCGACCTGTGGCCATTCGGTCACGGTTTGACGCACTGCTGTGGACGGTTCGGGTTCCGACTGCTAGCCTCCCCAGCCTTTCGCCTATGCAACGTCCGCGCTCCCTCACCGAAGGCTCCATCAGTCGCGGTCTATTCCAGTTCGCGCTACCGATCCTTTTTGCCAACGTTCTGCAGTCGCTGAACGGCTCCGTCAATTCCATCTGGGTGGGCCGGTACCTGGGCGAAGCTGCGCTGACCGCGACCTCGAACGCCAATACGGTCATGTTCCTGCTGATCGGTGCGGCGTTTGGAATCGCCATGGCGGCCACAATTCTCGTCGGCCAGTGCATCGGGGCTAATGACCTGCGTGAAGCCAAGCGCGTGGTCGGAACGAGCGCTACGTTCTTCCTCCTGATATCAGTCGTCGCGGCGATCGCCGGATGGGTGTTGTGCGAGCCTCTGCTCATCGCGATGCGCACGCCCCCCAACTCGCTTCCGCTGGCTGTGGCTTACATGCGCGTGATCTTCCTCGCGCTGCCCTTCCTGTATATGTACGCCTTCGTGATGTCGGTGCTGCGTGGTGCGGGAGACTCCAAGACGCCTTTCTACTTCATGCTTCTGTCGGTTGCGATCGACATCGGCTTGAACCCCGTCTTTATCTTCGGCATAGGCCCCATCCCCCGGTTCGGAATTGCCGGTTCCGCGATGGCCACCCTGGTGGCCCAGAGCGTCAGCCTGATTGCGCTGGTGCGCCACCTCTACAAGCGCAAGCACATCCTCTGTCTGCACGCCGACGAGCTGCAGATGCTGAAACTCAATGGCGCGATTATCGGCACCCTCGTCAAGAAGGGCGTGCCCATGGGCGCGCAGATGCTCGTCATCTCGCTGAGCGCGGTCCTGATGATTTCCCTGGTCAACGGCTACGGCGTCGACACAACGGCCGCGTTCGGAGCGACGATGCAGATCTGGAATTACATCCAGATGCCCGCCTTCGCCGTCGGCATGGCCGTCTCCGCGATGGCCGCCCAGAACGTGGGCGCACAGAAATGGGATCGCGTCCGGGCGACCGCGCGCGTGGGAGTGCTGTACAGCGTGGCCCTGACGGGCTCGATCGTGCTTCTGATCGAACTGTCCAACAAACACGCCATGGGGCTCTTTCTGCCGCCTGGGTCGGAGGCTTTGAACGTCGCCTCCCACATCAACCGGATGGCCACCTGGTCGTTTGTTTTCTTCGGCATCACGATGACACTGTTCGGTGTTGTCCGGGCCACGGGCGCCGTCATGGCACCGCTGCTCATCCTGACGTTTACTCTCCTGGTCATACGCTTCCCGGCTGCGCAGCTGCTGCAGGGCAGGTTCCAGGCGGACGCTATCTGGGGCAGCTTCCCGATTTCCTCCGCTCTATCCGCAGTTCTCGCGGTTCTCTACTACAAGTACGGCGGATGGCGCACCGAACGGATGCTGACGGAGATCGCACCCGCGGGCGTCGAATCCGCGCCCGGAGCGTAAGATTGAGCGGCCGCAAACGGCCGGCTGCTTAGC
>FTJL01000059.1_pt1 | contig 11778 bp, 11 predicted proteins | sample 1658551 | NCBI WGS metagenome assembly FTJL01 (sample SAMEA3914835, study PRJEB12502) | metagenome | biome: forest; material: soil | place: Canada | collected 2011-07-03 | depth 0.3 m
CGACGAGCGGCAGGCCCGGCAGATCGATCTGCTCAAGCGCGACAATTCCCTGAAGATCGCCGACATGAGCGCCCAGTTGTTGAAGCAGCGGATGATTGTGGCGGCGTCCGTGTTGATAGCTGCGATCTGCGTGGCGCTCGCATGGGCGTTCACCACGGTGAAGAAGGCAAATGAACGCCTGCGCATTTCCAGCGAACACGATGTGCTGACGGGCTTGCGCAATCGCCGCTATTTCAATGAGCATGTACTGGCGAAAGAAGCGGGCCGTCCGGTGAGCGGCTGCGTATTGCTGGCGGACCTGGATCATTTCAAGAAAATCAACGACACCTACGGCCATCCCGCAGGTGACGTCGTGTTGGCTGCGATCGGCAAGCGACTGTCGGCCGCTTTGCGCGACAGCGACACGCTGGTGCGGTGGGGCGGGGAGGAGTTCCTGGGTGTGCTCAGGCGCATGAGCGAAGCGGAGGCGATGGAGACGGCGCAAAGGCTGCTGCGAGCGGTACGCGACGCGCCCATCGTGTGGCGCTCCGAACGGATTCAATGCACGATCTCGATCGGTTTAGCCAACTTCCCGATGGTCGGAGTGGCTACCGAGATCTCGCTCGACGGCGCCATCCGCGTGGTCGACAAGGCACTGTATGAAGCCAAGCGGCGGGGGCGCGACCGCGCGTGCCTGATCAGGCTGGAAGAGGTCGGCAGCGGGCAGGGCCTGGCCTCCATCACGGGCGTCTTTCAGATTCCTTCGGGAGACCGGAGAATTCAATTCGTGGAGACGCTCGGCGCTGCCGCCTGACCCTTTAGCGGCGTGCGCCGGCTGCGTGGCGGTGGCAGACTGGGGTTCATGCGAATCTCAGTTGTAAGAATTCTGTCGATTGTGCTGCTCGGCTGGGTCGGTACACAGGAAGCACCTGCCGCGCCTGCGGCGGGATACGATCCGCTGACCACCTTCGCCCCGCTCACCCTGCCTCAACCGGTCAACCGCTATCGCTCCGCAAGCGGTATCCCCGGCCCCGACTACTGGCAGAACCGCGCGGACTACCAGATCCGCGCGCAATTGGATCCGGCGTCCAGGGAATTGCGCGCCACGGAAATCCTCACCTATACCAACCACAGCCCCGATCCCCTGACGAGCCTGTGGCTGCAGGTCGATCAGAACCGGTATCGCCGGGATGCGCGCGCGATCCCTGCCGACACGGAGCGCCATCTGCGGTTCACTGAGGGACTGGTGTTCGACTCCGTCGAAGTGGAGATGCGGGGGCAGACGGCCAAGGCAGACTATCTGGTGTCCGATACCCGGATGCAGGTGCGGCTGGCGCAGGCGCTGGCGCCGGCGGGCGGCAAGATCAAGCTGCATATCCGCTATCACTACGAGATACCGGGCGACTTCGGCGATCGCACCAGCTGGGTGCCGACGAAGAACGGCGATATCTACGACATCGCACAATGGTATCCGCGCATGGCGGTTTATGACGATGTGCGCGGGTGGGACACCCTCCCGTATCTGGCGCAGGAGTTCTATCTCGAGTACGGAAACTTCGATTACTACATTACTGTGCCCTGGGACATGTTGGTCGCGGGTAGCGGAGCATTGCAGAACCCTCAGGACGTGCTGACAGCGGCGCAGCGATCTCGTCTCGACGTTGCCCGTGCCAGCGACTCGAGCGTCATGATTCGGACGGCAGCGGAAATCGGTGATACGGCAAGCAGGCCGGCGCACGAGGGAACGCTGACGTGGCACTACAAGATGGAGAATACGCGCGACGTATCATTCAGCGCGTCGCGCTCATTTATATGGGACGCGGCGCGCATCAAGCTCCCGGACGGCGCGCAGTCGCTCGCCATGTCGTTTTATCCGATCGAGAGTGCCGGCGATGCCGCATGGGGTCGCTCCACTGAGTACCTGAAGCATTCCGTCGAGGAGTTTTCGCGCCGTTGGCTGCCCTATCCGTATCCTGCGGCGGTGAATGTGGCGGGCGGCACTTCCGGCATGGAATATCCGGCGATTCTATTCGATGACATCGAGGCGAAGGGCAAGGCATTGTTCTGGATCACGGCACATGAGATCGGCCATACGTGGTTTCCAATGGTCGTCGGATTCAACGAGCGGCGTGACGCGTGGATGGATGAAGGATTCAACACGTTCATCGACGTATACGAATCCGATGCATTCCAGAACGGCGTGTATGGACCGAAGCGCGACGTGGAGTATTCCCCGAAAGGCGGCAATCCCGTCGACGAGATTCTTCCCGTGCTCGCGGATGCGCAGGCGCCACCCCCGCTGACGGTGGCCGACGCGATCGATGAAAAGTATCGCCATCCCGTCACGTATTTCAAATCCGCTCTGGGCCTGATCCTGCTGCGCGAACAAATCCTGGGGCCGGAGCGCTTCGATTTTGCTTTCAGGCGCTTCATCCGTGCCTGGGCCTACCGGCATCCCACACCGTCCGACTTCTTCCGCGCGATGGACAGCGAAGGCGGCGAGGACCTGAGTTGGTTCTGGCGCGGCTGGTACCTGAACAACTGGACGCTGGATCTGGCTGTGAAAGATTTCGGCTACGTGGATGGCGATCCGGCCAAGGGCTCGCAGGTCACGCTGGAAAACCTCGATCCGCTGGTACTGCCGGTCACGGTACAGGTCGACTTCAAGGACGGCACGCGCACGCGCGTAAAACTGCCCGCCGAGACCTGGATCCTGAAAAAGGTGACGACGCTGTACTTCGATAACCCCAAGGCGATTGCCTCGGTGACCATCGACCCGGATCACGTGGTTCCCGACAAGGACCGTGGCAACAACATACTCACCAAGTGAGCTTGCCTCGCAAGTCGGCCGCGTCGTTCGGCCGCTCGTGTGTTCGCGCACTCGCGGGCACTCGCGTACTCGCGCTTCAGTGATTCGCCAGCTGTTGCTGCATGGCTGCCGCGGTGAGTCGACCGGTGGCCAGGGGCTGCCCGAGATCGAATTGGCGCGTGCTGGCCAGTGAGCCTACGAGCACGGGATCGAAGCCAGCGTCGCGAACCAGTCGCTCTGCGATCTTGAGCGCCTCGGCATCGTCACCGCCGATCGGTATCGCAATTCGCTCGGGCTTGCGATAGCCATCGTCGGCCAAAGACGCGGCCGGAATACAGTTGAACGCGCGCACGACGCGCGTGCTGTGCAAATACTCCGCGGTCGCCAAGCCCGCGCCCTTCTGTTTCGCGGCGATCGCGAGATCCCCATCACGTCGCTCGTTCGGGTTACTGGTGTCGAGGATTACCTTGCCGGCTAGTTCCGTCCGCAGGTCGTTGCCAATCTGCGGCATGGCGCCGTACGGAATGGAGACCAGGATGACCGTGCCAAATGCAGCTGCTTCGCGTGGCGTTCCCGCGTGCGCACGCGGGCCGAGTTCGGCTGCCAGTGCTTGAAGTTCCTCGGGGTGGCGGGACGACACGAACACCTCGTAACCCGCCTTGACCCAATGTCGGGCCAGCGCGCCGCCGATTTTGCCTGTGCCGATGATGCCTATCTTCAGCGGCGGCACGGCCGCGCCGAGCGGGGTCAGAGCTGCGAATGTTAGAGTCACCGCCAGCGCAAGAACTGAAGCGAACCTGGATGGGCCCATATTTTGTTCCACCGTGTGGCCATACCGCCGTTCCAAAAACGCAGCGGCGAAATATCATACTCCCCCCGGTGTATGTAACAATCTCCCTATCGTCTTAGGTTTGGGAAGACTGCGCCGTGATCCATTATCCGAGACTTCTGGCCCTGGTCCTGCTTCTGGCCGCAGGGCTGCTGACGAACCTGGCCTGCGCGGATCCGCTGGTGTATCCGCAGGCGCCACGCGACAGCCACGTCGACGAATATCATGGCGTCAAGGTTGCGGATCCGTATCGCTGGATGGAGAACATCGATTCGCCGCAGACCCACGCCTGGGTGGAGGCGGAGGGCCAGCTGAGTTCCCGTTATCTCGCCGCCATTCCCGGGCGCGACGCCATCGCGCAGCGCCTGAAGCGGATCTGGAATTTCGAGCGCTGGAGCGCTCCGGAGAAACACGGCCAATATTGGTTCTGGACGCACAATGACGGGTTGCAGAACCAGTCGGTCGTGCTCGTGGCCTCCGATCCGCAGCAGCCGCCGCGGGTGCTGCTCGATCCGAACGGCCTTTCCAAGGATGGGACGATCGCTTTGCGCGAACGGGCGATCAGTGACGACGGCCGATTCTTCGCCTACGCATTGTCGGACGCCGGTTCGGACTGGCAGGTCTGGCACGTGCGCGACGTGTCCACCGGCAAGGATCTGGCCGACGAGATCAACTGGTCCAAGGCCGGTGGAGGCGCGTGGCGCAAGGACGGCAGCGGCTTCTACTACACCGCGTACGACGCGCCGCGCGCAGGCGAGGCGCTCAAGGCTTCCAATCAGTACGAAAAGATCTTCTTTCACAAGCTGGGAACGCCGCAGTCGCAGGACTCCCTGGTCTATACGCGCACGGACGATCCCGACTGGTTCGTAGGCGCCCTGGTGACCGACGACGGACACTACCTGGTCATACAGGCCAATCACGGCGACGAAGTCCAGAACACCGTACTGGTCCAGGATCTGACGGTGCCGTCCGCGCCTATCGTTCCGGTGATCCCGCAGCCCACGGCTTCATACAACGTCGTGGGAAATATCGGTTCGAAGTTCTTCATACAGACCGATGACGGTGCGCCCCGCTATCGAATCATCGCCGTCGATCTGTCGAAGCCGGACCCGCCGAACTGGCAAACCGTCGTGCCGGAGAGCCGGGATACGCTGGACTCGGTCAGCCTGGTGGGCGGGCAGCTCGTCGCGGCTTACCTCAAGGATGCGCACAGCGCCGTCCGTCGATTCTCCCCGGCGGGTCAGCTTGTCGGGGAGGTCGCCCTCGAGGGTCTGGGGACCGCCGGTGGTTTCCAGGGCCGTATCGAAGATCACGATACCTATTACACCTACAGCAGTTTCACGACGCCGCCGAGCGTTTACCGCCTGGACCTGGCGACCGGGTCAAGTTCGCTGTGGCGGCAGCCCAGGCTCGATGGCTTCTCGCCCGCCGAGTACCAGACCCAACAGGTCTTCTACCCGAGCAAGGATGGCACCCGCGTTCCGGCGTTCATCGTCTCGCGTCGCGGTACGAAGCTGGACGGCACGAATCCCACGATCCTGTATGGCTACGGCGGCTTCAATATTTCCGAGGAGCCGGCATTCTCACCCTCAGTGGCCGGGTGGCTGCAGATGGGCGGCGTCTTCGTGCTGGCCAACATTCGCGGCGGCGGTGAATACGGTCGGGCGTGGCACGAAGCCGGAATGAAGACGCACAAGCAGAATGTATTCGACGATTTCACCGCGGCTGCGCAGTACCTGATTTCCAGCAAGTGGACGAACCCGCATCGACTGGCCATCCGGGGCGGTTCGAATGGCGGCCTGCTGGTGGGCGCGACGGTGGAACAGCATCCCGAGCTGTTCGCGGCAGCCGTGCCTCAGGTGGGCGTCATGGACATGCTGCGCTTCCGGGATTTCACGGTGGGCAAGGGTTGGGAGTCTGACTACGGTTCGGTCGACAACGCCGCCGAATTCAACGCCATGTTGCGTTATTCACCCGTGCAGAACGTCAAGCCCCATGTGGCCTATCCGCCGATACTGGTCACGACCGGGGATCACGACGACCGTGTGTTCCCCGCTCATAGCTTCAAATTCACGGCTGCGATGCAACACGCAGACCCGGACGGCAATCCGATTCTGTTGCGCGTCGAGACGCGCGCCGGCCACGGATCAGGCAAACCCACGGCAAAGCAGATCGACGAAATGGCGGACATCTACGCGTTCATTCGCAACGCGATGGGCCTCACCTCATGAAAACCTCAGTCGGCTTCAGCCCGCCTTAAGCCCAATTCATATAGGTCGGCACACGGCGCGGACACTCCGAGGCCACCGGCACTGAGAGCTTCCAGGGCCTGGGTAGTGCGAAGTTGCGTGCAACTTTTACAAGCCGCTGGTTCTGGGCTTCACTCACGTCGATCGGCTCGTCCGACTGGGTCCAGACCCGCATGAAGTCGGCGCGCGCGGCAATCTGGTCGCGCAGACAGGTCGTGTAGGGGTTCCCGGCCCCGCAATCCCCGGCTTGCATCCGCGCTGCAGTGTCTGCGTCCGTCACGAGCTCGCGCAGACAGGCGTCGGGCAATGGAATCGACACATTCCGGGTATCCAATTCGTCCTTCAGCCAGCGAGTCGCAATGCCTAAAGCCGGAATGGCATGTCGGATGGTGAAATCAACCAGTTTCATCGCTCACTCCTGTAGCGGACCAACGGAGCCGCGCACCGGGCGGCCGAAGATTTATGTCGCATGTGGTGCCGGCGCAAACGGTACTCCTACGGTTAGGACTGCACGGAACATGCCAAGCTACAACTTCTGCCCGGCTTCGCGAGTGGCGGGCGCGAGATCTTTTTTTAAGCAGCTGGGAACAATTTACTGCAGCTTCGTTATAGTTTTGGTCACGCCGTCCATGCAGCATGACCCTCATCAGTCATGCCTATCGACGAGCAGTCCGGCAAAGCCCCCGCGTTACGTACCTCGCGCTGCCCCAGGCTGGTGCTGCACCTGGTCGGCTGGGCCGTCTGTTGGATCGGCTCGACCGGGCGGGTGCTTGCGGATCCGGTTGCCGGTGGGTGCGCGGAATATGCTCCCGTCACCGTAACGGCAGGCTTCGGCCGCACCTTCAGATTCTGGTACCTGCTGGACGGCGCCGTGGTGCCGTTGACTGTCACCTGGAGTTGCGACCGGTACGAGCTCGGGTTGTTTTACTTCGGCGATCAATTCGAGCATCGGTATGGAACGCAGGTGCTGGATGTTCAGCAGGACTATGCAGTCTCGTTATCCCGCCGTTGGGTCGTGCATCGATGGGGTTCCCTCGGGCTGTTCTTCGGTGTGGGCGGCAGCTACCGCACGCGGGCAGGTCCGAACGAGGGCAATTTCTTCGACGGCAGCCATTTGAATTTTGCCGAGCAGATGGGCCTGCGCTGGATGAGCAGCCACGAGCCGCGCGGCATCGAGTTGTCCATCCGGCACTTCTCCAATGCCGGCATCGTCACGCCCAATGTGGGACAGAATTTCGTCGACCTTGCGTTGGTGTTTTGAGCTTAAGATCCGCCGCGTAAGCGCCGCGGCGCGCGCCCCTTCAGGGAACACGCGGTTGATGCGCTGCCGGGGCAGTCGCGGCGGCGGGGCCTCGAACTTGCTGTAGTCGTTACCATGAGAACGACTATCCTCGGGCTCCTGACGGCGGCTGTTGGAGCGCTATGTCTGACCGCCTGCGCGGAAACGGCACGCTTGTCGCCGAATGCGGATTACGGCGCCGACCCGCAAATCCTGCCGCCGCACAAATCGCTGCTGCCCACCATGAAGATCGCGCCCGCCAAGGGCTGGCCGCCTGACGCCAAGCCGGTGCCGGCCGCGGGTACGGCGGTCAACGCTTTTGCCGCCGGGTTGCAGCACCCGCGCTGGCTGTATGTACTGCCGAACGGCGATGTCCTCGTCGCGGAGACGAATGCGCCGCCCAGGCCGCAGGATGGCCGTGGGATCAAGGGTTGGGTGATGAAGCATGTCATGCAAAGAGCCGGCTCGGCCGCAGTCAGCGCCAATCGGATCACGCTTCTGCGCGACCCTGACCGTGCGGGCGTGGCGCAGATCCGGACGGTATTTCTCGATAATTTGAATTCGCCGTTCGGCATGACTGTGATCGGCGATCAGCTCTATGTGGCCGACACGGATGCCATCATCCGCTTTCCCTATGTTCCCGGGGAAACTCGCATAACCGCGGCCGGCATCAAGGTCGCCGACCTGCCCGCCGGCGCTATCAACCATCACTGGACCAAGAACCTCATCGCCAGCCCCGACGGCTTACGCTTGTATGTCACCGTGGGATCCAACAGCAACGCGGCTGAAAACGGCATCGGCGCGGAGGAGGGGCGGGCCGCCGTGTGGGAAGTGGATCTGATGAGCGGCGCGCGGCGCATTTTCGCTTCCGGGCTGCGCAACCCGAATGGGCTTGCGTGGGAGCCGGCCACCGGCGCGCTATGGGTGGCTGTCAACGAACGTGATGAGCTGGGCAGCGACCTGGTGCCCGACTATATGACTGCGCTGATCGACGGCGGTTTCTACGGCTGGCCGTACAGTTACTACGGCAGGCATGTGGACGATCGGGTCAAGCCCCAGCGGCCGGATCTCGTCGCGCAGGCCGTTGTGCCGGACTATGCGTTGGGTGCGCACAGCGCCTCGCTCGGACTGGCTTTCGCGCCCCAGGGTGGCTCGAATGGCTTGTCGGCCGCCTCTTTCGGCGGCGGCATGTTCGTCGGTCAACACGGCTCCTGGAACCGAAATCCGCGTAGCGGCTACCGGGTGATATTCGTTCCTTTCATGAACGGCAGACCGTCGGGTGCGCCACGGGAAGTGCTCACCGGATTCGTGGACGAGCACGGCCATGCGCTGGGGCGCCCGGTCGGCGTGGCGATGGACGAGGCCGGCGCGTTACTCGTGGCTGATGACGTCGGAAATACAATTTGGCGGGTAACCGCGTCGGTAAATCACCCAGCCCCTCGCTGAAGTCGCAGGCCGCTTGGCCATGGCTGCACGAGGGGCTTATCTCGTGGGATGATCTTCCGATCAGCCGCCGCACCCGAAAGAGATTGCCCATGTCCGCCGTCTATGCAGTGCATCGCGACGCCTTTGAGATCAGCACGGATCGCGCCAGGTTGGATATGCCCTTGATGCTGCGGTTCCTGCAGCAAAGCTACTGGGGTCGCGGGCTGGCGCCGGAGCAGATCGTCGCATCGATCCGCAATGCACTACCCTTCGGCGTGCATCACGAAACGGCCGGACAGGTTGGCTTCGCGCGCGTGGTTACGGACTTCGCGCGTTTCGCGTTTCTCAGCGACGTCTTTGTACTCGAGGCGTGGCGCGGCCGGGGGCTCGGTGTTTGGCTGGTCGACTCCATCCTGCGCCATCCGCAGCTGCAGACCCTTACCCGCTGGCACCTGGGAACCGACGATGCCCATGGGCTCTACGAGAAGTTCGGTTTCCGACGCATTAGTGGCGACCGGTTCATGAACCTGGTTCCCGACCACTGCGCGGTGTCGACAGTCGAGCCGCTTGATTGACTTCACTCAGCTCCAGTGAGTTGACTCGGGCTCACCTTCGCGCCTGCCTGTCGACAGGCCGGCAGTATCGGTCCCGGCAGCGCAGCCCTGGTGTTCCAACGCTTGTGCGCTGCTGAGGAGGGCGGTTCTCAGCAGCTTCCTTTCGGCGACGGTGAGTCCGGCCAGCATCGACTGTTCCAGTCGATAAACGGCGGCGTCGCACTCGTGCATCATCTCGAGTCCCTTTGGTGTCAACAACAGTTGCACGATCCGCCCGTGCGACTCCGAGGCGCGCCGCGCGACGAGCTTGCGGGCCTCCAGTCCCTGCATCACTTCATTCATCGCCTGGGGGGAGATGAAGGCTCGCTTGGCGAGCTGCGCGTTCGAAAGAAATCCACGCGTATGGAGCACGGACAGGGTGGTGTACTGGGCCACAGAGAGCTTGAACGGAATCAGGGTCTCGGTGAGGCGCCGGCGCAGGGCACGGTTAAGACGGCCTACCAGGTAGGTCATCCTCGGTACGGCAGCCTCTTGGGCCACGGCACGGCGCGCCCCGCGGGAATTCGCCATCTTGATTCCGTTCTCGATATCAGGTAACTTGATACTATATCAGGTGACTTGATATTGCCAATCTAAGGTCACCGCGCTTCAAAAGGGGAATAGCCATGACGGCCGCCAACGATGTTGTTGCTTATCGGGTCGAGAATCGTATTGCCTGGCTCAGCTTCAATCGCCCGGAAAAACGCAACGCAATGAGCCCCACGCTCAACCGCGCGATGCTCAAGGCGCTGGAAGAGCTGGAGTTTCGGGACGACGTCGGTGTGCTGGTGTTGACCGGTGCCGGTGCTGCCTGGTCTGCGGGCATGGATCTGAAGGAGTATTTCCGTGAGACCGAGGCGCTGGGCCTCAAGGGTACCCGCAAGGCCCAGTCCGAAGCCTACGCCTGGTGGAAAAAGCTTCGCTGGTATCAGAAGCCGACCATCGCCATGGTGAATGGATGGTGTTTCGGTGGCGGCTACGGCCCCTTGTTCGCCTGCGATCTGGCCATTGCCGCGGAAGAGGCGACGTTCGGGCTGTCCGAGATCAACTGGGGTATTCTCCCCGGCGGCGGCGCTACCAAGGTGGCCATCGAGCTGATGAGCTATCGCGATGCCATGTATCACGCCCTGACCGGCGAGCCGATCGACGGTAAGAAGGCCGCCGCCTGGAAGCTGGTCAACGAAGCCGTACCGCTGGCGCAACTCGAGAGCCGCGTCATCGCCCTGGCCGAGGTACTTCTGAAGAAGAATCCGGTCACGATCAAGGCGGCCAAAGACGCTGTCCGTCGCGTGAAGGAAATGACTTACGAGAACGCCGAGGACTACCTGATTCGGGCCCAGGAAGCGGCGAACTTCTTCGATAACTCCGGCCGCAAGGAAGGTATCCGCCAGTTCATCGATGAGAAGAGCTACAAGCCGGGACTGGCGACCTACGACGTGAAGCGCGCGCCGAAGGAGTAGTTCCGCGCAGGGCAGCGCGGCTGCGGCGCCCTGCAGACGGCTTGCCGAAGCGCGACGGACGTCCTGCGTCCGTCGCGCTGCTTCGTTCTCAATTCTCAAAATAAGAATTGACCCCGGCCACCCGCGCCCGTATTTTCAACGCGGCATTCTCAATTCAAGAATCAAGAATATGGGCCGCCAGAGCAATGTGCAGTTTGCGCTGAAGCCGCAGGACCTCTTTGTTCTCCTGGCGTTGCTGGTTCGTGAAAGCGAGGGCGCGACCTATCCCGATCTGGCAGCCCAGACTGGGCTCGCGCCTTCAGCCGCTCACGCCTCACTGAGGCGGGCGGCGATCGCGGGGCTGGTGGTGTTCGAGGATCGTCGACCCGTGGTGCTCAAACCCGAGCTGTACGAGTTCGTCGTGTTCGGAGCGAAGTACGCTTTCCCCGCCGTTCACGGGCGATTGACCCAGGGGGTGCCAACGGCCCATGGGGCCGCTCCGTTGAGCGCTCTGGTGGCGCCGACCGCTGAGCCCCTGCCTGTATGGCCGTACAGGAGCGGATCGGTGCGCGGTGCGAGCCTGGCGCCTCTGTATCCCACCGTGCCGGAAGCCGCTCTTAGGGACAGCAGGCTGTACGGTGTTTTATCGTTGTTCGATGCATTGCGCTCCGGTCAGGCGCCCGAACGGGGTGCCGCCTGGAAATTGCTGGAAGACTATTTTCACTGACGACCGCCGTTGCCGCGGCCGTGGTTTTGACTGCCGCCACGGCGGCCGGCGCGACTCGTAAAGGAAAGGGTATGTCTACCTCGATGCGATACCGACTTCTGGGCGACAGCGGACTGCGGGTCTCTGAGCTTTGCCTGGGCACGATGACCTTCGGCGATGACTGGGGGTGGGGCGCCGGCCCGGAGGCGGCCCGGCAGATCTACGATGCCTTCCGTGAGGCCGGCGGAAACTTTATCGACACAGCCAACCTGTACACAAACGGCACGAGCGAGAAATTCCTCGGCGAATTCATGCAGGGACATCGCGAGAGCGTGGTCCTCGCCACCAAGTACGGCAATTCCTCGCCGGGTAGCGACCCGAATGCCGCCGGCAATCAACGCAAGAACATGGTGCAGGCCGTCGAGGCCAGCCTGAAACGCCTGAAGACGGATTACATCGACCTCTACTGG
>FTJL01008588.1_pt1 | contig 11762 bp, 10 predicted proteins | sample 1658551 | NCBI WGS metagenome assembly FTJL01 (sample SAMEA3914835, study PRJEB12502) | metagenome | biome: forest; material: soil | place: Canada | collected 2011-07-03 | depth 0.3 m
GTATTGACCTTCGCACAAAACGTGGCAGAACTTCGTTCTGTGCCCTTGATCCTAAGGGGCCTCGAAGGAGCCTGCCATGCACCCCTCATCCAGCGGATTGCGCCTCATCGACTGCGGGAAGGCGTCTGATCGCACCCGCGGCTTCATCCTGCTGCTGATCTATGAGAACGGCTTCGCGCCGTTTAACACGATCTACTTCTGGCAGCCTTGACGTTCCCGGCGAGCCTGCCGCACGTAGGACCGTATCACCGGCCTCTACGTCAAAGGGGCGTGTGCGTCATGGGCGACGGTGAAAAGGCCCTCACCGGCTCGTAGCTCGATCTGACGACGTTCCTTCGTCAGATGACGACGCCGGCGATAGCGTCCGCTCCGCATTGCCTCATTCCTCCGACTTCTGTCAGGTCACAGACGGCTGTCTGATGAAGATCCGTCACTGTGTGCAAGGCAGCGGGAATTTCCGGGCCTGCCTGCGTCTTACTCCATTGAGAGCTGCCGCGCGGGACGCGTGGAACACAAGCGGGTCGCCGGAAATGCCGGGGAACTGCATGGGAGGCTCGGCGACATCTCAACTGGGGGAATGACAGATCGTGGCATCGGATGAGAAGGGGTCGCCGCCGCTTTCGGAAGAAGAGTTGGCGAATTTGATCCAGGGGCACAAAAGACAGTTCGAGAGTTATTTGCGTCGTCGTCTGGGCTCCGGGGACGACTTGGAGTCGGCATACGGCACGGCCAGAATGCGGGTAATAGAACGTGCAAGGAAGGCGCCCATCAAGGACGTGATCGCATACATGTTCGGCGCCCTTTGGCGCGCGGTGCTCGACATTCGGCGGGACCCGTCGCGCAAGTCGCTGAGTTTCCACAGTCCCGACGTGCTTGAGAGGGTCTCCGACGAGCGTCAATGCCTCGAAGAAGATCAGGTAGCCGCCGTGTGCACGGACCGGAAGCTCGCGAAAATTCTCAAAGGGTTCTCGGAACGTCACCGCGATGTCTTTTGGCTTTCCGCAGCAGAAGGACTGTCGGTGCCCGAGATTGCGAGGCGGTTGGGGAGGCCCGAATCCACCGTCGCCAACCAGCTGACACTCATCCGCAAGGCTTTCGATTCGCTCCGGCCTGACAGACACGGAGAGTGACATGAGTACTCCTGGCCTGCCGTTCGACGACATAGCCTCAGAAGCGGTGAAATGGGCGTTTCGCTTGCAAGTAGACTCCTCCAGGCAGTGCCTGGAGGAGTGGCTGGAATGGATGGGGCGGTCGCAGAGGCACGCCCTCGAATTCATGATTGCGCGAACGATACTCGGCGCCTTGTCGCGGCCCCATGTCAGTCGCCGACCGTCGCGGCGACAGGTCATTGCCGCCGTCGCTGTGCTTGCGGTGGCGGGGACGGCCTTGGGTGGATTTCTGGCTCGGCGGGCGACGCACCCGCTGGAATTGGCCGCCGACGCCGTGAGGCGCAGTGCCGATACCGATGAGCAGTTCTCTCTTCCCGATAGGACGCGAGCGCATTTAGACGTCCACAGCGAGATTGCTGTGGACTATTCCCGCATCGAGCGGCGCGTACAGCTTGTGTCGGGCGGCGCACTGTACGTAGTGCAACACGATGCGGCACGACCCTTTGTGGCCGTGAGCGGCAATTCCGTCACATGGAGCGTGGGGACAACGTTTGCAAACGTCCGCAGCGACTCAGGAACGACCGTGTCGGTCGTCGAAGGGCGGGTAGATGTGGAGCAGATCTGCGATCAGGAGTCGATGACGATGCTTGGTCGCGTCGGCCAATTCATCAGGCGTGCGTTCGGGCAGATGCCGCGGTCGTCGGTGTGGGTAGAGCTTCAAGCAGGCGAAGCCGTGACTGTCCCGGCAACGTGCGTAGGAAAGCCGCCACAGCAGCGCAAATTGACAATCCCCGAGCTCGGCAAGGCGCTGGAGTGGACCCACGAGTATCTGTCGTTCGACGCAGTGCCCTTGTCCGTCGCCGTCGAGCGTTTCAATGCCTTCAATAATCGCAGGATGGTTGTGCGCGATCCCGTCATAGGGCGAAGGCTCGTCGGCGGGTACTTCTGGGCGGCAGACCCGAATAGTTTCCTGAAGGCCCTGGAAACCAGCTTTGGCGTACGGGTCATTCGCTCGGACGTCATCTATCTGGAAGGCGCGGATTGTGATTGGCGGGGAGACCACTGCGAGCGGGTTCAGGCTCGCCCAAAATCCCAATAAACCTTGTAAGTCTCAGTGCTTGACCCCGCTGTTCATAAGCCGGATGACTTCCGAGTCCGCGTCATCGGCCTTCATACGCGTGGGAACGGCTCGAATGCCGAACGTCTCCAGCGCCGCTACGAAGCTGTCCACGTCGGTGGCGTCGAAGGTGCCGCCGATCTTTAGTTCCGCAATGCTGGGGTCGTCGATCACGAGCTGGCGCTTGTTGTAGCGGTTGAACTCCGCCACGGCCTCGGCAAGCGTCACTCGATCGAACCACAGCCGTCCCTGCACCCAGGCCAGCTTGTGAGTAACGCTCTCGTCGTCGATCTTCTGCACCTGGACCTTGTGTTCGCTGACCTTGACGCTGTGACCGGCCGCCAGGGTGGGAATGGGCAGAGGGATACTCTGTGCCAGCTTCAGGTTCTGCGAGTCATCCGGGGGATCGATCGCTACGCGTCCCTCAGTGACGATGACGTCAACCTGCTTCTGGTCATCATTAAGCCGAACGGAAAACGCAGTGCCTACCGCACGTACAACCGTATCACCGGCCTTGACGTCAAAGGGGCGATGTGCGTCGTGGGCGACGGTGAAAAGGGCCTCACCGCGTCGTAGCTCGATCTGGCGACGTTCCTTCGTAAGATGTACGCGGATCTCGCTGTTGGTATTCAGCACCGCGGTACTTCCGTCCGCCAGGGCAATTCGCTGGAAGCCGCCCCGGTCCGTTCTGTAGACCTGGGTCTGTGACTGGATGTAGGCCACCCACGATCCCACGATCAAGGCGGCTGCAACGGCTGAGGCCGCCAGGGCGAGCCGCAGGGTGTTTCTAGGTTTTTTTTCGTGTGGTGCTGTGACGCCTGGCGGGAAGGCGTGAGGAAACGTCTCCAGGACGTTCGCATTGATCTCCCCGTCCAGAGGTCGCAGGTTCTTCAGCCGATCGGCACGCTTCCAGCCCTTCTCGAGGCGCAGGAAGCTCGCGTGGCAGCGCGGGTCCGTGCTCAGCCATGAGGTGAACTCGGCACGGACGTCGGGAGAACGGTCCCCATCGAGCCTGATCAGCCATACGGCAGCCTGCGCCTCGATTTCACGCGCTTTCATAATGCTTTGCTTCACTACTCGAATCTTCGCAGGGGATTGCGTCTATACGATGGACGGGCAAACGCAGAGTTTCCGCTACTGCCTCAGGGGTGCTGCGGTGCGGTGCATATCTTAGGCCATATCGGGCCAATGGGAACCTACCGGGGCCTGCGAGACCACCTACCGAGACTGCCAACCGAGACTTCTTAGCGTCAAACGGGGCCCGTCTCAGGGTTTCCCCGAAATCAATCGCGGAGGATGCGAGGGATGATCCACGTGCACCCACGGAGTGTTTGTTCTCGCGCGTCTTGCGCTTTGAAGGTTGGCTCCAACCAACCACGAAAGCCGACGGAAGCAACATGAGTAGCTCGAAACTGGAATTTCGAACATATGTCGCCTCACTTGCGCATCGTGGCATAACGCAGGTGCAGCAAGATGTGCTCGATCTGCCCTGGCGTCAGCTGAAATGGGACCATCAGGCCCTGGGTATCTTGGCCTTGACCTTGGTAGTGCTGACCTTTCCAACCTCCGTGCCGAAGATGGCGAACGCGCGTTCGTGGATGACGTTGAATGTCGCGTTGGGACACGTGGGGCATTTCGAACTCGGCGACGGTCGCACGCTGGACCTCAATACCGATAGCGAGGCACATTTCTTTACAACGCCTCGTGAGACCTATTTGGTGCTGAATCGCGGGGAGGTGCTCGTCGACGGCCATGGCACCACTGCGATCCAGGTTGTATCGAATGGAACCGCTGTCGTCGCGACGGACGCTGCCTTCTCGGTACGCAGGCGGGATGCGGTGCGCACTGACATTCTCGTGAAGCGCGGCGCTGCCCGCGTGGAAAAAATCAAAGAAATCGCTGATATCACCAGTCCGCCGCAACTTCTCGCGGGGCAGGCGGCGAGCGTCCTGGGTGAGGACCTGTCCGGACTGCAGAAATTCAGTCCGGTCGTCGTGATGCACAAGCTCGCGTGGACGGACGGGTGGTTGTGGTTCAGTGACGAGACGCTTTCCGAGGCCGTCGAACGGTTCAACAGTTACAACTCGAACCGGCACCTCGTCGTGTCGGACCCGCGTCTGGGACAAATCACCATAGGTGGGCGCTTTCGCCCCACTGAGACAGCCAGTTTTGTCTCAACGCTACAACACGTCTTCGCTCTGACCGCCACCACGGTTCGCTCGGGTTCCGGCGATTCACAAACCGTGTACCTTCACCCCGCCAAAAACTGAAAAAAATGCTGCGGTGTGATACGCCTTTAGGCCAATAGCCAAACCTCCGACATTGTGCATTTGACTTTCACGAAAACTTGACGTAGGGCGGCCGCTGGCGCAGCGTTCGCTCGCCGTCGGGCCGTATCGTTCGTTCGAGCTCATCCTGCACGACACCAGGTGCCCGGCAGCTGATGTGTCAGGGAAACATCGATACCAGTGGGCTCGTACATCGACAGGAGAAAGCAGATGAGGACGCTGAAAGTCGAGTGTGGCAAGAGGAAGCATGCAGCGGATGCAGGATTTCTGATCGACTGCGGCCGTGCATCGGTACGGACGCGGGGCATTCCGCTGTTGCTGCTGTTCGAGCTGGCAACGCCGCCGGCGAACAAGTTGTTCATATTTTAAAAAACAGCGCCAGCCTTAAGCGCCCGAAGCGCGCCGTGAATCAATAGAAAAAGGGGCCTCGCCCCCAAACTGCCGAACCTCAATAACGGCAGCCGGGGCGGGAGCCTTCACTTCGGGGGGAGGGATTGCCGATGGGGGCCTATTTGCTGGCCGAGCATGTGTTCGTCTGTGTGAATGATGAGCATGTCGTGTTGTTGGATCTGAAACAGGATCGCTACTGGGCGCTGGAAGCCTCGAAGACGGCACCGTTGAGCGGTGTCGTGCCCGGATGGCCCGTACAGGACGCGGTGGTTCCCGAGGACGGCGCTGCCGACTCACAACAGATCATCGACGTTCTGCTGGAGCAGGGGATTCTTGATGCGACGATGGGAAAAGCAGCGACTCCCGTACGCGTCCCCACGCCGCTGCACGAGCTTGCGTCGGCGGACGAGTATCGGAGTGCACCAGTAGGGCTGGGCACGACGATCACCTTCGTACGTGCCTCGCTGGCAGCCAAGATCTCCCTGCGCCGTGGTCCGTTCGACAAGGTCATTGCGGATTTCGCGGAACGCAAGCGTGCGGCCGGCGGGCGCTCTGCATCCCTCGACCTGTTGCGCACCCGTCAGCTCGTGGAGACCTTCTTCCGGCTGCGTATCTATTTCTTCTCATCGAAGAACGAATGCCTGTTCGATTCGTTGTCGCTGCTGGGATTTCTGGCGCGCTACGGGATCTATGCGGATTGGGTCTTCGCGGTTCAGGCCCGGCCGTTCGCCGCGCACTGCTGGGTGCAGCACGAAGATGTCGTTCTGAACGATACCATTGAGCACGTCGGCGGCTTCACCCCGATCATGGTGGTGTGAAGGCCTCAAGGAGCTTCCATGTACCGATACCTTGCGTTGATCTGGAATCCTGCCGATCACGAGCGATCCGCCACCGCCCGTTCCCTGGTGCAGCGGATGGCGGTCCTGCCGTCGAAGTGGCAGTGCGCCATGGAGGCGGACGGTGTCGTAGTCATGCACAGCGGGCTGGGTGAAGGCTCCAGCGAGTCGCGGACGTTGAATGGGTCCGCCGGTGTCGTGCTGGGAAGAATCTTCAGCGGTAGTATTGAAAGCGTCGAATCGGCGCGCCGGGTTCCGTTCGGTGCGACGGAGACCGAGGCGATCATCGCGACCGGCGGTCGCCGGCTTTTCGAGCGGTATTGGGGCCGGTATGTCGCCGTGGTTCGGGATGCCGCCACTGCCGAAGTCTGGGTATTACGGGACCCGCTGGGCCAGATGCCCTGCCTCCATACGACCTATCGGGGCGTGAACATCGTCTTCTCCGACCTCGAAGATTGCCTGAAGATCAGGACCATTCAGTGCACGGTCAATTGGCACTACGTCGCTACGACGGTCGCCAATCCCTCCCTGCTGTCGAAAGAAACCGCCCTGAACGAGGTCTCCGAATTGCAGCTTGGCGAGCGGCTGCGTTTCTCGGGCGATTCGGTCACCCGGTCGCTGGAATGGCATCCATTCGATGTGGCCCAGACCGAGCCGCTGCAGGATGTCGAAGAGGCGGTCAGTCAGTTGCGCGCCACGACGCGCGCCTGCGTCCACGCGTGGGCCTCGTGCTACTCGGGAATCGTTCACAACCTCTCGGGCGGTCTGGACTCATCGATCATCCTGAGTTGTCTCAGCGACGCCCCCACGCGTCCACCCATTACCTGTTTGAACTACTTCGGCACCGGACCCTCGGAGGACGAAAGGCAGCATGCGAGGATCATGGCGCGCCATGTAAACGCCGAGCTCGTCGAAAGTCAGCTGGATCCCACGGCGGTCAGGCTGGAGCGCGTGCTGTCGATGCGACGCTCCGCCAGGCCCTGGTTCTACATGTACGAGCTCGAGCACGGCGAGTACGAAACCCAGCTCGCGCAAAGCAGGGGAGCTGACTCACTATTCTCTGGGGCCGGTGGGGACGGCATCTTCTTCCAGGCCCGCGCCGATCTGGCCGTCACGGATTACCTGTTCGATCACGGTTTCGGCAGGAATCTGTTGCGTACGGCCGTGGACGCCGCACAGATGTCCCGCAAATCGATCTGGCCTCTGCTGTTCAAGGGAATGAAGTCGCGCGCCTTCCCCAAACCATGGAACATGATGGCGGAGTCCGGCCGCCCAAAGCGCGATGTAGTCAGCCAGGACGTATTGAAGGCTGCAACGCACGAGCGCAGCTTCGAGCACCCCTGGTTTACCAAGTCGGCGATGCGCGGCGTTCCGCCGGGAATTCAGTGGCACGTCGCGTGCGTCTCTATCCCACCGGCCTACTACACTTCATTTGGGCCGGAAGCCACGCCCGAGCGAATGCTTGCGCTGCTCTCTCAGCCGCTGGTTGAGCTGTGCCTGCGAATTCCGAGCTACCTGTTGATCAAGAGCGGCCGGGATCGTGCGCTGGCGCGCAGGGCGTTTGCCGCGGACTTGCCGGAGCACACGATCAAGCGCTCGGCCAAGGGTCGCATCGACCAGCACCTGCGCAACATTCTGGACTCGAACCTGAAATTCGTGCGCGAGTTTCTGCTGGACGGGCTGCTGGTCGACAAGGGCATTCTGAATCGCAAGAACCTGGATCTGTACCTGACGCGCGAACGCTCCCCGGCCGACTACCAGTACACGGAGATTCTTCAGGAGCATGTCTGCGTCGAGGCTTGGCTAAGGCGTTCGCTCGAGGCTCCGGCCACCGAACGCACGGCGTTGCCGACCGTCATTACCAACTCTTGCGAATCCGCAGGCTGATCATCCGGCCGTAGGGGTCGGCGTTCTCCTGGTCGTAGCCGATCCCGACGACCTGGTTGTTCAGGAAGGGCGGATCGTGGTTGAAGAGGTTCGTGGCATTGAATTCGATGCGGCTTTTCGCAAGCCAGTTCCCCGGGTCTGCACCGATGACATAGCGGATCTGCGCGTCGACGGTCGTCCAGGAGCTGACCGGCATGGCGGGGGGCTCGGTATTGCGATAGCTGTTGGAATAGTTCACTCCACCGGTGAATCCGAACCGCTTGCCCGTCCAGTTCAGCGTGCCGCGGAAACGAAGGTTGAGCGGATTGTTCTGCGTGTTCAGAAAGTCGGTCTCCGGCGCGCCGTTGCCTTCGGCCAGCGCGTAACTCAGCAGGTAAGTGCCGTCCAGCGCCAAACCCAGCTTGCCGATGGGAGCCTGGGTTTCGTATTTGATATTAAAGTCGATGCCCCGCGTGCTCAACGTCTCGATGTTGTGGACTCGCAGGTCGACGATGGCGCCGATGGCGGGGCCTAGCGCCGCGCAATCGGCGGTCGTACCCATGAAGTAGATCCCGTGATTGCAGACGTAGTTGACCGCGGTGCTGCTGGGGCTGCGGCTCACGAGAATGGAGTAGGCGGGATTGTCCAATATATCCGCGGTGAAGTCCGTCGCCTGGATTCGATCCTTGAACGCGATGTCGAACCACGTCAGGGCGATAGTGAAGCCCTTGATCTGCTCAGGCGCATAGTCCAGGCCGGCGGTCCAACTCGTGGCGCGCTCCTGGCGCAGGTTCGAGTTGGCGCCGGACCAGACCAACACATTCGTCACGCCGGTGGGTGATTTGGAATCCGGAAGGGCCTCGGGAATGACCGTGTTGAGGCTCTCATCCAGGTCGGACAGCGAGGGCGCCCGAAACGACCTCGACCAGGTCCCGCGGAACGACAGACTGGCCACCGGCGCCCAGACCAGGCCGTACTTGGGTGTCGTGGCGTGCCCGAAGCCGGCGAAATCCTCATAGCGCGCGGCCGCGGAGACTTCCAGTTTGTTCAATCCGCGTTGGGCGTTGTCTTTCCCGAACAGCGGCAGGATGATTTCGGTAAAGGCGGCACTGGTCCGTCGGCTCAGGTTCACAACGGACTCGGGTGCGATGAGTGACGGAGGTGTTAGCGTGTGATAGAACTGATCGCGCAGATCCAGTCCCATGGCAAGTTTTAGCGTGCCTCCGGGCAGCTTCATCAACGGGCCGTCGGCCGAGAGGTCGGCCACCTTCAGCTGCGAATCCAGCGCGAACAGCCATGGCATCGTGAACGACTTCAGGGTCGCACGATTGGTGTGTGAGCCATCCCCGAAGGGATTGAATGCCGTGTCCGGGTCGGAGTCTGCGAGTGCGGCCTCGACGGCCCCGAAGTTGAGCAGGCCGTACTGCATTTGATCTTCCCTTTCCCGCGCGTACCCCACATAGGGGGTGATTTTCCAATCCTTCCCCGCGTTGAAGTCCACGCCCACCGTGACGTTGGTCGTTTTGATGGTCACATCGGTGCTGCCCGGACCCAGGTCATCGATAAAATTGTAGCCAACCAGTATCGGATCGGTGCCGCCCGTGGGATTGACGTAGAACGGATTGGAGCTGGGGACCGCAAGCGTCGCAGTGACGCCGCCGGTGCGGTTTTTAGCTTCGCGATCCACCAGCAGCACATCCGTGAATACGCTGAATGAATCGTCGAAGCTTTTGCGCCCTGTGGCGTAGAGGCTCCAGCGCCTCTGTTCCGGCAGAATGTCCGCATCCGCGTATTTGTTCTGCAGGTTTGCGGTGTTGGGTACCAGGGAGGCGGCCGACAGATGCGTCCCGTCCTGTCCCCTGGGTATGGCATAAGTCGTGTTGCCAACGAGCAAGGTGCCGGGATTTGACATCATCGTATCGAAATTGCCGCCCCCCAAGTGGGTGAGGTCGCTGACGGCGTAGCTGCGGTCGCTCGCCGGTAGTGCGTCTCTTCGGTAGAACTCGAGGGTCACCAGTGCATTGGCGCTGTCCCAGTTGTGACCCAAGGTCTGCGCAACCAGGTAGTTCTTCAATGAGTTCCGGGTCCCCGTGCCCACCGCGCCCACTGTTTCGGCCCCGGAATATCGCTCGCGCATGACGATATTGACGACACCGCCCACCGCATCTGCTCCGTAGAGCGCGGAGGCGCTGTCCGGCAGTACGTCGACCCGCTCGACGGCGGATAGCGGAATGTTGTCGATGTCTACGAACGCCGCTTCGCTGCCCCCCGGCGCCAGGCGCCTGCCGTTGATCAGCACAAGGGTCGCGCGAGCGCCCAATCCACGCAGGTTGATTCCTGAGCCGTAGCCGGAATTGGTCTGGGCTTCGATACCGATCTGGCGAGTGTCCTGTGTCGGGCCGCCGCCGAAGACTTGCGGCAGGACTCGGAGCAAGTCGCTGAGGGAGGTTGCGCCGCTGTTGTCTATCTCTTCCTTGTCGAGCGTGACGACATGCTCACCAACTGGAAACTCGCCGCGGACATTCGTGCCGGTCACGCGAACGGTATCGACTATTGCCATGCCGCCGAGCGACAGATCGTTGCTACCCGCCGCGTGCGCGACGGAAGCGGCATTAGGCCGCTGTGGCTGCTTGCTGGGCGTCGATGCAGTTCCCGCCGCGGATCCGGTCTGAAGTGGTGTTACGGCCAACGTGCGTTCGTTGACGAAGTCGAACACGAGGCCGCTGCTGGCGAGCATGCGTCGCAGCGCGTCCCGCGGCTCAAAGGTGCCGTCGACGGGCTGTGTGAAGCGGCCCTTGACCACTTTGAAGTCGAATAGAAGTTGCAGGTTGGCTTGACGACTGAACTCGTTGAGAGTCAGCGTGGCATCGCCGCCGGGGACGTGGAATTCGATTGTTTGTGCCCAGACGGTTGCAGGGAAGAACAACCAGCCGAGGAGCAGTGCAGCAAACGTCGGCAGCGGCAGCAGGCATCGTCCAACGTCAAATGGTTCCTGCCATCGTGAGTCCATTCGATTCCTTCGAGGCCCGTCTGCAAGTCCGTGCCTGCGCCTCTGCCGGGCGCACTCGTTCTAGTGCCTTTCTCGCAAGCTTACCTGTCTACGGAGTCTTGGACGTGTTGCGATTCACGGGGTGAAAAAATTCCCGTTGGGGAGTACACGGGGGTGGGTTGTGCGTCCGGCGGGGCGGCTTTGAGGGTTATTCCGCTGCCGTCGGAGGTGCGCAGTGCCTGGACGCCAAAGGAGAGCTCGAGGGCAGCGACGAAGCTGTCCGGATCGGTGGCGCGGAAGTTCCCGCCGACCTGCCTTAGTGTGATTGAAGGGTCCGCTATCGACAGGTGCCGACGGTTGTAGCGGTTGAATTCGCCGACCGCTTCGGTCAGCGACTCGCCCTGGAAGGAGAGGCGGCCGGTGGTCCAGGCCAATTTGCGAGCCATGTCTTCAGCGTGCATGCGCCGGCTCGACAGCTTCGAGTGAGCCGCAGACGCGGCCTCTCCCCTGGAAATGGTTTCGGCGGAGGCCGGGAGTGTCGGCTGGTCCAGATTGTCCGGAGTGCCTACGGCAACGCGGCCTTCGGTCACAAGCACTTCGACGCGGTTGTCCTCGTGAACGCGTACAGAGAACGCGGTTCCGACGGCACGCACCACCGTGCCACCCGCCACAACATAGAACGGTCGGCCTGTGTCGTGAGCGACATGGAAGAGGGCTTCGCCTCGCTTCAGCGTCAGATCGCGACGCGAATTCGACATGCGAACGCGAAGATCACTGTCCGTGTTGATCTCGACAGTACTGCCGTCGCTCAGCAATATCGTCTTTCGGCCGCCAATGTCGGTCCTGTATTCCTGCCAGGTATTCCCGTAGACCGCGATACACGCCACGAGCACGGCGACGCTGGCGGAGACCGCACCCACAAGCCAACGACGGCGCGGCAGGTCGATCCAGTCGCGGACGGGTAGATCCCGTAGCCGCTGGCCCAGGGCGGCGCGGCGACCCTTCTTGGGTTCATCATCCGAATCGACAAATTCGATTTTCGTCAACAGGTCGGCATCGATGGTGCCGTCGGCCGGGCGCAGCATCTTCAGCTTGTCGCAACGATTCCAGACCGTGCGCAGACGGATGAAGGCCACGCGATTGCGCGGATCGGCGTCGAACCACGCC
>FTJL01008628.1_pt1 | contig 11685 bp, 12 predicted proteins | sample 1658551 | NCBI WGS metagenome assembly FTJL01 (sample SAMEA3914835, study PRJEB12502) | metagenome | biome: forest; material: soil | place: Canada | collected 2011-07-03 | depth 0.3 m
GGTGCGCTCTTACCGCACCGTTTCACCCTTGCCGTCCCTTGCAGCGTGAGCCGCAAAGTCTTAGGCGGTTTGCTTTCTGTTGCACTTTCCGTGGGCTTGCGCCCCCCAGGCGTTACCTGGCACCTGATCCGCCGGAGCCCGGACTTTCCTCCACCTTGACCCGCCGAAGCGAGTGAAGACAGCGACTGCCCAGCCGGCTCCCCGCGCACACGATAGGGGCAGGCGGCAGGAAGTCAATCCGCGTCTGCATCACCCTGCACGTCCTTGCGATTCTCCAGCGTGACGAGGGCATAGGCGTCGCTGCGTTTCGCACCCGTCAATTGAGCTGCGATCGCCGCGGCCCTGCCGGGGGGCAATTCCTTCGAGAGCAGCTCGACTGCGTGGCGCAACAATCGCATATCCACATCGGTGGCCACTTCGGGCGCCCCCTCGACCACCACAGTGATTTCGCCGCGTTGGAAGTTAGGTTCGTCTTGCGCGCGCGCCGCCAACTCGTCAAGCGAACCTCGATATATCGTCTCGTGCGCTTTTGTCAGCTCGCGCGCGACGACGGCCTGGCGCAGACCACCGAGCTGCGCGGCCAGGTCGGCCAGCATTTCAGCAATGCGATGCGGGGCTTCGAAGAAAACCAGCGTTCGCGACTCGCTCGCCAGATGCGAAAGCTGTCCCCGCCGCTCGCGCTCGCGGGCCGGCAAGAACCCTTCGAAACAGAATCGCGCGGTCGGCAGACCCGCTACCGCCAGGGCGGTGGTAATCGCAGAAGGTCCCGGGATGGCTTCCACCTGGTAGCCGGCGCGCGCGGCATCTCTGACCAGCTCAAATCCCGGATCGGACAGCAGGGGGGTCCCTGCGTCACTGACCAGCACGATGTTCTCGCCCGCCTTCAGCCTTGCCAGCAATTCAGGGACTCGATGGGTCTCGTTGTAGGCATGCAGCGACAGCAGAGGCTTGGATACGCCAATCGCCTGCAGGAGCGTGAGCGTGTGACGGGTATCCTCGGCCGCGATCAAATCCGCGGCTTCCAGAGCCTCACGTGCGCGTGTGCTCAGATCGCCAAGATTTCCGATCGGCGTAGCGACGACTTGCAGCCGACCCGGCGACTTGACCACTATAATCCCACCCTGCCGCGTTGATTCGCGGCTGCATGCGGGCATCCTGCCCGTCCACCAAAGGTCGTTCAACAAATGCCCTTCGCGCGATGGATCGTCTGCTGTGCCGCGATGGCCACGACCGCCGGCATTTTCTCCGGTTGCCGCAGCCTGGGCCCCGACGCGGAGCTACCGCCTTCTATCGATCGCGCCCAGGATCTTGAGCACCAGGGAGATGCGGCCGGCGCTGCGCGCGTATACGAAGCACTTGCCGCACAGAATACGGGGGCCGAGCGCAATGCGTTTGAATTACGCGCAGCTCATGCGTGGATCGCTGCACGCCGCCCCGAAGAAGCGTCACGCGCATTGGCCGTGCTCCAGCTGCCGCTGAGCGCCGACCAGACCTTCGATCGCCAGATGTTGGAGGTGGAGGTTCTGCTGGCGCGCGGTCAATCTGCCGCAGCGCTACAGAGGCTGAACTCGATCCCGGCCCCCCGCGGCGGTCCGGAGCAGTCGCGCTACCTCGCACTTCGGCAGCAGGCGACACTTGCGGCAAGTCGACCGCCCAGCGGCTCGCAGCAGCCCTCGATTACTGCGGAATCGCACATTGCGCTGTTGCTACCGATCACGGGCAGAACTTCCGCAGCCGCTATCAGTGTTCGCGACGGCTTCATGACCGCGTTCTACCAGGCTCCCGCCTCGCAGCGCCCCCGGATACGCGTCTATGACACGGGTGAGACCGGAACTGCCGAAGTCATTGCCCGGGCAACACAGGAGGGAGCCGAATTCATTGTAGGTCCGCTGACACGCGAGGAAATCACCGCCGCGGCCGAATTCGCCGGCCGGCGCCCGCCGGTCCTGGCTTTGAATTTCCTGCCCACCGAGCGCCCGGCGCCCGCGAATTTCTACCAGTTCGCGCTGTCCCCGGAAGATGAAGCACGCCAGGCGGCGCGCAGAGTACTGGCGGACGGTCACAAAGTGGGCATTGCATTTGCCCCCTCCGGCGACTGGGGTAATCGTGTGCTCACCGCGTTCACGCAGGAGCTGCAGGCCGGAGGAGGCACGCTGCTCACCAGCGCGACGATTGAGACCGGACTCACCGATTTTGCCGACCCGATTACTTCGGCCCTGCGCATCAGCGACAGTCAGGCGCGTTACAAGCGACTGGAGTCCATTCTCGGCACGAAGCTGCAATTCGAGCCGCGGCGGCGCGGTGACATCGGCTTCATCTTCGCTCCCGCACCGGCCAACATGGAAAGACTGCTGCGTCCACAATTGCGGTTTCATTTCGCCGGCGACATCCCGACTTACGCCACTTCAGATGCCTTCGAGCCAGACACGCGTGCGAATGAGGATCTGGAGGCGCTGATGTTTCCGGACATGCCTTGGATGTTGGGCGGCGAACTCGCGAATGCCGCTCGCGAAGCGGCCCGCACGGCGTGGCCCAACGGAGCCGCGCGCCGCGGTCGCCTGTTTGCATTTGGATTCGACGCCTACCGCCTCGCCATTGCATTGCGCGAGCATCCCAACGGCACGAACGTCAACCTTGACGGTCTCACGGGGCGCCTGACTGTGGACGCCGACAGACACGTGCGCCGCGATCTGGGTTGGGCACAACTGAAAAACGGCGAGTTGCGCTTGCTGCCACCGCCGGCAACCGCAACTCAATGACGTAAGGGGCGAGGCCACGGATGGCCGCACACCATGCTGCGCGCGCGGCGCGGGCAAATCGAGCCAAAGCGGCTGCAGCCGCGGCCCTCGGCCGTGCCGCAGAAGAGATCGCATTACGGTTCCTGGCCGCGCAGGGGCTCGAGTTGCTCCAAAGGAATTTCCACCGCCGCGTCGGGGAGTTGGATCTCATCGCACGCAAGGGTGATGTGCTGATCGTGGCGGAAGTGCGCACCCGCTCGAGCGACGCGTACGGCGGCGGCGCCGCCAGCGTCGACTGGCGAAAACGACAAAGGATTGTGCGGACAACCTCGCTGCTGCTGCAAAAGCATCCCGAGTTGGCGAGCTTGCGAGTGCGATTCGACGTGCTCGTCATCTCAAACATACAGGGCGATAGCCCGCACGTCGAGTGGATCCGCCACGCGTTTTAAGACTACTTGACGACCTTCAACTGCGGCCGTTTCGGCTTGTCTTCGTCGGCAGTAGGCCGGCTCGGCGGCTCCGGCCCCATATCCTGCTCCGAGAACACCATGCCTTCGCCGGTCTCGCGCGCATAGATCCCAAGAACGGCGTTGATCGGAAAACGCACGTGATGCACGACGCCTGCGAAGCGAGCGTCGAACTCGACTTCCTCATTTCCAAGTCGCAGCCGCTGGGTCGCGCTGGAGCTCAGATTCAGTACGATCTTGCCGTCCTTCACGTAAGCCGTGGGCACTTCCGAGCCGGCTCGTTCCGCGTCGACGATCACGTGAGGCGTATGCCCACAGTCGGTCATCCACTCATGCATCGCACGTAAGAGGTAGGGACGTTTGTTCGGCAGTGGGGGCGGAGAATTGGCCATGAATCGCCAAGGCGTTAAAGGAGGCGCATTTCCTGTTCGGTATCGGACAGGCTCTCGCGAAAGGCGGGCCGGGAAAAAATAAGGCTCGCGTACTTGATGATGGGCTGCGCCGTCGGCGGCAGATCGATCTCGTAATGCGGCAGACGCCACAGCACCGGGGCGATCGTCGCATCGACCAGCGAAAACTCATCCGACAGGAAGTAGGGTTTGACCTTGAAGAGCTCGGTGCTCTGCAGAATCGTATCGCGCAGGATCTTCTTCAGGCGCACCGTCTGCTTCTTGTCCGGCTCGTGCTCGATCTGCTGCACCAAGGCATACCAGTCGCGCTCGATCCGATACAACGCCAGTCGGAATTGCGCGCGCGTCACCGGATCCACCGGCATCAGCGGCGGATGCGGGAAGCGCTCGTCCAGGTATTCTATGATGACGCGGGAGTCATAGAGCACCAGGTCCCGGTCGACCAGCGTCGGCACGCTGTGATAGGGATTCAGGTCGAGCAGGTCTTCCGGGAACTTGCCCGGCTCGACACTGACGATGTCGATGCTGATGCCTTTCTCAGCGAGCACGATCCGCGTGCGATGACTCCAAGGGTCATTGGGTGCGGAGAACAGAGTCATGATGGATCGTCTGCTCGACAAAATTCCGCTCCCGCGATCCGTGGCTGCCGGAGGCAGTCTATCTGCCTCCCACGTCCGCGTTAGTGAACGTCTTTCCAGTATTCCTGCTTCATGAGCCACGCCAGCCAGGTGAACACCAGCAGGAACAGCACGACCCACAGGCCGATCGAATGCCGCTGTACCTGGGTCGGCTCCCCGACGTAGTTCAGGAAGTTCACGGTATCACGTACGAAACCATCGTACTCCGCCGCGCTCATCCTTCCGGGGGCAATCTGCTCGAAGTGGTCGAATACCTGCTCCGACCCGGCCTTTCCGTCCGCCGAGTGGGTCTCGACGGTCTTATAGACCGCCTTCTTGAGGCCCTCGAGCTCGGACAGCACCGCCGGCATCGCCACGTTCGGCAATCGCAGGTTGTTGGCGCCGGTCTGACGCGTCGGGTCGACGTAGTAGGTCTTGAACAACTGGTACAGGTAGTCCACACCCCGCTCCCGCGCCATCAGCGACAGGTCGGGGGGCACCTTGCCGAACCACGCCTCGGCATCCGCTGCCGGCATGCTGGTCTGGATGTAGTTCACCGGCTTGTCGCCTACCGGGACGAGATCCAGTGCCAGCTCATCCGGCGGAATCTTCAGATCGTTGCCGATGCGCGACCAGCGCATGTACTTCAGCGAGTGGCAGCCGAGGCAGTAGCTGGTGAAGTTGCGCGCGCCGCGTTGCAGCGAAGCGATGTTCTCGACGCTGGTGTCGGCCGTCCAGGCCTGCCAATCCGTCGGCCCGGACGCTTTCTCCTCGCCACCCGCAGCCTCGGCAGCGTAGGCGCTGCCCGTTGCGAGCATCAGCGTCAAAACGAGTGCGGAACCGGCCGCACGCATGACTTTGCCGCCGCAGCCAATCTCAATGCGCATGGTAGATCACTCTCTCAGGCACCGGCTTCACGCGATCCCAACGCGAGTAGAACGGCATCAGGATCCAGAACAGGAAGTACAGAATGGCGAACAGCCTGCCCAGGAAGACATAAATGCCCTCCGGCGGCCGCATCCCCATGAACCCCAGGCCGACGAAGGAGACGACGAAGATCGCCAGCGCCAGCTTCGACATCCATCCCTTGTAACGGATCGACTTGACCGGCGAGCGATCGAGCCAGGGCAGGAAGAAGAAGAACACGATGGCCAGCAGCATGGCGAGCGCGCCCAGCCGCTGATCGGGGATGGCACGCAGAATTGCGTAGAACGGCGTGAAGTACCACACGGGCGTAATGTCCGCCGGCGTGGACACCGGATTCGCCGGGCCGAAATTTGCGGATTCCAGGAAGATGCCGCCGAACGTCGGCGCAAAGAACAGGATGATCGCGAAGATCACCAGGAAGGCCGCGATGCCCACGGTGTCCTTGACCGTGTAGTACGGATGGAACGGAATGCCGTCCAGCGGCTTGCCGTCCGCACCCAACTTCGCCTTGATCTCAATACCGTCCGGATTGTTGGAGCCGGTGCGCCGCAGCGCGACCAGGTGCAACCCGACCAGCGCCAACAGGATCAGGGGCACCGCCACGACGTGCAGCGCGAAGAAGCGATTCAAGGTCGAATCGGCGATGGCGTAGTCGCCACGGATCCACTCTACGAGGCCCGGACCGACGACGGGAATGGTGCCGAACAGGTTGACGATCACCTGCGCTCCCCAGAACGACATATTGCCCCACGGCAACACGTAGCCCATGAACGCCTCGGCCATCAGCGCCAGGTACACCAGCATCCCGAAGATCCACAGCAGCTCGCGCGGAGCTTTGTAGGATCCGTATAGAAAGGCGCGGAACATGTGCAGGTAAATGACGATGAAGAACGCCGACGCACCCGTTGAGTGCATGTAGCGGATCAGCCAGCCGTAGTCGACTTCCCGCATGATGTATTCGATGGAGTCGAACGACGTGGCTTCGCCCGGCTTGTAGAACATCGTCAGGAAGATGCCGGTCAGCAGCTGCATCACCAGCACGGCGAGCGCGATGAAGCCGAAGAAGTACCAGAAGTTGAAGTTCTTCGGCGCGTAATAGCCCGTCAGCTGATTCTCGACAAATTCGTCGACCGGTAGCCGCTTGTTCAGCCAGCCCATGAAGCCCTTGCGCGGGGCGGCGGAGGTGGTCTCGGTGGCCATCAGGCAGCTCCCTTCTCATCGACGCCCACGACGAGCTTGCTCTCGGTCGGGAAGCTGTAAGGCGGAATACGCAGGTTGACGGAAGCGGGCGAGCCGTTGAACACGCGACCGGCCAGGTCGAAACGCGATCCATGGCAGGGGCACAGGTAGCCGCCCGGCCAGGTGGCGCCCAATTCGGGATCCGCTTTTTCGAAGCGCTGTTTCGGCAGGCAGCCCAGGTGAGTGCAGATGCCGATCAGCACCAGGATGTCCGCTTTGCGGGCGCGGATCGGGTTCTTGGCGTAATCCGGCTGCTCCGAATCGTCCGACTTGGGATCCTTCAGCATGTCGTCGTGACCCGGCAGGCTCGCGACCATTTCGGGCGAACGCTTGACCACGTAAATCGGTTGCTTTCGCCAGAGGATGATGGCCATCTGGCCCTCATCCAGCTTCGACAGATCGAAGTCGGTCGGGACGCCCAACGCGCGAGCGCGCTCGGACGGCTTCCACGAGGCGATGAACGGCACGGCGGCGAACACCGCGCCTAGCGCTCCCACAGCGATCGTTGCCGTAGTTAGAAATTTACGTCGACTGAGATCGACATCACCATCGGCGACGACAACGTTTTCGGCCATCAAAGGGCTCTCCCAGACATGTCACAGACCCGCCCGCTTACAGTTGCGCACAGTGCTCAGTTGCGCGAGACGCTCAGTTGCGCGAATGCTCACCTGTTCCGCGCATCGTTTGCCGCGCGCGTACGACTGTGCGCACGGGTGCAGTTTCCGGCTTGCGGGGGGCGGCGCATTATACACACATGACTGGCCCTTCCGTGGGACGCGTCCTCATCCTCTGGGACCCTTGGAAGATCCTATTTATAGAGAGGTTACCTGATGATTGAGCGCGTCAGCCGCGGGCTTATTTTCATCGCCGGTTCGGCGGTGGGGGGACTTGCCCTGGCTTTTGTGATCGTGGCCATCAGGCCGGACCTCATCCGGCGCGGGGCTACGATAGTGCCCATTCTTGCAGCGCAGCCGTCGGTGGAAGTGGCGGCCCCGGCCCGGGTGACTTATTCGGCAGCGGTACAGCGAGCCGCGCCGGCGGTCGTGAACGTCTACACGGCCAGATTGGTCACCGAGCGCATCAGCCCGTCCCCGTTTGGCGAGCTTTTTGGGAACTTTCTGCCTCAGAACCGGCAGCGCATCGAGCGCAGCCTCGGCTCGGGCGTCATCGTGGATGAGGCCGGCCACATCGTCACGAATCACCACGTCATCGCGAACGCCGATTCGGTCAGAGTCCAGCTGGCGGATGGACGGGTTGCGGATGCCAAGGTCGTCGGCCGCGATCCGGATACGGACCTGGCCGTCTTGAAAATCGATCTCCCGCAGTTGCCCGTCGTCGTCTTCGGTCGCTCCGACCGACTGCGGGTCGGTGACGTGGTGCTTGCGATCGGCAATCCCATCGGCCTTTCACAGACCGTGACGCACGGCATCGTCAGCGCCACCAGCCGGCAGCAGCTCGGTGTAGCCACCCTCGAGGACTTCATCCAGACGGATGCGGCCATCAACTTCGGCAATTCCGGCGGCGCGCTCATCGACTCCAGCGGCGCATTGATCGGCATCAACACTGCCATTGTCGCCAAAAGCCTGGGCGTCGAGGGAATCGGCTTTGCCATCCCGGTGAACATGGTGCGCGGGGTGCTGAGCGACATCATTTCCCAGGGGCGCGTCATCCGCGGCTGGATCGGTATCGTTCCGGAGGACGTCACGGATGAACAGGCGGCCCAGGTGGGGCTGGCGCAAGGGGGGGTTCTGCTTGCGAACCTCTATGTCGGCAGCCCCGCTCAGCAGGCCGGACTGCGACCGGGCGATCTGCTCCTGGCCATCGACGGCATTGACGTGCACAGCGCCCAGGACACACTGGCACGGATCGCCACGCAAAAGCCGGGCTCGACACTTGCGATCAGAATACTCCGCGACCGCAGGATGCTGCAGATCAAGGCCGCCGTGCGCGAACGACCCCGCGGCTCTTAGAGGAACTTTCGTAAGAAACGCCCATCATGTCCGCCAAAGCCACCCTCGAAATCCGCCGCTTCCCGTCCCGGACGGAACTCAACGCCGCCCTGATCCAACGGCTCGAAAAGGCCATCCAGGAGGGGCTGAGCAACGGCACCGCGCTGATGCTCTCAGGCGGAAGTACCCCTATGCCGGCATACCGCGAGCTCGCGAGCAGGTCACCCAGGCCGGCAGCGGGACTACATCTGCTCTTTTCCGACGACCGCTACGTGCCTTCAACCGACGCGGCCAGCAACTACCATCAATCGCTACCGTTGCTGGATGCTCTGGCGTTGCCCGAAGACAACATACTGCGTGTCAAGACGGAACTGCCGCTGGAAAAAGCCGCGGAGGACTACGAAAAGCGCCTCGACTCCCTGTTACTGACAGGTGTCAGCTTCAGGTTCGGGCTGCTCGGCCTGGGGGCGGACGGACACACGGCCTCTTTGTTCAACACGGACGACCTGAACCGGGCCAAGGGCCACCGGGCGATTGCAGTTAACAGGCCGGATGGCCTGCAGGCGGTGAGCGTCACACCGGAAGTGCTGGCGCACTTCGCTGAATTGATTTTCATCGTCGCGGGCGCGGACAAACACAGCGCCGTGCAATCACTCATCCACCACGATCCGAACCTGACGGCCTACCAGGCCGTCGCCTCGCGCAAGCACACGGCCGTATGGTTGGCAGATACCTGACGGTGCCGGCGCCGCGGTTACGGAGCCAGGTTAGCGAACTGCCCCGGCAGACACGATCGGGTCCAGCTCTTCGGGTCCGCTCCGGGGTTGTGCCAATTACAGGGCCCCGACTTGATGACGCGTTCAGCCTCTGCAGGCCCCCACGTCCCGGGAATGTATTCATAGACCGGCGAGTCGGTCCCGAGTATCGGGTCGACGATGGCCCAGGCCGCCTCCACTTCATCCTGTCTTGCGAAGTGCGCCGTGTCGCCGATTATCGCGCTGCTGATGAGGCGCTCGTACGCGTCCATCTCATCCGCCTGTTCCTGAGCCACGAACAACTCAACATCACGCCCCTGCATCGAGGGGCCCGCCTTCTTCGCGTGCGCGCCGAGTGCAATCGCCACATCCGGTCCCACCCGGAAGCGTAGATAATTCGGCTGTGCCGGCCCCAGGTCGCCGAACACCTTGGCCGGCGGAGGCCGCAGGTCCACCACCACTTCGGTGGCCGTCACGGGCATGTTCTTCCCCGCCCGCAGATAGAACGGTACGCCGCTCCAGCGCCAGGAATCCACTTCGAGACTCAGCGCCGCAAAGGTCTCCACCTTCGAGCCCGGTGCAACACCCTTCTCCTGCCGATAGCCTTTGAACTGACCGCGCACGAGGTCTTTCTGCTCGATCGGGCGCGTGGCCTTCAGAACTTTCACCTTCTCATCGCGCAGCGACTCCCCGTCCGTGTCCACCGGAGGCTCCATCGCCAGGAAGGCAACGATCTGCATCAGATGATTCTGCATGACATCGCGGATGGCGCCGGCTTCCTCGTAGAACTTGCCGCGGCCCTGCACCCCGAACTTCTCCGCCATTGTGACCTGCACGCTGGCGACAAAGTTGCGATTCCAGATCGGCTCGAGGAAGGAGTTGGCAAAACGGAAATACAACAGGTTCTGCACCGCTTCCTTGCCGAGGTAGTGGTCGATGCGAAAAATGCTGCTCTCGGGGAATTCCTGCAGCAGCGTCTGATTCAACGCCTGGGCGGAGGCGAGATCGCGACCGAAGGGTTTTTCGATGACGACCCGCGCCCCGACGGAGCACTTCGTATCGCCCAGGTGACCGATGACGACCGGAAACACGCTCGGCGGAATCGCCAGATAAAAAATCGGGCGCTGCGCATTGTCCAACGCCTGCTTCAGCGAATTGAACGTGGCAAGCTGATTGTAGTCACCGTCCACGTAACGCAGCAGTGCGGTGAACTTATCGAGCACCGCCGCGTCCGGCGTCTTGACCGAATCGCCGACGCTTTTGCGAACATGCGCGACGAGCTGGTCGCGATTCCAGCCCGCGCGAGCAACACCGATCACGGGAATCGTGAGCAGCCCGCGACGCACGAGGTTGTACAAGGAGGGATAGATCTTCTTGTAGCACAGGTCGCCTGTGGCGCCGAAGATGACCAGCGCATCCGAGTCGCGTCGTTGCATCAGCCGCCCTTCTTCTCTAAATGGCCACCGAATCCCAGCCGCATGGAAGACAACAGCTTGTCCGCGAATTCCGCCTGACCGCGTGACTCGAAGCGTGAATACAGCGCGGCACTGAGCACATTCGCCGGCACACCGACGTCGATGGCCGCTTGCACGGTCCAGCGTCCTTCTCCTGAATCGGAAACACGGCCGCCGAAGTTGGCGAGCGTCGGGTCCGCTGACAGGGCGTTGGCCGTCAAGTCCAAGAGCCGTGAAGAGATGATGCTGCCGTGCCGCCAGACTTCCGCGATGGCGCCGATGTCGAGTTTGTATTGGTACAGATCAGGATGGGTCAGCGGTGCCGTTTCGGCATCGGCTTCACGCTTGCGCAGGCCGGCGTCGGCGTGCGCCAGAATATTCAACCCTTCCGCGTACGCTGCCATCAATCCGTACTCGATACCGTTGTGCACCATCTTCACGAAGTGGCCGGCTCCATGGGCGCCGCAGTGCAGATAACCCTGGTTAGCGGTTCCCCCCTGCGAGGCGGACCCACTGTCGGCACCCGGTGCCAACGTCGCAAAGATCGGATCGAGCGACTGCACCGTCGCAGGTTCGCCGCCGATCATCAGGCAGAAGCCGTATTCGAATCCCAGCACACCGCCGCTGGTTCCAACATCGACGTAGTGAATGCCCGCCGGCACGAGCTCGGCGGCACGCCGGATGTCATCGTGGTAGTGGGAGTTACCGCCGTCGATCAGGATATCGCCCTTCTGCATGAGCGGGCGAAGCTCCGCTATTACATTGTCGACAATGCCGGCTGGAACCATGATCCACACGGCCCGCGGAGCCTGCAAAGCGCCGACCAGGTCGCGCAGCGAATTGACGCCTTGCGCACCCTGCGCCGCGACGGATTTCACAGCCTCGGTGGAGCGATCGTAGGCCACGCACTCGTGACCGCCCTTGAGCAACCGGCGCACCATGTTTGCGCCCATTCGCCCCAACCCGATCATGCCGATCTGCATAGCGACTCCCACGGTGATTTCTGCCGCAGTGTACGCCCGGACTTGCGCGGTCCGCAGTCGGACTTGTCCATTTGGCTGCAAACGCCTGCGGCGTTTGCAGCAGGCCAGACCCGCGAATGCTGTCCGGCTCGCAGCTAGGCGCCCCC
>FTJL01698214.1_pt1 | contig 11639 bp, 8 predicted proteins | sample 1658551 | NCBI WGS metagenome assembly FTJL01 (sample SAMEA3914835, study PRJEB12502) | metagenome | biome: forest; material: soil | place: Canada | collected 2011-07-03 | depth 0.3 m
ACGCCGCCAACACCCTGGCCATCGAGACGCATCTGGCCAGCTGCCCCGGCTGCGCGGCGGAGCTGCAGCGTCTCGCCGCCCTGAGCCGCCTGCTGAAGGCGCCGGGCGTCGCCCATGCCGCGCCGGAAGCTCTGCGCCGCCGCGTCGAGGACATGCTGGGCGCGCCTTCAGCGCCCGCCCGCACGGCGCCGAAGCTGGCCCGTGTGGCGCCCTGGGGTCTCAGCGGCGCCTTTGCCGGCGTCGCCGCTGGCCTGGCGCTGGTGATGATCAACCCGACCGGCCATCAAGCCGCGATCGAGTCCGAGGTGATCGCCGGCCATGTCCGCTCGCTGCAGGCCAGCCACCTCGTCGACGTGGCGACCTCCGACCGTCACACGGTCAAGCCCTGGTTCAACGGCAAGGTGGATTTCGCCCCGCCTGTGGTGGACCTGGCGGCGCTCGGATTTCCACTGGCGGGCGGACGTCTCGACTACCTGGATCGTCGCACGGTGGCGGCGCTGGTCTATCGGCGCGGCAAGCACGTGATCAATCTGTACGTCTGGCCCTCCAAGCCCGGCGAGCGGCTGTCGGGGTCCGGCCATCGGGACGGCTATGGCGTGGACTACTGGACGGCGCAGGGCCTGGAGTTCTGGGCGGTGTCGGATGTCGCGCCCCAGGACCTCGACGCGTTTGTCAAAGATTATCGCGCCGCAGTGTGAAGCGCCCGCGCGAGCCCCGGCTTCCATTCTCCGTCCTCGCCCGGTCGAACCGGGCGATCCAAGCGGCGTCGTCGACGTTGAGAATATGCCCCGCGGAGTCGGCTTGGGTGGCCCGGTCAAGCCCGGCCACGACGTATTGAGGTAGGCCATGAGGCAAGACACGACCATCCTGAGCGTCAAGACCCGGGGCAGAGGCCTCGTGGACTTCACCCGTCCCGTATTCGAATGGGTCGATGGCGAGGGCCTGCAGACGGGCCTGCTGACCCTGTTCTGCCGGCACACCTCGGCCTCGCTGCTGATCCAGGAAAACGCCGACGCCGACGTGCAGCGCGACCTGGAGGCCTATTTCGAGATGATCGCGCCCGAGGACCCGGGCCGCTACATCCACGACACAGAAGGCCCGGACGACATGCCGGCCCATATCCGCACCGCCCTCACCCAGACCCAGCTGTCGATCCCGCTGATCGGCGGGCGGCTGATGCTGGGGACCTGGCAGGGGATCTATCTGTTCGAACACCGGCGCGAGGGATCGACCCGCCAGGTGGCGCTGCACCTGATCGGAGATTGATTCAAACGATCAATATTGATCGATATCAGCCGTTGGCCGGAGTGGCGCCCTGGGCATAGGTGGCCGGGGCCTGCACGGGCTCCATGCGCTCGGCGATGAAACGGGTGGGATCGAGCTTGCGCCCGCCGATCCGCTCGATCTCCAGATGCACGTGGTTGGTGATGCCGCGGTAGCGCGGCTCCAGGCTGTGGTCGTGGCCGATGGGCTGGCCGATATGCACCGCCTGCCCCTCGCGCACCTGCGGGTCCACGTAGAACACCCGCGCCTGGTAGTGCAGCGCCGGATTGGTGATCTGGATGTAGTGGTAGCGCTGATCGCCGGGATAGGCGAAGCCGATCTTGCTGACGAAGCCCGAAATCGGGGCCGAGATGGTCTGGCCAGCGGCGGCGTCGAAGTCGCTGCCCTCGTGGCGGCGGCCGCCCGCATCGCGTCCGGCGCCGAACTCGCCGCAGCCGAAGTCGTCGCAGCCGCGCAGCTCCTTGCCGGTGGGATTGGCGAAGTCGTCCTGGCCGTCGCCATCGACGTCGGCGCCGCGCCACACCAGTTGCTGGACAACCGGCGCCGGAGCCGCAGGCGCCTCGACGCCCAGCGAGGCATAGGTGCGTTGCACGCTACGTTCCAGCGACGGCGCGCTGGACGCATGCGACGCGGCGGCCGCCTCTGCCGTCAGGCCACAGGCCCCGGCGAACAACGCAATGACCAGGGTCGCTGCGCCCCAAACTCCGCCATGGGCGGACGCGGGAGCATCCGTCTTCGTCCACATGGACACCTCACACCTCGATACGGGGGCTTCCCGGCGCAAAGCGCGCCGCCCCGAGCGCCGGTCTGATGCCGGCAGATCGCCAGTCGCCTGGCTGTTGGAAGCAATCGGTCGCCCCGGGGATGGGGCTGCGACCTGGGTCCAAGTGTCCGCCGAATGTGGCGAATATGGGCCTGGGGCGCGCGTACCGTTGGCGCACTTGCCCGAGCATCGCCGAAGAATCAACCCCGCGATCACGCGTCCCGTGAATGGACCTCGCAGTTCAGCCGCTGGAATCGCAGGTCATGGCACGGGTATTTCTGGCCATTTGGCCAAGTCTTCCTGGCTCCCGATCCACTGCACTCGCGCCGCTTCACATCCGCGTGCGCGAGCCCGGGTATTTACAGCCAAGCTGCCCGCGGGCGACTCGACTTCCGGCCATGGACGAAGAGGCGCCGGTCGAGCACTTCTATCGCTTGGCCATGGCGGGGCTGGCCCGGATGACGCGCCGGGAGTAGCGCTGTCGGCAATTGGCATGATGCGGAGGACGCGATGGTGAAGGTGGTTCGGGTGCACACGCCCGGAGGCCCCGAGGCGCTGCAGATCGAGGATCTGCCGGTCGGCGAACCCAGGCTTGGCGAGGCGCGGGTGAAGATCGACGCCATCGGACTGAACCGCTCGGAGGCCATCTTTCGCGAGGGCAAGTACATCCAGCCGCCCGGCTATCCGACCCTGATCGGCTACGAGGCCTCAGGCGTGGTCGAGGCGCTGGGCGACGGGGTGAGCAACGTCTCCATTGGCGATCGGGTGTCGATCCTGCCGATGTTCCAGCAGGGCAAGTACGGCGTCTATGCCGAGGCGGCCATCGTGCCGGCCCGGGCGCTGCTGCCGGCGCCGGAGGGCCTGAGCCAGATCGAGTCCGCCGCCATCTGGATGCAGTACTTCACCGCCATGGCTGTGACCGAGTTCGGCAAGGCCGGCATGGGCGATTTCGTGATGATCCCGGCGGCGTCCTCCAGCGTGGGACTGTCGGCGATCCAGCTCTGCAACTGGGCCGGCGCGACGCCCATCGCCCTGACCCGCCGCAGCGGCAAGGAAGCCGCCCTCAAGACCCACGGCGCCGCGCACGTGGTCGCCACCGAGGAGCAGGACCTCGTCCAGGAGATCAACCGCATCACCTCTGGCAACGGCGCGCGCATCGCCTTCGATCCGGTGGGTGGGCCCTACGTCGACACCCTGGCCCAGGCGCTGTCGCAGGATGGGATCCTGTTCATCTACGGCAGCCTGTCGGGCCAGCCGACGCCCTATCCCCACTGGCCGGCGGCGTTCAAGAACCTGAGCGTCCGCGGCTGGGTGGCCTCGACCATCTGGAACTTCCCGGACCGCTTCGCCAAGGGCGAGGCGCTCATCCGGCAGGGCCTGAAGCAGGGCCGCCTGACGCCGGTGATCGACAAGGTGTTCAAGCTCGACGACATCGCCGAGGCCCACCGCTACCTGGAGTCCAACCAGCAGATCGGCAAGATCGTGGTGGAAACCTAGAGCGGCCTCGCCGCCGCCTCCTGCGCCATGGCCGACCGCAGATAGGGTATGTCGAAACGCTCGCCGGCCAGGTCCGCTTGCAGCCGTTCGGCCAGCCAGCCCGGCATTTCCCGCCGACCTGTCTCCTTGAAGTTGCTGGAGTCCGGTAACGGAGGTCCGGGGGCGGCTCCGATGTGGTCCAGGATCTCGTCGAACACCACCTGGGGCTCGGTGGCGATCCGCTTGAAGTCCACCAGCAGGATCTGTTCCGGATCATAGCGCCTGGCCCAGCGGCGCAGGTGGTCCTCGAAACGGCCTTGCCGGATCAGCTCGTCCAGATTGGCCTCGGGCCGCAACTGGCCGACATGCTCGGGGTCGGCGAGCACGCCGCCTGCTTCCAGATGCTGCAGGTGGGACCAGACCCGCGCGATCGGGTCGCGGACCAGGCAGACCAGCCGGGCCTTCGGGAACAGGGCTGCGCAGAGATCGACGTGAGCCTGCGGCATGCCTAGGTAGGTGGTGCTCTTTTCCCCGTAGAGCCGGTCGGCCGGACGGTCGAACTCCTTGGATTTGTATCCCGGCCTCAGGAAGCGGGCGTAGAGGTCGGCGAACCGGTGCACATAGGCCTCGGGCGGCATGTGGGTCGCGGACGAGAAGTAGTGCGGCTCGCCGGCCAGGATGTAGACCTGCGGATGGTGGGCCAGGCTCTTCTTGAGCCAGGTGGTGCCGCATCGGCCGGCGCCGATCACCAGGAAGTCCGGGCCCGTGACCCTGTCCCCACCCGGCCCCTCGCGCACCAACAGCTCTCCCAGCCACGGACCCGCACGCCGATAGCAGGCGCCCGCCAGGCCGATCGCGCCCTGGAGCTGGAACCTCCGGCCACGCTCGAATTCCGCACGCGCCTGTTCGAGCGAACCCCCCTTCGCTGCCCAGTCCGGAGTGGTGGAAGCCAGGGTCGCGTCCAGCATATCGCCGGCGTCCGCGCGCGGATGGACGCTCGACCGCTCGGCCGCGAGTTGGGCGAGGAGCCGCACTTCCTCGCTTCGGGCGCGCCCGGCCTCGATCTTCGCGACCTGCGCGGCGGTCCGCGCCGCGACGAGTTCTTCGGCCCGTTCCTCCGCGCGCTGCGCGTTTCCAAGCTTGACCTTGAGAGCGGCCACCCGCTCGCGCTGGAATTCGACCTTCTCGTGGCTCCGGGCCTGGATGGACCGGTGGGTCTCGACGGCGCGGGCGAGTTGCTCGCGAAGGGCCTCGAGTTCGGCGCGCAGCGCCAGGGCTTCCGCCTCGAACCGATCTCGCTCGGCGCAGATGGTGGTCCATTGGCGCTGATCCCCGGGCCGAGGGTGCGCCTCAGCTCCCCGATCCGGGTGTGCGGCCTCCACGATGGCCGCGTCGCCAGCGTCGTCACCAAAGGAGGCAAAGGATCGCCGACCCGTCAGCCTACGGCTGTATCGCACCAGCGCAGAGTCAAACCACGCCATTTAATCGCCCATCGGCCGCCCAGCCTAGGCTTGGGTTACACCCCACGGTGGAGCTGATTATTGCCTCAAGATTTCAGGGGGCCCAGGCTGGAGCAATCGGATGTGCCGCCCTACATCTAGCCGTCGTCGGGGACTCGATGCCTGATCTCCGGTCACAGCTGAAGGTCCGCCCGTGGAAGAATGGTTCGAGGATTGGAGCGTGCCGGACGAGGCCCAGCCTCAGCCGCAGGACTACGCCTTCGACCTGGATTGGGCCCTTTCCTCGGTGGTGGGACTGCACGCCAACGTGCCGGCCGACGCTTTCACCGCCGGCGCGCTGGGCACCGAGCGGGTGGGCAACGGCGTCCTGATCCGCGAGGACGGGGTGGTGCTGACCATCGGCTACCTGATCACCGAGGCCGAGGGGGTCACCCTGACCACCGGCGAGGGCCAGGAAGTGCCGGGCCATGTGCTGGGCTTCGATCAGGCCACGGGTTTCGGGCTGGTGCAGGCGCTGGAGCCTCTGGCCGCGCCGGTGATGCAACTGGCCGAGGGCGGTCATGCTCCGGTCGGCGAGAAGGTGATCGTCGCCGGCGCCGGCGGGCGCGAGCGCTCGGTGGCCGGCCGCATCGTCGCGCGCCAGGAGTTCGCCGGCTACTGGGAGTATCTGCTCGACGACGCCATCTTCACCGCCCCGGCCCATCCGCTGTGGAGCGGCTCGGCCCTGATCGGGCCTTCGGGCAAGCTGCTCGGCATCGGCTCGCTGCACCTGCAGCACCAGACCTCGTCGGGCAAGGTGATGCCGCTGAACATGATGGTGCCGATCGAGCTTTTGCCCCCGATCCTGGAGCCGCTGGCCGCGGGCGGACATGAGCTGCCGGCGCGGCCCTGGCTGGGCGTCATCGCCCAGGAAGTCGACGACAAGGTGATGATCGTGGGCGCCTCTCCAGACGGCCCGGCGCGGCGCGCGGGCCTGAACGAGGGCGACATGCTGCTGGCCGTGGGCGGCCACGAGGTGTCGAGCCTGGCCGACTTCTACCGCTGCCTCTGGGCGGTGGGCCCGGCCGGCTCGGACGTGACCTTGAAGCTGAACCGCGAGGGCGACGTCTTCGACGTGACCATCACCACCCGCGACCGCCGCCGGTTCCTGAAGACGCCGCGGCTGCATTAGGCCACCTGCTCCACCCGCGAGGCCGTCGGGGAATTCGGTGCATTGATGCGTTGACGCCGCGACTGCAAACTACGCTCCAAGATCCGCATGACGGACAGCATTGGAGGGACGGCCTTGGCTGAGGGTTCGGATGCGGCGCGGCCGCCGGAGATGGAGTTGCGCGATCGGCTGATCGAGCGGGCGCGGGCGCTGCAGCCCATGTTGCGCGAGCAGCAGGCATCCTCGGACAAGCTCGGCCGCGTCTCCGACGAGGCGCACGCCGCCTTCGCCGAGGCCGGGTTCTACAAGATCATGACGCCCAAGATGTTCGGCGGCTTGGAGTTGGAGCCGCGCGTCTTCCTGGAAGTGGTGATGGAGATCGCCCGCGGCCATCCGGGCGCGGGCTGGTGCTTCACCCTGGCCGGCTCGCACGCCTACTTCATGGCGAGCCACTGGCCCGAGCGGGCCCAGCGCGAACTGTTCGGCGAGGATGGCGACTTCCGCGCCGCCCACGTGGTGGGCCCGGTCGGAACCATGACGCCCACCGAGGGCGGCTATCTGGTCTCGGGCGTCTGGCCTTTCGCCTCGGGCATCCCGATCTCCACCCACTTCATCGGCGGCAGCCTGATCTTCGCCGAGGGCGCCCCGCCGCGCCCGGTGTTCTTCATCGTGCCCCGCAGCGAGGTCGAGATCCTGCCGGACTGGGGCGAGGACCGCTTCATGGGCATGCGGGCTTCCGGCTCCAACAGCGTGAAGCTCGAGAACGCCTTCGTGCCGCACCACCTGATCGTGGGCCAGCAGATGATGCTGTCGCACGCGTCGACCGGCGGCACGCCGGGCACGGCGTTGCACGGCAACCCCATGTACCTGGGCGTCGCGGTCGGCTGGTTCCACTGCGAGTTCGCGGCGATCTTCTCGGGGACCGCGCAGGCGGCGCTGGACGAGTTCGAGCGGCTGATCCGCGAGCGCGACATCCTGGGCCAGCCGGGGGTCAAGCGGATCCACGATCCCTTCGTGCAGAACCTCTGGGGCCTCTCTCTGGGCCTGGCGCAATCGGCCCGCGCCCTGACCCTTTCGGCGATCGAACTTTATCAGGAGCAGTGCCGCAGGGCCGTCCGCGACAACCAGCCGATCACCCCGGCCCAGACCTTCGAAGTCTGGGGTATGGCCAGGGAGGCCTGCCAGATGGCCTGCCGGTGCGTCGAGGGCCTGTTCCACGCCGCCGGCGCCACGGCGGGCCGCCACGACAACCGCCTGCAGCGCTATTTCCGCGACGTCGAGATGTACCGGTTGCACATCCAGAACCAGCCGATGCTGCCCACAGCCCGCGGCCGCGCGGCGCTTGGTCTGCCCCCGGACGTGCTGGGGTCCTAGATCGCCGCTTCGACCTCGGCGCGATCGGGATGCAGGTGGCCGTCCGGGTCGGCGCGCTGGGCGCTGGGTTTCAGGCGGTGGCTCAGGTTCATGGCGGTGGACACCAGAGCCACGTGCGAGAAGGCCTGGGGGAAGTTGCCGGCCATGCGCCCGGCCTTGGAGTCGTATTCCTCCGACAACAGCCCCAGGTCGTTGCGCAGCGCCAGGAGCCGCTCGAAAAGGTCCTTGGCGTCGTCGATCCGACCCAGCATCACATAGGCGTTGGCCAGCCAGAAGCTGCACGGCAGGAAAGCGCCCTCCCCGCCCGGCAGCCCGTCCTCGACCGACCTGGTGTCGTAACGCAGCACCAGCCCTTGCGGCGTCATCAGATCCCGCTCGATGGCCTCGACGGTGGCCACGAAGATCGGATCGTCCGGCGTCACGAATCCCACCTCGGCCAGCAGCAGCAGGCTGGCGTCGAGGTTGTCGTCGTCATAAGCGCGCTTGAAGACGCCGCGGACCTTGTCCACGCCCTTGTCCATGATGTCGGCCCGGATCTTGTCGCGAAGGGCGCGCCATTCCTCGAGCGGCCCTTCGGCGCCGTAGTCCTCGACGCAGCGCACGGCGCGGTCCATCACCACCCAGGCCATGGCCTTGGAGTAGGTGAAGTGCTGGCGTCCGGCGCGCACCTCCCAGATGCCCTCGTCCGGCTGGTCCCAGACCTTGGCCACGTGCTGGGCCACCGCCAGCTGTAGCGGCCAGCGTTCCTTGTTGGCGCGGCCGGTGGCCTTGCGGCCCTGGTGGAAGACGTCCATCAGCTCGCCGTAGACGTCGAGCTGGAACTGTTCGTGGGCGGCGTTGCCGATCCGCACGGGACGGGCGCCCTCGTAGCCGGGCAGCCAGTCCGCCTCCCATTCCATCAGCCGCCGCTCCCCGGCGATGCCGTACATGATGCGCATGTCGTCCGGATCACCGGCCGCCGCCCGGTGCAGCCAGTCGGCCCAGGCCCGCGCCTCCTCCAGCCGCCCGGCGTTGATGAAGGCGAGCAGCGTCAGGGTGGCGTCGCGGATCCAGCAGTAGCGGTAGTCCCAGTTGCGCGGGCCGCCGAACTGCTCGGGCAGCGAGGTGGTGGGCGCCGCGATCAGCCCGCCCGTGGGCGCATAGGTCAGGGCCTTCAGGGTCAGCAGCGAGCGCTTGATCGCGTCGGCGTAGGGGCCGTCCACCTTGGTGGACCCCGCCCATTCGCTCCAGAACGTCATGGTGTCCTCGAGCGCGGCTTCCGGATCGATCTCCTCGGGCGGCGGCTCGTTGGATGGGCCGTAGGTCAGGACGAAGGGAAAGGTCTGGCCCTCGCGGACGGTGAATTCGGCCACCGTGGTCATGCCCTCGCCGCGGATGTCGGCGCCGGTGCGAAGGATCACCATGTCGGGCCCGGCGATGGCGCGCAGGGTGTCCCCGTGCAGGCGGGTCACCCAGGGGACGGTGGCGCCGTATCCGAAACGAAGGATCAGCTCCATCCGCATCTCGACCTCGCCGACCACGCCCTTGACCAGCCGCACGACGTCCGACGCCTTGCCCCTGGGCGGCATGAAATCGATCATCTGGACCGCGCCGGTGGCGGTCTCGAAGGTGGTCTCCAGCACCAGGGTGTCGGGCAGGTATCGGCGCGACTTGCGCACGATCTCGGCCTTGGGGGCGATCTTCCAGCGACCGTGGCAGTGGTCGCCGAGCAGGGCGGCGAAACAGGCGTCGGAATCGAACCGCGGCCAGCAGAGCCAGTCGATCGAGCCGTCGGTCGAGACCAGCGCGGCGGTCTCGCAATCGCCGATCAGGGCGTAGTCCTCGATCCGCGCGGACATCAGGCGGCGGCCTTCGCTTCGAAATCCAGCACCACCTTCACGTCCTGCGGCTGACGGGTAAAGGCCTCGCGCCAGCGGTCCAGCGGCACGCGGCGGGAGATCAGCCTGTCGAGCCAGTCCTTGTCGGCCGCGGCCAGGGCCTCGGCGGCGGCCTGATAGTGGGACTTGTTGGCGTTGACGCTGCCGAACACCACGTCGTTGCCGAGCACGGCGGAGCGATTGAAGCTGCCGACGTCGAAATCCACCTTGCGCCCGCCGCTCGACACCCCGGCCAGGCAGACGATGCTGTCGATACCGGCCTGGACGATGGCGGCCATCACCAGGACATCCGCGCCGGTGCACTCCAGGATCACGTCGGGCTTCAGCTTGCCGATCAGCTCCGGACCCTCGGCATGGTAGGTCGCGCCCAGGTCGGCGACGAGCTGCGGCTTGGGACCGGAGGTCATCTGGTCGAGCACGTGGACCTCGAGGTCCTTCTGCCGGCCGATCAGGGCCGCGAGCAAGCCCACGGGGCCCGCGCCGGTGATGAGCACCGTCCGGGGCTTCCAGGTGCGGCTGCGCTCACCGATGCGAAGGGTGTGGTCCCAGGCCTTGGCCACCACGCTCGCCGGCTCCAGCAACACGCCCAGGGCGCCCAGGGCCGGATCGACCTTGACCGCGAAGTCCGGCTCGATCGTCCAGCGCTCGGCGCCGAAGCCATGGACCTGCTTGATGCCGTGCTCGGTGTAGAGGCCGTTGCGGCACATGTCCCATTCCCCGCCAGCGCAGGCGGGGCAGGGAACGGGATCCGGATGGCGCACGATCCCAACCACCAGGTCGCCCTCGGCGAGGTCCGATCCGGACGGGGCGCGGACCACCCGGCCCAACGATTCGTGGCCCAGGATCAGCCTGTCCTCGCCCTGCGGCGCCCAACCGTACAGGCCGGAGATGATCTCGATGTCGGTGCCGCAGACGCCGAGCGCCATGGCCTGGACCAGGGCATGGCCGTCCGGGACCTCGGGCTCGGGCAGGTCGTCCAGGCGTACGGAATTGGCCTGGCCGGGCTCGAGGGTGATCGCACGCATGGGGGGAAAGCCGCTCCTGCCGGTCGCAAGCCGCCGCGGCGGCGCCCGGGGGCGGCGCGGCGACGGGACTAGAACAGACGCCTCTAGCTCAGGTTCCCGCCCTCAGCACCACCCCCTGGTCCGGGGCCAGCGCCAGCGATCCGCGCATCGGCGAGGACGCGACCGAACCGGTCGTCGCCAGCACCGGCGTCCAGTCGGCGTCTTCCGGCAAGGCGACGCGCCTGGGCTCGGAGGTCAGGTTCAACGCGACCAGCATCCGCTCGCCGGCCCGGCGTCGCTCGTAGGCCAGCACCCCGTCGGCGGCCGCCACTTCGAGGTAATCGCCGAGGCTCAGCGCCGGGCTCGCGCGGCGCATCGCCAAGAGCTCCCGATAGAGGTTGAGCAGCGAGTCCGGATCCGCCCGCTCGGCCGCCACGTTGCGAGCCTTCCAGTCGGCGTTCAGAGGCAGCCAGGGATGGCCCGCGGTGAAGCCGGCGTTGGCCTCGCCGTCCCAGGGCATGGGCGTGCGACAGGGATCGCGGCCCCGCGCAGGCTCGGACTTGCCCCAGGGATCCTGGACCTGGTCCGGCGGGATCGGGACCTGCTCCAGCCCCACCTCGTCGCCGTAGTAGAGCGTGGGCGTGCCGCGCAGGGTGAGCAGCAGCATCGCCGCGTTGCGGGCCTGCGCCGGGCCGACGCGGCTGGCCAGCCGCGGTCGGTCGTGGTTGCTCAGCACCCAGTTGGGCCACGCGCCCTCGGGCAGGAGCGCTTCGTACTCACGGGCGATCCGGCCGATCTCCTCGGCGGTCCAAGCCGCCGCGATCAGGGCGAAGTTGAACGGCAGCTGCGCTTCGCCGAGGTTGGGGCCGTAGTAGGTCACCAGCTGGGGCAGCGGCAGGTAGATCTCGCCGATCAGCACCCGGCCCGGATAGGCGTCCACCACCTGGCGCATCTGGCTCACCACCTCATGCACCTCTGGCCGGTCGGTGGAATAGAACTCGAGCAGCCGCTCGATGCCCGGCATGCCCGGGCGCCAGTCGGGATTGGGCGGATTGTCGCGGAACTGGTCGTCCTTGATCAGATGCCACATGACGTCGACCCGGAAGCCGTCGACGCCGCGGTCCAGCCAGAAGCGCATGACCTCGAACATCGCCTCGCGCACGGCGGGGTTGCGCCAGTTCAGGTCCGGCTGCTGCTTCAGATAGGCGTGGTAGTAGTACTGGCCGGTCGCGGGGTCCCACTCCCAGGCCG
>FTJL01009058.1_pt1 | contig 11634 bp, 8 predicted proteins | sample 1658551 | NCBI WGS metagenome assembly FTJL01 (sample SAMEA3914835, study PRJEB12502) | metagenome | biome: forest; material: soil | place: Canada | collected 2011-07-03 | depth 0.3 m
GCGCCGTGAGCCTCTCCTGTCTCCGTGGGGCCTGCCCTGCACGGCCCCTCCATGGGGCACTCTGGTGAGCGTCGACCTGCGCCGTAACCGTATCGTCTGGCAAGTTCCGCTGGGCTCGACGGAAACCTTAGGCCCCTGGTTTGCTCCAACCCGTGACTTCGGCACGCCGAACATGGGCGGCCCGATCGCTACGGCCGGCGACCTCGTCTTTGTGGGGGCGGCCATGGACAGCTACCTCAGGGCCTTCGATCTCGAAACCGGACGCGAGCTATGGAAATATCGGCTTCCTGCCGGCGGCCAGGCGACCCCGATGACCTACCGTGCCGGTCGCAACCAGCGGCAATACCTGGTGATCAGCGCCGGCAAGGCAAAAGCGATGACATAGTCGCCGCGGGGCGTTCCCAGCCCACCGTGCCCGCCGGCGCTGATCACCAGGTATTGCCGCTGGTTGCGACCGGCACGGTAGGTCATCGGGGTCGCCTGGCCGCCGGCAGGAAGCCGATATTTCCATAGCTCGCGTCCGGTTTCGAGATCGAAGGCCCTGAGGTAGCTGTCCATGGCCGCCCCCACAAAGACGAGGTCGCCGGCCGTAGCGATCGGGCCGCCCATGTTCGGCGTGCCGAAGTCACGGGTTGGAGCAAACCAGGGGCCTAAGGTTTCCGTCGAGCCCAGCGGAACTTGCCAGACGATACGGTTACGGCGCAGGTCGACGCTCACCAGAGTGCCCCATGGAGGGGCCGTGCAGGGCAGGCCCCACGGAGACAGGAGAGGCTCACGGCGCACTGCGTAGGGGGCGCCCGCCTGGCGCCCGAATTCAGAGTTTCGAAACTCGCCGGAGGCCTGTTCCTTGTCGACGTCGCCCGGAGGGATCAGCGTGACCAGCATCGGGAGATGATTCACGGCCGCAAACAAGCGCTGCCTGCGCGAGTCGAAGGCCATCCCGCCCCAGTTGATGCCTCCCAGGTTGCCCGGCGACATGATCGTGCCATGCGTGTCGGGCGGCGTGAAAATCCCCTCGTTGCGATGCCCGGATATCAGATCGCGGCATTTGCCACGATCCCAGAATGTGACTCCCCACGCCTCATTGGGGTCGAGCGGACGCTGTGACACCACCGAAGGAATCGACGAAAAAGGCTGCGTCGGCGCTGCCTGCTCGCCCGGCACCGCGCTGCGTGGAACAGGGCGCTCGGTGATCGGAAACAAGGGCTGCCCCTTGGTGCGTCCGAACACATAGATCATTCCTGACTTGGTGGCCTGGATGACCGCTGGGATGGGTATCCCCCGGGTCTCCAAATCGACGAGCACCGGCTGCGCAGCCAGGTCGAAGTCCCACAGATCGTGGTGCACCAGCTGCTGTTGCCAGACCAGTTTGCCGCTGGCGGTATCCAGCGCGAGCAGCGAGTTGGCGAACCGATTGCTTCCAGTCCGCTTGCCGCCGTAGTAATCCGGGCTGGCCGATCCAGTGGGCACAAAGACGAGGCCGTGGTCCTCGTCCACAGACATGACTCCCCAGGCGTTTCCGGCACCGGTGCCTGCAGCCTGCGCGACGTCCCATTCGCCCGCAGCGGGATGAGATGGGGAGTCCGGTAGGGGGTCGAACTTCCAGTTCAATGCACCCGTGTGTGCGTCGAAGCCGCGAACGATGCCCCGTTCGACGTCGGTAGCGCGGTTATCGCCGATCGCAGAGCCGACGACTACGACGTTGCCCCGAATCGCGGGGGGCGAAGTGACGACATAGTCGCCACGGTCGCGGATTCGCATCCCCTGTGTCAGGTCGACCTGGCCGTTCGTCCCGAAGTCGACACAGGGCTTGCCGGTCTGCGCATCCAGCGCGATCAGCCTCGCGTCCAGGGTTCCGGTGAACACTCGATGCACACAGGCGCCCGTTTGGCGCTTGGCATCGGATTCCTCCCAGACCGAGACGCCTCTGGCGGCGGCCTCGCCGTAACGCAGAGTCCTATCGATAGCTGGATCGTATCGCCATCGCTCACGCCCGGTTTCAGGATCTATGGCCACAACGATATTCGTCGCCGTCTCGAGGTAAAGAGAGCCGAACGCCAGCACCGGCGTTGACTCGAACGTGAGTTTTCCGGCCCGCGCGAATCCGGCTCCCAGTTCGCCGGTTCGGTACGTCCAGGCAACCCGTAGCTGTGAAACGTTCTGCCGGTTTATCTCATCGAGACGCGAGAAATGATTACCGAAAGCGTCCCCACCGTAGTAACCCCAGTCGGAAGCATCGGGCGATTGCGCGAGTGCGGCGTCCGAGAACCAGAGGACCGCGCACAGGGCCAGGGCTTTTTGTATAGCGATGCAGGACATCAGACCATTATCGGGTAACGCACGGGTTTCCGGTGCGGCATGCTGGTATTCTTCCGCCGTGATTTCAGCACGGGCGGTCGGGTCCCTTCGCGGGGTCTTCAGTATACTTTTCGCGGGGCTGTGTCTCGCGGTCGCGAGCGGCGCAAGGGCTCAAAGCGCTGCCGATCCCCCGTCTCCAGCCCCCCACCGCCCCCGTATCGGCCTTGTTCTGTCCGGCGGTGGTGCCCGGGGCGCCGCGCACATCGGCGTTCTGAAGGTACTGGACGACCTGCATATTCCCATCGACGCCATCGCGGGCACGAGCATGGGCGCGGTCGTCGGTGGACTGTATGCAAGCGGCCTGAGCGCCCGCGAAATCGAGTCACTGATGACCTCGGTGAACTGGCAGGACGCCTTTCGCGACCGGCCGCCCCGGGAAGATCTCACTTTCCGGCGTAAACAGGAGGACGAGAACTTCCTCGTCAAGTTTCCTCTCGGCGTGCGCGGATCCCATATCCAGTTGCCCAAAGGGCTGATCCAGGGACAGAAGCTTAGCCAGACACTTCGCCGCCTGACGCTGCCGGTCGCCCACATAACAAGCTTCGACGACCTCCCCACTCGCTTCCGCGCAGTCGCCACGGACCTGGAGACGGGCGAGGCGGTGGTCATGAAGTCGGGCGACCTGACGACTGCGATGCGCGCGAGCGTGTCGGCACCCGGCGTGTTCGCGCCGGTAGAACGCGACGGACGCCTGCTTGTGGACGGCGGTATCTCCGAAAACATTCCGGTCGACGTCGCCCGCTCGATGGGTGTCGACATCGTGATCGTGGTCGACGTCGGATATCCATTGCTGACGCGCGACAAACTCACCAGCGTGCCGGTTATCTCCAACCAGATGCTGGCGATCCTGATTCAGAAGAACTCGCGCCAGCAGCTTGCGACTTTGTCGAAGGACGACATCGTGATCGCCCCGCAACTGGGCGATACCTCATCGTTCGATTTCGGGATTTTCAGCCGTGTGATTGCCAGCGGCGAGATCGCGGCCCGTGCGTCCCAGAGCCAATTGGTCGGCCTTGCCACTACGCCGGAGGACTTTCGGCAATATGTTGTTCGCCGGGATGAGGCGCGCCGCGCGCCGCCCCGCATCGACTTCGTGCAGGTCGAAGCCGGTTCCGAGCGCTATGCGGCTCGACTGCAGAACGTGTTCAAGGATCTCGTCGGCAAGCCGCTCGACCCGGACGCAGTAGCTCGCGATGTCACCTCGATCTACGGCCAGGGCAATCTCGAGTCGCTCGACTACCACGTCGTGGAGAATGCCGACGAACAGTATGGAATAGGGCTGGACGCAAGGCGCAACTCCTGGGGGCCCAACTACGTGCGCTTCGGACTGAGTCTGCAGGACGACTTCGAGGGCAACTCCAGCTACGACGCCGCGGCCCGTCTCGTGTTGTCGGACATCACCAACACCGGCGGCGAGGCCGTGTTGGATCTGCAGATCGGTGAGGATTCGAAAATCGGCAGCGAGGTGTACCTGCCGCTGAAGAACACGCCGGGTTTTTTCGTCCTGCCGCACGTATTGGCCGAAGCGCGCGACATCGATGTGCTGGAGGGGCAGGTGCTGCTGGCGGAATACCGGGTGCGCAGCTACGAGTACGGACTCGATTTCGGGCGCGAATTCGGCAACTGGGGGGAGATCCGCACGGGCGTGGAGCAGCAGAGCGGCCATTCCGCGGTGATCGTGGGCAGCCCGGCGCCCGATCAGACCTTCGACACCCGGACAGTGTTCCTGCGCATGTCGTACGACCGGCTCGATGATGTGAATTTCCCCAGGAGAGGTCAACAGGCGACCATCGAATGGGATGCGGAACGGCGGGCCCTCGGCTCGGATCAGAACCTGGACAGGCTGGAGTTCAGCTATTTGGCGGCGCGTTCCTATGGTCGCTATACGGCGGTATTTTCGGCGGCCGGCGGGACGACCTTGAATACCCCGACCGAAGCGACGCTCGTGGCGGGCGGCATTCCTACGGACGTGCGGCTCCTGTTTTCGCTGGGTGGCTTCCTGAATCTTTCAGGCCTGAAGGCGAACTCGCTGACCGGGCCGCACTACGGCATCGCGCGGACGCTGTTCTACAAGCAGATCGGTCGCGGCGGCCCTGGATATCTCGACGTGCCCACCTATCTGGGCGTGTCTTTCGAGATGGGCAACGTCTGGAATACTCGCAACGAGGCCTCGTTCGGCAATACGCACCGGGACGCGAGCTTGTTCCTGGGGATGGATACGCTGCTGGGACCGGTTTATTTGGCTTCAGGGTTCGACGATAAGGGCCATCAGGCCTTCTATCTCTTCCTGGGACGCACGTTCTAGCGCCTGCCCGGCTCGCCCCCCGACTGGCCCGGCTCTAAAGGCCCCGGCTTTCCGAAAGCTTCTCGACCTTCTCGAAGACCAGCGAGGGCTTGTCGCCGCCGCGCGAATATTGGTGCCTTCTGGCCATCTCGACCAGGCTGGCATCCCGCTCCTCCGCAGACGCGTACCAGTGCAGGCGGTGCCACTCGGGCCCCAGCAGCTTGCGAAACGGATCGCCGACAGGAAGGCTCACGCGGACCCCGTACGGACGGAGTCGCTCGATCGGCGGAGTGCGTAGATTTTGCGGTTGGCTGATTCCCATACGTAGAAAGCTTACGGTGCGGCGGTGCGGTGCCGCAAGGGGATTGCTCACGACGGTCACAGCGGGATGACACTGACGACCTGCCCGGCAGTCACGCGGCGGTACTCATGACGGGACGGAGTGGTGGCTCCGATCTAATATGATGCGCTTGTTCCGTTGGGTCACGCGCATGCTTTCCAGGAGCGTCTCCGAATTCGGCGCCAGCCCGAGCCCGGTTTCGATGTCGTGGATCGCCAGATCGAACAGCCCCCTCGCCGAATACACCGCGGCACGGTTGTTGTAGGCGCGCCAGTTGGTGTTATCCAGGCCGATGGCCTGGTTACACTGATCGAGCGCTTCGTCCCATTGTTTCAGCAGCGCGTATCCGGCGCACGCGTTGGCGTGACCGGCGGCGATGTCGCGCAACTCGGCCGGTTCGTTTAAGCCTGCAAGGGTGAGGCGCAGCCCCTCCGCAACGTGTCCCGCACGCAGAGCGCTGGCGCCGTCAGCGAGTTGCGAATTCGCGGCACCCAAAATGGTGACGCTTTGCGCATCACCCTTCGTCGCCCCTGCAGCGGGCAACCCCGCCAGCAGTGCAATTGCACACAGCGCGGGCCTTGAGCATCGCGCTTGATGGATCGTTGCCATTGCATTTCCATTGCAACGTCGAGTCCAAAGACGAATCCAAACTGTGGCTCTTTATAGCTACGCTGGAGAAAACTTGCAAAGGTCCGCCGCAGGGGCCCGTTCCCGCCTTCCCGCGCTCGCGTCCTCCCCGGACGGGTGCCCGCAGCAGGAGTCGTAGAGCCTGCGCATGTCCTTGTTTCGTAAGTAGTCTGCCCCGCGGATGAAAAACCCCCACCCGGCTGTGCCCGCCGTACGCGCCCTGCAAAGAGGTGTGCTCCAGCCAAACCGGCCGCGAGGTGTATGATAAAAATCTGTCCGGCGGAACATCTGCCAAAGGAAGCGACAATGTCGAATACCACGCTCGCCCCGCATGTCACGGGACAGATCAAGGATGAAGCCCGTACGGCACTCGACAAATCATTTGAGACATTCAGACAGCGGCGCCAGGCGATGGCCAATTCTCAGCCGGCCGGGCGGAATTTCACCGAGGCTATGCTGCGTACCGCTTTGAAGGACGAGCAAATTGAGAAGTTACGTGCCGAAAATTCGCGTAGCACGGGCCGGCAATTGTTAGCCACGCTGAGACAGAACCGATATTCAAACACCACGCGGAAGATCACCGATGCTCCTGCCGCGCGTGCGCTGACCACACGGCCATTCAAGGTGATGGACAATCATCAATTCCTCATGGCGGAAGACAGCCACTTGCAGGTCCTGGGACCTCCCTATGCGGATCAATGGACGACGCAGAGCCAATCCGGCAATGCCGAAGTGCACGGCCTTTTCGCGGACCGCGAGACCGGGAATTTCGGCTACTTCATCGGCGCGGCGGACGGATCAGCCGCGTGTGGCGCGGGGGTGTGGGCGCAGTTCGTACCAACAAGAAGCACCCAGGCGCAGGTGCGGGCTTACACTCCTTACAATTATCAATACGACCTCGATTCCCAGTATGGCTATACCGCCCACGATGACGGCGGCTTCGGCGTATTTGTCTTGAGTTGGAATTTCGACGGCACCGGCCGATTCAACGATTTGGACTATCGGTACTCCGCATGGTCCGACGGTACGGGCTGGTGGGAAGAGCATCGCAATCCCGGCGCCCCGGATCCTGATTCCGGCAACGCCTTTCTCTATGGCAGTGAGGCGCCGTACTTCAATGTTTCATCCGATCGGGTCTACCGGGCCTGCATCTGGGGCTTCGGCTCATGCGATGCCGGTGGCGGCTTTTTTGGCAACGCAGTCAGTGCCTCCGACCTGAACGCTGCGGCGCGCTTTGTCGTGATTGGCGAGCAGTAATCGTCCGCCTGACCTAAGGATGCGGCGTGTCGCGAAACTCTCGCGCGGCATCGACAAATAGCCGCTCGGCGATGTCCAGCGGGATCATGAAGGTTGCTCCGTTGGCGGGAACCTTCAAGACCATCTTTTTTCTGTAAAGGCGCTCGCGAGAGTCGATAGACAAGCTGATCCCAGGGCACGAAGGCGGCTTTCTTGAGTACGTAGGCACCGCCTTAGCTGAATAGATAATGGAACCATCCCGGCCGTACTCCTGAGGGAGGATGCAGATCGACCCCCGATGTATCCGCGCCGACGTCGCTCAAAGTAGACATTTCTCCGCCGAGGTAGACTCTGCACCGGTAGAGATGCTCGCACAGCGTTTCACCTGGCGGAAAATCTCTTCTGAGCAACCTGATCGGGTCAAGTCTCCACGGCAGAAAAGCGCCGGCCGCGATTCCCAAGGCAATGAGCAGTCCAACGAACCAGTGCATCTGCGGATCTTGTGTTGCCGCGAATACAGCAGACAACTACTCGATAATCAAGGAATGGAGTTGAGTATCTGCAATCTACCCGGGGAACTCTGATAGATAGTAGTCCGCTAAGAAGGAATTCTCACGGACACCAGCGGGCCGCCTCGTCCCGAGAGCAGTATCGGTAGATTTCCGGTAGACGTCTTGCGCAACATCGCGGTAGACCTACAGCGGTTTGCCGTGATTGTCATGCACGCAAGTAGAATGCAAGTCGAGCGTCGTGCACCGATACTCGCTTGCGCCCGTCGCGCTCCTCTTCACGCAACAGTTCCAGGGAAACCAGCTTGCGCAATGCTCTGTGAGCGGGACCGCCTTCGCTCTTGACCGCAGATAGGGTCTCCTCGGCGAACGGCTGCACTCTCGGATTTCTGGCCGCGTAACGCAGAATTCTCGATTGCAATCCTGACAGCGTCGAGATCTTATGCAGGAAGTATTGCGCGGGGTTGGCGACGACATTTCGCCATCCGACTTTGACATCGGCGGGAGCAACTGAGCGTCCTTGGGCATTTTGCACCCATATCTCGGCGCAGACGGCGACTAAGTCCTCGGTCACGCCGTCCGTTAGTCCAAAGAGACGGGACAGCGCCGCACTCTCTATTTTCCGCTCTTGGTCGCCGAATATCGCAGACGCCCACGAACCAAATTCCGCTGGCTCGAACGGGTTGAGATGATGTTGCAGCCGCACGCTTTTGAAAAACGGGTCTTGGCGATTTCCTTGTCGAAAGCGAGTAACACATCGCCCCACGAAGCCGGGTCTGTCTTCGCAGAAGATCCTCCGATCTTCACTCCCACGCCGGTCCCCGGGATCGTTGCCGACAATTCTGGCGTCACGCCCTTCCAAAACCCGCGCGAAGCGTGCTGAACGAAGACCTGCCAAGCCCAGCGGAACCTCTCTGTGACTTCCGGCTCGGACCCGACGCCCATGAGATCGAAGTGCAGTATCGGACGCCCAGACCGCACGCTATCCGCGATCACCGCTGAACTCTTGCCCATCCGACGGTCCCCATCTATCAGGGTCCATAGCCGGCCCGCGCAGGCGCGTTTTAGTAGATCCTTGAGATCGCGCCGTGGGCTATTTACCCTACGAGGTAAACTGCACGACTTCTACTGACACAAGTCGACCAAATCATTTCCTGGTGATGCCACTCCGCGGGTAGGGACGCACCCACCTACATTATTCCCGCAGAGCGGCGAGCTTTCATGAATTGTGCGATTGCGCGGGGTTGTCCGACCGCACGGATTTTAGTGGGTCGCGCTGAACCACAGGAGACATTTTCCGGTCGATGTGCCGCTCCTCGGAAGCAACTTCACGCGCGGAATGGCGTGCTACGACACCGCGGAGTTTGTTCCGTCAAAACCACGCGCGATTGAGACGAACTGTCCTTAACATCACGAGGGATGCAGCCTTTAGAGGAGCGCTCACGGCCTGGGTCGCGCAAGCGCGCCGCGACGCGGTGATTCTTGAGTCATTCGAGATGGAGTTTGATTCCGACTTCACCAGGAGCAGAGCGACTGCGCCTGAAACTCTCTGTGCGAGTCCGGCCGTCGAAGTCGAATAGGCAGCGACCGCACGGAGCGGAATTTCTATTCTGTTGAAGACGCCTATGCCACCGGCCGATTGCGAGCGTTATTGACGCGCGCAGGAACCCCTATTGGTCCGTACGACGTAATGATAGCCGGGACGGCGTTTGCACGTGGCTTCATTCTGATTACGGCGAACACTCGAGAGTTTTCGCGGGTCCCGGGACTAGCCGCCGAAAATTGGAGGTTTCCACCAACCGAAGTGCGGGAGAACCCCGAGAGTATCGCGTCACTAGACTGCCTTCACTGCGGGTGCAGCAAGCGGCGTAGGGCAACGACCGTATCAGAAGTGGTTCAAGTCGCTTCCTCGCGTGTATTCCTGACTTCGACACTCTTGCCAAATCGACCTATTCGCGGCGGTATTCGTGCAGAATCCATCAAGGAGCGGAAGGGATGCACCGCGCGGCTACACGCTGATAGAGATAGTTTCGTCCGCATGGCTCCCGCACCGGCAACCGGAGCAATGCCCAACGTACCGGTGGATTATCCACCGGCCTCGCTTCCGGTAGATTTCCGGCAGGCGCTCCCTACCGTCCAAACTCGGCATTTTTTTGCACTCAACCGCCAGTGCGCCAATACCCGCACGCTTCCGCCGATCGGACAGCTGATTCCAGTGCCTTTCAACCCGCAATAGCCGTGGGGATTCTTAATGACCTGCGCGAGCGTCCAAACCCAGCGCCGTGTCGCATATAGCCAAGACAGTCGGTGCACTACCGACTGGATATCGAGCACGAGATCTGGCTGCTCCAACGAATGCGCACGCAACGAATCTAGCATTGCTCCGTGAGAACGTAGTACTGCGAGGAATTCAGTGCCGGCTTGTCACCGGACTGTGTGCGATCGCGGTGGCGCCACTCTGGCATCACCGCGCGCTTGTTGCCTTGAAGTTCGCTTGCTAAACCCATCCCGCGCGTCCTGCAAATGCGGACCAGGCCCACTCAACAAATTGATTTTACTATATAACTTGCATACTTACGCCAGATGTGCGCACCGTTTAGTGCTGGCGTCTCACCTCTTATCACGCTCTAACTTCTGAAATTGCAACGCAGCTCAGGAAGGGTCGCGGATAGGGTCTTGTGTGCCTCTCGAGTGACCCGAAACGGCGCCTGCGAACGCCGCTCCAAGTAACGCCCGACGATCGCTCTGCGATTCGCCACGTAACGGTGCGCGTGGCGCCTGAAGCCACGACGTACGGATTTTTCGCCCCCCCACGTCTCCTATTTGACGAAGCAATAATCAGCGACGAGGCAGAGATGTTTGTCACCGATGATGGGTTCGGAGTCAATCCAATTGCCACTCACAGTTGCGCCGTGAGTTTGTGCCGATCTCCGAGTAACGTCGAGGCTGTGTCGCTGTTTGCAAGCCCCCTCGTGCCTGCCGTCCGGTGCCATTGGCAAAGTTGTGACATTCGCTCGTCTTGACCGATCTTCTGAATAAATGAGGACTTATGGTGCAGGTGCAGACCGAGACAATTACCTGGAAGGGACGCGCAGTTGACAAAATTGCGAAATACAAATGGCTCAGTCGCAACGAACCCGGGGCGCTCCAGTACGTACCGAAATCGACATTGCAAGTAGATGCCACGTACCAGCGCTCACTGAACAATGACAAGCGACGCCGTATCGCGTCGAATTTCAACTGGGCAGCTTTCGGAGTGCTGATTGTGGCCCGCCGCAGCGATGGGTCGCTATGGGTGATCGACGGACAGCATCGCTTGATGGCGGCGCAAACCAGAAGCGACGTTCAGGATGTCCCCGTAATCATCTTCGAATTCGGTGGAAACGTCATGGACGAGGCTACCGACTTCCTGATCGCCAACAAAGACCGCAAGCCACTCACCGGAGTAGACTCGTTCAAGGCCATGGTCGTCTCGGGCGACCCGATTGCGCTGGAAGTCCAGTCGATGATCCATCGCGCGGGCCGGGTAGTCACCGAATCAGTAGTTCCGGGTCGCAAGATCCGTTGTGTAAAAGCCATATACAACTGCATGTTGTCCAACTCTGACGCCATACGGCAGATATGGCCCCTGATCATCGAGTTGCTGGGGGAGAACGATTTGGATAACAGAATGGTGCAAGGGATGCATTGGCTCGAAGGTCACATGACGGATCCGACGGGGAAAAAGCGGTCGCTCACCGAACCGGAAACCCAGCGAAAGCTGATCGCGGTCGGATACACAGCGATATTGCGCAGCATTGGCGACGCAGCCGCGTACTTCAACCGTGGCGGCCAAGCGGTATTCGCACGCGGAATTCTCAAAGTGGTGAACCACAAACGGCGCATTCGGCTGACGATGCGTGGTGACAAGGAAGATGTGCCGGCATGACGCCGCGTGCGTACTGCTCCGATGGGGCGAGGGGTTGAGGTAGTCAGGGTCCGAGAAGGGGCTTGATCTTCCCCAGACGAGAATTCGTTTGTTTCACATTACTAAACGGGTTCCGTTTGCGGGCGAGCCAATCAGCATTCGAGCATCGCCGCTTAGGCCTGGTCAATCATGCCGCTGTCACCATCACAACGGGTCTTGCTGATGAAGGAGATCACGACTCGCCTCGTAGCTGAGGAGTGGCCGTTGATTGAAGTCACCCTAAAGCAATTCTCGCTACCGCAGTCTGACACATGGGGCGGACCGAAAGACGGCTATTTGCTGCAGATGATGAACGCCGCCCCCGACCAGACAC